>Ga0210124_1000065_pt1 | contig 62153 bp, 53 predicted proteins | sample Muzzi_PWC_D2_FD_185554 | JGI IMG/M metagenome (GOLD analysis project Ga0210124, IMG submission 185554) | Wetland microbial communities from San Francisco Bay, California, USA, that impact long-term carbon sequestration - Muzzi_PWC_D2 (SPAdes) | ecosystem: Environmental > Aquatic > Marine >...
TTACCCCGCTTCCCGGCTACTACGAGCCCATCCGACGCCCGACCGGCCGGCTCCCATGGTTATGGGTTCCCATGGCGCCGTTGGGTTACGAACCCCAGCCTGCCGGGCCTCCCAGGTTCCTCGACCGTTCTGTCGCTGCGCGCCGTCCCCTACCACCCCGAGGAGCCCGATCGCTGCGCATGTCGGTACCTTCACGATCGGTACAGGCTTCACCCCATTCGGCGGGATGGCCACTCCTAATGGCGTCACGAGGCCGATCACGGGTTCACTTGCGTTACGGCTCACAGCTTCGCCTCCCGAGGCTTCGACCGCACCCTTGCGGGACACGGCCGCTCGTTCGGCTACATGGTCTACCGACCACTGCCACGACAACCTCCTTTCAGGTTGTAAGAACGGCCAGGCTTGGCCTGGCGCACCGAAGGGCACGAAGGGGATCCCGCCTAGCTGGGATCACGGCGCCGACCCGAGGCCTCGGCAACTTCCATCTAAGGAAGGCAGGAAGGGGAGGAATGCAGGGAGGGAGATAAACCGGGATGCAACGTTGTGTTGCTCGGTGCGAGTATGTCTCCAATGGGCTCAATGGCAGCCCCCTATCAACGCAGTGGAAGGAGACCGAGCATGGTCTGGAAGGCGCGGCACAATCCCTCGCCGTGCCGCCACGTCGCTACTCCTGTATGAGGCAAGAAGTGAACCGACCAAGGGCAATTGACCTTTTTTCCGGCTGTGGCGGTTTAACACTCGGTCTTAAACGGGCGGGATTCCATGTTGTCGGCGCAATCGACATCGACCCACTGTCGGTGGAGACCTACCGCCTTAATCACCCGGAAGTACCCGTCCTGACGCAGGACATCCGTACCATCAGCGCAGTTGCGGTGATGAAGATGTGGGGTTTCAAGCGGGGGGAGCTGGAACTACTAGCTGGGTGCCCCCCTTGTCAGGGATTCTCATCCCTTCGAACGATGAATGGCGGCCGGACCGTAGCAGACGACAGAAATGATCTAGTGTTCGACTTTCTGAGGTTCGTAGAAGTCATACGGCCGAAGACCTTGATGATGGAAAATGTCCCTGGGCTGGCTGTCGATTCACGCATGGCAAAACTAAGGAGGAGTCTGTCCGACTTCGGATACCACACCAAGGATGACGTCCTCGATGCCGCGGACTACGGTGTGCCCCAGCGACGTCGTCGTCTTCTGCTTATGGCCAGCCGCTCGGGTCCTGTCCAGTTCGCTGCTCGTGCACGCGGTCGGCGAACAGTGAGAGACGCGATCGCCATGCTGCCAGCCGTCGGCGCGAGCGGTGATCCCTGTCATGATGTCGAAGAAAAGCGTAGTCCTCGCGTGGAAGCATTGATTCGCAGCATCCCTAAGGACGGCGGTAGCCGGTCGCAGCTTGGACCCGATAACCAATTGGCATGCCACGTTCGCTGTCGGGGTTTCACTGATGTCTACGGCCGGATGGCGTGGGACAACGTGGCGCCGACAATCACCAGCGGCTTTGTAAACCCCTCCAAAGGCCGTTTTTTGCACCCGGAGGAGAATCGTACCGTAACCCCGCGCGAAGCCGCCCTGCTGCAAAGCTTTCCTCGCGACTACCACATCTCGTTACGTCTTGGGAAATATCCCGCCGCACGGCTCATTGGGAACGCACTTCCACCCGAGTTCGTACGCAGACACGCTCTGAAACTCCGTAAATGTCTAACCTCCACGGGCCTTCCGACTACTCATGGCTAAGGACATCTCTGCAAAGACGCTGCGTCTGAAATTCCATGGCCGGATCATCGACCACTTGGGAATTCAGATGTATCAGAGCCCAGTGGCATCCGTAGCAGAACTCATCGCCAACGCATGGGACGCCGATGCTGAATCGGTAAACGTAACCTTACCCTCATCATTAGGATCTGGCTCCTCGATCGTGATAGAGGATGACGGCGTCGGCATGACCTACGAAGAGTGCCAAGACCGCTACCTCAACGTAGGCTGGTGCCGACGAGGTTCTCAATCGACGGAACGCACCAAAGAGAAGAACCGTCCTGTGTTGGGCCGGAAGGGAATCGGAAAGTTCGCAGGTTTTGGGATCGCGCAGATAGTAAAGATAGAGACCACCAGCAAAGAGACCGGAGAACGTACGGTTTTTACATTGGACCTGAAGGATCTTCGGACGGGGGAGTATGTAAGTACAGAGGAACGTCCAATTCCCGTTGACGCCTATCTCGCCCCCGATGTGAAGCGGTGTAACCATCACGGCACAAAAATTGAGCTCAGTGCTCTTAATGTAAAGAACAAACCTTCGGAAAAGGTTTTCCTAAAGAGCATGGCCCGCAGGTTCCTGCTACACCAGTCAGCCACCGGATTCACTATCACGATTAACGGGAAGCCTCTGTCGACGTCTTCCAATCTCTCCGGAGTCCAGTTCGTGTTTCCGCAAGATTACGAACAGGACGAAAAACCGTCGGGTCTCCTATCGATCGAGGAGGGGAGAGGGGTAGAAACGCTCTCGAACGGTCGAGGAATCAGGTGGCGGTTTCAGTTCCACAAAGATCCAATCGACGACGAGGAACTGCGGGGCGTTTCGGTCTTCGCCCACGGGAAATTGTGCCAATCGCCATTCCTATTTAATTTGACCGGCGGTCTTGGTGGGCAACAGGGAGAGCCCTACCTGTCAGGAGTTGTAGAGGCTGACTACCTCGATGAACTGGACATCGACATTATCTCTCCCGAGCGGCAGCGGGTGAACTGGGAGCACGACGAAAGCGCGCCTTTGCTCGAATGGGGACAGGAGCGAGTGAAGAAGCTCCTCAGATTATGGAAAGAAAGGCGCGCGGAAGACCGCATTCGTGCGTTGGAACAAAAAGTAAGCGGTTTTAACGAACGTCTCGATGCGTTGGGCAAGCATGAAGCGCGCACTGTAAAGAAAGCTCTTACCAAGCTCGCTCAGGTCGCGACATTGAGTCAGGATCGGTATGAAGACGTTGGCAATGCTGTATTGACGGCCTGGGAACAGGGACGACTGCGGGACTTGATAGGCGGAATCGCAGACACAGATGATCTGGGGGAAGGTGAGTTTCTCGAACTCCTCATGGAAGCTCAGGTCCTTACGGCTCTCAACATGGCCGAAGCCGTCAAGACAAAGTTGGCGACCGTCGCGGGGCTCAAGCGGCGAGTGGAAAGCCACGAATTGGAAAACGCCGTAAGAGACTATATCGCGGTGAATCCTTGGTTGATTTCACCGGAATGGGAGACCTTCCGGGTGGAAATCGGCGTAAAGAACCTACTGCAGGAGGCCGCGAAAGAAGCGAAGATGACCGGTGACGACTGGAACGGTCGTGTGGATCTTGCCCTTCAGAGTGGTAGTCACCTCCTCGTACTTGAGTTTATGCGGCCGGGACTTCATTTAGATTGGGATCATTTAAGTCGTTTCGAGAGATATGTCCGAATTGTCCAAAGCGGGCTTGAAGCAAACACCGGCGGTAAGTTCAGAAGAGTCACAGGTTATGTTGTCGCGGATTCTCTAAATCGCAACGCGGCGAACCTATCCAAGATCAAGGACATGGAGGCGTCCGATATGTACGCCCTGGATTGGTCGACGTTATTCGGTGGCGCCTTATCCAGGTGGAAAGAGTTTCTCGACACGCTCGCGAGCAGAGCACCGACCGACGAGCGCCTCCAAAGCCTCTTGGAAGAATATTCCCCAACCACTCCCTGACGACACCGGGATCAAGACCGGTGGACAATCTAACCGCAGAGCAGCGCAGCTACTGCATGTCGCGAGTCAAGGGAAAGGATACTGGTATTGAGCGGCGGGTACGGTCCGAGCTTCACCGGAGAGGATTTCGATTCCGAAAACATTTTCGCCAACTCCCTGGCAACCCTGATGTCGTATTCACTCGTGCCAGAGTCGCAGTCTTCGTCGACGGCGACTTTTGGCACGGCTACCGGCTGATGGAGTGGGAAGAGACACTGACGCCGTTCTGGCGTGTGAAAATCAGAAGGAATGTCGAACGCGACAAAAAAAACCATCGAATGCTCCGAAAGTCTGGCTGGGTCGTCATCAGACTGTGGCAACATGACATTGAGCGAAATCTCCAACGATGTATTGACCGCATCGCCACAGCCGTCGAAGAGCGTTCTGCCTAACTGACTCCCAGTTGCGACCAAGGCAGATCATTCACCCGCTTCCGCTGGCAAAGACGAACCGGAGTCCTGTCCGGTCATTGTCTATGACCTGACGCGCGGTGCCACCTCGGCATACCAGGAGCGGCCCGAAAGTAGTGACGACGCTCCCTGCCTTCCTTGCTTCCTGCCTTCCTTAGAGGGATCGTTGGCAATGGGTGGCAAAGAGCCTCTGTGCCCTCTATGTCTCTGTGGTGAAAGTCCACGTTCCGGTGATGGGGAGTAGTGAGGATGGCGTGGCTTGATGGGCTGCGGTTGGCGGTGCGGGCGTTGTGGCGGAGTCGGACGCGGGCGGCGTTGACCGGCCTGGGGGTGATCATCGGGGTGGCGTCGGTGATCGTCTGCTGGCGGTGGGGACGGGGGCGCAGCGGCGGATTGCCGCGGCGTTCGAGGCGATGGGGAGCTTCAACGTGGTGATCCGGCCTGGGACCATCACCCGCGGTGGGTATGATGGCATCGGCTAGCCTCTGCCTGCGCGACATGGCCATTCCTGATCCGCGGACTGCCAACAGCGAGAGGCTACAGCCGTCCAACTCCCAGGCGCGGCAACGTCGTGGTGGACTTAACATGCCTATGGCGTCGGCACCCTCGACCAACCGGCCACGTTTCCGCGAGACGCACGGTCCTACGCGACCGACCCGACGAGATCGTCGGTCGAGACCCGGAGGCCATCGACAGACGTGGGCCTGTTTAATAGCCCCGTCTTGCTGTTGAGGGTGTAGCCGGCGTTGCGCAGGGCGATGAGCACGTCGTTGAGGTGGAGGTGGTCTACACGCTGGTGGCGACGAATGGCCTCGCGGACGGTCGCTGCATAGACGTAGCTGGGGTTCCTGGATCGCTCCTCGTCGAGGCAGGCCATTGCGCTTTCCAGTAGCGCGTTCGCCTCTGCCGATGCTGGGAGCATCGCCTCGTGCGCTTCGCCGGCCGCGGGTTTGCGCACCGTCAGGATCAGATCGACCGTCACAACGCCTTCGGAGCCCGAGTTGAGCCCCTTCACCGACCGCTGTCCCTTGTCGAGGATCGCCACGTGGTAGGGCACGGCGCCGAAACCCGCGTCACGCAGGGCACTCTGAACCAGGCCCCAGATCGCTCCGTTGCTGTTCCCGAAGACCACAGACATGAACCGACCCGGCTTGAGCACCCGGTACGCCTCGCGGAAGGCGCCGCGGAGGAGCCCGGCGTAGCGTTCGGCGGTCCCGCCCTTCTTCTTCCCCGTGGTATACATGACCGCTTCCCGCGCGTTCTCTGTGGTGAAGCCGAGCCACGCCTCGTGGAACAGGTTCATGTCGCTATAGAAGATGTTGCTGCCGAACGGCGGGTCGGTAAAGACATAGCCAACGGACTCATCGTCTATGTGGCGCAAGGCGTCGGCAGAGGCAATGTCATAGCGCACGTTGCCGGCCACATCGTGGGCAAATAGGGGGATTGCCCGAAACACCTCCTCGTCGGCCCGGATCGCCGCTTCGACCTTGCGCTTGAACAAGTCGAAGACGTTCCACTCGTAGTAGACGGGCGCGATGTAATAGGTCTGGTTCTGGGCATTCAGCGGCCGCTTGGGTCCCCACTGGTAGCGGCGCGATGCGCGCGCAAGGATCGCGGTAAAGGCAAAGCGGAGCTTGGCTCGGAGCCGCTCGTCTGTGATGCGGGCGATGGCACACCACAGCTCCACGAGCGCAATAGCGTTGCGCGGGGAGAAGAATCGCTTCGTCTCGGTTAGCCCGTGCTTGCCGAGAGCGGACCGGCGGTACATCTCCCGCGATGCATCGATCGACCGGCTCGGCACGCGAGCCTGACGGGGGTCGACGACGGCGCGCTGGATCGCGGCGAGGTCTACGTCCTGAACCTCCTGCTCGACGAGCTTGCCGTCCTCGCCAACGACCACCGTCTGCACAGGCACGTCGTCCTTCCTCGGCCACGATCTACGCACGAACTTTTCGCCGCACGCTGGGCAGGCGTCCGGCTGGGCCGTACCATTGTTCCGCAGGTGCCGGAAGTAGACCATCGGCTCTGCACACGCCGGGCAAAAATAGGTAAACGACCAGACCGTCCGTTTCATCTCGAGGCTCGATCCGTCGCTAATGCGGCGTGTCTGGTAAAGATCGCCAAGCGCCTCACGCGCCTGCCGGGTGACCTGTTCAGCAGCTTCACGGAACGCTGCGGGGCTCACCTCGGTGAGGTATCCGCGTGCAATGTGCTGTCCGAGGACCGAGATGTCGGTGAGCGTTGCTCGACACCCCTCCATTGCCGCCGCGATCCCCGTCATCCCGGAGCCGGCGAAGGGGTCCAGCACGACCTCGCCGGACCTCGCGAACCGCTCGATGAATGGACGGATTGCGGCCACTGGTACCTTGGTGAGGTAGGCGTGGCAGTTGTAGATGCGGTCCGTCCGCGGTGCCCGAATCACGTCCGGGATTTCCAAGTCCGTGGAGCTTGTGCTCATCTCGACCTCACGCGGGATTGTCAGATGCGTGACCTATAGTCTGTAGGCGTATAGTCGTCAAGCGCCTACCTTTCGGGCTGGCCGGCTCGCATGAGGTTCCGCTTGACGCAGCTCGACCCGAAGGCAGTCCTCGCCCGAAACGTGCGCCGCCTGCGCACGGCGACCGGCATTTCCCAGGAGGAACTTGCGGCGCGCGCCGGTCTGCACCGGACGTATATCAGCTCAATCGAGCGGGGGCAGCGGAATGTCTCGGTCGAGAACATCTTCGCCCTCGCAACGGCGCTCGGGTGCGCCCCCAAAGAGCTCGTCGATGTCCACGCCGCCGAGGTAGACCACTGATGGGCTTCAAGGTCAACACCAGCTTCCTCCGCTTCCTGACGATGGGTGCCGTCGGCGTCCACTCGACTATCGAACATCTCCGCGAGCGCGGGTTCGAACCCATCGAGTTGGAACGCTACTGCGGCTCGAACAAGATCTGGATGACGAAGGTAAAGCGGTTGCGGTTGGCGGACCTCCTGTGTGTCCGCACGGGACTCCGTTTCGAGGTGCGCGCGAAATCCACCTTGAAGGTGCGTATGAGTGACGCCCCCAATAACGCCGACCGTCGATGGGACACCGGTCTCCGCGATGACGACGTTGTGGCGTTTGTCGCTTGCAACCAGGACGGCGAACGGATTGACGTTTTCGGATCGCCTGTGTTCTTCCAGGTGGGGGACCTTCGCGCGTCCGTCGACACGACCGAGCTCGGGCCACCGAAGTCTGCGACCGAAGGCGCGGAGCGGGACCGAGAGTGGAAGAGCACCGTCCCGTCCCAGGACGGAGAGGTTATGGAGGTCGCACCGGACCGCATCATCACCGCGCTCGCCTCTGGCAGGCGGCAGACCTACAAGCTCGGCGGGAAGGTTGCTTACGTCCACGCTGGCGACCGCTTCGTCGGCAACGCATCCATCATCGCCGGAGCTATCCCGCGCCTCGCCCCGCTCGCAGAGGCACATGCCCGAACATGGGACCCGCTGGAGACCCTCGCAGCGCCGAACGCCGTGGATCGGTACGCTGCCGCGAAGGCGATCCCCTACCGTGCCACGAAGGCCACCGATGTACGAGCTGTACTGCTTGCCGCCATGGGACGGGAAACCGACGACCGTGTTGCTCTTGAAGTGGCTGCATCGGCAGCAGTGCTCGGCAGCGATGTCGGTTTCGAGCGAATCGTCGCCACCGTCTGGAACCACGACCGTCCCGACCTGCGCATGGAGGCGGTATTGATCCTAACGGAGATCGGAAATGCTACGGCCGCTCGGGAGCTGAAACGCGTCGCCACGTCTGAAAACCTCAAGGGTGAAGAGCTGCGCCAGGCAGCGACATGGGGGATGGGGAAAGCAGGATGCAAAGCCTATGCGGAGCTTGTGGATCTCGTCGGCGACGGCGACGATGCGGTCGCGCTGCACGCCATCGCCGCCTTCGGGCCGGACGTTCCCGACGATGTCGTCCGCTCTCTCGTGGCGATGCTTGAGGGCGAGGAAGCCCGTAGCCGGGCAGCCGCTTCGGAGGCCCTCCGCCTGATTGGGTCCGAGACGGTGCTGCGTTCTCTCATTGCAACAGCGCAGAACCGGGCGGCAGCGAACCCGTGGGTCCTTGCGACCCTTGGGCGCCTTGAACCCACCACAGTGCGAACCGCCCTCGCCGATCATCCGCTGCTCCAAGCGGTAGAGCCGCTACTCGCTCTCGGACCAAGTGAGAACTGGTTGGCCTTGTCTGAGGTGGCCGAAGACCTCCATTTTCTCCTTCAGCAAAACATCGGCTGACCTCAGTCCGACCGCAAAGTTGGCTCGTCCCCCCAGAGAGGAGATGGAGGTGGTCCGGCAACGGCTGAATGGCCCAAGCCCTGAGCCAAGGAGGACAACGGCCATGAGCGAGAAAATCACCCACGAAGTGAGCAGCGGGAATGTCTTCGCCGACCTTGGGGTGACCAAGGCCGAGGACATGCTCGCCAAGGCCCAGCTCGCTCAGGCGATCATCGCCGCCATCGAGGACCGCGGTCTCACCCAGCAACAGGCCGCGAAGCTGCTCGGGACCAACCAGTCCTACATCTCCAAGCTGAGGCGCGGCCGGGAGCTGCGACGCTTCATCTTCGACCGTCTGTTGCACTGGCTCAACCGCCTCGACCGCGACGTCACCCTCACGGTGGCGCCGCGACCGTCCAAGCAGGGTGAGGCGACGATCCACGTGGCGGCGGCGTAACCGCACGCCGCGCGGCGCACGATCCGCCCGACATGGCAACGGAGTCGGTGCGCCTCGCTTAGCTCGGCACACCCTATGACTTCAAGGGCGCCGACACGTGCCGGGAGCGAAGCGACAGCGCCGGCGACGCCTTCCTGCCTTCCTTGCTTCCTGCCTTCCTTAGATGGATCGTTGGGAATGGTTGGCAAAGAGCCTCTGTGTCCTCTGTGTCTCTGTGGTGAAGAACCACGTCCCGGTGACAAGGAGTCGTGAGGATGGCGTGGCTTGATGGGCTGCGGTTGGCGGTGCGGGCGTTGTGGCGGAATCGGACGCGGGCGATGCTCACCGCCCTGGGGGTGATCATCGGGGTGGCGTCGGTGATCGCCATGCTGGCGGTGGGGACCGGCGCACAGCGGCGCATCGCCGCGGAGTTCGAGGCGATGGGCAGCTTCAACCTGGTGATCCGGCCGGGGACCATCACCCGCGGCGGGGTGCGCACCGGGGCCGGGACCACTACCTCCCTCACCCTCGGGGACGCCGAGGCTATCGCCAAGCTCGACGGGGTGGTGGCCGCGGCGCCGAGCGTGCGGGCCGCGGTCCAGGCCCGCTTCCGCGGCGCCAACTGGGGGACCTCGGTGGAGGGGGTCACCCCCGATTACTTCGCGGTACGGGCCTGGCCCCTGACGGAGGGGTCGCTGTTCACGCAGCGCGAGGTGGTGGCCGCGGCCCAGGTGTGCGTGCTGGGCAAGACCGTGGCGACCGAGCTCTTCGGCCTCGCGAAACCGGTCGGGGAGACGGTGCTGCTCGGGGGGCTCGCCTGCAAGGTGCTCGGCGTTCTCACGGAGAAGGGGGCCTCCGCCTGGGGCTCGGATCAGGACGACATCATCGCCCTGCCCATCACCACGGTGCAGCGCAAGATCCGCGGCATCACCCACATCGAGCGCATCGAGATCCAGTGCGCCAGCCGGGAAGTGGCCCTGCGCCTGCCGGATGAGCTCCGCCCCGTGCTGCGGGCGCGCCACCACCTGCGCGAGGGGCAGGACGACGACTTCCGCCACTACAACCGGGCCGAGTGGGCCCAGAGCGCCGAGGCCAGCGCCCGGGTCTTCTCCTGGCTCCTGGGGAGCATCGCCTCGGTGTCGCTGCTGGTGGGCGGCATCGGCATCATGAACATCATGCTGGTGTCGGTGACCGAGCGCACCCACGAGATCGGCATCCGCATGGCGATCGGCGCACGGCCGCGGGACATCCTCTGGCAATTCCTCCTGGAGGCCCTGCTGCTCAGCGTGGCGGGAGGGCTGCTGGGGATCGTCCTGGGGTGCGTCGGGGCACTCACCCTGGAGCGGTTCTCGGAGTTCACGGTGACCATCACCCTGCGCTCCATCGTCCTGGCGTTCGGCTTCTCCGCCCTGGTCGGGGTCTTCTTCGGCCTCCACCCGGCGCGCCGGGCGGGCGCCCTGCGGCCGATCGAGGCCCTGCGGTACGAGTGAGGTGAGCGGCTGCCAGACCCTCGGCCAAACTCTCGTCGATGTCGCGAGGCGAAAGGCCCGCTGACACGACCGCCACGATGCGCCGGTCGTCCCGGTGGCTAGGCATCGCCCGCGCGAGCCCACAGCCCGTCACAGAGCGTGTGTTAAGGTGCCGACCCGTTACCGCGTTCGATATACGGGGTATTCCAGTTGGGTGTGTGACATGACCACAGAATGTGCATCGGAGGTACCTGCATTCGTGGTTCTCGGATCCTGGGCCGGTGGAACCACCGTGGTGGCCCGCATTCTGCACGCGCTCGGCGTGCAGATGGGTGACGACTTTTTCGTCTGTAACGACCCGCGCACCGGCGTCACCTTTGAAGAAAACAGCTTGCGCGAAATACTCCTGGACTATTTCGATGAGCCGCTGCTCAGACCGCATGCGCCCGTTGATGCGCGGCTCGCCGAGTGGGTGGTATGGCAGCGTCGTGAGGCCAGATCGCGGCGGCGAGTGGCGATTGCGGCGAAACACCCCATTCTCAGCGTGCTGGTGCCAAGGCTTATAAAGGAATGGAGTCCGGTGCGTTTCATCCGGGTGCGGCGTCCGTATGCGGCGGTGATGCGGTCCCTGGAGCGGCGTCGCTGGTGGCCGGCGCAGGCCGTGAGTTTCATGTACGCACGCGTCAACTCACAACTGGACGCGGATCTGGCCGGCGTCGAGCATTATTGCATCGACTATGACCGTCTGTGCGCGGAGCCGGCTCGCGAGATTCGCGCCATGCTCCAGGGCATCGGTCTCTCCGCGAGTGAAACGCGCATCGGCACGGCTGCCGGCTGTGTTCGCACCAGCGCAAGAGCGACCGAACGACCGCGCCCGTCGTGAGGGAACGGGAGCATCGGTGTGGCGGAAGCGCCGCGCCGCGGCCCTGCGGCCCATCGAGGCGTTGCGTTACGAGTGTCTGGGTGACGGGCATGGCGCCTACGGTTGCTCTGAGGAAGGCAGGAAAGTTCGGAGCAAATGCAGGGGCGACCTTGGTCGCGAACCGGTGCGCCACCACAGCGCCCGATCCCGCCGTCGGTTCGCGGGCAAGCCCGTTCCTACGCGATACCTGGGCATTCGGAGTGGCGTCGGTCACCGCTTGCAGCCGCCGCCCACCTCGCAACGAACCGGGGTGAGGAATGCGGGCGTGCCTTGGCAGCGCCCTCGCGGAGTGGTCACCATGAGCCGGAAAGGAGGAGGGTGCCAGGGAGATGAGCCGTAGGTCCCGATCAGCGCGACCTGGTGTTCGGATGCTGCGCGTGTCCACGGCGCTGGTGCTGGCCGTGGGCCTGTCCGTGACGGCGGTGTCCACTACCCCCGCGGCCGACGCTCCTGCTGCGGCTGGCTCCGGCAACCGCTTCCTGCCCGTGGGCGAGCTGTTCTGGCCCCTGCTGGCGGACCCGAAGCAGCCGCAATTCTACGTCAGCGTGCGCAACTACTACGTCGCGGACGAGAGCATCACGGCGGCGGCGGTGGCGTACGGGGAGACCTTCGGCCTGTACCGGTGGCAGCGGCCGCCCGGGGCGTGGCAGGTCAGCCTCGCCGGAGCGCTGTTCGCCCAGTTCAACCTGGAGGCGCCTTCCCAGGACCTGGTGAACGCGGATTACACCATCGGCGTGCCGATCACCTACCGCCGCGGCGCGTACTCGGGCCGCCTGCGGGTCTACCATCAGAGCTCCCACCTTGGAGACGAGTTCCTTCTCCGCAACCAGCCGGAGCGCATCAACCTGAGCTTCGAGTCCCTGGAGCTCCTCGCCTCCCGCGAGTGGTTGCGGTGGCGGGGCTACGCCGGAGGCGAGTACGTCTTCCACCGCGAGCCCGGTGAGCTGCGGCCCGGAGGGCTGCACGGCGGCGTCGAGTATCGCGGGGCGACCCACGGCATCTGGCACCCCGTGCTGGCGGCGGACCTTAAGAGCTGGGACGAGTTCGACTGGTCGGCGGAGATCAGCATCGTGGCCGGCGTGGAGTTGGGGTCGGGCTCACCCGACCGGCGCCGCCTGCGGCTGCTGGCGGAGGCGTACCACGGCCACTCCCCCCACGGCCAGTTCTTCGCCCAGCGGATGAGCTACCTCGGGCTCGGCGTCTATCTGGGATTTTGAGGTGCCGCTGCACGGTAGCGCCTCGCCTCGCGGGCGGTGCGCCGCGCTGCGCTTGGCGCACCCTATGGTGACTGACCCTCTGCATCCTCTGTGTCTCACCACAGAGACACAGAGGACACCGAGAACGGGAGAGCACCTAGCAACACGGACGCATGGAAGGCCGGCCGTGGAGTCCGGTCTCGCTTGCTCAGCGCCATCGCCGCGTCGGCGGTAGCTCGAGAGCGGGGTCTCTTCTGGCAGAGGGTTTCACCACGGGGGACACGGGAAACGTGGAGGGGGCAGAATCTGGTGGCAGTCGGCCGGTCCGACGACGGCGACGGCGTGGTGAAGCCGTGACAGCCTCCGTCGCGGGAGTGTGAAGCATAGCGCTCGACGCTGCCTGCCCCCCACGTCCCCCGTGGTCAAAAAAACCTGCCAGGAGCCGCCGTCCCGCGGCTGGCGTTGGCCTCGATGCCACGGCGTCATAAGCTGTGATGTCCCTCTGTGTCCTCTGTGTCTCTGTGGTAAAGATCTAGTCTTTCACCACGCCGCTGCCCGGAGATCCTCGATGGAATACGTGATCGCCCTGATCGCCCTGACCGCGATGGAGATCGTGCTGGGCATCGACAACATCGTGTTCATCGCGATCGCTACGAGCCGGCTTGCCCCGGGGCAACAGCCGCGGGCGCGGCGCATGGGGCTCGCCCTGGCCATGGGGACCCGCATCCTGCTCCTCCTCACCCTGTCGGCGATCCTGCGCCTCACCGAGCCCCTGTTTCACCTCTCTGCCCTGGGCCTGCCCGCCGGACTGATGAGCGAGGCCGTGGACATGGTGTCGGGCCGGGACCTGATCCTCCTGGCGGGTGGCCTGTTCCTGATCTGGAAGAGCGTCACCGACATCCACGAGCGGCTGGAGGGTGAGCCGAGCCACGCGACCGAGCAGCCCGCGATCAGCCTGCTGGAGCGGCCATCCTGCCCCAGCGTGCTGGCCACCATCGCGGTGATGGACATGGTCTTCTCCCTCGACTCGGTGATCACCGCCATCGGGATGGTGCGCACCGAGGGGGAGAGCTACTGGCTCGGCATCGCGGTGATCGTCACCGCCATCGTCGTGGCGGTGGTGGTGATGATGATCTTCGCCGAGCCGGTGAGCCACTTCGTGAACGACCACCCGACGGTGCGGATGCTGGCCGTGGCCTTCCTCCTCCTGATCGGGGTGATGTTGGTCGCCGATGGCGTGGGAACACCGATCGACAAGCGCTACATCTACTTCGCCATGGCCTTCGCACTCGCCATAGAGGGGCTGAACCTGCGGGTCCGGGCGCGCACCGTGCCTCACCCGAGCAGCCCCTCGTGATGGTCTTGCGGCTGCGGTAGATCACCGTGGGGGCACGGCATGCCGTGCCCCTACCGCAGGCGGGGATCGGGCGCGACCCGGCGGTTACCTCCCCCGTCCCGGTTGGGCCACACGTCGGGCCGACGGCGCCCGCCTGGTCGAGATCCTGAACCCGCGGGCGCGGGCAGCACACCCTCTCCCGAGGTAGGCGCCGGGGTCACCGGCCATCCGCGCGATTCGCGCATTCCGTCCGGGCACGGCATGCCGTGCCCCTACACCGGCATGGGTCGGCTACCGGACGCCTCGAGCGCGTCGCGGGTGAAGCGGCGGCCGCGGCGGGGCTCCCCAGGTGGTCGGCGCCATTGCACGATTTGGACGGCTGTCCTATTTTATTTGGACATTCATCCAATTCGAGGAGGCGGCAATGGCGACAGTGCTGGTAACGGGGGCAAACGGATTTGTCGGCAGTCATGTGCTGGAGGCGGTCCAGCGCGGACCGGGGCTGAGGGTGATCGCCGCCTGCCGCGACGCGGCGCGGCTCCCGGTAGGGTTCGACGGCGAGGTTCGCTCAGGTGACCTGCGCGACGCCCGTTATCTGCGCGAGGTCGTCGACGGCGTCGACGTCCTGTGTCACGGGGCGGCGTGGACCTCGGTCTGGGGTCGGCGCGAGGAGTCGCGGTGCCTCTTCCTGGAGCCCACCCTCGCCCTGATCGATGCGGCTCAGGCGGCCGGTGTGGGGCGCTTCGTCAACACCAGCACCACCAGCGCGGCATCGCCTGCGCAATCGGCCGACCCGATGAGCCACGGCATTCCGCGCCGCTACTGGCCGCACCTGTGCCACGTGATCGCCATCGAGGACCGCCTGCGCGAGCGGGCCAGCGCCGCCTTTCAGGTGGTGAACCTGCGCCTGGGGATCTTCGCCGGCAGGCGTTACGGCCTGGGGATCTTGCCGGTCCTCCTGCCGCGCCTGAAGACCCACCTGGTGCCCTGGGTCGCCGGGGGGCGGACCAGCCTGCCGATCATCGATGGCGAGGACATCGGCGAGGCCTTCGCCCTGGCGGCGACCGCGACCGGCCTGGACGACTTCGAGGGGTTCAACGTGGTCGGGCCGGCGGTGCCGACCGTACGCCAGGTGATCGAGCTCCTCCACGACGAGCTCGGCTACCCGGCGCCCCATTTCGGCGTGCCCTTCCCCCTCGCCTACCCCTTCGCCTGGCTGATGGAGGCCCTCGATCCCATCGTCCCGTGGGAGCCCCTGGTCACCCGGAGTATCATCCACCTCCTCGAAGAGGTGCACGCGGACAACCGCAAGGCGGAGGCGCGGCTCGGCTACCGGCCGCGCCACCCGTGGCAAGAGGCGGTGCGCAAACAGGTGGCGGAGATGCAGGTACGCGAGACGCGGCCGATGGCGATGTGCCGCCCGATCCCTTGATCCCCGGCGAGGCCCATCGATGCCCGACAAACCTGCCATGAGTCGCAAGGGAGAGCGAACCCGCGCGGAGATCGTCGCCTGCGCCAAGGAGCTGTTCTATCGGCGCGGCTACGGGGCCACGTCGTTCAGCGACATCGTGGACGCGGCCGGGTTGTATCGCGGCAACATCTACCACTACTTCAAGACCAAGGACGAGATCCTGGAGGCGGTCGTCGCGCAGCGCGTCCAGGAGTTCCGCGCCCTGCAGGCGGTGTGGGATGAGCAATGCCCCGATCCCAAGGAACGCCTCGTGCGCTTCGTCGAGATGATCGCCGAGCACGAGGACGACCTGGTCCGGTTCGGTTGCCCGATCGGCACCATCAACACGGAGCTGGGCAAGGCGCGACGAGACCTCCAGGGCTCCGCCAGGGCCCTGTTCGATCTATTCCGCGACTGGCTCGCCACACAATTCGTCGCCCTGGGCCGGGAGGCGGAGGCGCAGGCCCTCGCCTTTCACCTCCTGGGCCGGGCCCAGGGCATCAGCCTCATCGCCCACGTCTACCAGGATGCCGCCGTGCTCCAGCGGGAAGTGGCGACGTTGCGTGCGTGGGTCGACGCGCTGTGAGCACCGGCGCGGGCAGACACCCCGACCGGCGATAACGGAAAAGCACGGCGGGTCGCACGGCTCACGAGATCGAGCAAGGTGCGGCGGCCGGCGGCCCGCCCTTGCCAGGTCCCCAGGGTCACCGCGCCGGCCGCCTGGTTGTGGCGCATGCCGCGCAATGCGATAACCGCGGCGATCCACCACGGGCCACGTCGCGTGGCCGGAGGACGCCATGAACCTCGATACCGCATGGTCGTTTTTCAGCGAGTTTCGGGACAACTTCCGGGTCACCGATGCCGTCGACATCCTGCTGATGTCAGTCTTCCTGTACTCGGCGCTGGCGTGGTTCCGGGAGACGGCGTCGCGCCGGGTGTTGATCGGGGTGTCGGTGCTGGTGGCGGTCTATGGCCTGGCGCGGGCCTTCGACATGTACCTCACCTCGCTGCTCTTCCACACCGGCTTCGCGGTCCTGTTGATCGTGTTGATCGTGATCTTCCAGGAAGACCTGCGGCGCATGTTCGAGCGGGTGGCGGCATGGGGCTCCTTGGAACAGGTGCGCCAGACACCCGCGGCCCACACCGACGTCGACGCCCTGGTGGAGGCGGTCTTCACCCTGGCGCAGCACAAGACCGGCGCGCTGATCGTGCTCAAGGGAAACGAGCCCCTGGAGCGTCATATGGATGGCGGCATCACCCTCGGCGGCGAGCTGAGCAAGCCGCTCCTGTACAGCATCTTCGATGCCAGCTCGCCGGGTCACGACGGCGCCGTCATCCTGGAGCACGGCCAGCTGTCCAAGTTCGCGGCCCACCTGCCGATCTCGAAGAACCAGCCGGAGATCGCCGGCCGGGGGACCCGCCACAGCGCCGCACTCGGGCTGTCCGAGTGTTCCGACGCCCTGGTGATCGTGGTCTCCGAGGAGCGCGGTGGCGTCAGCGCCGCGGAGGCGGGGCGCCTGCGCGAGGTCGCTAGCGCAGCCGCGCTGAAGGACCGGATCGAGGAGTTCCTGGCCGCGAAGTTCCCGGTCAAGAGCCAGGCCATCTGGCGGCGCTACGTGGTCGAGCACTGGCCATTGAAGGGGTCGGCGATTGCCCTGGCCGTGGCCGCCTGGCTGCTCCTCGCCTACCGGCCGAGCACCCTCTACCGCACCTTCATCCTGCCCATCGAGTACCGCAATCTAGGCGGGCAATTGCTGCTCGACGACGACGCGCCGCACGAGGCACGGGTCACCGTGTCGGGCTCGGAGCGCGGCTTCCGCTTCCTCGAGCCGGGCGCCTTGAAGCTGTCGATCGACCTGGCGGGCAGCCAGGCGGGGGAGCAGGAGATCGCCGTATCCGAGCGCAACATCCGCCTGCCCGGGAAGCTCGATCTCTACCGGATCGAGCCGCAGCCCCTCATTCTGCACCTGCGCCAGAAGGGCGAACCGGCACCATGAGGTCGGAGTATCACCACAGAGACACAGAGGACAAACGGGGTACCAAGCCGACAGGCGCTTCCGGGGGTATCTGTTGTCCTCTCTTCCATTTCAAGATCTGCCTATACCCTTAGCTCCGCTTCTTGCGTCTGCTTGCCTCGGATTGCCTCCGGGACCGCGAAACGCAACCCCATGGAGGGAACGGCGCCTGACAGGGTCTTGGACCACGGGGGACACGGGGCGGCTGGGGGCAACCATGCTTGGCAATCGGCCGATCCATTCATGGCTCGGTCGTCGGCTCCCGAAGCCACCGGCGCGGGGACGGGTGAAAACCGCACCATTCCCTCTGCCCCCAACGTTCCCCGTGTCCCCCGTGGTTAACCTTCCTGCCAGGAGAAAAGCTGCCACGGATCGGGCACCCATGCGACGACCGTCTTGAGCAAAGGGGATAGGCAGATTTCAGAAAGGATCGGAGACACAGATGCGGTTTCTTCCTGGAGTCCCTGCACCACCCGCCAGGCCGAGACCCACGACAAAGGAGAAGGAGAACGCACGACAATCTCTGTGCTCTCCGTGTCTCTGTGGTGAAAAACGAGGCATCGCCAAGGTTGGCTTGGCAACGACCGTCGACGGCGAAAGCGAGCTACAAGATCATCGCCGACAGCAGGGTCGCCAGGCCGAGGAAGGCGGCGAAGCCGACGATGTCGGTGACGGTGGTGAGGAAGATCGCCGCCGACTGGGCGGGATCCTGTCCCAGGGTCTTGAGCAACAGGGGGATCACCGCGCCGGAGCCGGCGGCGGCCACCATGTTCGCCACCATCGCCACGCCGATGATCACCGCCATGCCGGTGGCCTGCCCGATGGTGTCGCCCGCCGCCAGGCGCCAGGCGAACACCGCGGCGGCGGTGACCACCGCGATGGCGATGCCGTTGCACAGGCCGCCGAGCACCTCCTTCACGATCACCCGTTTCTTGACGCCGGGCATGACCTCCCGCAGGGCAATGCCGCGCATCACCACCGCCAGCGACTGCGAGCCGGTGTTACCGCCCTGCCCCGCGACCACCGGCAGGAGCACCGCCAGGGCGGCGATCTTGGCGATGATGCCCTCGAAGAGGCCGACCACCGCCGCCGCCAGGAAGGCGGTGCCGAGGTTCACGAGGAGCCACGGTAGGCGTCGCCTGACCACCAGGGTGACCGGCGACAACGCGCGTTCGTCGGCGCCGGCGCCGACCAGTTTTTGCAGATCCTCGAAGGCCGCCAGTTGCCCGGCACCCAACACCTCACTCTGCTTGATGACGCCGATCAGACGACCGTCGAAATCGATGACCGGCAGCGCCAGAAAGGCGCGCTCGCGCATCATCTGAACCACCTCGTCTTGGTTCATGGTGTCGGGGATGGCGACCACCTGGCGGCGGACCAGGGTGTCGATCGCATCCCGAGGACTGGCGAGGAGCAGATCGCGCATATTGAGCACGCCGATGAGCTTGCCGTCGCGCTCCGTGACGTAGAGGTAGTGCAGGACCTCACGCGGGGTCTTGCGCAGCTTGGCGATCGCCTGTTGCGCCGTGAGATCGATGGACAGGGACGCCACCCGCGGCTCCATCATCGCGCCGGCGGCGTCCGGCGGGTAACCGCCGAGCTCCTGCAGCGCCGCGGCCGCGTTGGCATCGAGGCCGGCCAGGACCGCGCCACGCGCCTCGTCGTCGAGCTGCCGCACGATCGCCGAGGCAACCCGTGGCTGCATCCCGGTCAACAGCTCACCGACACGCTGCGTTTCGAGCCGCTGGCAGATGCGGGCGCTGGCCTCGGGGGTGATGCGCTCCAGGAGGGACACCGCCTGTCTGGTCGACAGCCGCTTGAACAGCCGGACGGTCTCGTCGAAGTCGAGGGTCTCGAAGGCATGTGCCGCATCCTCCGGGTGGAGCTCGACGAACGCGCGTAACAGGGCGTCGCTGGACCTCATGGCGAGTCCTCCTCTCCGGGGGCAGATGTCTTGCGCCCGGGCTTGCCAAACTGCTCACGCTTGCGGCGCTGCGCCACCTCCTGCATGTCGACGGCGCCATCGGACTCGTCGACGATCTCCTCGCCGATCAGGGACTCCAGCACATCCTCCAGGGTGACGATGCCCGTGATGTCGCCGTAGTCGTCGAACACCCCGAGGAGGTGGGTGCGGCGCTGGAGGATGGTCTTCAGCAACACGTGGCCCGGCGTCTTCTCGGTGACGAAGGAGATCGGCGAGCACAGCTCGCCGACCCGGGTATCGAAACGGTCCTCCGCCAGGCCCGCGAGGATGTCGCGGGCGAAGACCACCCCCTGCCAGATCTCCGGATCGTCCTCGGCGTAGACCGGGATGCGCGAGAACGAGCTCTCCGTCACGCGCCTGGCCGCCTCGCGCAGGGTCATGTCGGCGGGCAGCTTCTCCACCACCGGTCGCGGGGTCATGATGTCCCGCACCATGACCCGGTCCAGGTGCAGGACATTGTGCACGAGCTGCGCCTCGTAGGGCATGATGCTGCCCTCCTCGGCGCTCATCGTGGCGAACTGCTTCACCTCCTCCTCCGGTGCGGCGAGGGCCGTCTCGCCCGGCTGGAGCCAGCGCGAGACATGGTCGGTCAACCAGATCAGGGGAGCGAGGGCCGTGATGAGAAACGCCCACGGCAGGGCCATGACCCGGGCGACCGGCCGGCTGTAGGCCACGCCGATCACCTTCGGGATGATCTCCGAGAGGAACAGCACCGCCAGGGTGAACCACAGGGAGAACCAGAAGACCGCCCCCTCCCCGAATAGCGCCCGGGCCTGGGCGCCGGCCACCGCCGCCCCGGCGGTGTTCGCCGCCGTGTTGATGATCAGGATGGCGGAGATCGGCCGCTCCATGTTGCGTTTGAACTCGGCGAGGGTCGCACCGGCGCGGCTACCCCCGGCCTGCAATTCGCGGACGTAGGGCATGCGAATGGCAAGGAGCCCCGCCTCGGTCACCGAGCACAGCGACGACACGACGAGGACGAGGAAGATCGACAGCACGAAGAGTGTCATGACCCCACCTTGGGAAGGGAGACGAGGGCCGACCCGGAGTCGGACGCGGACTGTGACCTAACGAGCGTGGTCCCCCAAGTCAATGCGGGCTAGTCCTCGTCCGTGTCGCAGGCCACGGCCACCATGCCCCAAGGTAGGAGCCGGTTGAACCGGCGATTCTCGCCATCGGCAGATCCCCGTAGGGGCACGGCATGCCGTGCCCCTACCCCGGTCCGGCTCGCGGAGGTCCCCTCCCTCACGCCAGCAGGGCGCCGATCTCGTCGCGGGTGAAGCGGCGCCCGAGGCGGGCGCCGAGCTGGGAGACGATGCGCGCCGCGGCGTGGCTCCCCAGGTGGCCGGCCTGTTTCCAGTTGAGGCCGTTGGTGATGCCGTACAGGACACCCGCCGCGTACATGTCGCCGGCGCCGGTGGTGTCCAGTGCCTGCACCTCCACCCCCTCGATCGGGATCACCTCGTTGTCGTGCATGATGATCGAGCCGCTGGCGCCGAGGGTGAGGGCGACGTTGGGGGCGTGCTTGTGGATCTCGCGGGCGCAGTCGATCGGGTCTTCGAGGTCGGTCAGGGCACGCGCCTCCTCCTTGTTGCAGAACAGGAGGTCCACCGGCCCCTCGATCAGCTCCCAGAACTGATCGCGGAACAGGTGGATCAGGAACGGGTCGGAGACCGTGAGGGCGACCCGCACCCCCTGCTGTTTGGCGACCTCGATCGCCTTCACGGCCGCGGCCCGGGTCGACTCGCCGGTGAACAGGTAGCCCTCGACGTAGATGTACTGCGCCTTGGCGATCTCCCCTGCGTCGATGTCCTGCGGGCCCAGCTCCGCGGAGACCCCGAGGTGGGTGAGCATGGTGCGCTGGGCATCCTCGGTGATCAGGACCACGCAGGTGCCGGTATGACCGCCGTTGGGCGGGACCTCGACGACGATCCCGAAGCGGCGCAGCTCGTCCACGTACTGCCTGCCGAAGTGGTCCCTGCCGGTCTTGCACGCCAGCGCCGCGCTCCCGCCGAAGTCGGCTACCCCGACGATCGTGTTGCACGCCGACCCGCCGGAGCACTGATTCACCCGATGGCCGGCGAGGGCATCCAGCACCTCCTGCTGCCGCGCCTCGTCCACCAGGGTCATGATCCCCTTCTCCGCCCCGATCGACGCGAGGAAGCCGTCGTCGGTCTGGACCTGCAGGTCCATGATCGCGTTGCCGATGCCGTAGACGTCGTAACCCATGTCCTCTCCTCATCAAGCGCGGCGGGCTGTTGGCCGGACGGCTGCGATGCACCGGAAACCGCGGCAAGCGCCCGGGTCAGCCGCCGGCCGCGTCTCCCCGGCGCGGGCTCGCCCGACGCCATCGTGAGAACGGAGCCGGGGGCTAACCCCTACGGCATCTCATTGCGGAAGGAGAACTTCCCGTTCTTGGCGTCGACCACCACGCTGACGTCGCCGGTGCCAAAACCGCGGCTGACCGTCCAGTAGGAACCGGACGACTCGGTCGCCTGCCCCATGACCACCAGGGACATGGTGGTGTCGCTGCTCCCGGAAAGCCCGTTCTTGCCCGCCTCGGTCAGGGCCTGGTCGCTGTCGACGAACTCCTTGCTGATCTCGTCCTTGAGGTAACCCGTCACCTCGCCGCGGTCGACGATCTCTCCGTCTCGCGTCGCCACGCTGAATCCCTGCTGCCGCTGCGGCGAGAAGAAGACGTACGACCAGCTCGTCGCCGTACCGTCCGGCTGCACGGACAGGGTAGAGATCGAGACCGGCACCGCGTCCCCCTGCCATTGCCGTGCCACGGCCGTGGCCGCGTCGAAGGCCGCCTTGGCCGTGGTCCCGGCGGCGAAGGCCGACATCCCGGTGGCCGCCACCGCGATCAGGAGAAACATCGCCACACGCGCTGTCTTCATAGCCAACTCCATCATGCCGGGAGTTTACCCCGCATCTCCATCCATCGAGTATCCCCAACCTACCCGCCGTCCTGCGAACGCAAACGGTCCGTTTAGGGGAAGGTCGCTACCCGATTATCAGAACTCGTGCTGCCACGCCAGACCAAGGCGGCCGTCGGCGACCTGGGGCATGAGGTATCCCGTGGCACTCGCCAGGCCTTTGCGATGGACGGTCCATCTGCCGATGGCGTAGCCCAGCAGGCCGCCGGCCACCGTGTCCGAGAGCCAGTGGTCGTCGTCGTGGAGCCGCGACCAGGCGGTGAGGCCGGCGAGGCCGTAGGCCGCTACCTTGGCCGCCGTCGGCAGGTCGCTGTCCTGCAGGACCGCGGCGGTGGAGAAGGCGAGGCCGGTGTGGAACGACGGGAAGGACTGGTGGTTGTCGTCGAAGCTGAACGGGTGGAAGGTGTCCTCGTTGTCGCCGGAACGGTTGGGCCGCTCGCGCCCGACCACCACCTTCACCGCGCCGTTCGCCACGAAGGTGAAGAGGGCCGACTCCCCCACCGCCCACGCCGTGTTGGCCGCGGCGGCATCACCACGACTACCGCGGACGCCGTAATAGAGGAGGGCGGCCGCCGGGGCCGCGAAGGCGTAGACGTTGCCCACCTCGGCCAGGCCGTCATTGCCGTGGCTCCACTGCCCGGCAAGGTTGTCGTCCAGGGTGGCGGCCAGGCCGACCGCCCCCAGGCCCCCCGCCAGGGTCAGCCATTGCCACTCCCCCCAGCGGGCCGGGGCGGTGGCGAGGGCGGCACCGTCCGCCGCCACGCCCCGCATGGGGCATCGCCCGTCGGCGGCCGTCGCCACGGGCGGCGGCCAGGCGCAACACAGCGCGAGCATTAGTGCGAGCCACCGTCTATCCATTTCGCGATCGCCTCCTGATACCGCAGCCACGCCCGCGCGCCCCGTTGCACGCGGGCGGTGACGTTACCCTAGCGGCCGCGCCCTCGCCAACGTCGCCTCGGCCGGCAAGCTCCCGAGCCCCCGGAGAGGGCCGGGGTGAGGGCATCCGGATCTGGCGCGATACCCAACGCCCTCCCCCTAACCCCCTCCCGGAGGGAGGGGGAATTTCCCGCCGACCATGCGGACTCAAGCTCCCTCCCCCCTCGTGGGGGAGGGCCGGGGAGAGGGGGAGCGGAACGGCACCGAACCTCGCGGCCTTCCGCCCCCTCCCCCTGTCCCCCTCCCACGCTGGGGAGGGGGGACTTGCTCCCGCCGTCGGCGGTCACTGCGCCGCAGGCGCCGGCTCCGCGGCCGGCAAGGTCACGGCCACGCCGTCGACGAGCCAGTAGATCGGCTCTGCCGGCAGCGCCACCGTCGCGACCGTCGTGAGATCATCGAAGTCCGAGACCTTCACCCCGCGGCTGCTCACCGAGTAGACGAAGGCGCCGTCACGGGCATCGCGGATGAAGAAGCTGCGCCGGACGTTGTCCGGGAAGTACCACCAGCCGTCGGCCTCGTCGCGGAACAAGTCGCTGTGGTCGATGGTGCCGCGCCGGGTGAATCCGTGATCCGGATCGACCCCGTAGAGTACGACGCCATTCACGAGGTTGTACGTCGGGCCCGCGGCAGTGGGCACGCCCAGGTCGTTCCAGGCGGTGATCGGCAGGGCGAGGGCCGCGAGGGAGTCGAAGTAGGTGAAGGCCTTGGGGTCCCACTGGGCCTCGGAGTAGCTTTCGGCGCCGAGGGACTCCTGGGCCACGAGCCGCGGGTGGGCGAGATCACCCACGTCGAAGAGACTCAGCATGGCGCCGCCGCCCGCCGCCTGGCCCACGGCCAGGAGCCGGTCCGTGCCGATCGGGTGGAGGTAGGTGGAGACCCCGGCGACCTCCAGCTCACCGCCCTTCTTCGGCGTCGTGGGGTCGGAGAGATCGAGGGCGACGAGGGGGTCGATCTGCCGGAAGGTGACCACGAAGCCGCGATCGCCGAGGAAGCGCACCGCATAGATCCGCTCGCCCTCGTGGCCGAGGCCGGTGATCGCCCCCACCTGCTCCAGCCGCTCCCCCTGAGCCTCCAGGGTGTAGACCGCGTTGACCGGAGCGCCACCGCTCCACCAGCGATCCTCGGTGGTGGCGATGCGCAGCACGTCGTCGTACTCGCTCATGGAGTATGAATTGAGCACCCAGCCGTTCACCACGCCGCTCCCGGCGTAGCTGGGGGTGGCGCCGAGGTGGAACTTGTGGATGACCGTCTTCGGCGTCGCGTCGTCCACCGCCGCCGCCTGGACGACCGCGTCGACGCCCTCGGCCACCGGCACCCCCCACCACAGCCAGGGGCCGTTGTTCGCGGTGGCGAGGTAGAGGTTGTCCGCCGCGCCGTAGACCGTGCCGCCGTCGCTCACCAGGGCGGTGGCTGCCAAGTCCGCCGTGGGGTTGGCCAGGTCGATCGCCACCAGGGAGATCACCCCGGTGCCGTTCGGCTCGACGGGCCGGAAGATATCCTCACACGCGCACGTCAGGTCGACTGCCGGTGACGCCCCGCCGGCGATCCGGTCGAGGCGGCGCGGAAAGAGGAGGGCCACGTCCGCGGCGGTGGTCGCCGCGGCGGTGACCGTGCCGCCCGCTGCCACCCCACTGCCGCCCCCCGCCGAGCCGCCGCCGGCGCCCGCGGGCTGGGTGTAGCTGGTGACCACGTAGACCCGCCCCGCCACCATGCGGCTGTCGACATAGCTCCCTTCGAGGTAGACCTCCCGCGCCAGGGCCGGGGCCGTCCGATTGGCCACGTTCAGCAGGGTGACCTTCACCAGGGCGCCGCTGCGCGGCGCCAGCTCCGGGGCGCTGTCCGGCGCCTGCCACAGGTGAGAGAGGATGGCGACCACGTCCCCGTACACGTAGAGGGCGAAGGGGTCACCCTCCACCGCGGAGCGGGCCAGCTCCGCCGTCGCCGCCGCGGGCCAGGCGTCGAGGATCAAGAAGGTCTGGCCACTCACGACGTACAGGTAGTCGCCGTCGTTCTTCACGAAGTCGGCCTCGTCGACCCCCACCTCCTGGACGTTAGTGCTGGAGAAGTCGCGCTCCTCCGGGGCGGCGTCGCCGGTGCCCCCGGCCTGGGCGTCGTTGGCGGCCTCACCGCCGGCGAGGGCCGCGACGCCGTCCGCGAACGAGGTCAGCTCACCCTGGGCCTGGAGGGTCGCCAGCAGATAGTCGCTCACCGCCGTACAGTCGGCGAAGCGGAGTGCCTGGGTCTCCACCGTCCCGCTGCCGCCGCTACCCCCACCGCCGCCACTGGAGCAGGCCGCGACCCACACCATCACCAGCCCCACGACCCACCGGCTCCAACCGCACTGGCCCATTCCTGCCGCTCCTGTGTCGAGACCCCACCGCCCACGATCGGGCCGACACCATCATACCCGATCCTTCCACCGGCGGATCGCCCCGAACACCGCGGCAGGCGCCGCAGAAGGGGCGCCATTGCCCTGGGCCGCGGCGATCACCACCGGCACGTCCCAACGCAGGAAGGGGTTGGTCGCCCGCTCCTCGGCGAGGGTCGACGGGCAAGTCGGCGCCCCCCGGGTGCGGACCGCGCGCACCCGCTCCCAGCGCTGCCGCAGGGCGTCGCTGTCCGGCTCCACCTTGCGGGCGAAGGCGAGGTTGGCGGCCGTGTACTCGTGGCCGAAGTAGACGCGGGTCTCTTCCGGCAGGTCCCGCAGGCGCGCCAGGGAGGCCTGCATCTGCTCGGGGGTGCCCTCGAACAGGCGGCCGCAGCCGGCGCCGAACAGGGTGTCGCCGGGGAACAAGCAGCCGTCCTCCGCGAAGTGGTAGGCGATGGCGCCGAGGGTGTGGCCCGGGATGTGGACGATCCGCGCCCGGCTTGCGCCCAAGGCGAGGATCTCGCCGTCGGCCAGAAAATGGGTCTGGCCGGGGATCCGCCCGCGATCGCCGGCGAAGCCGGCGATGGTGAGACCCGCGTAAACGGCGGCCAGCTCTTCGTTGGCGCCCGTGTGGTCCCAGTGGTGGTGGGTGCAGAGGATCGCGTCGAGGCGCAAGCTCCGCTCTTCCAGCGCGGCGACGATCGGCTCCGCCTCGGGGGCGTCCACCACCCCCACCCGACCGGTTTCCCCGTCCACCAGCAGGTAGGCGTAATTGTCCTCCAGGCAGGGGATGGGGATCACGTCGAGCACGTCTGGGTTTTGCCCGACCCGGCCGGTGAGCACAAGCTCGTGCCCCCAGACGCGGCGCCAACGCCGGCCCGTGGTAGGAGCCGAATCCCTTCGGCGACCCAGGCCCGCAGGGCCTGCCGCGCCGACGGCGCGGATCGCCGGTGAAACCGGCTCCTACCGGTCGCGGGATCGGGCGGCCAAGAGAACCGCGTTACAGCTCCACCACCTCCACCAGCGGCCGCTCCTCTGCGGAGAACGCCTCCCAGGAACCGGCCATCTGCAGGAGCACCGCATCGTCCGCGTCGGAGACGTCGCTACCCACCGCGGCCCGCTGCCCCACCCGTGCGCGCAGCGCCGCCAGCGGTGCCTCGCAATGGACGATGCGCAGGGCCACCCCCAGCTCCGTGGCCAGCTCCACCACCGGCCGGCGATAGTCGCGGCGCAGGTAGGTGGCATCGAGGATCGCCACGAAGCCGCCGGCCACGATGGCCCGGGCGCAGGCCAGGAGGTGGCGGTAGGTGTGGGCACCGAGGGCGTCGCCGTACAGCGGCCGCGCCGGGTACAGGGCGTGGAGCCGCTTACGCTCGCGATCGGAACGCACCCGCACGCCGCCCTCGGCGCAGGCGATGCGCAGGGCGATGGTCGACTTGCCGCTGCCGGGCAGGCCGACCATCAGACACAGGGAGCCGCGCGGGGTCGCCAGGGCCTGCTCGGCGAAGTCGAGATAGCGGGCGCCCTCCGCCTCGTGTGCGGCACGGGTGGCCGCAGCCACCCCCGGAGCGCCGGCGGTGAGGTGGGCGATCTTCGCCCGCACCTGGGCACGATAGGCGACGAACAGCGGAAAGGCGGGCAGGCCGGCGTAGTCGCCGGTGACCTCCAGGTAGCGGTTGAGCGCCCGCAACGCCGCGCGCGGTAGGCCGCGCTCCACCAGGTCCATGTAGAGGAAGGCGAGATCCGACAGGACGTCGATCTGCCGGAAGGCGTCGTTGAACTCGATGCAGTCGAACGGCACGGGCTCGCCCTGCCACAGGCAGAGGTTGGCGAGATGGAGATCCCCGTGGCAGTCGCGCACCCGGCCGGCGGCGGCCCGGTCGGCCAGCAACACGGCGTGCCGCTCCAGGCGCTCGTCGAAGGCCGCGCGCAGCCGCGCCGCCCGGGCGTCCACCGGGCACGCCGCGAAGTTGCCGGCGATCGCCGCCGCCAGGCGATCCGGATACGCGGCGGCCATGGCGATCGGGGCCACGGGCGCGCGCTCGTGGAGGTCGGCCACCCGATCCGCCAGGTGGTCGAGGAGGCCGTCCGACAGTCCTTGCCGTGCCGCCACCCGGTCGAGGCGCGCGGCCGGAGCGAATTGCCGCATGCGCACCGCCCACTCCTCCGCCTCTCCCTCCCCGCCCACGCGCCACCCCGTAGCCGTGCGCACCAGGGGTACTACATCGAGGTAGAGCTCCGCGGCGGTGCGACGGTTGAGGCGCAGCTCCGCCTCGCAGGCGGCGCGCCGTTTCGCCAGGGTGGTGAAGTCGACGAAGCCGTAATCCACCGGCTTCTTCAGCTTGTAGGCGTAGTTACCGGTGAGGGCGACCACCGACAGGTGGGTGTGGACGATCTCGATCGCCCCCACCGGATGGGGGTAGGTGGCCGGGTCTTCCAGGGCCGCAAGCCACGGGAGGGTGGCGGACGAAGAGACCATAGCGGCACCAACCAAGGCGATATGTGGCCGACAGGGTGGGCCTCCCGGGACGGCGCCGACCCGCTCCGACCCACCTCCTAGCCTACCTCACGAGATCGATGGCGGCGCGGCGCTGGGCCTCGATACGTTCGTGGAGGCCGTAACAGTCCGACGACCAGATCGCCACCTCCGCAGGCAGGTCGCGACGATGGTGGCGCAGACGCACCGCCCGCGGCGAACGGGCGCCGTCGACGCTCAGCGACTCGATCTCCTGGTAACGCAGGATGAGGCGGCGCGAGTAGCCGATCACCAGGAACTCGTCGTACAGAGCGACGCGCACGAACGGCGAGCTGCGTTGCGTCTTGCCGAAGGCACCGCCACACACCTCCTGGTAGAGGGGCTGTCGGCCGTCCTCCAGCGCGTCCCGCACGTCGCGCTGGCGCGTCCGTACCAGCATCGGCACCAGGACCAGCCACGGCAACACCATGCAGGCAACGGCGATGTCGGTGACGGTCACAACCATGCGCTTCACGCCCTCCTTGCGGATGCCGATCGGTTGACCGGACCATAGCCACGCTTCCGGGAGTGGGCGATGTCTTCCGGCCGGTTCACCGGACGACGATCGTCGGCGCCGCTCCGCACTCGCACCTACCCCTCTGGATACCTTGACCATGCCCCCAGCGCCGCGATCGATCCTCATCTGCCTCGTCCTGGCCCTCGCCTCGCCGGCCACCGCCAGCGACTACTACAAGTGGGTCGACGCCGCCGGCTCGATCCACTTCTCCGACTCCCGGGAGGGGGTGCCGCCGCAGTACCGCAACCAGATCGAAGCCGGGGAGATGGCGGAGCCGACGCCCGCCCCGATCGCGGCCGCGCCGGACAATGCGGCACCCGACAGCGCGTCCCCGGCGGCGAGCGGGAGCGACGCCACGGAAGCGGCACCCGCCGCACCGGAGCTACCCCGCTACGAGGTGAAGTACCAGGAGTACGAGGGCCGGGCACGGCGGATCCTGGTCCAGGCGCGATTCAACGACCGCATCACCGCGCCCATGGCCCTCGACACCGGCTCGCCGGATACGGTGATCTCCCTCGCCCTGGCCCAGCGCCTCGGCCTCTTCGATGGCGACGAGGGGACATTGTTCGTCACCACAGGTGGCATCGGCGGCGCCGCACCGGCGATTCGCATCGTCCTCGACAAGGTGGCAATCGGCGGCGCGGTGAACAACTTCGTGCCGGCCACGGTGATCGTCTCGCCGATCTCCGGCGAATTCGACGGCCTGATCGGTATGGGGTTTGTCTCCAGCTACCAGGTCAACATCGATCCCACCCGCCGCGTCATCGTCTTCCAGGAGCTGCCGGCGAGCGACGCGGCGCCCGGCGGTCGAAGCGAGCAGTGGTGGCGCAACACCTTCAAGGACTTCGCCCTGTACAAGAATGGCTGGCGGCGCTTTCGCGATGACCGGCGTCGGGAGTCGCGCGCCCCCAGCGGTGGCATCTATGACCCCGTGCGGCTGAAGTACGAACAGGCGTTCGCCGAGGCCCAGTACCGCGACGCAGAAAAGCTCTACGACAAGCTCAACCGCTACGCGATCGAGCACTACGTCCCCATGGCGTGGCGGCAATAGGGGGCAGGGCCCGCGGTCCGGGCTTCGCCCTGCCGCATCGCGCGACCTCCGTTGGGCGTACCGCTTTCCTCAGCGGGACGACACGCATCGGCCAGGTGTCGGGCCGATTTGGCAGCCGCTCGTCGAGCACCCATGACGCCACGAGCCGGGCGCCGGGAGAGCTGCCGGCCCCGCGGCCCCACGCGGCGCGGAATTGGATTAAACTTGCATCGTTCGCTTCGGCTATAGATACCCATATCGACACTACTCCGGATGAGTGGCCGCCATGAGCCAGATTCTTCTCCCTGCCATCGGTTTTTTGCTCGCGCTGACCGTCGCTGCGGTCGCAGGCGATTACTACAAATGGGTCGACGAGACGGGGACCGTGCACATCTCCGACTCCGTCGCGGAGGTACCCCCAGAGTACCGCGACCAGGTCGAGCCGAGGCGCGTCGCGGATCCGGCGCCCTCCCGCACGATCGCCACACCCGCGGCACCGCCGTCTGCCGGCACCGCCATGCCCCCCCCGGCAACGGCAGAATTCGCGCGGTTCGAGGCAATCTACGAGCCGCACTCAGGTCCCTACATCGACGTCATCCAGGTCGCGGCCCTGGTCAACGATCGGGTGTTGGCGCCGATGTTCGTCGACACCGGCTCAGGGGACACCGTGATCTCGTTCCGTCTGGCCCGGCGGCTGGGCCTGTTCCAGGGTGAGGAAGGGGCGTTCCGACAACTGCTTCAAACCACGGGCGGAACTGTCCCGACGATCATCGTGATTCTCGACAAAGTAGAGGTCGCCGGCGCCGTTAATCGGTTTGTGCCGGCGATGGTCGTTCCCGAGCCCTCACCCGGTGTCGATGGCCTACTCGGCATGGGGTTCCTTTCAATGTTCAATATTCAGATCGACACGGCGCGCCACAGCATCACCTTCCTCCAGAACCCCGCGAACGAGGAAGCACCGGACGGGCGCAACGAAGAGTGGTGGCGCGACACCTTCAAGAGGTTCTCCCAGTACCGGACGCAGTGGAAGCAGGCCGATGACTACCTCCGCAGGACGCGGCAGGGTCTGATCAGTGGCATGCCCTACGATGCACAGCGAGCCTTCGTTGACGTCCAATACCGCGAGGCGGAGAAGCTCTACGACAAGCTCAACCGCTACGCGATCCGGTGCGAGGTCCCGATGGAGTGGCGGCGATAGGCCCGACCCATCGTCGCGGCCCACGATGCGGGCTAGAGATACTCGTCGAGCAATTGCTGCTTGCGGGCCTTGTACTCGTCGTTGTCGATCAGCCCCTTGTCGCGTAGCCGCTTGAGGGTCTCCAGCTTCTCTTCGAGGGTGGTGGGGCTCGCGGTCGCCTGCGGGGCCTTCTTCGCGGCCGGAGGCGGGACGGCGGCGGGACGCGCGGGCGGCGTCGCCGGCGCGGCCGCAGGCTTGGCCGGTGCGGCGGCGCTCGGGGACGCCGGAGCCACAGCGGTTGGCGGCGCAGCCGGGGCCGGAGCGGGCGTGGGAGCTGGGGCCGGTCGCGCGCCGGGTACCACGGCCGCCGTGGGCAGGGCGAAGTCGGCCACCACCCAGTTCGCCATGGTCTTGTCACGGAGCGGCGTGGGTGGAAGGAAGAGGCTCTGGCCGCTGCCCGGCACCAGTCGCCAGTCCCAGCGCGACTCCTCCGTGCCGCTGGTCCGCGCGGCGAAACCGACGCCGGCGATCTCGTCCAGCCGCCAGTGCAGGTGATCCTGGGTCGCGAAGACCTCACCCACGGTCGTCCCGGTCGCCGTGCGGAGTTGGAAGTGGACCAGGTCGAGGTGCGAGACCCGGCCCAGGGCCTCGCGCAACGGCCCGGCGAGCCGGGTGACCTCGGCCTCCACAAACACCGGCTGGACCGGGGCCACGCCCTGGAGCGGCTGATAGCGCAGGGAACGGAGCTGGTTGGCGACCGCCGCCTCTGACACATCGACCGGATGGGCGAGACGTAGGTCGCGCAGCTCCGGGCCGGCGGTGGACTTGGCCTCCCAGGCGATGGCCACCCCCTCCTTTTCCAGCCACGTGCGCGGCGCGCTGGCACAGCCGGCCACCAGCAACAGGAGAAGGATCGCCTGCCACGGCATGCGCCGTCCCGAACGTCGCGGCGCGGGGAAAATCGTCGTCGTGTTGGTGACCCTGCCGGCCGTCCCGCGCGCCATGAGCCTCTCCCGGATCTGTCCCGCTGATGAAGGAATGGCCGCAAGGAGAGCCTTTTTCGCCAGCGAAGAAAAGGGCAGAGTCGCGCCAAGAAGACGGCGGGTGCAAAATTGATGTTGAACCACGAAGGGCATGAAGGACGCGAAGAATTAAGGAGTCGCGTGTCCTCCCTTGGTGCGCTTCGCGTCCTTCGTGGCTAAGAAACCATATCCTGCGTAACCGACCCAACGGAGGGTACATGGACCACGGCAAGATCATCGGCCTCGGGAAGAACTACCAGGCCCACGCCGAGGAGATGCGGGAGATCCTGGGGAACGTGGAGCGACCGGTGGTGTTTCTCAAGCCGCCGAGCGCGATCCTCCACGAGCCCGAGCCGATCCGTCTGCCCGGCTACTCCCACAACATCCACCACGAGCTGGAGCTGGTGGTGGAGATCGGCGCCCGCTGCAAGGAGGTGGCCGCGGCCGAGGCGTGGTCCTGCATCCGCGGCTACCGCATCGGCCTGGACCTCACGGCCCGCGACGTCCAGCAGGAGGCGAAGCGCAACGGCTGGCCCTGGACCCTGGGCAAGGGGTTCGACACCGCGGCGCCGATCTCCCGCCTCTATCGCCCCGAGGAGGTCAACGGGGACATCACCGCCACCGGCATGGTGCTCAAGGTCAACGGCGCGGTCCGCCAGGACGCCTCCACCGCGGACATGACCCTCGCGGTCCCGGAGGTCATCGAGTACCTCTCCGGCTTCTTCACCCTGGAGCCCGGCGACCTGATCTTCACCGGCACCCCGGCCGGCGTCGCCCAGATCCACCCCGGGGATGAGCTGGTGGCGCGGATCGACGCCCTCGGGGAGATGACGTTCCGGGTGGCAGAATAGGCGGTGAGCTGTCAGCTTTCAGCGGTCAGCTTGATAGGATGGGATAATTGATTCGTTCGTTGCAGCCCTGTGGAAGCGGGCTTGCCTGCAAACCGACGCCGGCGCGGGGCCGCACGCTTCGCGAGCAAGCTCGCTCCTACGGGTGGTTGTGCCCACCGATGCTGGAAATCCAATAGCCAGTCCGCGAAGCGGTCCTAATAACCTGATAGCTGACCGCTGACAGCTAATTGACCATGCCCACCCCCCTCCCCGCCCTGCGTCCGCTGGAGGCGCATCCGGTCGAGACCGGAGAAGGCACCCGTTACCTGCTGCGCGATCCGCAGGGGTACAGCGACCGCGAGGCGTGGCTGTCGCCGCAGGCCCTGTTCCTGGCGGCACAGCTCGATGGGGTGCGTGGCCGGCAGGAGGTGATGGCGGCGTTTGAGGAGCGATTCGGTGTCGCCCTGGAGGACGCGGACATAGACCACCTGGTGGGGCAGCTCGACGCGTCGCTATTCCTCGACAGCGCGGCCTTCCACGCGCGGCGCGACGAGATCCACCACGCCTTCCTCAGCGAGCCCCTGCGCCCGGCGACCCATACCGGCGCCTACGACCCCGATCCGGCCACCCTGCCCGCCTTCCTCGACCGCCTGTTCACCGCCGACGGCGGTCCCGGCGCCCTGCCCGGCGCGGCGGCCGGCGGCCCGCTGCGCGGCATCGTGGCGCCGCACATCGATCTGCACCGCGGTGGGCCGGTCTACGCCCACGCCTACAAGGCGGTGGCGGAGGCGGCCGACGTCGACACCTTTGTAGTCCTCGGCACCTGCCACGGGCCGATGACGCAGCCGTTCGCCGTGTGCTCCAAGGGGTACGACACCCCCCTCGGTGCCGTCCCCGCCGACCATGCCCTGGTGGAGGCCCTGCGTGCCGCCTGCCCGTGGGCGTTTGACGACGAGCTGGCCCACCGGCAGGAGCACTCCATCGAGTTCCAGGCGGTGTTCCTGCGCCACCTGTTCCGCGACCGGCCCCTGCGCATGGTGCCGATCCTGGTCGACGGCCTGCACCGCCACCTGGTGACGGGCAGCGACCCGGCGGGCGATGAGCGGATCGAGGCCTTCCTGGCCGTGCTCCAGGAGGCGATCGAGCGATTGGGGCGCACGGTGTGCTTCATCGCCGCCGTGGACCTGTCCCATGTCGGCCGCCACTTCGGCGATGCCGATACCCTCACGGACGAGCGCCTGTCCGCGGTGGCGGCCAGCGACCGGACCCTCCTCGATACCCTGCGCACCGGCGACGCCGGCGCATTCTATCGCGCCTGGGCCGCGACCGGCGATGCGACCCGGGTGTGCGGAGCGGCGCCCCTCTATGCCTTCCGCCGCCTCATCGACGGCGTGGCGGGTGATCTCCTCGCCTACCGCCAGTGCACCGCCACCGAGAGCGACCTGTCGGTGAGCTGCGCGGCGATGGCATTCCGTAGGGCGAGCTGAACGATCAGCCCTCCCGTCGGGGCCCGGTTTCTCCGTAGTTGCTGATCCGGCCCATGACTTGTGGTCGTAGACCGCCACGGCCCCTGTGCCGTACCCGGGGAGGCGCCAGGGTGATCGCCTGCCGGGTGGCACGGTGAGGGCGAATTCGATGACCGCCGGGTCGCTGAGCGCACACCAGCCGGTCGATCCACAACCGGCACCCACGAACGGCCATCTACTCAGGGTCGAGCACCGGTTCCATGGCCGCCGCGGCCTCGGCGACGGCGTGGGTGATGGCCGGCAGATCGAGGCGGTGCCACGCCGCCATGGCCGCGCGCACGGCCTCCGACGCTCGTGCCCGGCGCTGGCGGGCCAGCAACCGCTCCGGGCCCGCCAATACCCGGCTCGTCTCCGGGAAGGCCAGCGCCAGGCGCAGGCGGGCCAGCTCGCTCAGGAGTCGCGCGGCGGACGACACCATGGCCCTCGCGCGATGCGATGCATGGCACGGCCCGCAGGTGATCGCCAGGTCGTCCGCCGTCGGGACGCGGTCGCCCGCCGACCCGTGACAGTCGGTGCATCGGGCACCTCGACGCCCGGTCTCCGAGACCCAAGCGTGGGGACCCTCGCGACCGGCGGCGTACTCGTCCGCATGGCAACCACCGCAATCGGCGGCGACCGCGGAGCCTCCGTTGCGATCCGCTCCTGCCCGTAGCCACATGGAGGTATGGGCCTCGGCGGCGTTCTCGGTCTCTCCGTCGCCGCCGTGGCAGTCGCGGCAGGTGACGTCCTGGCCGGCGTGCATCGACCCCCACCAGTCCTGGTAGGAGTGAGCCCAGCTTGGATCCTGTTGCAGGTGCTCATGGCAGCCCGCGCAGCTCCCGCGCGCCGTGCCCGGACACACGGCGGCCGCCAATGTGACCACCAGCACCCCCACCACCCATCGGCTTGAGCCATCGCGAAACACGGGCTACCCGGTCCGTCGCTCACGCTAAATCGGCTTGCGCAGCGGCTCCTCCGCAGAGATCGGAAACTATCACCAAAGTCCTCCGTGTCAACTGACGGACCCACGATGTTACGACACCGTTACCTATGCACCGTCGTGGCAAATCTTTCCTTCCAAGGCGCCCGAAACCCCGTGCCGGCTTGCGAAGGCAGCAGGGATAGGTGTCAGTCGGAAACGGCACCGACGTAGGCTCATGTGCGCTCATCATCGACAACATCGTTCAAGGTCACTCCGGGCGCAGTTGTCGCCTTAATTCCTGGCGAAGATATTGCTCCCACCCGTCTGCCGGATCGGTCGCGGTAAACGCCACGAAAGCAATGGGTTACCATCGCGATCCCGACCCTGCTCGGGCGGCGTTGCGGGACCCTCCGCACGGCTCACGATCCATCCCCGTCCCATAGGGACGCCGGGGTAGCGGCCGGTAGTCCCCCGCCCGATCGTGGGGCTCGAACGGATCGCCCCGGGGATGGGGCGCCGGCATCACGAATACCCGGAGATCATCTTCGTGGCGGTCGACCCCGAGGCCACGGCCCCCGTCTCAGCGGCTCTCGCCACGGCCCGGAGATGACCCGGTTCCGGGATCCCGGCATACCGCCTGCGGGCCGGGGCCGACGATGGCCCCTGCGAACCACATTGAGAAATAGTGACTGTTCTGTTTAAATTATCTTTCCACTCGTTTCGGCCCGGTTCCCTCACGCGCCTGCCGCGCGATGCAGGAGGTCGTAGCGGAGGGCGACGACCATGGCGCGCACGACGAAAACCGCCTCAGCGGCCGGCACCGAGACGCACAGGGGCCGGTCCACAGGGGCGAGTAAGGTCCGGGCGGGGAACGCAGACGCCGCCAAGCCAGCGGCCTCACACAGAACCGCGACCCACAGGACCGACCCGGCCGAGACCCAGCCGAGTCCAGAGGGAAGAAGGGAAGGCTCACCATGACGGACCCAGCCGAGATGCAGCTAAGTCCCAACGAGCTTCGCCAGCACGCCGAGGCATTGCTGGTGGGAAGGCAGATCGATTTCCGCGGCCTGTCGCCGGAGCAGGCGGCTGCGCTCACCCACGACCTGCAGGTCCAGCAGATCCAGCTCGAGCTGCAAAACGCAGAGCTGCGCCGCGCCCAGGAAGAGCTGGCGGAGGCTCGGGACCGGTATGCCGACCTGTACGACTACGCGCCGATCGCCTACATCACCACGGACGGTAATGGCACGATCGTCGCCGCCAACCTCACCGCCGCCGACCTGCTCGGCGTTGGGCGTAGCGATCTGGTCGGTGCCCCCCTGTCGGACTTCGTCGCTCGCCAGGACCAGGATGATCTCGATCTCCATGGCCGTGAGATCTTCCGCTATGGCGTCGCGCAACGGTGCGATCTGACGATGGTGCGGGCGGACGGTGGCACGTTCCCGGCGCAGCTCGACAGCGTGGTCTCGCCGGACCCGGACGGTGGGTTCGGCCATTGCCGGACGGTGATCACCGACGTGACCGAGCGCGTCCGCACGGACCAGGCCCTGGCCCAGTTGCGCCACCGCGAGTCCCTCGAGGTCCTCGCCGCGGGTATCGCCCACGACTTCAACAACCTCCTCACCGTGGTGATGGGCAAACACTCCCTGGCGACCCTGGATCTTCTGGAGTCGCCGAAGCGATTGCCGATCCACCTCGGCGCGATAGGAGAAGGTCTGGCGTCGATCCGCGATCTGGTCCAGGAGCTCCTGACCCTTGCGTCACCCACGCCCTCGCACAAGGTCGCGATCGCGACGGAGGGGCTGGTGGAGACCGGGACACGACTGGCCATCGCCGGCGGCGACGTGGAGTGCGACCTCGCCCTCGCCCAGGGATTGTGGCCGGTGTTCGGCAACGAACGGGCTGTCCTCCGGGTAGTCCAGAATTTGGTGAGCAACGCCGGTGACGCGATGCCCGCGGGCGGCCTGGTGCGGATCACGGCGGACAACGCCGTGGTGCTCCCGCGCCAGGTCCCGGAGCTGCAAGGGGGTCGTTACCTACGGATCTCGGTGGCAGACGCCGGGGCCGGCATCGGCGACGAGAACCTCGCGCGGATCTTTGACCCCTATTTCTCCACGAAGGCGCGGCGTGGCCAGCGCGGCACCGGGCTCGGCCTGGCGATCTGCCACGCCATCGTCACGGAGCATGGCGGCGCGATCATTGTCGACTCCAAGATCGGCGCCGGCACCACCTTCCACGTCTACCTGCCGGCGACCGACCAGCCGATACCGGTGGCGCGCGAGATCCGCGAGGAGGGAGGACTCCTCGTGGGGCAGGGCCGCATCCTGCTGATGGACGACCAGGACATGGTGCGACGCGGCGCCTGCGAGCTGCTGGAGCGGCTCGGTTACACGCCGGTGGCGACCCACGACGGCGAGGAGGCGATCCGGTTGTACCAAGAGGCCCTGAGCGCCGGGGAACCTTTCGACGCCGTGATCCTCGACCTGACCGTGCCGCAGGGCATGGGCGGCAAGGCCACCGTCAAGGAGCTGTTGGCGACCGATCCAGAGGCCATCGTCCTGATCTCCAGTGGCTACATCCACGATCCCCTGGTGACCGAGCATGCCCGTCACGGCTTCCGCGGCGTCCTGCTCAAGCCGTACGACCTGGCGGAGCTAGGCAAGGTGCTGAGCGCGGTCCTGGAGAATCGCTAGGCCGGGCGACCCCGGGGACGGTCCACGATCCCGTAGGGCGGATGCCCGGAGGGCGATCCGCCACGATGCAGCGGCGTCACCTGCCGGAGCCGCCTGCGGCGTTCCGCCCTACGTGAGACACGGCACCCGGCTGTCGCTTGCGACCGGCGGCGCCTCGTGGGCCTCGCGCCGCGCCCAGCGGAAGAAGATCGCGCTGAACACCGCCATGAAGTAGGTCCCGCCACCCACCCACATCAACAGCCCGCCCCACACCTGATCGGTGAGTGGCGCGATGCCGAATGGATGCGGCCCCTCCAGGTACCACGGGTAGATCACGGACGAGGCCAGGGTGATCGGCGCCGAGACCGCCGCCATCGGCACCAGCATCAGGAAGAGGTAGAGCACCTGCCCGGCATATGGAAGGCGCGGTAGCTCCGGTACCGGGCTGAGCAACGGCCACCACATGACCGTGCCGGTGACCATCAGGCCGATGTGCAGGGTGATGTGGATCGCCTCGTCCCTGAGCATCAGCTCGTACACGGGCGGGGTGTGGAGGACGGCGATATAGCCGTTGTAGAGGACGAATGCGACGAGCGGGTGGACGAGAACCCGCGCGAGCCGCGCCGACGGGCGCCATTGCAGGAGGGGTCGGACCATCCACCCCGGGATGCCGAGCAGCAGCAGGGGCGGCATGACCATGGACAGGAGCATGTGCTGGCCCATGTGTGCCATGAACAGCCGGTGGTCGGCGAGGCCGTCCACCGGGCCGAGCGCCAGGAAAATGACCGCCAAGGCCGCGCCGAAGGCGACCAGCGTGCGCCGCTCCGGCCGCCGCCCGGCGGCCATGGCCGCGAGCCCGTAGGCCAGCGCGAGGGCGAGAACCCCGATGACCACGCTCGGGTGAACGTGGAGCAATAGCCCATGAGCATGCTCATGCACCCCCTCCCCGTGTACCCCCACCAGATGATCCGCGAAGGCCACGGCACTCATGCGGTCTCTCCGGAAGTTGCCACAGAGGACACCGTACGGCATGCCCCGACGACGGCGCGCAATCGCGCGTAGGGCGGAACGCCGCAGGCGGTTCCGCCAAACCACGCCATGGCACAACACGGATACGCCCGGTGGCGGATCGCCCTGCGGGAATCCGCCCTACGGTCCCCCGCGCGCCATAGGTATGTGCGTCCATTGACGTTCATTTGCGGCTGGCCCTTTCCCTAGCCCCTCCCCAGGAAGACCGCGAACAGCACCATCAAGGCCATGATCACCACCGCGGCGATGAACAACTGGGCGATGAATATCGCGCTGTACGCCGCGCGATCGAACCTCAGGTGCATGTAGAACATCGCAACCAGAGCGAACTTCGCCGCCGACAGCAGGAGCAGCACCGGCAGCAGCACCGGCTGCATCGCCGGCACATAGAATACGGTGACCTCGATCGCGGTCAGCACGGTGAGCACCGCGGCCACGATGAGGTAGACCCGGGTACCCGGATGGTGGGACTCCGGATGGGTGGTGTTGCTCATGGCCCCACCGCTCCCTTCAGCAGGTAGATCAGGGTAAAGATCACGATCCACACCACGTCGACAAAGTGCCAGTAGAGGCCGCACAGCTCCACCGCCAGACTGCGTCTTGCCGGGAGCTGTCCGGCGAACGCGGCCCGCGCCAGCACCAGCAACCACACCACACCGACGGTCACGTGTGCCCCGTGGAACCCCACGAGGGTGTAGAAGGTCTGGCCGAAGAGGTTGGTCTGCAGGGCCAGGCCTTCGTGGTAGAAGTGGCTGAACTCGTACACCTGGCCCCCGAGAAAGACCATCCCTAGCCCCGCCGTCCCGAGGAGCCAGATGCGGCTCCACCGCCCGTCGCCGCGCTGGGTCGCCGCCAGGGCGAGAACCATCAGCAGGCTGCTCATGAGCAACACGAAGGTGCTCACCGAGGTCAGGGGGATGGACAGGATATCGGCGGGTCCGGGACCGGTAGTGCTGCGTCCCTGGTAGATCAGGTAGGTCGAGATCAGGGAGGCGAAGAAGATCGACTCGGAGCCGATGAAGGCCCACACACCGACCTTGCGGTTGTCGAGCACCCCGAGGGTCCGGTCGGTGCCGACTCCCGGCTGCTCCCCCTCCCCGGCGGTCGCACGCTCGAAGCCCATGCCGATGATCGCCAGCAGGGCCACCAGCCCGCCAATCGGCACGACCGCGAAGCGGGTGATCATGCCGACCCCCGCGACCACGATTCCCGCGGCCAGGACGATCGGGAACCACGACGGGTGCGGCACGTGAATCGTGTCGGCGGGCGCAGCCTCGAGCGGGGGGCGCGCCGCGGTCACGGCCTCCGACCCCTGGGCGCCGTATTTCCAGCCCCAGAAGGGATCGCGCCCGCCCACCAGGGGGATGCGGTCGAAATTGTGCTCCGGCGGCGGCGACGGGGTCCACCACTCCAGGGTCCGTCCCTGCCACGGGTCGGCCCCGGCCGCCGCGCCGCGGCGCAGGGTGACGAACAGGTTGACCAGGAAGATGGCGACGCCACCGGCGAGGATGAACGCGCTGACCGTGGCCACCATGTTCCACAGGTCCCAGCCCATGCCCGGGGCGTAGTGGTAGATACGGCGCGGCATCCCGGCGATGCCCAGGAAGTGCATCGGGAAGAAGGTGCCGTTGAAGCCCACGATGGTCAGCCAGAAGTGCCAGCGGCCGAGGCGCTCGTCGAGGAGTCGCCCGGTCATCTTCGGCCACCAGTAGTAGAGCGCCGAGAACAGGGCGAGGGCCGAGCCGCCGAACAGCACGTAATGGAGGTGCGCCACGACGAAGTACGAATCGGTCTGCTGGAGATCGATCGGTACCGCCGCGTGCATGATGCCGCTCAGACCGCCGATGGTGAATTCGATGATCAGGCCGAGGGAGAACAGAAAGGCCGTGGTGATGCGCAAGGATCCGCCCCACATGGTCGCGATCCATGAGAAGACCTTCACGCCCGTCGGGATGGCGATGAGCATCGAGGTGGCGGCGAAGGTCGCCTCGGCCGCCGGCCCCATCCCCACGGCGAACATGTGGTGGCCCCACACCCCGTACGACAGGAACCCGATGAGCGCCGTCGAGTAGGCCATCATCGGGTAACCGAACAGCGGCTTGCGCGAGAAGACCGGGATCACCTCCGACACGATGCCGAACGCCGGCAGGGCGAGGATGTAGACCTCCGGGTGGCCGAACAGCCAGAACAGGTGCTGCCACAACAGTGGCGTGGCGCCGAGGGTCGCGGCGAAGAAGTGGGTGCCGAAGAAGCGGTCCATCAGGAGAAAGATCAGGCCCACGGTCAGCGCCGGAAAGGCCAGGAGGATGAGCACCGCGGTGACCAGGATGGTCCACACGAACAGCGGCATGCGCATGAAGGTCATGCCCGGCGCGCGCATGTTGATGATGGTCACCAGGAAGTTGAGGCCGGTGATCAGCGTCGAGATGCCGAGGATCAGGAGGGCGAGGACCCAGAAATCGAGGTTGGTGCCGGGCGAGAAGTGGCGCTCGGTCAAGTTCGCGTAGCCGAACCAGCCGGCGTCCGGCGCCCCGTGGACGAAGAAGCTGGCGTGCAGGAACAGGGCACCGAACAAGAACAGCCAGTAGCTGAATGCGTTGAGGCGCGGAAACGCGACGTCCCGCGCGCCGATCAGCAGGGGCACCGCGAAGTTGGCGAATAGCCCGATCCCCAGGGGCATGATCACCAGGAAGACCATGGTGGTGCCGTGCATGGTGAAGAGCTGGTTGTAGGTGGCGGCATCGACCACGGTGCCGTCCGGCCGCGCGAGCTGGGTGCGCATGATCAGCGCCTCGATCCCCGCCACCAGGAAGAAGGCCAGGGCCGTGAAGCCGTACAGGACCGCAATCCGCTTGTGGTCGATCGTGGTCAGCCACCCCCAGATCGCGCCGCTCAGGTAGCTCTCCTCGCGGGGTCGTTCATCGATGGGCAGTACGGCTTCCATCTGCGCGTCCTATTCCGGTGATGCGTTGCAGCGCCCCTCGACATCTCTCACCACAGAGGCACAGAGGGCACGGAGACGAGACGCTGCCGCCTTCAGATTGCCGTGATCCTCCACCGGGTGCGGTGATCGCGATACCGCGACCCGGCCACCAAGGCCAACCAGCAAATCGACGCCAGCGCATCGCCCGGCAGGGAGACCTCTCGCCAAGACGCAAAGACGCGAAGCTCGTACGCCAACCTCTTTGCGCCTTGGCGGCTTTGCGAGAGAAACGTCCCTGTCGGTCGGGCGCCATGGGTATTTGCGTCCATTCGCGTTCATTCGCGGCTCCCCCCTTCTCTGAGCCCTCTGTGTCTCTGTGGTGACAAACATCGTCCCCTCCTATTTCAGGCTCTCCAGGTAGGCGACCAGGTTGTGGATCTCGCCGTCCGTCAGGCCGAGGTCCGGCATCTGTGCCCCGGGCTTCTCCGCCTGCGGGTCGCGCAGCCATGCGGCGACGTGCGCGGGCGTGTTCTCCAGCATGCCGCCCGCCAGGGTGGTGCGGCTCGCGAAGTGGGTGAGGTCCGGTCCGGCACGCTGGGTCGCGACGCCGTCGAGGGCGTGGCAGGTGACGCACAGGTTGGTGGCGAAGAGCTGCGCCCCGGCCTCCACCGGGGTGGTCACCGCCGCCGGCCGCCCCGGCACCGCCGCCGGCTCGGCCTGGTGTGCCGCCCACGCCGCGAAGGCCGCCGCCGGCTCCACGAAGACGCGCAGCCGCATGTTGGCGTGGGACAGGCCGCAGAACTCCGCACATTGCCCGAGATAGACCCCGGGCGTCCGAGGCGTGGTGGTGATGGTGTTGACGTGGCCGGGGATGACGTCGCGCTTGCCCCCCAGGGCCGGCACCCAGAAGCTGTGGATCACGTCGGCCGAGCGCAGCTCGAAGCGCACCGGCCGTCCCACCGGCAGGTGGATCTCGTTGGCGGTGGTGACCTCCAGCTCGGGGTAGGTCACCTCCCACCACCACTGGTGCGCCAGCACCTCCACCACCAGCGCGTTGGCCGGCGCGACCTCGGGCTGCGAGCGGAACGTGGTACGGATGGTGGGGATGGCGATCGCCACCAGCACCAGGGCCGGCCCCACGGTCCAGGTGACCTCCAGCCACAGGTGGTCACGGTGGACCGGCAATTGATCCGGCACCCGTTCCGAGCGGGTCGAGTAGCGCAGCAGGGCGAGGAGCGTGGCGACGATGACGATCAGCAGGATCAGGCCGTCCCAGCCGATCACCTGGAGATACAGGGAGTGGATCCAGTCGGCGTAGTCCGCCTGCGGCGCGAAGGTGGTCATCGGCGGCCGCTCGCCGCGCAACCCGGGCAGAGACAGAAGGGCGGCGAGGCTCATGACCGATCTCCACCGCCGGCCGCCGGCACCCGCTGCATCGCCGGAAGGGCGCACAGGGCGAAGCCGCCGAGGAAGCCGGCGGTGACCAGGCACTCGATCCAGCCGAAGGGGACGGCGGCAGGGGAGAGCGACGGCGTGACCAGGACGTAGCGCTCGATCCACATCCCCACCAGCCCGAGTCCGCACACCGTGCCGAGGATCGCCGGGCTGCGCTTGGCGCGCCGGCTGATCAACCCGACGAACGGCACCACCCAGATCAGCACCAGGGCCGTCCACGCCAGGACGCCCCACGGCAGCCGGTGGATGCGTACCACCAGGAAGAAGGTCTCGTGGGGCAGGGCCGCGTACCAGATGGGAAGGTACTGGGACCACAGGAGGTAGGCCCAGAAGATGGCGAAGGCGAACACCAGCTTGCCGAGGTCGTGGCGCGTACGGGCCGCATCCGCCCCGGCGTGGCGAGCGGCCGGCCCCAGGCCGGCGCTGGCCACCAGCCCGAGAGTCGCCAGGGCGCTCCAGTAGGCGCCGGCGAAGAAGTAGGCCCCGAACAGGGTGCTGTACCACACCGGCGACAGGGACATGACCAGATCGAAGGCGACCAGCGAGTAGACCGCCACATAGGTGAGGATCACCGCGGGCGCGAGGCGCCGCACCGCCGGCGGCGGCTGGGCGAGGTCGCCCGACGACTCGGCCCAGTGCACCGCGTCGTGGCGCCGCGAGCGGCGCACGAACCACAGGCTGAGCGCGGTCATGACCAGCAGGCCGGCACCGTCGCGCGCGAACAGGAAGGGGACGTTCAGCCATGCCGCCTTCTCCGGCAGGGGATGGCTCACCCACGGGAAGATCATCGCCCGCCCGGGGAACAGCACCCAGAACAGCAGGAAGCCTACCGGGAGGAAGCCGGCGAACCCCTCCGCCATGCGGTAGATAGCCGCCCCACCCCAGCGGGCGTGGGTGAGGTAGAGGGAGGCCGACACCACCACGCTCCCCTGGGCGATGCCGAGCCAGAACAGGAGGTTCACCAGGAACGCCTGCCACGCCCGCGGCGCCGCGCCGCGCGCCACGGCGAAGGCGAAGGCGGCGGCGCCGACCACGACCAGCGCGGCACACCCCGCAGCGACCTGGCGTCGTGACACGGTCATGGGCCCTCCAGCAACCCCTGCAGCTTGCGCAGGTAGAGGACCACCTGCCACCGCTCCTCGACCGACATGGCATCGGCATAGGCTGGCATGACGACGCCGCCGTTGCGGATCGTGGCGTAGAGGTAGCCGTCGCTGCGCTGCGATGGCTGGGCGAAGATCAGGTCGGGCGGTGGGATGATCATCTGGAAGGCCACCGGGCCGTCGCCATTCCCGCCCTTGCCGTGGCACGGCATGCAGTAGGTCTGGAACAGCCACTCGCCGTGGGCCAGGTGGGCCTCCGTGGCCGGCAGCGGGTTGTGCAGGACCGCCTCGGCCACCCCGCGTCTCATGGGCGGCTCGCCGCCGGCGACCGGGAGGGTCCCGGGCGGCATGTTGCGCGGCGGCACGGCCAGGGGCTTGACCGCCGGGCCGCGGAACATGTCGTGGCTCCAGGGGAAGGCGTAGGCAGGCTGGGCGGCGAGGAAAAGGCAGGCGGCGACGATGCCGAGGCCTGGGCGCAGCGCCCGGCGACGGCGACCCCGGGTTGGGGGTTGGGGGGTAGGGGATGGGGGGGTGGTTGGCCGCTTCGCGGCCGCCCACCTTCGCGGCCTCTGCCAGCCAGGCCCTCGTGTGCTCTCCGCGGTCCGCTGCGCCCGAACCGGCTCCCTTCCTAGATTGGCCCTTCCTTCCCCCGACCCCCCATCCCTCACCCCCCAACCCACGTCTAGCTGGGCACGAAGGGACCGGAGCAACCGAACCATCCCCGCGCTATGCAGCCTCATGACTCACCTCCGTCGCGCCGGCCGCGCGCAGCACCTCATCGACCCGGACGACCTCCGCCGTGCCGCAATCCACCACCACCCCGAAGCGGTCGTCGGTGAACTCCACCCGGTAGCCGGGTGCCGGTGCATCGCGGCCGAAGCGGCCGTGCACCAGGAAACCGAGCACCCCCGACAGGGCCCCGCACAGGATGGTCAGCTCGAACGCGATGATGACGAACGGCGGGATGGAGACGATGGGCATGCCGGCGGTCCGGTGCGGGTAGAGGGTGGACAGGCCGATGGTCAGGGCGAAGCCGCCGGCGCAACCGGTAAGGCCGCCGAGCAACACCCACCACCGTACCGGGCTGCGGCGCACGCCGAGCGCCTCGGCGACCCGCTCGCTGGCAAAGGGCGTGAACGCCCGCGCGACCCGGAAGCCAGCATCGCGCAGGGCCGTGATGGCGCCGGCGCACGCCTCCTCCGCGACGAACAGGGCGGTCACCCGGGCCGCGTCGCTCATGGCGCGCCCTCCTCACCCGCGTGGTGCGCCTGCCGCTGCCAGCGAATCCCCTCCTTGACCTCGGTCATGGAGACGATGGGCAGGAAGCGGCTGAACAGGATGAACCACATCAGGAACCACGCGAAGCCTGCCGCGGTGATGGTCAGCTCCACCGGCGACGGCTTATACACGCCCCACTGGGAGGGCATGGTGCTGGTCGCCAGGGAACCGGCGATGATCACGAACCGCTCCACCCACATGCCGATGTTGACGAAGATCGAGATGACGAACAGCGCCCCCAGATGGCGGCGGATGCGCGGCGAGAACAGCAGCAGGGGGATCACGCAATTGCACGCCACCATCACCCAGTACAGCCAGCCGTACGGCCCCCAGTAGCGCTGGTGGAAGGTCTCCATCTCGAACGGGCTGGCGCTGTACCACGCCATGAACGCCTCGCTGATGTACGCATAGCTCACCACCAGCGACATCCCCAGGATCACCTTGGCCAGGTTGTCGAAGTGCCACGGGGTGAGGGCCTCCTCCAACCCCAGCATGCGGCGCATGGGGATCAGCAGGGTGAGGACCATGGCGCAACCGGAGAAGATCGCGCCGGCCACGAAGTACGGGGCGAAGATCGTGCTATGCCACCCCGGGACCTGCGCCATGGCGAAGTCCCAGCTCACCACGCTGTGCACCGAGATCACCAGGGGTGTGGCCAACCCGGCGAGCAGCAGGTACGCCATGGAGAAGTGGCGCCATTGCTCGTCCGTGCCGCGCCAGCCGAGGGACATCACGGTATAGAACCTGCGCCGCCAGCCGATCGCCTGATCGCGCGCCGCCGCCACATCCGGGATCAGCCCCATGAGGAGGAAGGTCCAGCTCACGGTGAAGTAGGTACCGACGGCGAACGCATCCCACACCAGGGGGGAACGGAAGTCTGGCTGAAGCCCGCGCTCGTTGGGGTACGGCAGCAACCAGTAGAAGAACCACGAGCGGCCGAGGTGGATGAGCGGGAAGAGGCCGGCGGTCATGACCGCGAACACCGTCATGGTCTCCGCCGCGCGGTACACCGACGTGCGCCAGCGGGTGCGGAACAGGAACAGGATTGCCGAGATCAAGGTCCCGGAGTGGGCGATGCCGACCCAGAACACGAAGTTGGTGATGTAGAACGCCCACATCACCGGCTGGCGCAGGCCGGTGACGCCGAGGCCCACCCGCACCTGGTACATCCACGCGGTGAGGCCCGCCCCGACCACCGCCGCGAGGCACGCAACCCCCAGCCAGTAGCGCCGCCCCGGCGGCGTCAGGGTCTTGAGCACCAGGCGGTTGACGTCGGCGTAGCCGAGCTCGGGGGTCGCCATGGTCACGCCTCCGCCGGGCGCCGGTAGACCTGGCGCAGGTAGTCGATCGCCGGTGCCGTGTTCATCTCCTCCAGGGCCCGGTAGCCGCGCGGCGCGTGATCGACGCGGCGCCGCATCATGGCGCTGTCGGGGACCAGCATGTCGCCGAAGCTGATCGCCCGAGCCGGACACGCCTGGGCGCAGGCCGGAACGATCTCCCCGTCACGCACCGGACGGCGCTCGGCGCGGGCATCCATTTCCGCCGCGCGGATGCGCTGGATACAGAAGGTGCACTTCTCCATCACCCCGGCCCCACGCGTGGTGATGTCCGGGTTGAGCTGGAGATGGAGGGGCGCGGGCCACTGGTGGTCGAACCAGTTGAAGCGCCGCACCTTGTAAGGGCAATTGTTCTCGCAGTAACGCGTCCCGATGCAGCGGTTATAGACCTGCGCGTTGAGCCCCTCCGCGGTGTGCGACGACGCGTACACCGGGCACACGGACTCGCACGGCGCGTGATCGCATTGCTGGCAGAGCATCGGCATGAGGTAGAGGGGCGGGGCATCCGATCCCTCCGGGACGTAACGCTCGATGCGGATCCACGACATGATGTGGCCGCGCGCCACCTCCTCCCGGCCGACCACCGGCAGGTTGTTCTCCGCGTAGCAGGCCGCCACGCACGCGCTGCAGCCGGTACAGGAGTGGAGGTCGATCGTCATCCCCCATTGGTGGTCGGGATAGACGTGGGCCGGGCGGATCTGCCACGGCTCCGGGACCGCCAGGCCGTGGCGTTTCGGCGCGATCCCGCGCCGCAGGTCGCGGAGGGCGACCGCCTCGACGATCGGCCGGCCCAGCATGTCCGGCAGGGCCAGTGGGCTGACCAGGGCGCGGTGTGCGCCGGTGGCCCGCGCAGTGACGGCCACCGTGCGGGCGCCGGGCGGCAGGACGGCCCACGGATTGGCGCCGCGGCCGGCGGCGTAGCGGCCGTACGCCGTGTGGCCCTGGCCGAGGGGGACGATCACCACATCCCGCGCGGCGCGGCTGTCCAAATGTGCCGGCACCTCGATGGACCCGTGGTCGGAACGCAGCTCGACCACGTCGCCCTCGCCCACGCCCAGGCCGGCGGCCGTCTCGGGATGGATCTCCGCCCAGCTATCCCAGACGATCTGCGCCACCGGTTCCGGAAGCTCCTGGAGCCACGGCTTGTCCGCCCCGCGGCCGTCGTAGAGGAAGATGTGCGGCACGGCGACCAGGGCCAGTCCGCTGCCCGGTGATGCGGGGAGATCGAGACTGCTGGCGAGCGCCTCCGGCCGCAGGGCCACGGCATCCACCTCCGCCTCCTGGAAAAGGCCGCCCGCCTCCCGCGCCTTGGTCCAGAAGGTCGCGAACTCGGTGCCATCCTCAAGGCCCGCGTGAAGCGCGCGCCAGGTCGCCTCCACCGCCGCGCGCGTGTCGGCCCACGGCAGGGCGTCGGTCGTGGCGCCGGCGGTGGGCAGTGTGGCGAGGAGGATGTCACCCAGGGGACGGGTGTCGAAGACCGGCGGCATCACCGGCTGGCCGAGGACCGTGACTCCGGCGCGCGGCACCGCGTCGCTCCACGTCTCCAGTGGGTGGTGACACGGCAGGAGGAGGTGGGCGCGGGCCGCGGTCTCATCCGGGACCTGGCCGCACCAGAGGACGAAGGGCACCCGCTGCAGGGCGTCCGCCAGGCGCGAGTCGGTGAACACCGGATTGGCCCCGGCCACCACCAGCACGTCGACGGCGCCCTCGTCGATCGCGGCGACCAGCGCGTTCCCCGCGTCGGAACCGCTCGTCGGCGTGGCCGGGGCACCGGCGAGGTAGCGCACGGTCTTGCCGAGGTTGCCGGTGACCGCGTTGAGGATAGCGCTGGCGATGTGGGTCGCCGGATCCGCGGTGCCGGCCAGGGCCACCGCCCCGTCGGCCTGGGCGAACTCCGCGGCGATGCGACGGATAGTCGCGGCCGCCACGCCGGTGTGCGCCGCCACGGCGTCCGGGTCGAACGCGTCCGTGAAACGGCGCAGGGCCGCACGGTCGACCGCGGCCAGCACCCGCCCGCTGCGCGCCACGACGTGCAGGACCCCGAGCGCGACCCATGCCTCGCTCCCGGGGTGCGGCGCGAGCCACTCGTCGCAGTTGGCCGCGGTGAGGCCGAAGCGCGGTCCGACGTAGACGGCCCGTCCCATCGCCAGGTCGGCGCCGCGCCGCCGCGGTGTCCGGAGGCGGGCGTACTCGCGGGTCAGCTCCACCGGCGAGCGCCACGTCTCCAGGAAGTCTGCGCCGAACGAGAGCACCATCTCGCCGGCGTCGAGGTGGTAGGCCGGTAGGTCGCGGCGGCCGAAGCAGATCTCACCTGCAGACCGCGCCGGCTCTTCGCCCAGCGGCTCGTAGGTCACGCGCCGCCGGGAGCGCCAGACGCCCAGCCAGCCATCGATGATCCGCTCCATCGTGGGCCCGGCGGTCGGACCGAGGAACGCGACGCGCTCGCGCCCGGCAGCCGCCGCGGCGCCCAGACGATCGGCCAACGCCTGAAGCCCGGCCTCCCACGAGATCGACGTGAGGGCCCCGTCCGGCTCGCGTTGCCGGGGTCCGGCGAGGCGATCCGGGTTATACAGCCCCTGCAGGGCCGCCTGACCGCGGGCACAGAGGGAGCCGCCGCCGATGGGATCCTGCGGGTTGCCCTCCAGCTTGATCACCCGTCCCTCGCGCACCCGCGCGATGACGCCACACCCGGCCGGGCACTCGCCACACGCGCCGGCGTAGAAGCTCGCTACCCCGGGAATCACGTCCTCGTCCGGGATGAGATACGGCATCAGCTCCCGGGTCGGCGGTTTGCTGCACCCCGCCGCCGCCGCGCCGGTGGCCGCGACGATCCGCAAGAAAGCCCGCCTGGAGAGCTCGCTGGACATCAGCCGCCTCGCTCCTCCCGCTTCCTCCGCACGAGCGTCGCATCAGCAATGTTCGCCCAGCGGATCTCCTTCTGGCAGAAGGTTTGACCACGGGGGACACGGGGAGTCTGGGGGGCACGATGCGCTCGGGAATCCACCGGCGCACCGGCGGCGAACGCGTGATTCATCACCACATCCTTTGCGGGAGGGGTGCGGAGCAACCACAGTCGCTGCTTGCCCCCAACGTTCCCCGTGTCCCCCGTGGTCAACAAACCTGCCAGGAGACGCTTCAGTCCATCGACCCACGTTTGCCTCGGTGCCGCTATTGCAGCGGAGCGCCGTGGACGGCCAGAACAGCGAGTGGGGGCAGAAGAAGATTGCGTTACGCGGTCCACGATTGTTTGCTCCGCTAGTAGTGACAGATCACGCAGTCCTTGCTGACACCCCGTTCGGTGTGACAGGCAAGACAGAAGCCCATGTTGATGTCGTGGACCGGCACGACCCGGTCCATGGTCTCCACCGGGCCGTGGCACTCCTGGCATGCGATGCCGGCGAGGATGTGGGGCCGGTGGGCGAAGTGGACGAAGTCCGGCAGGGTGTAGACGCGCTGCCAGACGATCTCGCCGGGCAACCGGCGTGTATCCGTCCACGGCCGGGTCGCCGCGGCCAGGACCGGCTGCTCGCCACCGACCTTCATGTGACAGCCGAGGCAGCGCTGCACCGGTGGCACGCCGGCGGTCTGGGAGCGGCGTGCGTACTCGTGGCAGTACTGGCATGGGATCTCGCGCACCCCGGCGTGAACGCGATGGCTGAACGGGATCGGCTGCACCACGTCGCGCCTCGGTGACCAGGGGTGCTGGGACAGGGCGGCGACGCCCACCCCCACGAGCAACAACGCGACGGCGACGGGCAGAAGGACTCGGTTCACCGTTGCACCCTCGCCTCCTAGGAGCCCCCGGCGACGGGGCAGTCCGGGTGGAGCACGATCTGCGCCGCCGACGTGGCATCGAGCGGGGTGCCGTCGGCCGCCCGCCCGTTCGCCAGCAGGAGATAGGCGACCACGTCCCAGTACTCCTCGGCGTCGAGGATCGCTGGCTGGTCGGCCGGCATGGTCGCCGACACGTAGTCATAGATGTCCTTCGGTGTGCGGAAGTTGTCCTTGCGGATCTTCTGGAATGGACGCGGTTCGCACGGCAGGGCCCCGGCGCCGATGAGCTCAGGCGCACGCAGTCCCTTGTACTGGTCGTCCTTGCCCGAGCCATCGACGCCGTGGCAGCGGGCACATTGCCGCTTGTAGGTACGCTCCCCCGCGTGGGCCTGATCCTGGGTAAAAGCATCGGCCGTGCCAAGCGCAGCGACGGCCACGAGACCGAGCGCCAACACTCCAGATGCCACGATCCAGGGTCGCCTCAGCGGGTCCACTCCCATGCCTCCTCCGGCACCCATGGCGCGGAAAACACCATGTTTAGAACCATATTAATCAACATACATCGGTTCCGCTAAGAGGGCACCGCAACGCGCTTCGCTGATCGGCGATGGACACCGCCGGCATCGACGCCGCCTCGCAGGGAGGTCCGGCACGGCGGTCGTGGCGCACTTGCCTCCCTGCACCCGGTCGCCGTGTCTGGGGTGGCGAAAGACATCGCATTGCCTGGTCGGTTCTTAATAAGGTCCGGGCATGCCCGCCCCGCCGGACCCTTACCGACCAAGACCCAGGTGACGCCATGATGAGCGACCCCACGACGATCGATTACCTGGCCCACGATCAGACCCGCGGCAAGTACGTCCTGATCATCCGCGAGGACCGTCGGTGGACCCACCAGGCGGAGATGCACGGCCAGCTCAAGGCCAAGGTCGACACCTACTTCCAGTACATCATGGACGGGGGCGTGACCCAGGAGTACCCGGGGACCCGCACCGAGGACTGCGCCATCCTCCTCATGTGCCGCCACGAGCCGGGGCCGGAGAGCCTCGCGTTCTTCGAGTACGTGCGTATGGTCCTGGCCCAGGACAAGATCGAGTTCAACTACTTACACCACCCCGGCCCACCCGGAATTTGATGTAGGGGAACGCCATGCCCTCTGCCCCCCTCCCCCACCGGGGGAGGGCTGGGGTGGGGGCGTGTGGAACCGGCATCCGATGCGGCGCGGTACCGGTCGAACCGCTCACTCCAGATGCCCTCCCCCTGTCCCCCTCCCGGCGGGAGGGGGTCTCAACGGACTGCCCTGCGGGCAGAATTGGTCCCTCGGTCAAGTTGACCACCCCCGGACCCCTCCCTAAGATCGTCCGGCTCTGGGACACAGCACACAGGAGGCATTTGTGGCTGACGACACACACGCGAAGGTCATCATCATCGGCGCCGGCCCGGCCGGCTACACGGCGGCGATCTACGCCGCGCGGGCCGAGCTGCAACCGGTGCTCTTCGAGGGCCCCCAGCCCGGCGGCCAGCTCACCATCACCACCGAGGTGGAAAACTACCCCGGCTTCGAGCACGGCATCCAGGGCCCGGACCTGATGCAGGAGATGAAGAAGCAGGCCGAGCGGTTCGGCACCCGCTGCCTGTTCGAGATGGTGAGCGAGGTCGACCTGAGCGAGCGGCCGTTCAAGGTGGTCGCCGGCAAGGAGACCTACACCGCCGACACCCTGATCGTCGCCTCGGGCGCCAGCGCGCGCCTGCTCGACATCGAGTCGGAGAGCCGCCTGATGGGCTACGGCGTCTCCGCCTGCGCCACCTGCGACGGCTTCTTCTTCAAGGACAAGGAGGTGTACGTGGTGGGGGGCGGTGACACCGCCATGGAGGAGGCGATCTTCCTCACCAAGTTCGCTACCAAGGTGACGATCGTGCATCGCCGGGACGAATTTCGCGCCTCGAAGATCATGGGCGATCGAGCCCTGGCACACCCGAAGATCGATGTCTGCTGGGACAGTGTCGTGGACGAGATCCTCGGCGGCGGTGAGCCGCCGCGGGTGACCGGTATCCGGTTGAAGAACGTCAAGACCGACGAGCTCACGGAGCGGCCCTGCGACGGCGTCTTCATGGCGATCGGCCACAACCCCAACACCGGCTTCGTGAACGGCCAGTTGGAGGTGGACGACGCCGGCTTCATCGTCACGGCAGGCAAGTCCACCGCCACCTCCATCCCCGGCGTCTTCGCCTGCGGCGACGTCCAGGACCCGGTCTACAAGCAGGCGGTCACCGCCGCGGGCACCGGCTGCATGGCCGCCCTCGACGCCGAGCACTTCCTGTCGGAGCAGGAACACTAGCCATGGCCCGCCTGGGCGAAGGGCCGCCTCGGCAGCCGTCCCGCGAACTCGACACCTTTCCCAACCCGCACCCGGAACGGGACTACGAGATCTGCCTGACCTGCCCGGAGTTCACCTGTCTCTGCCCGGTCACCGGCCAGCCGGACTTCGCCACCTTCACGATCCGCTACTGTCCGGACCAGACCTGCGTGGAGCTGAAATCCCTGAAGCTCTACCTCTGGTCGTACCGCAACCAGGGCGCCTTCCACGAGGCGGTCACCAACCAGGTCCTCGATGACCTGGTGGCCGCGATCGCCCCACGCCGCCTGGAGGTGGAGGCGGACTTCAACGTCCGCGGGGGTATCCACACGGTGGTGACGGTGCGGTATCCGTGACGAGGGGTTAGGGACTAGGGATGGATGGCCGCCTCCGGCGGCCAACCGATCTTGCCGGTAGTGGCTCTTGAAATAATGTTTCCGCCGGCCCGCAGGGCCGGCACCTCCCCTAGCCCCTAATACCCTACTAGCCCCTAGCTGATCCCTAACCCCTAGACCCTCCCTCATGGACCAACTCCAGGCCTACCTCGTCGACTACGGCCTCTGGGTGTTGTTGATCGGCACCATCCTGGAGGGCGAGATCGTCCTGGTCCTGGCCGGGTTCCTGGCGCAGGCCGGGCTGTTCCCCTACTGGCAGGTGGTAGCCGTGGCGGTGAGCGGTGGGGTCCTGGGGGACCAGTTCTACTTCTACCTCGGCCGATGGAAGGGCGAGGCGATCGTCTGGCGCGTGCGCGCCTTCTCGCGCCGGGCCGACAAGGCCATGGAGCTGGTCGATCGCTGGCACGGATGGCTCATCCCGGCGTCGCGCTTTCTCTACGGGTTCCGCATCCTGCTACCCATCACCTTCGGGATGATCGGTACCCCGCCGGCACGGTTCGCCGTCCTCAACGTGGCGAGCGCCATCCCCTGGGCCGTGATGTTCTCCGCCGCGGGCTACCTCCTGGGGCAATTCGCCCTCGACCTCATCCAGACCGCCCACAAACACCGCGGCGTGGCCGTGCTGGTGGTCATGGTGGTGGCGGGGTTGGTGGGCGCGGTGCTGGCCTTTCAGGCAGCCAAGGCGCCCAAGCCGACCCGACCCGAATAGCCTCGCCGGGGTCGAAGGGCCGCACGGTAGGCGCCTCCTTCGGCAACAGGAGGAGGATGGTCGAGCCGAGGCTGAAGTAACCCATCTCGTCTCCGGCGGCCAGGCGCCAGCCGCATTCCGCCACGGTCGGCACGACGGCGTGGCCGCGTAGCCCGACGCCGTGCAGGTGGATACGACCGACGTTGAGCGCCGCCACGAAGATCATCGCCAGGGGCCAGCCCGCCTCGGTCTCGGCCACCGCCACCACCCGCTCGTTCTCCACGAACAGGCCGGGTACACGGTGGATGGCCCAGTGGTTCACCGGCCAGCGCCGCCCGGGGATGTGGGCGACGCGGCGCACGGTCATGGCCGCCGGCGAGTGGTAGCGATGGTAGTCGCGTGGCGAGAGATAGAGGGTGAGGCATCGCCCACCGTCGAACCGCTCACCCCAGTCGCGCAGGGGACCAAGGAGCTCGGCGAGCCGGTAGGCGTGGCCCTTGGCCTGTAGAAGGGTACCGTCGCGAATGGCCACCGGCTCGCGCACCGTGCCGTCACACGGCGACACCAGGGTCGTGTCGGCCACCGGCCGCACCCCGGGGCGGAGCCGGCGGGTGAAGAACGACTCCAGGGTCGCATAGGCCGCCAGGGGCAGCTCGGCCTCGTCGACCGCCACGCCGTAGTGGGCCACGTAGCGCCGTAACACCGCCCGCAAGAGGGTCGCCGGCCAGCGCCGGCGCGCGACCCAGCCCACCACGCGGGAGATGAGGGCGAGGGGCAGACGGCGAACGAGGCGCGGGTCCATGGGGCGGAAGGGCCGGAGGACTACTCGGCCAGGGCCCGGCGCCGTTGCTCCTCCTGCTCTTCCAACACCCGGTTGGCCTCGTCGGCCACATCCTGGGCCCGGTCGACCACCGCGGCCGGCGAGCCCTGCCCCGCGACGCCGACCTCGCTGGAAAAGTTCTGCATCGCGAGATAGGCCACCACCAACAAGCCGCCGAGCGCGGCGAGCAGCAAGAAACCCCTCATCGGACCAGGGCCATCTTGCGGCGCAGGAAGGCGATCTGGGTCTGGTGGGGAAGATTCTTCGGGCAATTGTCCTCGCAGCCCAGGAGGCTCATGCAGCCGAAGATGCCGTCGTCGTCGCCGAGGATGTCGAACCAGTCGTCGTCGCTGCGCTGGTCGCGGGGGTCGAGGCGCAACCGCGCCACGTGGATGAAGCCGACGGCGCCGAGGAAGTCCGGACGCATGCGTTTGGTCCCGCAGGCCGAGATACAGCAGCCACACTCGATGCAGCGATCGATCTCGTAGATCTCCTCGGCCAGGTCGGGATCCATCCGTTCTTCGAGGCGATTGAAGTCGACGTGGTCGGCCTCCGCGCTCTGGATCCAGCCCTCGATGCGCTCACTCACCGCGCGCATGAACTTGCCGGTGTTCACCGACAGGTCGCCGATCAGCTCGAAGGCGGGCAGCGGCAGGAGGGTGATCTCGCGGTTGGAGAACTTCGCCGTCAAGGTGTGGCAGGCGAGATCGGGACGGCCGTTGATCACCATGCCGCACGAGCCGCAGATTCCGGCACGGCACACGAAGTCGAATTGCAGCGACGGGTCCTGGTACTCGCGGATCTCGTTGAGGGCGATGAAGATCGTCATCCCCTCGCACTCCTCCACCTCGTAGGTCTGCATGCGCGGCTCGTCGCCGGGCAATTGCGGGTTGTAGCGGAAGATATGGAACTTGAGGTTGCGGCCACCGCCGCAGCCCAGCCGTAAAGGTCTCTTCCTGGTCTCGCTCATGAGTATCCCACTCCGATGCGTTCGTTCTTCTCGCGGTACTTGGCCGGGAGGTCGAACGGCATCAACGCCTTCTGAAGGGTGTAGCGGTCTGCATCGGGCATCGATCGCTTGATCTCGTCGATCTGCTCCTGGCGGCGCGCCGTCTCGGGGTGGGGGATCGCCGTGTCCACCCCGTAGCCGCGGAAGCCCGGCGGGAGCTCCATCTTCATGATGTCGAGATCCTCGTACTCGAGGGTCGGCTCTTCGTCCGTCTCGTCCCTCCAGTAGGCGAGGGTGCGCTTCAACCACTCGCGGTCGTTGCGTTCGGGATAGTCCTCGCGGGTATGGGCACCGCGGCTCTCGGTACGCTGCAGCGCACCCTTGGTGACCGTGATCGCCAGCTTGAGCATCCGCTGCAGGCGCAGGGCATCGACAAGCTCCGGGTTCGAGGAGCGGATCCGGTTGCGCAACGCGATGTCCCGGCTGCGCCGCAGCAGGGCCTGGAGCTCGTCGAGGGCCTCCTGCAATTGGCCGCCGTTACGGAAGATACCCACCTTTTCCATCATGATCTGCTGCATCCCGTCACGTAGCTCGTAGACGTTCTCCCCGCTGGTGCGGCCGACCAGCGCATCGATGTGCGCTGTCTCCCGCGCCAGGAACTCGCGCACCACGCCGGTCGGAATATTGACCGAGGTCTGCTCGCAGTAATCGGCGACATACTCCCCGACGATCATGCCGGAAACGGCGGTCTCCGCCACGGAGTTGCCGCCGAGGCGGTTGAAGCCGTGGAGATCCCAGCACGCCGCCTCACCCACCGCGAACAGGCCGCGCAGGCCGGCGCTCTCGCCGGTCGCGCCGGTGCGTACCCCGCCCATCGAGTAATGCTGGGTAGGACGCACCGGGATGAACTCGTTCACCGGATCGATGCCGAGGAAGTACTCGCAGATCTCCTTCACCTCGCGCAGATTGTGCTCGATGTGCTCCTTGCCCAGGATGGTGATGTCGAGCCACAGGTGGGCACCGTAACGCGACTTCACGCCCTTACCCTTGCGCATGTGCTCGGTCATCCGGCGCGACACCACATCGCGGCTGGCGAGCTCCTTCTTCTCCGGCTCGTAGTCCGGCATGAAGCGGTAGCCATCCACGTCGCGCAGCACCCCGCCATCCCCCCGGCATCCCTCGGTGGTCAGGATCCCGGCCGGCACGATGGCCGTGGGATGAAACTGCACCGCCTCCATGTTCCCCAGGGGCGCCTTGCCGGTCTCCAGGGCGATCGCGGCACCCATGCCCTCCACGATCACGGCGTTGGTCGATATCTTGTAGATGTGGCCATACCCGCCGGTGGCGATGGTGGTGGCCGTGGCGACGTAGGCGACCAGATCGCCGGTGATCAGGTCGCGGACGACAGCGCCGTGGCAGCGATCTCCGTCGTGGATCAGGGCGATCGCCTCCTGGCGCTCCAGGACCGGAATGCTCAGCTCGATGGCCTTGTTGCCCATGGCGTAGAGCATGCTGTGGCCGGTGCCATCGGCGGTGTAGCAGGTGCGCCACTTCTTGGTGCCGCCGAAGTCGCGCGCCATGATCAGGCCGTGGGCCTCTTCCCGTTCGTGGATGGTGACCCGTTCGGCGTTGACCACCACCTGGTGGTCCCCGGCCCGTACCCGGCTCCACGGCACCCCCCAGGCCGCGAGCTCGCGGATCGCCTTGGGCGCGGTGTGAGTGAACATCCGGGCGACCGCCTGGTCACAGCCCCAGTCCGAGCCCTTCACCGTGTCCGCGAAGTGGACGTCCTCGTTGTCGCCCTCACCCCGCGCGGCCGCCGCGAGGCTCGCCTGCATGCCCCCCTGGGCGGCGGCGGAGTGCGAGCGCTTAGAGGGAATGAGCGACAGGATGAGGGTGTCCAGCCCGCGCATCCGGCTGGCGATGGCGACCCGCAGCCCAGCCAGCCCAGCGCCGATCACCAGCGAGTCGGTGTAGACGATCTTCATGGCAGGGGCTCCCCTTCGACGGCCATCCCCACGGTTGCCAACGACGCCGCGTACCGCTCACCGACGTGGGTGCGGTGCTCGATGCCGATCTTCACGTAAGCCACCCAGGAGAGGACCCCCAGCGTCAGGAAGACGACCGACAGGACGCTCTTCACCCTCTGGTACTGGCGGCGCCGTGCGTGCGGGTCCGGCCCGACGAAGAACCCCCACTTCACGGCCAGTCGGTACATCCCGATCGTCGCGTGGAACTCCACGGCAAACAGCAGGACCAGGAACAGCGGCCACATCCACTGGCTCACGAACCGGTCTGCGGAGGCATACGGACCGATGTTGTCCGGGTTGGTCATCATGACGTAGATGTGCACCGAACCCAGAAAGAACATGATGAAGCCGGTGACGGCCTGGACATACCACAGCGTCGTATCCGAGTGATGCATCATCTTCATGTGGGAACGGTAGGTCTGGTGTTGCTCCCAGTTGGACGGGAACTTTCGCATCGCCAAGGCGGCATGAAAGATGAACAACGCGAAGACACCGACCGCGATGAGCCACGGAATGACGGGATAGCCCTTGCCATCCGGGTTGAGAAAGCTCAGCTCGATGAACTCCGTCACCGCCCACATCGCACCCTTGCCGAGCAGGATGCTCGACACGAGGATGAGATGCAGCCACATGAAGACGGCGAGGAGGAGCCCGGAGAGACTCTGGAGCAGGTCCAGCCTCGCCGGCATGCGACTCTTGCGTGCTCGACCTTCCGCTGAGCTCTTCATCACAGTCCTGTCGATTGACTGACGGAACACCACGCTCCGCCGTGGCCACGCGCCTGCCTGTTCACCGGGGTCTTGGGTGGGAGTGACGAGCGATCCGAGGCGAGGTCGCGGCCCCAGCGACGCGCGGAAGCCCGAGCGGCGCCGTCGGGATCTTGGCGCGCCGCCCGGTCCGACGCAATGGCATGGCGTCCCTTTTTCGATCCGGGCCGGCATCGCTTGGGTGGTAGATCCATACACAAGTTCTGTGCCATCCGCGGGGCCCTCGACAGCGACGACGAGGCCGCCGTCGCCGCGCATCGAAGCGCCCCGATAACGGCGCGCCGGTTGCCCATTTCTCGACGGACGCTATAGTACGCCCCCTCGCGGTAACCCGCCGTGGCCTAGGTTAAGGAGGAGCGATGGAGGTCGTAACCCACGACATTATTGTGGTTGGCGGTGGCGCCGCCGGGATCCGGGCGGCGATCGCCGCGGCCCAGGCCGAACCGGGCCTGTCCATCGCCATGGTGACCAAGGTCTACCCCATGCGCAGCCATACGGTGGCGGCGGAGGGGGGGGCGGCGGCGTGTCTGAAGCTCGATGAGGACAGCCTCGAGCTCCACGCCTACGACACCATCAAGGGATCCGACTACCTCGCGGACCAGGACGTGGTGGAGTCGTTCGTCGAGCAGGCGCCCCGCGAGATCATCCAGATGGAGCACTGGGGCTGTCCGTGGTCGCGACTGCCGGACGGGCGGATCAGCCAGCGGCCGTTTGGCGGCATGAGCGCACCGCGCACCTGCCACGCCTCGGACCGCACCGGCTTCCACATGCTCCACGCCCTCTTCCAGACCTCCCTCAAGTACCCCGGCATCCACCGCTACGACGAGTTCCACGTCACCCGCCTGGTCGAGCACGACGGCCGGATCGCCGGATGTGTGGCGCGGGACGTGCGCCAGGGGAGGACGGTCGCGTTCCGCGGGCGTTCGGTGATCCTCACCACTGGCGGCTCGGCCCGCATGTTTGGCTTCACCACCAACGGCCACGTCAAGACCGGCGACGGCATGAGCATGGCGTACCGCCTCGGTGTCGCCCTGAAAGATCTGGAGTTCGTCCAGTTCCACCCCACGGGGCTCCCCGGTACCGGCATCCTCATCACCGAGGCGTCGCGCGGGGAGGGCGCCTACCTCCTCAACGGCGAGGGGGAACGGTTCATGAAGGAGTACGCGCCCAACAAGCTGGAGCTGGGTCCGCGTGATCTCGTGTCGCGCTCGATCATCCACGAGGTAGAAGCGGGCCGGGGCGTGAAGGGACCCGACGGCCGCGAGATCTACGCCCACCTCGACTTCCGTCACATGGGCGAGGCGAAGATCAATGACAAGCTGCCCATGGTACGCGAGCTCGCCCTCGAGTACCTGAAGATGGACCCGGTCACCGAGCTCATCCCGATCCGGCCGGTCGCGCACTACATGATGGGCGGCATCGCCACCGATATCGACGCACACACGACCATGGACGGCCTGTTCGCCGCCGGCGAATGTGCATCCGGGTCGATCAACGGCGCCAACCGCCTGGGCTCCAACTCGCTGACCGAGTGCCTGGTCTTCGGGGAGCGGGCCGGCCGCGGCGGCGCCACCTTCGCCGCCGACCACAGCCACGCCCCCAGCTCGATCATCGAGCAGGCGGCAGTGGACGAGGAGCGGATGATCCAGACCTGCTACCTGGATCACATCGAAGGCGGTGACCGCTACCCCACCATCTTCCACGAGCTGACCGCGGCGATGGATCGGGGCTGCGGCGTTTACCGCACCGAGGAGACCCTGCGCGAGACCTCGGAGAAGGTGGCGGAGCTGCGCGATCGGTATCGCAGCGTCAGACTTACCGACCGCGCCAAGATCTTCAACGCCGATCTCATGCACACCATGGAGCTCGGCTTCATGCTGGAGGTCTCGCAATGCGTCGTCGACGGCGCCCTGGCGCGGAAGGAATCCCGCGGCGGCCACGCCCGCGCCGACTTCCCCACCCGCGACGATGAGAACTTCCTCCACCACACCCTCTTCTTCCGGCAGGAGGATGGTTCGCCGCGCCTCGAAAAGGGGCCGGTGGCCAAGACCAAGTGGGAGCCGGAGGAACGGAAATACTGATGAGGGATTAAGGGCTAGGGAAGGTACCGGCCCTACGGGCCGGCGATATTGAGATGTTGGTTGCTCCTCCATGAAAAGATCTACTGGGCGCCAAAGGCCGCCATCCATCCCTAGCCCCTAACCCCTAATCCCTAGCCCCTAACAGGAAGCCCGATGACCACCACCATCGAACGGACCGTCACGGTACGGGTCGCCCGCTATTCGCCGGAGCGGCCTGAGGAAGGCAAGAGCTACGCCACCTACGAGGTGCCAATGCGCCCCACGTGGATGGTCCTCGATGCCCTCAACCACATCCGGTGGGAGATCGATCCCACCCTCACCTACCGCCACTCGTGCCGCATGGCGGTGTGTGGCTCGTGCGGGATGCTCCTCAACGGTGAGCCCAAGCTCGCCTGCAACACCTTTCTCGATGACTACCCAAACGGCTTAACAGTCGAGGCGCTGCCCAATTTTCCCGTCCTTCGCGATCTGGTAATCGATATCGAGGACTTCATGGATAAGCTGTCGGCGATCAAGCCGTGGATCGTGCGCGACGGCGTCGACGACCCGAGCGGCGGCGAGTACCGTCAGACCCCGGAGGAGCGCGAGCTGTACAACCACTTCTCCCACTGCATCAACTGCATGATCTGTTACGCAGCCTGCCCGGTCTACGGCCTGGAGCCCAACTTCCTCGGCCCGGCCGCCGTGGCCCTGGGTCACCGTTACCAGCTCGACGACCGCGACCAAGGCAACGCCGACCGCGAGGCGGTGCTCACCAACGAGGACGGCGTGTGGAATTGCTCGTTCGTGGGGGAGTGTTCCAAGGCGTGCCCCAAGCATGTCGACCCAGCCGCCGCCATCCAGCGCACCAAGCTCAACTTCGTGATGGGCAAGCTCCTCACATTCGTCCTTCCCTGGAGACGATGATGCTGAACCCGGAGATCGAAGGCGCCGACGCCAGCCGCGCGCCGCGCCTCGCCTGGAAGATGCCGTCCAACTGGTGGACGACGAAACGTAACTACCGCCTGTTCATGGTGCGCGAGGCCTCGGCGGTGTTCCTCGCGATCTTCCTCCTCGGCTACCTCGGGCGGCTCGCGGCCCTGGCCGACGGCGAGGCGGCTTACTACAACTACATGCAGGGCGTCGGCGGCTTCTTCGGCATCGTCTGGAATTGCCTCGCCCTGGCGATCATCTGCTATCACGCCTGGACCTGGTTCGAGACCGCCGGCATGGTGGCCCAGGTCCGGCTCGGCGGGAAGCTCATCCCCGGCGCCATGATCGTGCGCGCCAACCAGGCCGCATTCGTGATCATCAGCGTCGTGCTGTTCTTCATTCTTACCTGAACGCCAACAACGTAGGTCGGCTCAAGCGAAGCGGAGCCGACAGCCACCGTCGGATCCGGCGCTAACGCGCCTTGATCCGACCTACGAGACCAGCCCATGTCCCAGCCCAGCCACGCACACCCTTCGGTCGAGCCCTTCTGGTGGTTTCTGTTCGCCGCCGGCGGGACGGTCGCGGCCCTCTTCGTGCCAATCCACATCCTGGTCCACGGCATCCTGGCGC
>Ga0210124_1000066_pt1 | contig 61591 bp, 51 predicted proteins | sample Muzzi_PWC_D2_FD_185554 | JGI IMG/M metagenome (GOLD analysis project Ga0210124, IMG submission 185554) | Wetland microbial communities from San Francisco Bay, California, USA, that impact long-term carbon sequestration - Muzzi_PWC_D2 (SPAdes) | ecosystem: Environmental > Aquatic > Marine >...
AGCGGGGCATGAAGACTCGATGGCATCGGTTCCCTGCTGCGACGTGGATAAGATCAATCGCTTCACGGAGACCGTCCGGCGACTGAAGAGAGAAGGCCTCAAGCCTCTGTACGCGGATAATCCCGGCATCCGGCTAACCGGAGCCCAGGAGGCACTAGCGAAGGGCCGGCCCCTGCCGGCTGAGGCGTTGCTTGACGTGGCTCCCGCGGAAGTAAATGCCGAGTTGTATTCCGGCCTCGACGAGACCGCAGAGTAGCGTCGTTGTCCTGACAGCGCCTGAGGCAATCGACGACTAGGAGACAATAATGACGACGAAAACAGTCCAAGCCGAATTGAAGGTCAAGGAGCCTACCAAGGCCGAGCTGCAACGTGTAGTGACACCCGAGCACATGTTTTTCGAAGCGCCGAGAACAAAATCCTTTCTGACCGGTAGTGAGGTTGCAAGAGAGGCCGTGCGCCGCTCTAACGTGGATATCGCGATAGCCTATCCGATCACCCCGCAGAGCGAGACCATGCAGCAGGTGGGCTATCTCTATGCGGAAGGTTATCTGAAAGACTACTACCGCGGAGAGGAAGAGTACGGCGTGATGTCGGCCATCGCCGGCGCCTCCCGATCGGGGGTCCGTACCTTGACCGCGACATCCGGGCCAGGGCTCATGCGCGGCATGGAGGTCATCGCCTCCTGGCCGGGTGGGCGAATGCCGGTGGTCATGCTCATCATGTGCCGGGTCGTGAACGCCCCCCTGTCCATCCAGCCGGACAATATCGAGCTGGCCTACTACATGAACACGGGCGGTATCCTCTTTCACGCCGAGAATCACCAGGACTACTTCGACTTCATCCTCAAGGCGTTCGTGATCGCCGAGAAGTGTGACGTCACGTTGCCGGTAGCCGTGGCGGTCGATGGCTTCTTCGTCACCCACGCCAAGGGCTGGGTGGAAATGACCCCCGAGGACATCAAGCTGCCACCGCGGGATTGCTATCACGAGGCCGTGCCGATGATGGACAACGAGAATCCTCCCGCCCGGATCGCTCGTGATGCCCCGGTTCAGAAGAGTAACTTTATCAGCTACCACATGCATGCCTCTTGGCAGCAGGAGGTCTGGGCTGCCCAGGAGCGTTCCCGCAGATATATCGACCGTTATATGGATGGCCTCATTGAGGTCGTAAACCCCGATGCGGAGGTGTTCATCGTCGCGTCGGGTAGCGCCTGTTCCCAGTCCCGGGAGGCCCTGCGTCAGTCGGAAGAGCTCGGCATCAAGATCGGCCTGGTGAAGGTTCGATCCCTGCGTCCCTTCCCAACGCGAGAGCTGCGCGAGGCCCTGCGCAACGCCAAGCGGATTGTTATTCCGGAATACAACTATGTCGGCTGGCTGAATCGCGAGGTTCGCACCGCTCTGTACGGCCATGTGAACGCCGAAATCATGGATGGGCCGCGGGTGTTTGGCGGGGTGTCGATGCCAACGGAGCTGATCATGGAGTGGCTACACCAGAGCTAAGGCTCATTCCGATCTGATCTTCCACAACCGACAGACCTTTACTCTAGGAGGTTTCGATGTCGTTGCAAACACTAAACGTGGCGCCGGGTTTTATGCCCTATATGCCCATCGCCTACAAAGATCTGGTGGAAAAAGGGCCGTATGGCCGGCAAATAAAGGCTTCGGACATCGGCAATTTCAAGGAGGTTCTTGAAGAGCATCCGATGTGTTCGGGATGCGCCATGACCCTCTTTATCCGCCTTGCCCTGATGGGCCTGCCAACCCCGGAGCACACCGTCATTCTCGGGACCGCCGGCTGTGGTCGCCTCGCCCTCACGCAGGCGTCCATCCCTTTCATCTACGGCAACTACTGCGACACGAACGCCGTGGCCTCGGGCCTGAAACGAGGGCTGGAGATCCGTTATCCAGACCAGAAGAAAGACGTGGTCGTGATGGCGGGGGATGGCGGGCTGGCCGATATCGGGTTTGCCCAGGTCATGCACTCCTGGTTCCGGAAGGAGAAGTTCACCACCGTCATGCTGGACAACGAGGTGTATGGCAATACCGGCGGCCAGGACAGCGGCATGACGCCGAAAGGCACCATCCTCAAGATGTCCCCCAAGGGCAAGAAGTTTGAAAAGACGGACATGATGGGTCTCGCCAAGACGGCGGGGGTGGCCTACATCGCCCGGCTGACCGCCACCAAGCCTTCCCGCGTTCTAAACACCATCCGCAAGGCCGTCATGGTGGCGCGCGAGGTCGGCCCGTCCTTCGTCCAGGCGTACACGTCATGCAACATCGAGTACGCGATACCCACGCCCAAGGTCATGATCGACGCCCGAGAGGTGGAAGCCGACCGGTACGGATTCGAGGAGATCATGACCGATGAGGCGAGGGCCTATCTGGACCACATCAAGCGTGAAGAGAAGAAGGCGTAATCCGCTGAATCATTAGGAGAACAAGAGCATGGCTCGTTATAACATTCGCATGTCCGGGATCGGTGGGCAGGGCGTCATCACGGCGTCGCACGTTCTGAGCAATGGCGTGATCTTCGCCGGCGGAGAAAGCACCCTCGTTCCCTTTTTTGGTTCGGAAAAGAGGATGGCGCCGGTCGAAAGTTACGTACGGATCGCGACCGAGCAGATCTATGAAATCGGCGAGATCATCTACCCGAACGTGATCATGATCTTTCACTCGCAGGTCATCACTCACGGTAAGTCCTACACCATGCCGTTCTACGCCGGCCTGAAGGACGACGGGATCGTGTTGATCAACTCCGCGGAGCGCTTGCCGCTTGAGCCGGATGAGGAGCGCGAGACCCGCGAAAAGCGGGCGCGGATTTACTTCTTACCCGCGACCGATATCGCCGTGGCGAAGGCGGGGACCGAATTGGCCACGAACATGGCCATGGTAGGTGCAATTGCCGGGATTCTGGGTCTTCCCGACAAGCCTTCGCTGGAAAAATCCGTGAAGGATCGTTTTCTCGGCGGGTCCTTTGTGACCTCCGGAGGAACGGCCTCGTTGGACAGTGTTATGGAGAAGAAGTTTGCGAAGAAGGCGGAGCTGGTCGAGAAGAACATCGACGTCGTCATGACCGCATATGATTACGCGGTGGAACATGGGTGGGCCGCTGGCGCACCCACGCCTGCCGCAGCCGTCGCCCACTAATGATCTGCCGGTTTCCTTCCGCGTCAATCCCGTCCCATAACGCATATCATCAAGGAGATCAAACATGTATGCGGTGGCGAATGTAGATACCTCTATCTGTGCTCAGTCGAACTGCACCATCTGCCAGATGTACTGTCCTGAGCCGAATACGATTCATTACAACAAGAACACGAAGTCGGCCTACATTGCGGTGGATCGTTGTAAAGGGTGCGAGATCTGCGTCGAGATCTGCGACCACATCTCAAAACACCACGCCATCAGCATGGTGGCGATCGACGATCTTAAGGGTGGCTTCGAGCTGAACCGTTTCGGCATGCCATCCCTCGAAGCGGCAGGCGCTCATTGACAAGGCCCAGGGGCGGGCAGCGGTACAATAGAAAAACCCTCCCTGGCCCATGGGCCAGGGAGGGTTTTTCTTTCGCCCTGAGGAAGAACGATCTCCCCTAACGTTCACCCGGGGAGCAGCGGATGAGCGCCGGCGAGCATCGGTGCCGATTCCCGTCCTCTGCCCATGGACCTCGCGACAGGACTGTCATGGAAAAACAATTCGACGTTTGTCCGAAATGCGGGTTTGAAAATGTGACCGAATCCGCCTGGTGCGAAAAGTGCCTGAGGCCATTCGACCCCGGCGCAGAAAAGACCTTAAACTGCCCGGAGTGCGGATATGTCAACGATTACGAGAACGACTATTGCGAGGCGTGTCACGAACCCCTGAAGCCAGGCCAGTGGGAATGACCTGTTAGGTCTCGTCCGCTTGTTCGCCGAAATCCTCGACGAGGATTTGCGACAGGCGAGTGTAGTATTCCCACTCGTCGAATTCGCCCTCCTGCCTCACCCCGCGGAAGTACAGGTCCCCGTAGACGGACATGATCGTATGCAACGTTTCATGCTCGTCCAGACCCGACGCCATTAATCGCATCTGGGTCTCCTTCACGAATTCGGGGCGCGCATTGATGAGCTGCCCCGCGATGATCCCGTGCAATACCAGGTGGACAAATGGATGGACCATCTGCCCATTGACCGGCTGAGCGATGAGCGCGCCCTCCCGCTCGGGCCAAAGTTCATCGAATTCCGGATGCAGATCCATGAGCTGAGAAATCAGGTCATCTACCACATCCTCTTGCGGCTTGCCTTGCGCCCGAGCCTCTGCGACTCGGAAGATCCGTTGTTCGGTCTCTTTATCGAATCTGAGCATCATCGTCCCCCGGAATTGGCTGCCTGATCGCCACCCCTCCAGATACGTGTCGACTGAGACTCACGTCGGAGGTTGGACAAGCGTACGGTATTGAAATTTAAAGAGCAGACGAATCTCTTTGCGGTGTAGTCGTCGCCGACCAAGCCGATCGATGGATCACGGACGCCTGACGGGCACCACCGCCAACAAGTTCGTATCAGGTTAGACCCGGCAACACCAGGTATACGCCGGGCGGGATCGCAACCCGCGCAGCGAGCCTCCGGTGGGCTAGGCGCGGGCCACGGCACGTCGTAGCCGACGATGTCGCCACGGGCCAGCCAGCAGCAGGCGAGCTCTCGCGGGACCACTCTCGATGGTACCGACCTCACCGGCCGTGACCCGCAGGAGGTGAGCGTGAAGAGGACACGGTTCGACGCGGCCGAGGTCGGCGAGGTCCGTAACACGGCACCCCGACACGGGGCCGCGAACAGGGCGACCCCGCTTCGCGGCCGAGCCGCCCTGCCGGACCGACGAGTGACCGCTTGATCGGCTCCCCGCACAGGAGAGGCGTTGGCCGCGCCCAAGGCGGCCTAGCATACCATCGGGTATTCCGCCATACTCGACTGCGGCATTTTTTCCAGATCACCACGAGGAACGACATTGGCAATCGACATCGCGATTCGTATTGGTGGGGAAGGTGGCGAGGGCGTTATCAGCTCCGGTGACTTCCTGATGCAGGCGGCCGCCCGGGCCGGCTTCGAGGTCATGACCTTCAAGTCGTTTCCCGCAGAGATCAAAGGCGGGTACGCCCTGTCGCAGGTGCGCTTCTCCGACGAAAAGATCCTCTCCCAAGGGGACGGTTTCGACATCGTCGTGTGTTTCAACGACGAAGCGTACCAGGTGAACAAGGCCGACCTGGCCCCCGGCAAGGTGCTGGTCTACGACGGCCCCGACGAGTTCCCCATCGAGGACCATCCAGGGGTCGCCTGCTACGCGGTGCCCATGAGCCAGATCGCCAAGCAGGAGCTCAAGGCGTACATCTCCAAGAACATGGTGGCGATGGGCGCGGTGTGCGAGCTGTTCGGCTTCCCGGTCGAGTCCCTACGCACCTCGATCCACGACAAGTTCATCAAGAAATCCCAGGCGATCGTCGACCAGAACTACGCCGCCCTGGAGGCGGGTGCCGCCTATGTGCGCGCCCACTACGGCAGCGATCCCACCTACAAGTTCCCCGAGCCGCGGAAGATGCAGGACGTGATCATCGTCGAGGGCAACCAGGCGATCGCCCTGGGTGCCATGGCCGCCGGTTGCCGTTACCTCGGTGCCTACCCGATCACCCCGGCCACCAGCGTCGGCAACTACGCCGCCGCCTATTTCCCACGCGGCGACGGCTACGTCTACCAGGCCGAGGACGAGATCGCCGCAATCGCGTCCACCATCGGCGCCAGTTACTCCGGCACCAAGGCTATGACCGTTACCTCCGGCCCCGGCATCGATCTCAAGAGCGAGATGATCGGCCTTGCGGCGATGGCAGAGATCCCGGTGGTCATCGCGGACATCCAGCGTGGCGGCCCGTCGACCGGCATGCCGACCAAGCACGACCAGAGCGACCTGTTCATGGCGTGTCACGCCTTCCATGGGGATACCCAGCGAGCGGTCATCGCCGCCTCCAACGTCGAGGAGTGCTTCTACCTGATCATCGAAGCCTTCAACCTGGCGGAGAAGTATCAGATCCCGGTCCTGTTCCTCTCCGACGCCTCCCTGTCATTACAGATGGAGGCCATGCCGCGGCCCGATCTGTCCAAGATCAAGATCGTCGATCGCTTGCGCTACCAGCCCAATGGCGGCGGCGCGGAGCACCGCTTCCAGCGCTACCAGGTGACCGACTCGGGCATCTCCCCGATGTCCCACCCGGGTGACATCGGGGGCGGTTACGCCGCAACCGGGCTGCAGCACGCGGAGGACTCCAGCCCGCGCACCAGCCCGCAGGTGGCCACGGAGATGAACTCCAAGCGATGGCGCAAGCTGGCAGGGATCGAGGATGCGCTGCCCTGCCCGACCGCGGGAGTGGACAAGGCCAAGGTGGGCATCATCTCCTGGGGACTCACCCAGAACGTGGTACGCGAGGCCATGGCTCGCATGCTCGCCGAAGGCATGGAGGTCGCCGCCCTTTACCCCAAGCTCCTGTGGCCCATCCAGACCAAGCCGATCACGGAATTTGCCGCCCGCTGCGACAAGGTGCTGCTCCCCGAGGCCAACTATCAGGGGCAATTTGCCAAGCTCATCCGTGCGGAGACCGGGATCGAGTGCATCCGGCAAAACATCTTCCGAGGTGAGCCGTTCATCCCCAGGGAGATCGTCGCGAAGGTAAAGGAGATCTACTAGACCGCGGGCCTGCGCCCCGAAGCTACCTAGAGGAAACGCCCATGATTCAGAATCTTCTCGAAGAGCAGGTCAAACCGAGGGGTTACTCCAGTGGCATCGAACCCACCTGGTGTCCCGGGTGCGGCGACTTCGGCGTCACCAACGCCCTTTCCAAGACCCTCTCGGGGGAGAAGGTCGATGCGGCCAACACCGTCCTGGTCTCCGGGATTGGCTGTTCCTCCCGTCTTCCCCTGTGGATGAGCCCGTATGGCTTCCACTCCCTCCATGGTCGGGCATTACCGGTGGCAGTGGGCATGAAGATCGCCAACCCCAAGCTCGACATCATGGTGACGATCGGCGACGGCGATGCCTTCTCCATCGGCGGCGGTCACTTCCCGCACGCGGCACGCCGTAACTTCGACATGACGGTCGTGGTGATGGACAACAAGATGTACGCCCTCACCAAGAACCAGTGCTCGCCCACCTCGCGCCTGGACTACCCTGGCTCCCTTAGCCCGACAGGCAACGTGGATGAGCCGATGAACACCCTCGGCCTGGGCCTCTCCTACGGCGCGACGTTCGTCGCCCAGACCTTCTCCGGCAAACCGAAGCACGTGGCGGAGATCGTCCAGAAGGCCATGCACCACACCGGGTTCTCCTTCGTCAACGTCCTCTCCCCGTGCCCCACCTACAACAAATTCGAGACCTTCGAGTTCTGGAAGGGGCGCGTAGAGGAGATCCCCGAGGACCATGATGTGACCAACAAGATCGCGGCATTGGCCATCTCTGAGGAGGGCATGAAGAACGAGAAGCTTCCGATCGGTGTCCTCTACGAGGTCACCAGGTCGACCTACGAAGATCAGGTCCGTAACGTCAAGGGACGTTGCCACTCGGTGCCTGCAGACGAGTTCGACCTCAACACGATCTTTGACTCGCTCAGCCCGATGAATGCCTGATCGTCGCCCCAGGTGACGAAAAAGCCCCCTCTCGGAATCTGCCGAGAGGGGGCTTTTTCGTGGGTGGAGTCGTCGCGAGCGGTGCAAACGCCAGGCCCGGGCGCCCGGCGGCGTGGCCGCGTTGCCCGCGCGCGGCGCCTACAGGAGCGCCTTCGCCGCCGCGATCGCGGCATCGTAATTGGGATGCTCGGTCATCTCCGGCACGTACTCCACGTACTTGATCTTGTCGTCCTTGCCGATGACGAAGACCGCCCGGTGGTCGAGGCGGTGCTCCTTGATAAGGACGCCGTATGCCTGGCCGAACGAACCGTCCTTGTAGTCGGAGAGGGTCTCCACCTTGTCGATACCCGCGGCCTCGCAGAACCGGCCCTGGGCAAAGGGGAGGTCCATGGAAATACACAGGATGGCAACGTCGCCGAGGCCGGCCGCCTCCTCGTTGAAGCGCCGTGTCTCCTGGTCGCACACCGGGGTGTCCAGCGAGGGGACGGAGGTGATGACGCGCACCTTGCCCTTGTACGAGGAGCCCTGGACATCGGCCAACCCCTTGCGCACGGTGAAGTCGGGGGCGGCATCGCCGGGCTTCAGGCCGGGGCCGATCAGGGTAAGCGGGTTGCCCTTTAACGTGGCGACGCCGGTACGTTCGTTGCTCATGAAAGAATCCTCCTCCGAAGTGGTCGGTGAAAAAGAACGGTCTGGCCTTTCCCGCCGGGAGCCCGACCGCTAACCCCGGGGAAGGGGGGGTTCTAGTCGAACGGCGCGCACTGAGCCACCCCGACCCCCGCGCCGGACAAGCCCCTCCGAAGCGCGCCACCGCATCGCGGTCTCTTCCTCCTGAGTCTTCATCTTGCGCCCGGTATCGTAGTTGCGCGACGCTGACACCATTTTCTACCACCGCCGGGAGACGTGACCATTGCGGAACGTGTTGCAACCGCTGATCCCGTTCGTGCCGTGGCTACGCCGGTATCGCATCTCCACCTTGCGGCTGGACTTCGTGGCGGCCCTCACGGTGGCGGTGGTGGCGGTCCCCCAGTCCATGGCCTACGCGCTGATCGCGGGGATCCCCGTCCATTACGGGCTCTACACCTCGATCGTCCCGACCATCGTGGCCGCCCTGTGGGGTAGCTCGGCCCAGCTCATCACCGGTCCCACCAATGCCATCTCCCTGGTGGTCTTCTCCAGCTTGTCGGGAATGGCGGATCCGTTTACCGACCAGTACGTGCAGCTCGCCTTCACCATCGCCCTCCTGGTCGGCTTGATTCAGCTCTTCCTCGGGTTTGTCCGCCTCGGGGTGCTGGTGAACTTCGTCTCCCACTCGGTAGTGATCGGATTCACGGCCGGTGCCGGCGTGCTCATCGGCATCAAGCAGCTCAAGAACCTGCTCTTCGATCCAGCCTACGCGGCGACCCTGCCCAAGGCGCACTCGATCACGGAGACCCTGTGGCAGGCGATCCGCCACTTTCCCCACACCCACCTCCCCACCCTCGCCCTGGGGCTGCTGACCGTCGCCGTGATCCTCGGGGTGAAACGCGTCTGGCCCACCCGATGGGGACCGGCGCCGGGGCCCCTGGTGGCGATGCTCGCGTGCGGGCTGGTGGTGGCCCTGGGTGGGAGCTCCCCCGAGTTGTTGCGCGCCGAGGTCGGTGAGATGGTCACCGACCAGTGGGTAGCGACTGGGATCTTCGGCACCGAGGGTGCGACCATGGTGGTGGGCGCCATCCCCCAAACCCTGCCGCCGCTCTCCCTGCCCACCTTCGATCTGGGCCTGTGGCGACGACTCTTCAATGCCGCCCTGGCCATCTCCTTGCTGGGCCTGCTGGAGTCGGTGTCGATCGCCAAGGCGATCGCCTCCCAGACGCGGCAACGACTCGACGGGAATCAGGAGTTCGTCGGCCAGGGGCTATGTAACGTCGCGGCGAGCGTCTTCTCCGGGTACGCCTGCTCCGGGTCGTTCACCCGCTCGGCGGTCAACCACAAGGCCGGCGCCCAGAGCGGCATGGCCGGCGTCTTCTCCGGCGTGGTCGTGGCGGTCACCGTGCTGCTCATGGCCAAGGGCGCCGCCTACCTGCCGATCTCGGCCCTGGCCGGGATGCTCATCGTGGTCGCCTACGGTATGGTCGACCACCACGCCCTGAAGCTCAGCCTCGCCGCCACCCGCGGGGACCGCGCGGCGGTGGTCGTCACCTTCCTGGCGACGGTCTTTCTCCACCTGGAGTACGCGGTCTACATCGGCGTCGGCCTCTCCCTGGTGCTCTACCTCGCCCGCACCTCCCGCCCCGAGGTCCGGGAGTGGGTACCGGACCGCCGCCTCTTTCAGACCGGCGACACCAGCCGCCTGCCCCATTGCCCACAACTGCCGGTGGTGCAGGTGGATGGCTCGCTGTTCTTCGGTTCCATGGGGTGGTTCAACGACGAGATCCGGCGGGTCCTGGGCAACTACCCGGATGCGAAGAGCCTCATCCTGCGCATGGACGCGGTCAACCACCTCGACGCCACCGGCGCCGCGGGGCTGGAAGAGCTCCTGAGCCTGCTGCGTGATCGCGGCGGAACCCTCTACCTGTGCGAGACGAAGCGCGCCGTCGTGCAGGTGCTCAAGAACAGCGGCTTGCTGGAGGAGATCGGGCCGGAGAACCTCTTTGTCTACACCCGCGACGCCCTCCACAAGCTGGAGCCGAAGCTCGATCCCACTCTCTGCCAGGGGTGCGATGCCCTCGCGTTCGAGGAGTGCGCGACGTTGCAGGCCAATGCCAGCGGTGGCTGGCCGCCCAAGCAACAGGAGGTGGCCACGTGAAGATCTTTGCCTACGTCGAGGACACGCCTCTGTGCACCACCGCTCTGCGCACCGCCGGCCGCCTCGCCCAACGCCTCGGGACGGACCTGGCGGTGATGACCTCCCGGACCGGGACGGTGGTCTCCGAGCCCGAACCGCCCCTCGGCCGGGACCTGGCTCGCGGTGAGTGGGACGCCCTGCCGCCCGGCCTCACCCTCCTCACCGATGCCCTGGGCGAGCTGGAAGAGATCGGGGTGGTGGAGCGGACCGAGGCCATCCGCATCCGCGAGGAGACCGGCGACGTACGGGTGTTCCGCGTGCCCATGGCCACAGGCCACACCGCCACCTTCCAGGTGTGCTTCGGTCCGCCGCTGCCCACCATCCAGGCCGCGGTCGAGGGCGGTGGCGAACACGACTTGCTGGTGATCGCGGACCCCGGGAAGAAGGGGCTGCACCGGGTGGTCACCACCAATCTCGCCCATCGCATGGCGCTCGACACCATGATCTCGGTGCTGGCGGTGAAGGGCGAGCATCTCGACTCACGGGTCATCCTGTGTGCGGACGGCTCCAAGTCGGCCCGGCGTGCCTACCCCCTGCTCCGCCAGCTACTCCCCGCCCTCGGCGGCCGGGTCGACGTCCTCGGCGTCCACGAGCGACTCGCGCAGGATGAGATCAAAGAGACCTGCGTCATCTGCGCCGAGCGGGCGCGCACCTGGCTCACCAACGCCGGCAAGGAGTCCACCATCCACATCAAGGAAGGGGAAAGCGCCGTCGACGTGATCCTCGCGGAGGGCGGTGACGACGCCCTGATTGTGCTGGGCGCCTCGCTACGCTCCGACCTCGCCCGCCGCCTGAAGGGCAGCGTACCGATGCACGTCATGGAAAAGAGCCGCGCCTCGGTCCTCCTGGTGAAGGCCCTGCCGGAGGCGGAGATGCCTCTGTAGAGCTGTCAGCGATTAGCTTTCAGCGGTCAGCTTGGGCTCACGGGCTGAAAGCTGATCGCTAATCGCCAATCGCTGAAAGCTACTTCACGATCATCACCGACGCCGGGGAGTGCTCCAGGACCTTCAGGGGCACGCTGCCCATGAGGTAGCGGCGAATGTGCGACCGGCCGGAGACCCCGAGGACCGTGAGATCGAAGTCCTCGCAGGCATTGAGAATCTCCTCCGCCCGGTCGTCCGCCACACTGATGCGGCTGACCGCCGTCACCCCGGCCCCGGCAAGCAGTGAAAGACCGCGGTCCAGGCGGCGTTCCGCCGCCTCGCGCTCGCCCTCCGCGGTCGCCACGCTGAACAGGGTAACATCGCATCCCTTGGCCTTGGCGAGCGGGCCGACGAAACGCACCGCCCGCTCTGCCGCCTCGGAGCCATCGGAGCACACCAGCACCCGCTGCAGCTCACCGGCACCACGCACCACGAGGACCGTCTGCTCGGAGAACAGGGCGACCCGCTGGGCCGTGGAGCCCATCACCCACCGCTTGAGCCCCTTCCTGCCGCGCGAGCCCATGACCACCAGGTCGTAGGGGATCGCGTCCATCTCGTTGAGGATCACGCCGGCCGCGTCCCCCCCATCGCGCAGTCGCAGGCGGATGTGCTCGTCGTGCCGTCCGTGGAAGTGCACCTCGAGCAGCCCCTTGCCCAGCTCCCGGAGCCCATGGCGCAGCTTCGCCGGCTGTCCCTCGTCGTCCTCCTCCACCTGACCGCGCTCGGCCAGCAGCGCCTCCGCCTGCCGCAAGACCACCAGTCCCGGCAGGTCCAGCTCCCAGTCAACGATCTTCTCCCGCGCCATGGCGACCATCTCTTGAAAGCCACTGGGCGCCTTGGGGCGTACGAACAACACCGTCAGGTTCGCCGGCGTCGCGGCCAACAGGTTCGCGACGCAGCCGAGGGCCTTGCGTGCCTCCTCGCCGCCGTCGTAGCAGACCAGGATGGTCATCAAGCCGTTGTCGAGGGGGCGACCGCTATACATGGAACAGGCTCCAGTACACCTGCGACATCAGGAGGATGAGAATGAAGGAGGCGAGAAACATCCGCCATCCGACCTTGAGAAAGTCGGTCGTCTTCAGGTATCCCGAAGCATAGACGATGGTGCAGGCCGGCGTCCCCACCACCGTGAAGTAGGCGAAGGCCGAGCTCACCGCCGTGACCAGGCCGATGGCGACCGGCGAGTCCCCCGAGTGCTGGGCCATGTTCAGGGTGATCGGCCCGAGCACCGCCACGGCGGCACCGTTGCTCATGGTGTTGGTCATCAGGGTGGTGAGGCCGGACACCGCCGCGACCAGCCCGATCCCATGACCGGCCCCCAGAGGCGCGAGGAGATCGAGGGTGGTCTTCGCCACCCACTCCGCGGCGCCGCTGTCCTTCATCTGCACGCCGAGGGAGATCGCCGCGCCGTAGAGCAGCACCACCCCCCAGTTGACGTTGATGGAGATGTCCTCCCACTTCACCAGGCCGAGGGAGAGGTAGAGGCACACCCCGATCAAGGCCACCGTGCCCATGCCGATCTTGCCGGAGATGGTGATCCACCCCACGAGGGTGAGGGCGAACAGGAAGATCGCGAGCCACGCCTGGCCACTCATCGGCCCCTCCTCCTCCACCTGACGGCGGAGCTCGGTGAGGGCCGGAGTGAGGTCGCGGATCTCCGGGCGGAAGGTGAAGAGAAGGATGCCGACGAGGAAGGGGATCTGCACCAACACCATCGGGTAGCAATAGATCATCCAGTCGAGGTAGCCGATCTTGGCGATGCCAAACTCGCTCCAGTAGCCCATCATGATCGCATTGCGCGCGCCGCCCGACGGCGTGCCGATGCCGGCGATGGAGCAACCGTAGGCGATGGAAAACATCAGCAGGGCGGCGAGCCCCGGGATATTCTCCCGCGGCTTGTCCGCGGTCAGGCGCACCAGGGTGATCCCCACCGGCAGCATCATCGCCGCCACCGTGTGCTCGCCGATAAAGCTGGCGATGATCGCCGAGACCGTGACCACACCGAAGACGATGCGGCTGATCTTGGGTCCGGTGAGGTTGAGGATGAACAGGGCGATGCGGCGATCGAGGTTCTGCTTGACGATCGCCACCGCCAGCATCAGGGACCCCATGATGAAGAACACCGAGTCGCTCATGAAGGAGCGCGCCACCTCCTTCGACGGAATCCCCAGCAGGAGCACCTGAAAGACCGCGATCATCAGCGCCACCGTCGGCAGGGGCACCGCCTCGGTGATGAAGAACAGGGTCGCCACCACCGTGATGGTGAGCACCTCCATCCCCTCATGGGTGAGGCCCGGTGGCGTTGGCAACGCCTGCATGACCGCACCCAGGACGAAGCCGACCACGAGCCATTTGCGCTCGACCAGCAGGCGGGTGATCTCGCGCGGCCCGAGCCGCACACCACGCCGCTGGCCCGCCGCGCGGCGGGGGGTGTCGTCGGCTACAGCACTGGCATCGCGCTCGTCCACCAAATCCTCCTCCCCAGCCTGTCCAGCGTTCGCGCCACCGCGCGGGCCGCGACCGCCAAACCTACCGGAGCAGGCCGTCGAAAAAAAGATCGTCGCGGGCCATGGGCGGCACCGGGGACAGGCGCGGTCGCCGCCCCCGATCGCCACGCTCGGCTACCCCTCCAGCGGCGGCAGGGTCGTGCACTCCTGGAAGATCCGGTGGGGACAGGTCCGGCAGATCTCCCGGTCCAGGCGCTGGAAGATCTTCTCGATCGCCTCGGTCTTGCCGTCGAAGATGTTCTCCCGGCCGATCCCGTCCAGATAGCCGCCCTTGCCGAGGGGCTGGCACACCCCCTCCTTGACCCGCACGAGGTAAAGTCTGCCACCCGCGTCGCGCCGCGCCTTTGCCTCCTGCGCCAGGTACTCGGCACCGGCGACGTCAACGAAGTTCATCCCGTCGGCGACGATCGCCATGTGCTTCTGGTCCGGGGTCTCCGCATCCATCTTGGCGATCTCGGTCCGCACGTGGTCGACCGCGCCGAAGAACAGCGAGCCGTCGATGCGGATGAGACGGAATTGTGGGCACTCGGGGAGAGAGCGATCGGTGTTGGTGACAAAGTGTCGATTCCCCTCCCGCGGATCGGGTACCCGGCGCAACACCAGGGCGTGGGCGGTCTTGTTCAAGTAGAGGGCCAGGGAGAGGATCACCCCGAGGAAGATCGCGTCCTCCAGCTTCAATACCAGGGTGGAGGCGAAGGTCACCAGCATGGCGGCAGTGCCGGACTTGTTGACCCTGACCACCTTGCCCATGTGGTGGAAGTCGATGAGCCCCCACGCCACCAGGAACAGGATGCCGGCCATGGCCGCATTGGGCAGATACGCCGCCAGGGGCGCCACCGCCACCACCAGGAACATGAGGAGCATGCCGGCGAAGGCGGCGGCGATCGGGGTCCTGGCCCCGGCCTCGTAGTTCACGCCGCTGCGGTTGAAGGAACCGGTGGCGACATAGCCGGAGAAGAACGAGCCGGCGAGGTTGGACATCCCCTGGCCGATGAACTCCTGGTTGCCATCGATCTGCTGACCGGCACGCACCGCCAGGGCCCGACCGATGGAGACCGCCTCGGTGAGGGCAAACAGGGTCACGGCGATGGCACCCGGTGCCAGCTCCTCGATCGCCTTGAGGGAGAAGTCAGGACGCGACAGGGGTGGGAATTTCGGCGGCAGGGCGCCGACGGTCTTGATCCCGGTGTAGTCCTGACCCAGGAAGTAGTTCAGGAGCACGGAGACGCCGCTCCCCACGAGCATCGCCGTGATCATGTACGGGATCTTGGGGAAGAGTTTCCTGCTGGCGATCCCGGAGAGCAGGGTGGCCATCGCTACCAGGGTGACCCACCAGTTGATCGCGCTGAGGTGGGTGACGAAGTAGAGGAGGATGTCGCTGAAGTGGCCGCGGGGAATGGGCAGGCCGACGAAGTTCTTGAGCTGGTTCACCGCGATGAGGATCGCCGCCCCGGCGGTGAAGCCGAGGACCACCTGGTGGGAGATGAAGTTCACCAGGGTGCCAAGCCGCGCCAAACCCATGGTCAGCTCGATGGCCCCGACCATGAAGGTGAGGGTCAGGGCGAGCTGCACATAGTGCTGCGTCCCGGGTTCCGCAAAAGCCGACAGGGTGGACAGCAACACCAGGGAGGCGGCGGTAGTGGGTCCCGAGACCAGGTGCCACGAGGAGCCGAAGAAGGCGGCGATCACCGCCGGGACCATCCCCGCGTAGAGACCGTACTGGAGGGGCATACCGGCAATGGCCGCGAACGCCACCCCCTGGGGGAGGACGACGATCGCGCCGGTGAGCCCGGCGAGGAAGTCGGCACGCAGGGACTCGGGCGTCACCCGCTCCCACCACAGCAGGAAGGGGAGAAATCGACTCAGCCACGGCGGGATGCGTGACTGCGAGGCCGCAGACGTGGCGCTCACACTCATAAGGGACTCCAGGAGTAGTCGTCAACGATCTGCGCCGGGGCCGCACCACGCAGTCCCGCCCGCAGGCGCACCTCGGCGCCAGCCGTCGTCCACGCCGATGGCGTGAGTGCCACCGCCCTCCTCGGACCGCGACCACCTGCGATCCTGGCGGTCGTCGCGGAGCGGATCCACGGCAGACCAGACGAATGACGCGCCCGGAAGGGTACAGCAAGCATGGGACAGAGAAAAGCCGAGCCCCGCGCCCTTCCCCGATCCCCCACCCGATCGACGAGCGCAGCGTCCGCGTATCCTGCCCTTCGGCGAACAGTTGTCGGGAGCGGCGCGCCCGGGCCACCCTGGGTGCGGGCGCAGGGCCATCGCCGCTGCCCCGCCGGGACCGCGATGAACCAATCCAACCTCCTGTACCGCCTCGTCCGACTCGTACGGTGCCGGCCGCCGGAGGACGTGACCCTGATCGCCTCGGCGCTGGTGGTCGGGGCCGGTGCCGGCCTCGGCGCCGTCGTCTTCATCGAGCTGCTGCGCCGGGTCGGCCTCCTGACCGTGCGGCTCACGGCGGTCGTCGGCGCGGCGGTGGGGCTGATCGCGATCATGACCGTGGCCGGGGCGGTCGTCGGCTTCGTCGTCGAGCGGTGGGCCGCGGAGGCGAAGGGGCACGGTGTCCCGGACGTCATGGAGGCGATCGCCCTGCGCGGCGGCCACATCCGTCCCCGGGTGGTGGTGATCAAGATGCTGGCCTCCGCCCTGACCATCGGCACCGGCGGCTCGGCCGGCCGCGAGGGACCGATCGTCCAGGTCGGCGCCGCCCTCGGCTCGACCCTCGGGCAACTCCTCCATTTCTCGGACGAGCGGCTGCGGACCCTGGTCGCCTGCGGTGCCGCCGGTGGGATTGCCGCCACCTTCAACGCCCCGATCGCCGGTGCCCTGTTCGCCCTCGAGGTGGTCCTCGGCAGCTTCACCGCACACAACTTCGGCGCCGTGGTGATCAGCTCCGTCGCCGCAGCCGTCGTCAGCCATACCCTGCTCGGCGCCAGCCCGGCCTTCGTCGTCCCCGCCTACCCGTTCGTGCACGTGGCCGAGCTCCTCATCTACGCCCTGGTCGGCGGGCTGGCCGGTGCCGTAGCGGTCGCCTTCACCCGGGCCCTCTACTGGGTGGAGGATCGCTTCGACGGCTGGCGCGTTCCCGCGCCGGTCAAGTACGGGGTCGGCATGGCCCTCACCGCCGGGGTCGGCCTTGCCCTACCCGACGGACAGGTGCTGGGCCCCGGCCTCGCCGCGATCGGGGACACGATCGCGGCGAACTTCCCCCTGACGCTGCCGCTGATGGCCGCCCTGCTGGTGGGCAAGCTGGTCGCCACCAGCCTGACCCTCGGCTCCGGCAACTCCGGTGGGATCTTCGCGCCGAGCCTCTTCCTGGGCGCCACCCTCGGGGGCTTGGTGGGAACCGTCGCCCACGGGGTGTGGCCCGGCGTGGCGGCCAACCCCGGGGCCTACGCCCTGGTCGGGATGGCGGCCGTGTTCGCCGGCGCCGCCCATGCCCCGATCACCGCCGTGTTGATCGTCTTCGAGATGTCCCACGACTACAACCTGATCCTGCCCCTGATGCTGGCCACGGTCCTCTCCACCTTCGTGGCCCAGGCCCTGTTCCCGGACTCCATCTACACCAGCAAGCTCCGTCGCAAGGGGATCCGCCTCCATGCCGGACGCGACATCGACCTCCTGGAGGCGGTGCCGGTGGCCGAGGTCATGACCCATGACGTCCCCACGGTCAACACGGGGCTCACCCTCCCCGAGCTCTCCGAGCAATTCAGTCGCACCCACCACCACAGCTTGATCGTGGTCGCAGACGACGGCCGGATCTGGGGGATCGTCACCGTGACCGACCTCGACCGGGCGGTAGCCAAGAACCGGGCACCGACGACGCCGGTCAGCGCCATCGGTACCCCGCGCTCCCGGCTCACCGTCACCCACCCGGACGAGAGCGTCGCCGAGGCCCTCGCCCGCCTCGGTATCCACGACGTGGGGAGCCTGCCCGTCCTGTCGCGCGAGGAGCCGGAGCAGCTCGTCGGGGTGATCCGGCGGGAAGAGATCCTGCACGCCTATACCAAGGCCCTCTCCCGCCGCGGCGAGATCCAGCACCGGGTGCGCCGCGCCCAATCGCGCAACCTCGAGGGCATGGAGTTCATCGTCCTGACCCTGGTCGACGAGGATCAGGCCGTGGGCAAGACCCTCCAGGAGCTGGCCCCGGACCTCCCCGAGGAGTGCATCGTGGTCTCCCTGCAACGCGATAGCCGGGTCCTCGTGCCGCACGGCAACACGACCTTCCAGCCCGGTGATCGTATCACCGTGTTCGCTCGGAGCGAGGAGCGCGAGCACCTCCAGCGCGCCATCCACGGGACGATCGCCCCGCGGCCCGACCATCCCCTGATGCGGTGACCTGACCCGGCCGCCATTGAAGGGACAGCGCCCCCTCCGCGGACCCAGGGCGCCGGGCTCGCTCGTCTGCGGGCCGATGGCCTCGGTAGACAAGACGCATCCCATCCCGAAGAATGGCGCGCTTTTTGAGACAACCAAGGAGGTATCGTCGATGCTGGTCAAGGACGCGATGGTAGAGACCCCCCTGCAGGTGAAGCCGGACGCCAAGCTGCGGGAAATCATGGACGCCATCCTGGGGGGGGACCAGGCGGGGGTGGCGGTGATCGATGCGAGCGGCAAGCTCCTCGGCCTGGTGGGCACCCACGATGTCCTGCGCCTGATCGTGCCGGCCTACGTCGACCAGGCCCAGGGCCTCGCCAGCCTGATGCATGACGGCTATTTCGAGGAGCGGTTCAACAAGCTCGCGGGCGTGACGGCCGCGGACGTCATGTCGACGGAGGTGGACGTGGTCAAGCCAAGCGACACCATCATCAAGGCGGCCACCGTCTTCGTCGAGCACGGGCGCAAGGTCCTGCCGGTGGTCGAGAACGGGAAATTTGTCGGCATGATCACCCGCCGCAGCCTGCTCGAGAGCATCGGCCGGAAGCTCTCGTAGCGGCTCCATCGGGGCCGTCCCCGTCATGCCTTCCCCGTTCCAACCCGCAGGCGCCGCCCTGCTCCGCCCACCGAGACTCCCATGAACGAAGCTGTCCACGCCGCCGAAGCGGTGACCGCGATCTCCCCCACCGTCTACTGGCTGGCCACCGCCATCTTCGTCGTCGCCTACGCGGTGATCGTGTCGGAGAAGGTGCACAAGACCAAGGTCGCCCTGCTGGGGGCGGCGCTGATGATCGCCCTGAAGATCCTCACCCAGCACGAGGCGTTTCACACGGAAGAGTTCGGCATCGACTACAACGTCATCTTCCTGCTCATCTCGATGATGGTCATCATCAACATCATGACCCGCAGTGGCGTCTTCCAGTGGGTGGCGATCCGCTCGGCGAAGGTGGCGAAGGGCAAGCCGTTCACCATCATGGCGATCTTCGTGGTGATCACGGCAGTGGCCTCGGCCTTGCTGGACAACGTCACCACCGTGCTGCTCCTGGCGCCGGTCACCCTGCTGATCGCCGACGAGCTCGACGTCGATCCCATCCCCTACCTGATCGCCGAGGCCCTCGCCTCCAACATCGGCGGCACGGCGACCCTGATCGGCGACCCGCCGAACATCATGATCGCCTCCAAGGCGCGCTACTCCTTCATGGATTTCATCTACAACCTCACCCCCGTGGTGATCATCATCATGATCGCCTTCGTGGTGGTGATGAAGGTCCTCTTTGGTAGCCGCCTGAAGGTGACCGAGGAGAAGCGCAAGCGGGTGATGGAGATGGACGAGTCGAGCCTCATCACCGACCCGGTCCTGATGAAGAAGTCCCTGGCCGTGATGGGTCTGACCGTCGTCGGGTTCACCATGCACGGCGCCCTCCACCTGGAGCCGGCGACCATCGCCCTCACCGGCGCGGCCGTTCTGCTGCTGATCTCCGGCGAACACCCGCACCACATCCTCGCGGACGTGGAGTGGACCACCATCTTCTTCTTCATGGGGCTGTTCATCATCGTCGGCGGCGTGGTGAAGGTCGGCCTGATCAAGGATCTGTCGCAGGTGGTGATCGACGTCACCCATCCGACCCAGGAATCGATGTTCACCACGAGCTTCGTGATGCTGTGGTTCTCCGCATTCGCGTCGGCGATCGTCGACAACATCCCGTTCGTCGCCACCATGAACCCCCTGGTGCTCGACATGGCGAATACGGTCTTCCATGAGGGTGCCCGCAACGCCGCGGCCATGGGGGCAGCCACCCTGCACCACGATGTGCTGGAGCCGGTGTGGTGGTCCCTGGCCCTGGGCGCCTGCCTGGGCGGCAACGGCTCGCCGATCGGCGCCTCCGCCAACGTGATCGTCGTGGGCATGGCGGAGAAGGCGGGCAAGCCGATCTCGTTCGGGAAGTTCATGGCCTACGGCCTCCCGATCATGATCATGACCCTGGTCATCTCCCACATCTACATCTACCTGCGCTACTACGTCCTGCACTGGTATTAGCCCATCCGGGACGGGTCGCGCTTCTCACCGCGCCACGGCGCGCCGGGCGGTGAGAAGCGCAGCACCAGGTAGCCGAGGAGGGCCGCCAGGCCGGAGCCGAGGAGAATGCCGAGCCGGTCGGCGCTCACGTAGTCCGGGCCCGCGTGCTCGAAGGCCAGGGAGGTGATGAACAGGCTCATGGTGAAGCCGATCCCGCACAGGGTACATACGCCGTAGAAGCTCCACCAATTCGCCCCTTGCGGGAGCTTTGCCAGCCCCGCCCAGATGACCGCACCGCAGCACAACCCGATCCCGAGCTGCTTGCCCAGGAAGAGTCCGCCCGCGATGCCCAGGGGCACGGGCTCCACCAGGGTGGTGAACGACAGCCCCGCCAGGGAGACCCCGGCGTTGGCAAACGCGAAGATCGGCACGATCGCGAACGCGACCCATGGGTGGAGCGCGTGCTCGACCCAGCGCAGGGGCGAGAAGTCGCTCCCGGGCCGTGGACGCAGGGGGATCACCAACCCGAGGGCCACACCGGCCAGGGTCGCGTGGACCCCGGACTTCAGGACCACGATCCACAGCACGACCCCGACGCAGACGTACGCCGCGATCCGCGTCACGCGCAGGACGTTCATCATGATCAGGATGACCAGGATGCCCCCGCTGAGGGCCAGGTTCAGGTAGGAGAGGTCCGCGGTGTAGAAGACGGCGATGATGATGATCGCCCCGAGGTCGTCGAAGATCGCCAGGGTCATCAAGAAGAGGCGCAGGGAGTCCGGCACCCGGTTCCCGAGCAGCGCGAGGATTCCCAAAGCGAACGCGATGTCCGTGGCGGTGGGTATCGCCCAGCCGTTGAGGGCGGTCGCATCCCCGTGGTTGAGCCCGACATAGACCAAGGCCGGAACCACCATCCCCCCGACGGCGCCGACCCCCGGCAACACCACCTGGGACGGCCGGGACAGCTCACCCTCCAGGACCTCGCGTTTCACCTCCAGGGCGATCAGCAGGAAAAAGACCGCCATCAACCCATCGTTGATCCACAGCAACAGCGGCTTCGCGAGGTGTAGCCCGCCGATGCGAAGCTCGACCGGGGTCTGCAACAACCCATCGTAGAGCCAGGAGAGAGGCGAGTTCTCCATCACCATGGCCAAGGTCGCCATGGCGATCAGGAGTATCCCGCTCGCCGCATCGAGCTTCAGAAATTCCTGCAGCCAACGTGTCATCATCACTCCCGTCCGGGGCACGGCCCGCCGATCCAGCTTCCTCATGGTCACGGCCGGATCACGCGGTCGATCTCGATGTTGAGCTTCTTGATCCGGTGCCAAAGGCTGCGTTCGCTGATGCCGAGACGGCGCGCCGCCTGCACCTGCACGCCTTCCGTGGCGATCAACGCATCGATGATCGCCTGCCGCTCGTTGTCCTGCAGCCAGGCGTCGAGATCCGCGTCACCGGGGCCAGGCGCGGAGAGCGACGGGGCGTTGCCCTGTTTCACCCGGGCCGGGAGGTCGTCGGCCGTGATCATGCGGCCCTGGCAGGAGAGCAGGGAACGCTCCACGGCATTGCGCAACTCGCGCACGTTCCCCGGCCATAAGTAGCCATTCAGCACGGCCATCGCCTCGCCGGTGAAGTCCTCCACCGGCTTGCCGATCTCCGCTCCCAGGTCGCGCATGAAGGTGCGCGCCAGCAGCGGGATGTCCTCCCGCCGATCGCGCAGGGGCGGCACGTTGACCCGGTACACGTCGAGGCGATAGAGCAGGTCCTCGCGAAACTGACCCTCCCCCACCAGCTCCCACAGGTCGCGGTGGGTCGCGGCCATGAAGCGCACGTCGGCGTGGCGCACCGTGTCGCTGCCCACCGGTGAGAACTCGCGCTCCTGGAGCACCCGCAGGAGCTTGCCTTGTAGAGCCTGGTCGAGATCGCCGATCTCGTCCAGAAACAGGCTCCCCCCCTTGGCCTGCTCGAGACGGCCCATGCGGTTCTGGGTAGCACCGGTGAAGGCGCCCTTGACGTAGCCGAACAGCTCACTCTCCATCAGCTCCTGGGGGATGGCCACGCAGTTCAAGGTGACCATCGGCCACTGGGCACGCGGTCCGAGCTCGTGGATCGTGCGGGCCACCAGCTCCTTGCCGGTGCCACTCTCGCCGGTGATGAGGAGGTTGGTCTTGTACGGCGCGATGCGGGTGATCTCCTCGCGCAGGGCCTGCATCGCCGGGCTGTCGCCGAGCAGGCGGCGGTGCGGAACGGCGTTCGCGACCACGGCGTGGAGCTGTACGTTCTCGCTCAGGACGTCACGCAGCTTGAGGGCGTTGTGCACGACGATCTGGAGCTCCTCCGGCTCGAACGGCTTGGTCAGGTAGTCGCAGGCACCGGACTGGATGCTCTGCACCGCCGAGCGGATCGACCCGTAGGCGGTCACCACCACCACCGGAACGTCGGGCCGCTCGCGGCGGCACTCGACGATGAACTGGTCGCCCCCCATGCCCGGCATGCGCAGGTCGGTGACCACCACGTCCAGGTCGGGGTTCGCCAGGTGCGGGAGGCCCTCCTCGCCGCTGGCGGCGCTCAATACGCCGTAGCCCGCGTCTCCCAGGACCATGGACATGATCGCCGCCATGTTTTGCTCGTCCTCGACCACGAGGATGGTTCGCTTCATCGCCGATTCCCCCCCGCGATGGGGAAACGCATGCCGATGCACGCGCCGCTGCCCTTGGGGGGCAGCACTTCGAGTCGCCCGCCGCACGCCTCCACCAGGGTGTTGGCGATGGTCAGGCCGAGGCCGGTGCCGCTGGGCTTGCTGGTGTAGAAGGGCTCGAAGAGACGCGGCATCAGCTCCGCGGAGATCCCGGGTCCGCTGTCCTCCAGGGCGACCACGACGCGCCGGTCGCGCAGCTCGGTGCTGACGAGAAGCCGCTTCGGGCGCCCCTCCATGGCCTGCAGGGCGTTGGTCACGAGATTCATCCAGGCCTGCCTCAAAAGCTCCGGGTCGGCGCTGATCATGGCCGTGCCGTGGCTCAGGGCGTGGTCTATCTCCACGTCGTCGCGCCCGGCAAGGGCCACCCGCAGGCTCGCCTCCAGCGGGGCCTCCGGGTTGATGGTGGCAAATTCCGGCTGGCGATGGCGAGCGAGCTGCTGGAAGTCCTTGAGGAGCTGGTTCAGACGCAGGCTCTCCTCGCGGATCATGCGCATCAGATCCCCCTGCTTCTCCGCCGGTTGATCCGGTCGTGAGAGCATCGCGCTCGCGGTATTGATCACGCCGATGGGATTGCGGATCTCGTGGGCCAGCGACAGGGACAGCTCCCCCAGGGCGGTGAGCTTGTCCTTCTGGAACTCACGCCGCTGCGCGTCTCGGGCCTGGCGCAGGCTGGCGGCCATGGCATTGAACGCCCGGGCGAGGTCGCCCAGCTCGTCGCGGCTGGTGATCGGCACCTCGGTGCGAAAGTCCTGCGCCGCGACGTGCATCACCCCACTCTGCAAATATTCGATCGGTCGCACCACCACCCGGCTCAGGATCAATCCAACCACGGCGCCGATGACCACGCCGAGGAGCACGATCGGCACCGACAGAGCCAGCCGGTTGGTGAGCAGCGACGCCAGCTCCGGGCTCTCCAGGCCACTGAAGAAGACCGCCTCGACATGGCCCGTGCTGTCCACGATCGGGGTGTACAGACCTCGGTAACTGCCCTCCTCGCTCTCGCGGTTGTAGTAGGGCTGGCGGTCCTGTAGCTGGGCGTAGGCGCCGGGCGGCAGCCGCACCCGGAGTGCCGGAGCATCGGCCCGGAAGGCCCGCGCATAATCTTCTCCCTCGGGATAGAAGAGGCGGGTCCGCAGACCGCTCGCCTGCCCCAGACGGCGCAGGAACTCCTGATCGAGCAGGCTGCCCAGGACCAGGTAGTTGCGCGGGGTCCCCGTCCGTGGCAGGGGCAGGATCGCAACCGCGGCGAGCAATGTGTCCTGGTCCTGCGCCACCTTGAGGATCGCCTCGGTCTGACCCGGCAGCCAGGAGGTCATCATCTGCAGCGGGAGGTTCGAGTAGGCCGGCCGGCGCTGGTCGTCGTAGAGCTGGATCAGGTTGATCCCGAGCTGCTCCACCAGGGGCCTGAGCTGTGCCGGGATGGTGACAGAGGTCAACCCCTCGGCTTCGAGATCGTAGCCGAGGTTGTGGGCGAGGAGGTCGCCGACCACCATGGCATCGCGCTGCAGGGTCTGCAGGGAGGCCTCGTTGACCTGCGCCGCCTCGCGGATCCACCCCTCGAGGAGGAGCTCGAAGTGGTTCGTCACCCAGGCGGCGGAGATCGCGCCGGCGATCAGCATTGGGACGACCACGATGACCAGGATCACCGCAATCACCTTGCGCTGGAGCCGACCGAGCCGTGGACGTCGGGCCGTGAGCCTCATGATTTGTTGGGAACTACAAATCGCGTAGGCCGAGAGCGCCGAAAGGCGCATCGCCACAGAGCCAACGCTTTGTTTTTAAGGAGATGCCGGTCACCGCGTTACGTGGCGCGATATTTGCAGGATAAAGATCACAGTGATTGTTGCGCCCGCCCTCGATCGAGGTCGGAACGGGCAATTGCAGTGCATCTCACCTTACTGAAGGGTTGGAAAATTGAACACCATCGACCTCGACCCCGCCTCCCTGGCCACAATCGATCCGATCGCCGTCCGCCTCACCCGGCCCGTGGAGCGCCAGGTGCGTGAGCAGTCCCAGGCGCAGGATGCCCGTGATCTCGACCCCGCCGCGTTGCTCAGGCTCGACCCCATGGCGGTGCGCCTACCGCAGCCCCGCGAGGAGCGCAACGAGCAGCGCCGGCCGCAGGTTTCCTGGCTCCCCTCCTATGTCGCAAACGCCATGCCGCGCTCGGTCCTTCTCGTCCCGGTCCTCGCCGTGATGGTGGTGATCCTGGGCCGCGTGCTCTAGCGCAGCGCAAAGCCACGACCCCGAGGCAATCACGGCCTCGGCTCCACACCATTGGGCGGTGTTGGAGCCGAGGCCGTTTTCGTTAGCCCGCGCGGTGCAGGATCGCCCACGGCGATGGGTCTACTCCGGACCGCATATCGCCACACCAAGGCCGCCGCCCACCCACCGACGGCCCACGATCGCAATCCCGGCCAGCACCGCCAATGCGCACACCACTAGCGGGCCGGCGGGGAGGTCGGTGAGGCCCGAGAGAAGCAGGCCGGCGGCGTACCCCGTCAGCCCTACCCCGTAGCCGAGGAGGAGGCCGCCGCGCCGTCCCAGCCCCTGGGCCGCAAGGGCGGGGAGGATCAGGGAGGCGAACACCAGGTAGACCCCCACGAGCTGCACCGAGGCGGTGACCGTCACGGCAAACAGCAGGTAGAACCCGAGCCGCCCGAGGCGCGCGCGCAGGCCGAACCAGATCGCGACGACCGCCGCGGAGAGGACGGCTACCGGGATCAGGCTGCGCGGGGTTACCCACAGGATCTGACCGACCAGCAGCTCCTTGAGGTGCTCGCCGGCGTGGGGCGAGTTGGCCAGGAGCAGGATTCCGGCGCAGGCGGCGACCACAAACAGGGCGCCGATCAACGCCTCCTGAGCCTCGGGCCACCACCGCTCCAGCCCGTGCAGGAGCAGGGCCGCGAGCAGGGCGGCCCCCACGGCCCACGGCTGCACCTCCCAGCCGTGGGGCTCCAGGCCGAAGCCGTGGGCCACGATCACCCCCAGCCCCGCCACCTGGGCGATGGCCAGGTCGATGAAGATGATCCCCTTCTTCAGGACCTCGCGGCCCAGGGGGACATGGGTGGCGAGCACTAGGATGCCGGCGAGCAGGGCCGGGCCGAGGATACTGAGCTGGGCGTCGAGCGGGCTCATTTCACGGCCTCCAGCAGACGGTTGAGGGTGTCGTCGAACAGAGTGAAGAGATCCCTGGCCGCCGGGGTGCCGCCCACGGTAAAGGGCAGGACCAGCGCCGGGATGGCCGCCCGCCCCGCGAGCCACTCCGAGGGGCGCGAGTCCTCATAGGGGGTGCGCACCACCAGCCGCGCCGGACGTGCCTGGAGCCCGGTGAGAATCGTGGCCAGGTGCGACGCGCTCGGCGGGACCCCGGGCTTGGGCTCCAGGCTCGCGATCCGCACCAGCCCGAGCCAGTGCTCCAGGTAGACCCACGAGGTGTGGTGCACCACCACGGGCGTGCCGCGCAGCTGCTGCGCCCGGGCGTCCCAGCGTTGTAGCGCCTCCTGCCAGCGGTGGGCGAAGTCCGCGTGGCGGTCGCGATACGCCTCAGCCCGCCCGGGATCCAAGTCCGCGAGGCGCGTGGCCAGGGCGTCGGCCACCCGCGCAATGTTGCGCGGGTCGGTCTGGATGTGGGGGTTGCCGCCCGGGTGGACGTCCCCCTCGGCACGATCCAGCCGCTCGGGCTTCTCCAACATCTCCACGTAATCGGCGGCGAGGAAGTAGCCGGGCTGACCCGCCTGGATGTGCGGATTGTTGCCCTGACGCAGCAGCAGCGGCAGCCATCCCACCTCCAGCTCGGCGCCGGTGCACACCAGGAGGTCCGCCCGTCGTACCTTCGCGATCAGCCGCGGCCGTGCCTGCACGTGGTGCGGGTCCTGCTCCGCGGTGGTGGCGGTGAAGACCTCGACGTCGTCCCCCCCAAGCTCCTCGGCGAGGGCCCCCCACTCGGGCTCGCAGGCGAAGACCTCAAGCTTGGCGGCTGCCGGTTGGGCGAGTCCCAGTAGCAGAGCGACGACAATGACGGCGAGGCGACCACCGCCTGCCGCAGGGCGCTCCAAAAACCATCTATATCTATCTGTGTTCATCTGTGGTTCCCCTAAAACGAATGCGCGCCGTGGGCGCCGAGGCTGAGGATGTATTGCACCACCCACTGGTGGTCGGTCTCCGGCCGGGAGCGGTCCCAGTCGTATTGCAGGCGCAGGCGGCTGAACTCGCTCGGCGAGAAGTCCGCCATCACCGTGGCCCGCTCCGGGTCGTGGCCGTTACTTTCCAGACCGGCCGCGGCCAGCACGGCGGGATCGCCGCCGGGGTCGTTGGCCCACAGGCGGTCATAGCGCACACCCGCGCGCCAGCGCGGCCAGAACTGGTAGACCGCCTGGGCGTAGACCCCCTGCTGGGTCCCGTGGTAGCCGCCGCTCGCCCCGTCCACGGTCACCGTGCCGCTCTCCTGGCGCCGGAAGTAGGCGGTCTGGAAGAGGGCGTTGCGCAGGGTGGGATCGCCGTGGCGCGCCCACTTCCACACCAGGTCGACCACAGTCAGGTCGCTGTCGCCGGCGAAACTGGCAGCGGGACCGAAGGTGGACTCCCGCGCGTCCACGTTGGCGCGCAGGTGGGCCAGCCCCAGGCGCCAGCTCTGGCTCACCCCCACGTCGCCCCCGAGGTGAAGGAACAGGTCCCAGGTGCCGGGAGTGCCGCCGTTGCTGCCGCCGGGAAAGGCCCGGCCGCGCAGGGCCTCGCCACCCACCTCCACGAACAGGTCGGCGGGGACGACCCAGCGCATCTGGAGCCCGTCATCGAAGAGCTGCTGGCCGAGGAAGGCACGGTACGCGAGGGGGGGGTCGGCGAAGTCCCAGGCGTGGGCGTGGAGCTCGTTGAGGTAGCCCACCGCGGAGAAGAACCGGCCGAAGCGTAGCCCCAGGCCGGCGGGCAGCCCCATGGCTTCTCCGTACGCCTCCTCGATTTCCACCTCCGTCCCCTCCTCCGCCGTAGCGAGGGCGACGGTGAGCTTGCCGTAGAAGGTGGGGTCCACGTTGGCGGAGAGGCTGAGCTCGGACTCCGCCAGGCTCAGCCCCTCGTTGGCGAGACCAGCCTCGCCGCCAAGCTGGAAGCCCGGCAGGGCGTAGCCGTCGGGGCTCCGCGTGTAGCCCCAGTAGTTGCCCGTCAAGATGGCCGACAGGGCCGGATTAAAGGCATTGGCGGCGGGTGATCCCCCAGCCTCGGCCGCCACCGGGGCGGTCAAGGCGAGGGCGCACGCCAGGATTGCGTGACGCATGGTTGTCTCCCGAGTCGTGATGGCAGGTGGCCGGCGGCGGGCGGAAACGGATCGCCCGGGGCCGGATCGGGACGGCGGCAGCCCGCAAGCGGCCACCGCGGAGGTCGCGGTGGCGGCAGGCTAGCCGTCGTGCTTCACGCCGGGAGCGGCGGTGCGCGCGCGGGGGCCGCGACGATCCGGCGGAACGTCGGCGGCAAAGGCGCCACGTGGTACTGGTCCGGGGTATCGACCCGGACGGGCATGGCCCAGCCGCTCGCCAGGGGCGCCCCGGCCAGGGAGGCGCTCGCCAGACAGAGCTCGCAGTGGTGGTCGTCGTGGCTCGCGGAGCCCAGTTCGTGGGCGATCCGCGCCTGCTGACCGACCAGCAGGCTGATGATCACCACGAGCCAGCACACCCAGCCCGCCGTCCGCAAGCGGCCGCCGCGGGCCAAGACGCCCTTGCCTACCATGAGCTGGTCACGACTCGCCATGAAATCGATCGGGTGGAAACGGGGCACGACCTGCCGCTGCCATCCGGCACCGACCGCACGATCTCATCGCCGCGCCACCGCCGCAAGACAGGGAACTCCCCCATCATCGTAGGCTCACCGGAGGGCGTCTAGCGCGGGAACCCAAGAATCCACGAAGGAGCCTAAGAGGCGTCGTTCTCCTGGTTTCCTGGGTTCCCGCGTTCCATGCCCTTCCGCAGACGCGGGGGGCCCTCTCTCACTCCTGGCGTCGAGATGGGCAAGGCTCGCCCTACTCGTTTCTGTGTCCCTCTGCGTGTCGGCGGCTCCCCGCCTCTGCGTTGCGTCCTCCTCCGGCGGTGGAGCGGCGTCGGCGCCGACGCACGGCCTTGTCCACCTCCATCACCACCAACACCGACAGCGCCAACCCCAGTACCCCCAGCCACTGCCACAGTAAAACGGGGTGGATAGCGAGGACGTCACTGACCCACGGCGCATACATCGCGCCGATGTGCACGAGCTGCGCCGCCACGGTCCCGAACAGGAGAAACGGGTTGCGCAGGGGGCTGTGGCGGAAGGCCGACCGGCTCTCGGAGCGGCTATTGAAGACGTGGACGTTCTCGAACAGCACCATGAGCAAGAGGACGGCATTGCGGGCCTCGGCGAGGGGTAGCCCCTGGCGAATGAGGATCTGGAAGAAGAGGAAGGCGACGCTGCCCATGACCACGGCGGCGAGGACGACCCGCTCGACCATCAACTGATTGAAGATCGCCTCGCGCGGCGATCGCGGCGGGTGGCGCAGCTCGTCCCCCTCCCCCGGCTCACACGCGAGGGCCACGTCCTGGATGCCGTTGGTCACCAGGTTGAGCCACAGCAACTGAACCGCTACCAGGGGCAGGGGATGGCCGGTGAGCAGCGCCAGGGTGAACAGCACCAGCTCCGCGGCGCCGGTGGAGATGAGCAGGAAGATCACCTTGCGTACGTTGGCGTAGGCGATGCGCCCCTCCTCGACCCCGGCGACGATCGACGCGAAGTTGTCGTCGGCGATGATCAGCTCGGCGGTCTCCCGGGCCACGTCGGTGCCGCTCTTGCCCATGGCCACCCCGACCTGGGCGGCACGCAGGGCCGGGGCGTCGTTGGCGCCGTCGCCGCTCACCGCGACGAAGTGGCCGTTGCGCTGGAGGGACTGGACGATGTCGAGCTTCTGCTGCGGCTCGACCCGGGCGAAGACCCGGGCGTGACGGGTAAGGCGATCGACCGCGGCGCCATCGGGCGCCTCCTTGAGCTGCGGGCCGGTGACGACCTGATCGAGGGTGTCGGCAAGCCTTAGCTCCCGGGCGATCGCGAACGCCGTGTCCGGGTGGTCGCCGGTCACCATCGCCACCTCGATCCCCGCCTCCCGGCACGCAGCCACGGCCGCCTGGGCCTCGCCGCGCAGCGGGTCGATCAGACCGACCAGGCCGAGCAGGGTCAGCCCGTGCAGGTGATCCTCGGAGAAGGCGGCCTGCGCACCCGCGGCCTGCGCACCCGCGGCCATCGCGCCGGAGGCGAAGGCGATCACCCGGTAGCCCTGGCTCGCCAGGGCGTACGCCTGGGCCTCCACCCCCCGCCGATCCAGCGCCGTGACCGTTTCTGGACCGGCCATACGGTCACACATGGGCAGCAGCCGCTCGAGGGCCCCCTTGACGAAGGCGTGCGGAAGGCCGTCGACCTCGTTCACGCTGGCGGAGAAGCGGCGCTCCGACTCGAACGGGATCGTGGCCACCTCCGGCAGGGCGTTGCGCGTCTCTGCCTGAACGGTCCCAGCCTTGTGGGCCATCACCAGCAGGGCCACGTCGACCGCATCTCCGCGACCGCTCCAGCCATGGTCGCGGCGATCGAGGGATCCCTCATTACTCAGGACCGCCACCTGGCAGAGCGCCTCCAGCAACGCCTCCTCCTCGGGCCGCGGCGCCCCTGCGCGGGTGAGGATCACCCCGACCGGCTCCAGGCTCTCGCCCGTCACCTCCCACGGCTCACGGCCGGGAAGGGCGATCCAGCAGGCGGTGAGCTGGTTCACGGTCAGGGTGCCGGTCTTGTCGGTGGCGATGAAGGTGCACGATCCCAGGGCCTCCACCGCCACGAGTTTCCGCACGATCACGTGGCGCCGCGCCATGCGCCGCATGCTGATCGCCAGGGCCACCGTCAGGGCCACCGGCAACCCCTCCGGGATCACCGACACCGCCAGGGCCACGGCGAGGAAAAAGATCTCCCCGAGGGCCATCCCCTGCGCCAGGGCGATCGCCGCCATCATCACCGTGGCGGCACCGACCGCCAGCGCCACCCAGCGCGTGAACCGCTCCATCCGCACCAGCAACGGCGCCTTCGCCGGCGGCCGGCCCAGCACCGCCTCGGCGATCCGCCCCAGCTCCGTAGCCAGGGCCGTCGCCACCACCACGCCGCGGCCCCGACCGCGGCTCACCAGGGTGCCGGCAAAGGCCATATTGATCCGGTCGGCCAGCCCGCTCTCCTCGTCCACTAGCGCCTCGGCGCGCTTGAGCACCGCGCGCGACTCGCCGGTGAGGAGGGACTCGTCGACCTCCAGATCGTGGGTGCGCAACAGGCGCAGGTCGGCCGGGACGCGGCTCCCGGACTCGAGGAGCACGACGTCGCCGGGCACCAGCTCCTCCGCGTCGACCTCGTAGGTCTCTCCCTCACGCAGGATCCGGCTGCGGGTGGTCACGAGTTGCTGGAGGGCCACCGCCGCACGCTGCGCCGAATGCTCCTGGGCCGTCCCGATGATGGCATTCAGCAACAACACCGCGCCGATGAAGCCGGCGTCGGACCACTCCTGGATCACCAGAGAGACGACGGCCGCCGCCAGCAAGACATAGATCAACGGGCTGATGAACTGGTGCAGGAAAAGCCGCACGATGCCCGGCGGCCTGGGCCGCGGCAGGGCATTGCGCCCGTAGCGCGCCAGCCGGGCCGTGGCGTCCGCATGGCTCAATCCATGGGGCGAGCTGCCCAGGGCGGCGAGGAGATCGTCGCCCGCGACCCCGTGGGGCGCGGCCGGCGCGGCCGCACCAAGCGCGCCGGCCGAGGCCCCAACAGCCTTCGACAACGTGCTCACAATCCACCTCCGGCTCGGCGACCGCCGGCCCCGAGGCACACCATGGGTGGGAATACGGTCCTAGCGAGTGGCCCCGGCGTCGAATCGCTGTCTGTCCACGCCTACCGAATGTATCACCGCGGTGGTCCGCCGCCGGCTCACACCAGTGCGACATCGACGCGATCGAGGGCTAGCTCGAGGCTGACCAGGTCCTCGTCGGCATGGCGTTGCGCCTGGAAGCCGAGTCGCTCCGCCAAGCCCAACATGGCCTCATTCTGGGGCAAGACGTGGCCCACCATCGTGCGGGTGTCGCGGGCCCGGCAGTAGCGGATCATCTTGGTGAGCAGGCAGCGGCCCAGCCCCGTCCCCTTGAGGTCGGAGCGCACCAGGATGCTGAACTCGGCGCGCAGGTTGTCCGGATCGGTGATCGTGCGCACCACCCCGAGGGTCTCCGGACGGCCCTCGCTGTCCTTGGCGACGGCGATGAAGGCCATCTCCCGGTCGTAATCGATCTGGGTCAGGCGCGCCATCTCCGAGTGGGGGATCTGGCCCACGGCGCGGAAGAAGCGGAGGTAGATGTCGTCCGGGGCCACCCGCTCGACGAACGCCTTGTGGGCCGGCTCGTCCTCCGGGCGAATCGGCCGCAACAGGACCTGACGGCCGGAACGCAGGGTCATGCACTCCTCCAACTCGCGCGGGTAGGGGCGGATCGCCAGGCGCGCCGGGCCGCTGGTCTGGGCCGGCGCGACCGCCATGCGCGCATCGAGGGCGAGGACCCCGTCCTGGTCGGCGAACAGGGGGTTGATGTCCAGCTCCACGATCTCCGGAATCTCGGTGATGAGCTGGGCGATCTTGATGAGGGTGAGGCGGATCGCGTCGAGATCGGCCGCGGGCCGCTCGCGGTAGCCCTCGAGGAGCTTGGCGACGCGGGTGCGGGAGATCAGCTCGTCTGCCAGCCCCATGTTCAGGGGCGGTAAGGCCACGGCACGGTCGCCGATCACCTCCACCCCGGTGCCGCCCTGGCCGAACAGGATCACCGGCCCGAAGATGCGGTCGGTGGTCATCCCCACGATCAGCTCGTGGGAGCCGGGCCGGCGTGCCATGGCCTGCACGGTGAAGCCGGTGAGGTTGGCGTGGGGGAAGACCTGCCCGGCCCGCTGGAGCATGGCGGTGGCCGCCTCGCGCACCGCGCCTGCATCGGCCAGGTCGAGGGCCACGCCGCCCACGTCCGACTTGTGGCTGATCTCCGGGGAGAGGATCTTCAGGGCCACGGGGAAGCCGACCTGTCGTGCCTTGCTCACCGCATCCTCCACGGTGCTGGCCACGTGGGTCTCCACCACCGGGATGCCGTAGGCGGCGAGCACCCCCTTGGCCTCGGGCTCGGTGAGGGTGGCACGGCCCGCGGCGATGGCATTCTCCACCATCAAGCGAGCGGTGGTCGTCGCGGCGGTGAACCGCTCGGAAACCGATGCCGGGGTCTCCATGAGGAGCTCCTGGTTGCGCCGATAGTGGACCATGTGCAGAAAGGCGCGCACCGCCGCCTCCGGCGTCTCGTAGGTAGGGATCCCGGCAGCGGCGAACACCTTCCGCGCCGGCTGGGCCGTGACCTGACCGAGCCAGCTCGTCAGCACGTTGCGCCCCGATTCGATCACCACCTCGGCCACCGCCTGGGCCGTCTCCGGTCCCGGCGCCACGGCGGTGGGCACGTGCATCACCAGCACCGCGTCCACCCCACGGTCCTGGAGCAGGATGCGCGTCGCCTCCTGAAAGCGCTCCGGCGGCGCGTCGCCGATGATATCCACCGGGTTGGATCGCGACCACGTCTCGGGCAGGACCATGTCCAGGGCGGCCATGGTCTCCGTCGACAGCTCGGCGAGACGCCCGCCCTCGGCGATCAACACGTCCGTCGCCATCACCCCGGGGCCGCCGCCGTTGGTGAGGATCGCGAGGCGGTCGCCGCGCAGGGGCTGCATGCGGGTCAAGGTCTCCACGGCGCTGAACAGCTCGAAGATGGTGACCACCCGCAACATGCCGGCGCGTCGGAAGGCGGTGTCGTAGACCGCGTCGACCCCGGCCAGGGCGCCGGTGTGGGAGGCCGCGGCGCGCGCGCCCTCGGCGTTGCGCCCCGACTTGATCACCAGCACCGGCTTGTTGCGCGCCGCCGAGCGCGCCGCCGACATGAACTTGCGCACGTCCGTGAGCGACTCGATGTACAGCAGGATGGCGCGGGTGCCAGGCTCCATGGCCAGGTAGTCGAGGACATCGCCAAAGTCGACGTCCGATGCGTCTCCCATGGAGACGAAGTGGGAGAAGCCGATGTTGTGCGCCCGGGCCCAGTCGATCACCGCGGTGCCGAGGGCCCCGGACTGGGAGACGAACGCCACCTTGCCCGGCAGGGCCTCCAGGTGGGCGAAGCTGGCGTTGAGGCCGATCCCCGGTACGAGGAGGCCGAGGCAATTGGGACCCAGAATGCGCATCGAGTGCTGCCGGGCGATCTCCAGCATCTGCTCGCGCAGGCTCCGGGTCGCACCAGGCGGCACCGCGCCGAGGCCAGCGGTGAGTACGATCGCCGCCCGGGTCCCACGTTCCCCGAGCGCCGTGATGAGCTCGAGAACCGTGTCCGGTGGCGTGCACAGAATCGCCATGTCGGGGGTCACCGGCAGAGACGCGACGTCGGGATAGGTGAGCACCCCGGCCACCGCCTGGCGCTTCGGGTTCACGGGCATCACCGGCCCGGCGAACCCGCCGCGCAGCATGTTGCGCATCACCAACCCACCGATGCTGTTGAGGCGGTCGGAGGCGCCGATGACCGCGACGGAGGTGGGATGAAACAGGGAATCTAGATGCTGAACGCTCATGGGGTCACCGATGTCGAGGGGGGGCGGCGCCGCGCCGCGGAGCCTTCACGACGTTTCGTCGCAAGCCAATACCGAGGCGAGAAGCAAACGGCAATACCATGATAGATCCCTTCCCCCGGCACCGGGTCAAGGGGCCCACCGTCCGCCGCCGGTAGGCAGGGTGGCCGCGCCTACTGGTCCGACCGACCGGCACGCGGCACAATGGCCGGGTTCCACGCGCGGCGTACCGTCGCTCCCGCACCGCGCCGGTGCGACCCGCCTCCTCCAGAGAGACCCCATGAAGAAGATCCTGTGTACCGTTGACCTCTCCGATCGCTCCTCCGATGTGCTGCGCGCCGCCGTTCGTCTCGCGCGCCTGGAGGCCGGGAGCGTCACCGCCCTGCGGGTCCACGAGCCCCACGCCGTGACCCACCTGGAGGATCTCGGCGACGACTTCCAGCCGGTCCTCGAGCGGGGCGACCGGGCCGCCTTCCAGGCGTGGCTGGAGGAGGAGCGCAAGAACGTCCCGGACGTGGAGATCCACGAGCGCTTCGAGATCGGCGACCCGGCGGCCACCATCGTCGACGTCGCCGCCGAAGAGGGCTTCGACCTGGTGGTGATCGGCCACAAGGGACACTCGGCCATCGAGCGCTTCCTCCTCGGCAGCGTCACCACCAAGGTGCTCCACCACGCCCCCTGCAACGTCCTGCTGGTGAAGTAGGGAGCTTGCTCGCGAACCGGTAGCGGCACGCGGTCCGGCGACGACGCGGCGGCACAGGTTCGCGGCCAAGGTCGGTCCGCCGGTCGACCGTACGACGTGGCCGTCCTGGCAGTGTCGGGGCACGGCATGCCGTGCCCCTACGTGTCCGGTCCGTGTGAACGCGGCGGGTGGCTACGGCGCCTTGGGCAGGGCCGGCGGGGCGACGATCGGGGTATCGCCCTCCAACGACTTGAGGAAGGCGAGCAGGTCGGCCTTCTCCGCGTCGCTCAGGGCGAGGGGCTTCATCTTCGGATCCAGCCACGGGTTGTCCTCACCGCCGATGTCGTACAGCTCGATCACCTCCTCCAGGGTGGCGACGGAGCCGTCGTGCATATACGGGGCGGTCTTGAGCAGGTCGCGGAGGATCGGCGTCTTGAAGGCGCCCTTGTCCTTGTCCTGCTTGGTGACCACGTAGCGGCCCAGGTCGGGTTCCGGCTTGTCCATACCGACCCCTAAGTTGTGGAAGATACGGTCGGAGAGGTCGAAGCCCACGTGGCATTGGGTGCAGCGCGCCTTGCCCTCGAACAGGGCCAGGCCGCGTTTGGCCGCAGGCGTGAGGGCGTTCTCGTCCTTGTCCTGGGTGTAGCGATCGTAGGCCGAGTTGCCGCTGTAGACCGTACGTTCGAAGGCGGCGATGGCCTTCGCGAGCTGGTCGGCGGTAGCGGGCCCGCCGAACACCACCTCGAACTGCTTCCGGTAGCCAGGCACGGTGTTGATCCACGGCACGATCTGGTCGAGCTTGTGCGCCATCTCCACCGGGTTCTCCATCGGACCCAGGGCCTGCTCCTCCAGGGAGGCGGCCCGGCCGTCCCAGAATTGCATGTAGTTGAACGCCGAATTGAGGACCGTGGGGGCGTTGCGGGTGCCCTTCTTGCCCCCCACGCCGGTGGAGAACTGGGCCTGGTCGGTCCACCCCTTGGTCGGGTCGTGGCAGGTGGCGCAGCTCACCGTGCCGTCGGACGAGAGGCGAGGATCGAAGTAGAGCTGCTTCCCCAGCTCCACCTTGGCGACGCTCATCGGGTTGTCATCCGGGATCACCAGGACACTGCCGTCGATCCCTTTGGGAAAATGGATCTCATACTCCTCCGCCGTAACCGGGGTGGCAGCGGCAAAGGTGACAACCGTGGCGAACAGAGCGAGTAACGCAGACATGGCAGACTCCTCTCGCAAGAAACAGAGACACAAAGAGGAGCAGATACGCTGCAAATCCTCAAGGCCGCGGCCGTTCCTACCGCCGGCGACGCCCATCTAAGGAAGGCAGGAAGGGGAATGGTCGGGCGTTGCGTTCCTGCCTTCCTGCATTCCTTAGAGGCGGCTGCCAGCCGCTTCACTGCAACGAATCTGCCGCATCCGCCGCCGTGGGCAGCTTCCATCTTAGGAAAGCAGGAAGTTAGGAAGGCAGGAAAAGGTACCTATGGGGACGTCGCCGCAGGCGAGACTTTCCTGCCTTCCTGCCGTTCTCCAGCATTCCTAAGAGGGGGCTGCCAGCCGCTGCTGTGCATCGGCCGGCTGGGTTCGCCGCCCTACATGCCGTCGACGGCCATGAGGGGGCTGTCGATCACCTTGGTGGCGGTCTCGCCGCGGCTGAAGACGAACTCCACGCGGCGGTTGGACGCACGGTGCTCAGGGGTGTCGTTGGGCACCACGGGACGGGTATCGGCGTACCCTGCAACCGCCAGGCGCTCCGCCGGCAGACCGCGCTGCTCCCGGAGGTAGCGCATCACCGAGATGGCGCGGCCGGTGGAAAGCTCCCAATTGGACGGGAACCGCGCCGTGTGGATTGGCACATCGTCGGTGTGCCCCTCGATGGCGACGTTGTACGGAAAGGCCTGCATCACCGCGCTGATTTCATCGAGCATGGCATGTGATCGTTCCAGAAGCTCCGCCGACCCGGCGCCAAAGAGCAGCTGTCCCTTCACCCGGATGACGATGCCGCGGGGGGTGGCCTCGGCCTCGGCCATCTCCCGGATACCCTGCTCGTCGAGCATCTGCTCGATGGTGGCCAGGGCCTCGATGTCCTGCGGCACGGAGACCACCTGGGTGGCGGGCACGTCCGGCTCCTCCGCCTCGCTCGGCGGGTTTTCCTGGGTCTCTTGCTGGGTCTCGACCAGCGAGGTGTTGGCGCTGGTGCTGAGCTCGACCACCGCCGTCTGCGGCACCTCGCGCATCGCCGTCGGCCCCCCGACCAGGGCGTTCTGGATGGAGCTCATCGCGTCCCTGAACCTGACGATGTCCATGTTGGCGAACGACAGGAGCAGGACGAAGAAGGTGAGCAACAGGCTCATCATGTCCGCGAAGGTGTTCATCCACTCCGGTGCGCCCGGTGGCGGACAATCGCATCCTTTGGCCATATCAGGGTCGATTTCTGCCGGGGGACGGCGAACGCCGGAACCCGCGCGGCGGTTGGCTGCGTAGCGACTCGCTCACCGCTCCTCCAGGCTGGCGCGCTGGGTGGGCGCCATGAACGCGAGGAGCTTCTGCTTCACCATGCGCGGGTGCTCCCCCTTGTTGAGGCAATTGACGCCGAGTATGCACATCTCCATGCGGGCCACCTCCTCCGAGGTGCGGCTCTTGAGCTTCTCGCTGATCGGCCCAAAGACCACGAACGCGAGGACGGCACCGTAGAACGTGGTCAGGAGCGCCACCGCCATCGCCGGCCCGATGGCCTTGGGATCCGACAGGTTCTGGAGCATGTTCACCAGGCCGATCAGGGTGCCGATCATGCCCATGGCCGGGGCGTTGCCCTTCATGAAATCGAGGACCGCCTGGCCGCGGCCGTGGCGCGTCCGCAGCGAGTCGACCTCGGAGGTGAGCACCGCGTTGATCTCCTCCATCTCGACGCCGTCCACCGCCAGACGCACCCCCTTGGAAAGGAACTCGTCCGGGACCTCCACCGACTCCAGGGCGAGGAGCCCCTCGCGGCGCGCCTTGTCCGCCAGCTCGACGATCTTCGCGACCAGCTCGGCGTCGGACGTGGCGCGATCGAAGAACGACTGCACGGCCACGCGGATGGTCCCCACCACCACCTTTAGCTTCTGCATCACCAGGGTCGTGGTGATGACGCCCCCGACCACGATCAGGACGCTCGGCAGGTCGACGAAGGCAGTGAGGCTTCCCCCCAGAAGGATGGCCCCGATGAGCAGGGCGAAGGTGAAGACCAGGCCGATTAAGGTGGCAATATCCACAGCGTAACTTCCCAGGAATACAGGCACGGGAGGGGAAACCTCCCGCTGTCCATATCGACCAAGACGGCATCACAATTGAGCCGTTGGCGCGCCGGCCACCATCCAGTGCCGCGCCGGGCGGACGGGCGAGCCCACCCGCCCGGCGCGGCTTCCGGGGCCGAAAAAACGGCCTGTATAGACGCAAAAACCGGTACTATCCGCAGGCTTCCATGGCTCTCCCCGGCTCTCCAGCCAATCCCGCCGCTCCTGCCGAGGCCCGTGGTCGGCCGTGTCGCCGGTCCCCCATCCCTCGCCCGTAGCCTCCGGCTCGCCCCATGCTTCGCACCCTGCTTCGCGCCCTGCTGATCAGCGTCGTCACCGTCGCGGTGCTGGCGCTCATCGGCTCCACGATCCTCGGGGTGTGGGCCTACCACAAGTACATGCGCGACCTGCCGGACATCGCCACCCTGCACCACTACACCCCGAGCCGGATCACCCGCGTCTTCGCCAGCGGCGGCGAGCTGGTGGGCAGCTTCTATCTGGAACGGCGCATCCCGGTGTCGATCGACGCGGTACCCGAGCGGCTGCGCCAAGCCTTCATCGCCACCGAGGACGCCCGCTTCTACTCCCACATCGGCATCGATCCACAGGCGATCACCCGCGCCTTCTGGGCCAACGTCTCGGAGGGACATGTGGCCCAGGGTGGCTCGACGATCACCCAGCAGCTCGCCAAGGTCCTGCTCCTCACCCCGGAGCGCACCCTCGACCGGAAGATCAAGGAGGCGTTGTTGGCCCTGCGCATCGAGCGCGAGTTCACCAAGGACCAGATCCTGGAGATGTACCTCAACCAGATCTACTTCGGCAGCGGCGCCTATGGCGTCGCGTCCGCCGCCCAGACCTATTTCGGCAAGGAGCTCTCGGAGCTGCGCCTGGAGGAGATGGCCATGCTCGCAGGCCTGCCCAAGGCGCCCTCCGCCTTCAACCCGCGGCGCAGCCCACAGCGCGCCTGGCAGCGGCGCGCCGTGGTCCTGGCCCGCATGTATGATGAGCACTACATCACCCTCACCGAGCGCCGCCTGGCCGAGGCCTCGCCCCTCCGCCTCGCCGGCGAGGAACGGCTCACCGGCGAGGTCGACCACTTTCTGGAGCTCGTGCGCCGCCAGCTCAACGACCAGTTCGGCTCCAATGCGGTCTACTCCGAAGGGCTCGACGTCTACACCTCGCTGGACCTCCACCTGCAACGCGCCGCCTTCCATGCCGTCCGCGACGGCCTGATCACCTACGACCACCGCCACCATTACCGTGGCCCGCTCGCCCACCACAGCGCCGCGGCCGGCGCTGATTTCCGCGCCGCTCACGAGGGAGACGAACCGGATGGCTGGGATTTACTCCACGCCCTGGTCACCGGCGTTCAGGACAACCAGGTGAATATCTGGGCGGCGGGTGCGGAGGGGACGATCGCCTTCGACACCTTCCAGTGGGCGGGCCGACGGATCGTCGACCCGAAGCGGCCGGACAAGGTGGCGTGGAAGAAGGCCCAGGGCGCGGCCGACGTCCTCGCCGCGGGCGACGAGATCCTGGTGAATCGCACGACCGACGAGGACGGCCACGCGACCTACCGCCTCGCCCAGCTCCCCGAGGTGGAGGCGGCCCTGGTCTGCCTGCGCCCTGCGGATGGCGCGATCCTCGCCCTGGTCGGCGGCAAGGACTTCGAGGCCTCCGAGTTCAACCGTGCCGTCCAGGCGCGCCGCCAGCCGGGCTCCGCGTTCAAGCCCTTCATCTACGGCGCCGCCGTCGAGGCGGGGCGCGGCCCGGCCAGCGTCTACCTCGACTCGCCGATCATCTACGACGACATCCATCTCGCACGGAAATGGCGACCGGCCAACTACTCGCAGAAGTTCTACGGCCCGACGCCGTTGCGCGAAGGGCTGGTCCACTCGCGCAACGTGGTCACCATCCGCCTGCTCAACGACATCGGCATCCGCCGGGCCGTCAACTTCGCCAAGCGCTGTGGCATCACCAGCCCCCTGGAGGCCGACCTCTCCCTGGCCCTCGGCGCATCGGTGGTCTCGCCGCTGGAGATCACCGCGGCCTATGCCACCTTCGCCAACCGCGGCCAGTACGTGGCGCCGGCCGCGATCCGCAAGGTGGTCAGCGCGCGCGGCGAGACCCTGTTCGAGCACGCCCCGGCACCACGCCAGGCCATCGACCCGGCGGTCGCCTTCATGGTCGCCGACATGATGCAGGACGTCGTGCGGCGCGGCACCGGCCGCCGCGTCGGAAAGGCGTTGCCCGGCTGGCCGATCGCGGGCAAGACCGGCACCACCAACGAGTACAACGACGCCTGGTTCATCGGCTTCACCCCGTCCCTCGCCACCACCGTATGGGTGGGTTTCGACGAGCTACGTACCCTCGGCAAGGGGGAGACCGGCGCCCGTGCGGCCGCACCGATCTGGACCGAGTTCATGCGCACCGCCCTCGCCCAGCAACCCAAGCTGCCGTTCACCGCGCCGCCGGAGCTGCGCTGGCGGCGGGTCGACCGGGAGACCGGCCTCCTGGCACGTTCGGACCAGACCGCCAAGGTCCGCCTGGAATGTTTCCTCGCCGGGAACGAGCCGACCGAGTTTGCGCCGCGCCCCGCCAACGGCCTCGCCCAGGGCGCCCCCGTGGCCAGCGACGGCGACGGCCCGCCGGCGAGCCCCGTGCCACGCATCGTCCCGGCACTCTAGCCAGGATCCCCTGGCTGCGCAGCGGCCAACCCTCCCCTATCCCGCCCCCCCCCAACCCTATGGCCCCTACTTTGACACCGCCCGACTGGCTCATCGCCCCCTTCCGCGCCGGTTGCAAGCCGGCCAGCCAGCGGCGTCTCGGCATGGAGGTGGAGGTTCAGGGGGTGTGCCCGCACTCGGGCCACCGCCTGCCCTTCGATGGGCCCCAGGGGATCGAGGCGGTGCTCAGGACCCTGGCCATTGCCCGCGGCTGGATCGAGGAGTGCGAGGGGGCTCACGTCATCGGCCTGCACCGCCAGGGCGAGACCATCACCATCGAGCCGGGCGGCCAGGTGGAGCTCTCCACCGCACCCCGGGCCACCCTCGCCGAGCTGGAGGAGGACTACCGCCGTTTCCTCGCGGACCTCGACGCGGTGGCCGAGCTGCTCGACATCCAGTGGACCCAGACCAGCGTCCACCCCCTCGACCCGGCACCCGCCGTCACCTGGGTGCCGAAGGGACGCTACGCCTTCCTCTCCGAGCACCTGGCCACCACCGGCGCCCTCGGCCACCAGATGATGAAGCTCACCTCCGGGGTCCAGGTATGCCTCGACTACCAGAGCGAGGCCGAGTGCTTCGCCATGGTGCGCACCATCCAGGGGCTGGCCCCCATCGTCGGAGCCCTCGCCGCCAACTCGCCGTTCGCCGAGGGGGCGCAGGCCCCCGCCGCGGTCTACCGCCGCCACATCTGGCGCCACACCGACCCACAGCGCTGCGGTTTCCTGCCCGGCGCCCACGAACGGCCCGACTACGGCTTCGCCGACTATGTCGACTTCCTCCTCGACGTGCCCATGCCGTTCCTGCGCCGGGGGGTGCGCTGGTTCAGCGCGGACGGCCGCACCTTCCGTAACCTCCTCGCCGACGGCACCGCGCCCACCGCCGAGGACTGGGCCCTCCACTGCACCTCCCTGTTCACCGAGGTGCGGCTGAAGAACTTCGTGGAGGTGCGGTGCTGCGACCACCCCGGGGTGGACAAGGTCATCGCCCTGGCCGCCCTCTGGGTGGGCCTGCTCTACGACGACGAGGCGCGGCGCGAGGCGTGGCGCCTGGCGGCGGACTGGTCGCCGGAGGCGCTTCAGGCCGCCGACCGCGCGGCGATCGCCGACGGCATGGCCGCGGTGATCGCCGGCACGCCGGTGGCGGAGCTGGCCCGTCAGGTGGTGGAGCTGGCCGCCGGCGGCCTCACCCGTCTCGGCGAGGACCCGGAGCGCCTCGCCCCCCTGCGCGCCCTGGCCGCCGCCGGCCGCTCACCCGGCGACGAGCTCCTCGCGGCCGCGTGCGACGCCGACGGTGGCCTGCGGGTCGACGCCTGGCTCGCCTTCGAGGCGGAGCGCTGGCGCCGCTACGTCGACGGCAACCCCTGATCGGAAATCATCGCGCGAGCGTTCACGCGTCCCGTAGGAGCGGGCTCGCCCGCGAACCGACGGCGAACTCCCGGGGCACCATCGCGTCGAGGGTTCGCGACCAAGGTCGCTTCTACATCGCCACCGGGAGGAGCCGCACGTTCGGCGACCCCCGGTCCCAAGGTAGGGGCACGGCATGCCGTGCCCTTGCAGCGGCCCCGACCCTACAGGGCGCGGCTCACCCTACCACCCCCTACCCCCGCCGCCACTCGGTCTCGCCACCGCCCGCCGCGTGCCGCGCCAGGACAAAGAGCAGATCGGCGAGCCGATTGAGGTAGCGGCCGCACTCCGGATTCGTCGTCTCCGCCGCCACGCGCATCAGGCCCACCACCGCCCGCTCGGCGCGCCGACACACGGCGCGGGTGACATGCAGCCGCGCCGCCGCCTCGCTGCCACCGGGCAGGATGAAGCTCCGCAGGGGTGGAAGCGCCGCATCGATCTCGTCGATCGCCGCCTCCAGCCGCGCGACGTAGGCGCCGACCAGCCTCAGGGGTGGGCGCTTCGCCGACGCCTCCCCAACCGCGATCGGCCGCGCAAGGTCCGCGCCGAGATCGAACAGCTCGCGCTGGATCCGCTCCAGCCGACGATCCACCTCTTCCGGGAGTCCCGCGGCCCGCGCCACCCCGACCGCCGCATTCAGCTCGTCCACCTCCCCCACCGCCACGACCCGCAGATCGTTCTTCGCCACCCGCGACCCGTCCCCGAGCCCGGTCTCCCCCCCATCTCCCGTGCGTGTGTAGATCCTCATCGTCGAACGTTCTTTAACGCAAAGACGCCAAGACGCAAAGCCGAGGGCCGGAATAGATAGACACTGCCGGAGCTAGACGAGGAAACGACGACCGCTAAGGAAGGCAGGAAACCAGGAAGAACAACAGCTCCTCGTTTCCTGCCTTCCTGCCTTCCTGCCTTCCTTAGAGGGATCCTCGACAGAGTTTTCTCGGGCCAGGGAGGTGCGCCTTCATGCCGCGCCATGGATGCAGCTCGCCCGGCGTGCGCTTCGTGTCCTTCGTGGTCCCCATTCGTTGCGTCTTTGCCCCTTGGCGTCTTGGCGTTAAGCGGTTCCCGGTCTACGCGCCCAGGGCCTGTTCCAGGTCGGCGATCAGGTCGCGCGGGTCTTCCAGGCCGATGGCCAGGCGGATCAGGCCGTCGGTGACGCCGGCGCGTAGGCGGGCCTCCGGGGCCATGCGCGAGTGGGTGGTGGAGGCCGGGTGGGTGACGATCGACTTGGCGTCCCCGAGGTTGGCGGTACGCGAGAAGAGCCGGAGGCGGTCGAGGATCGCCATGGCCCGGTCGCGGTTCCCCACGTCGAAGGTGACCAGGGCACCACCGCGCTCCATCTGGAGTGCGGCCACCGCGCGGTACTTGTAGGTGGCGAGCCCGGGGTAGGTGACCGCATCGAGGTCGCCACGCGCGGCCAGCCACGCCGCCACCTGCTCCGCGTGGTCGCAATGGGCCGCGATGCGCACCGGCAGGGTCTCCAGCCCCTTGAGGAGAACCCAGGCGTTGAATGCGGACAGGGTCGGGCCGGTGGTACGCACGAAGGGGAAGATCGTGCCGCGCACCAAGTCCGTGCTGCCGGCGACCACGCCGCCTAGGACCCGGCCCTGGCCGTCGATGAACTTGGTCGCGGTGGAGACCGTGAGATCGGCACCGAGGCTCAGGGGGCGTTGCAGGATCGGCGTGCAGAAGGCGTTGTCCACCGCAACGAGGGCGCCGGCCCCGTGGGCGATCTCCGCCAGGGCCGCCAGGTCGACGACCTCCAGGGTCGGGTTGGAGGGGGTCTCCACCAGACAGAGCTTGGTTGGCGTGCGCAGGGCGTCGCGCCACTGGTCGAGGTCGGCCAGGTCGACGAAGCAGGTGTCGATCCCCCAGCGCGGCAGGAGCTGGTCGACCAGCAGGTAGGTGGCGCCGAACACCTCGCGCGCGCACACCACCCGGTCGCCCTGGGAGAGGAGCGCCATGCAGGTGGTGAAGATGGCGTTCATGCCGCTCGCCACGGCCAGGGCCACCTCGGCCCGCTCGAGGGCGGCGTAGCGCTCCTCGAAGCAGGTCACCGTCGGGTTGGTGAACCGCGAGTAGATGTTCCCCGCCTCCTCGCCGGCGAAGATCGCCGCCCCCTGGGCCGCACTCTCGAAGGTGAAGCTGGAGGTGAGAAACAACGCCTCGCTGTGCTCGCGAAACGGCGTGACATGCCGCCCGGCCCGCACGGCAAGGGTCTTGGGGTGGAGCTGCTGGTTGTCGGCCATAGAGAGACCTCCCTCTTAGGAAAGCAGGAAGAGAGGAATGCAGGAAAAATGCGTCGCTAAGGAGAAATTACCCGCCGGATCCCCAGCGGGTGCGCTGAGAAGTTCAATAAGAGTCCATGCCTCTTGCCCAAAGCCTTGAGATACGAGCGGACGACGGCGAAGTGCACATCTTCGAACGATCGGACCGCCTTCAGCTCAACCACGATCTCATCCTCGATAAGCAGATCGAGCCGGTGCTGACCGATCTGCGTTCCATCGTAGAACACGGGTACACAGTGTTGGCGGTGATAACGCAGCCCCTGCTTCGTCAGTTCGATGGTGAGAGCCTCCTCGTAGATCGCCTCTACGAACCCTGGTCCCAAGACGCGGTGGACCTCGATCGCACAGCCAATGATCCGTTCTGTCAGCGCTTCCTGCTCCAACACCTTCCTGCTTTCCTTTCCTCCTGCCTTCCTCAGATGGATCCCTGGCACACCGTCCAAACCCACCTCCACGTCACCCCCCCAGCAAATAGACCGCCGATGAGGCGCGCCAGCCGGCGCAGCGGCTCGATTGGAGGGGGTCGCCGTGGATATCGAGGAGGATGCGCCGCTTCACGGTGAACCCCTCGGCGCGGACCAGGTCCTCGAAGTCGGCGAGGGTGCAGAGATGGATATTCGGCGTGTCGTACCACTCGTAGGGCAACACCTCGTTCTTGGGCATCCGCCCCTTGAAGAGCAAGGACAGGCGGATGCGCCAGTGGCCGAAGTTCGGGAAGGAGACCACCGACGCCCGCCCGACCTTGGCCATCTTCTGCAGCAGCCGGCGCGGGTGGCGGGTCGCCTGGAGGGTCTGGGAGAGGATCACGTAGTCGTAGCCGTTCTCCGGGTGGACCGCGAGCCCCTCGTCGATGTCCTCGTGGACCACCGCCAGCCCTTGCTTGATGCAGGCAAGGATGCAGTCGCCGTCGATCTCCACGCCGTAGCCCTGCACCCCCCGGTGGTCGCACAGGGCGGCGAGCAGGGCGCCGTCGCCGCAGCCGAGGTCGAGGACCCGCGCGCCGCCCGGGATCAGGTCGAAGACGTGGCGCTGGTCCTTGCGCAGGCGGCGCTCCAGGGGGAGCGGCTCCGCGGCGGTGGGACAGGTGCCGTAGTCGGTGGGGCGCACCTCGCTCACGGGCCACCCCCGCGCCGGTCGAGGAATGCCTTCACCGTGGCCTTGTAGGCCGGCACGTCGAGGAGGAAGGAGTCGTGGCCGTGGGTCGATTGGAACTCCTGGAAGGTGACGTGCTTGTTGTGGCGCAACAGCACCTCCACCAGCTCCATGGAGCGCGACGAGTGGAACCGCCAGTCGCTGGAGAACGAGCACACCAGGTAGTCGCTCTCCACCGGCGCCAGCACCTGCGCCGCGGTCGCGGCGTCCGGAAAGGGATCGTAGTAGTCCATCGACTTGGTGAGGTAGAGGTAGGCGTTGGCGTCGAAGCGCTGCACGAACTTCGAGCCCTGGTAGTGGAGGTAGCTCTCCACGGCGAAGTCGCGATCGAAGCCATAGGAGAACCGCTCCCGGTCCTGGAGGTTGCGGCCGAACTTGTCCTGCAGCCCCTCCTCCGAGAGGTAGGTGATGTGCGCCATCATGCGCGCCACGGCCAGGCCGCCGTGCGGCGTCACACCGTGCTCGGCGTAGTTGCCGTCGTGGAAGTCCGGGTCGGTCATGATCGCCTGGCGGCTGACCGCGTTGAACGCGATGTTCTGGGCGGACAGGCGGGTGGTGGCGGCAATGATCACCGCGCTCTCCACCCGCTGCGGGTAGTCGAGGGTCCATTGCAACGCCTGCATGCCCCCCACCGAGCCACCGATCACGCTGGCCAGGCGGCGAATCCCGAGGTGGTCCACCAGGGCGCGCTGGGCACGCACCATGTCGGCGGTGGTGACCATGGGGAAGTCGAGGCCGTAGGCGCGGCCGGTCGCCGGGTTGGTGGAGCCGGGGCCGGTGGAGCCGCTGCACCCGCCGATCACGTTGCTGCACACCACGAAGTGGCGCTCGGTATCGATCGGCCGCCCCGGGCCGACGAAATTGTCCCACCAGCCGCGGTTGGCCTTGCCCGGATGGACCCCGGCGACGTGGGCGTCACCGGACAGGGCGTGGCAGATCAGCACCGCGTTGTTGCCCGCCGCGTTCAGTCTGCCGTACGTCTCGTAGGCGAGGGTGACCGGCGCGAGGGTGGCGCCGGAGTCCAGACGCAGCGGTGCCTCGGCGGTGAACAGCTCCACGAGCTGTGTCTCCACCTCACCGACGCCGTCGTCCCCTGCCGTTGATTGTGTATCACCCATCCCGCACCTCGTTCCGTGCATCACGAAGGGGGCGGGGCGCGGGGAATCGCACGGCCGCCGTGTCCCCATTTTTCCCGGCCCGAGGCCGGGCTGGATGGCGCACCTGACGAGCCGTGGGCTCCGGTTGCGGTGGCATCAAAGGGCCAGGTCCCTCCGCCACTCTTCATGAAAACACGCGGCCCGCAGGGTGGGACGCGGGCTGGGAGCTGTCAACTCGCTTTTCCGCTGCGGCGGCGGCGAACGTGCGTGGCTGGAGTAACGAGGCTGCTGGCAAGCTCATCTAAGGAATGCAGGAAGAGAGGAAGGCAGGAATCGGGTGGTGCGATGCCTGTATGGTTAGCGGTGAAAGGCCAGCCGTACGGCGGGTGTTGCCCATCACACTGGGCGGCACCCTGGATACCGGTGCTGACGGAGAATCCATCCATCGAAAAGGGGATTGGTACTCTCGCCAAGCCGCGAAGGGCGCAAAGGTGACTCGACTATCGAGCATCGCGGGATTTTTCTTTTCTCTTTGCGTCTTGGCGTCTTTGCGAGAGCCATTCTTCCTGCGAACTCACGGCGGTTCCCTTCGACTCCTTCCTGCCTTCCTCTCTTCCTACCTTCCTAAGATGGATCCCCGCCGCGCTCTCCCGGTGAGGCGAGCGGCTTTCTCCGTGGCGCCTGGTTAGTTAGGCTCGCAGGCCCGCGGCTGCCGTGATTGGGCGAAGCCGCGCTGAAGAGCGCACTGTCATCTTGTTGGGAGAGCTGTCATGGAGTGTCGCGTGAAGTGGGTGGAGAAGATGTCCTTCGTCGGTCAGACGGCGAGCGGCCACTCGGTGGTGATGGACACGTCACCGGACTTCGGTGGCGACAATCGCGGCGTGCGACCCATGGAGCTCCTCCTCATGGGGCTCGGCGGTTGTACCTCGGTCGACATGGTCTCGATCCTCAGGAAGGGGCGCTTCGACCTGGTCGACTGCGAGGTGACGGTCGAGGGCACCCGCGCCCCGGAGCCGCCCAAGGTCTACACCGACATCCACGTCCACTACCGCATCACCGGCCGCGGCATTCCGGCCGACCGCATCGAGCGGGCGATCAAGCTCTCCAGCGACAAGCTCTGCTCCGCCTCCATCATGCTCTGCAAGGCAGCGAACGTCACCCACGACTACGAGTACGTGGAGGTGGGGTAGGAGCCGGTTGCACCGGCGATCCGCGCCCGTGGGCGCGGCAGGCCCTATCGGGCCTGGGTCGCCGAAGGGATTCGGCTCCTACCCTTGGAACGACGACGCGGCCAGGAGCATCCGCTGCTAGTGGGCCTCGACGTCGGGTGGGGTGTCTGTCACGCGGGCGACACCGCCGTCACGCCCCGGCGATGGTCATCTCTTCGATGAGCAGCGACGGGGAGCAGGTCGCCCCGCGGAACTCCAGGTCGTCGCCCACGGCGACGATGCGCCGGAACATCTCCTTGAGGTTGGAGGCAACCGTCACCTCGTGGACCGGGTGGGCGATCGCGCCCCCCTCGATCCAGAAGCCGGCGACACCGCGGGAGTAGTCGCCGGTGAGCAGGTTGACCCCCTGGCCCATGAGGTCGGTCACCAGGAGGCCGCGGCCCATGTCGCGCAGCAGCTCCTCCAGGCTGGCCGTGCCCGGCGCGATGTACAGGTTGTGCGGGCCGCCGCAATTGCCGGTGGTCGTGGTGCCGAGCTTGCGCGCCGCGTAGGTGTCGAGGAAGTAGCCGCGCAGCACTCCCCCCTCCACCACGGCCCGGTCGCGGCTCGCTACCCCCTCCGCGTCGAACGGGCAGGAGCCGAGGCCGCGGGGCCGGTGCGCTTCATCGTGGATGGTGACGATCGGCGCGAAGACCGGGGTGTCGAGGGCGCCGGCGAGAAACGAGGTGCGGCGGTAGAGCGGGGTGCCGCTGGCGGCGCCGGCAAAGTGGCCGAGCAGGGTGGCCGCCGCGTCCGGGTCGAAGCACACCGGGGCGTGGGCGGTCCCCACCTTTCGCGCCCCGAGGCGGCGCGCGGTGCGCTCGCCGGCAATCCGCCCCACCGCCTCGGGGGTCGCCAGGTCCGCCGGGTCGCGGCTCGCCGCATACCAGCCGTCGCGCTCCTTGGTGCCGTTGGCCGACGCGACTACGGTGCAGCTCACCCCCTTGCGGGTGGTGGCATACCCCTGCAGGAAGCCGTGGGTGTTGCCCAGGACCAGGCGCGCACCGTGGCAGGAGACGCTCGCCCCCTCGGAGTTGGTCAGGCGCGGGTCCACCGCCAGGGCCGCCGCCTCGCAGGCGGCCGCCTCGGCCAGCGCCGCCTGCGGGTCGAGGTCGAGGGGGAAGGCGAGCTCCAGGTCGGGCCACCCACCGGCGAGGAGGTCCGCGTCCGGCAGGCCGCCGCACGGGTCGTCGTCGGTGCGGGTCGCCAGGCCGAGGGCCGCCTCCACCGTGGCCGTCAGGGCCTCCCGGGAGAGGTCGGTCGTGGAGGCGGTGCCGCTGCGGTACCCCTTGGCGCCGGCGCGGTAGACCGTCAGGGAGAGGCCGCGCGAGCGGTGGTGCTTGAGGGTCTCGGGCTCCCCCAGGCGCACGGTAGCGGAGAGGCCGACGCCCCCCTGGGCGACCGCCTGCGCCTGGTCGGCGCCACCCTGGCGGGCCAGGGCCAGGGCCGCCTCGACCGCGGCGGCGAGATCGCGATCGACCTCCATCACCGGGTCCCGCCGACCGTGAGGCCGGTGATCTTCAGGGTCGGCTGACCCACCCCCACCGGCACCGACTGGCCGCACTTGCCGCAGGTGCCGATGCCGTCGTCCAGCCGCAGGTCGTTGCCGACCATGGCCACGCGGGTGAGGCACTCGGGGCCGCTGCCGATCAGGGTGGCGTCCTTCACCGGCTCGGCGATGCGCCCACCGCGGATGCGGTACGCCTCGTTGGCCACGAACACGAACTTGCCCGAGGTGATGTCCACCTGGCCGCCGGCGAAGTGGACCGCGTACAGGCCATCCGCCACCGAGGCGATCACCTCCTCCGGCGCCGCCTCGCCCGGCAGCATGAAGGTGTTGGTCATGCGCGGCAGGGGGAGGTAGGCGAACCCTTGGCGACGACCGTTGCCGGTCGGTTCCACCCCCATGAGCCGGGCGTTGTGCCGATCCTGGAGGTAGCCGGCGAGGATGCCGTCGTCGATCAGCACGGTACGCCCGGTCGGCGTTCCCTCGTCGTCCACGGTCAGGGAGCCGCGGCGGTCCTGGAGCGTGCCGTCGTCCACCACCGTGCATCCCGGGGCCGCTACCCGCTCCCCCATGCGGCCGGCAAAGGCCGAGGTCCCCTTGCGGTTGAAGTCCCCCTCCAGGCCGTGACCGATCGCCTCGTGGAGCAGGACCCCGGGCCAGCCCGGGCCGAGGACCACGTCCAGGGTGCCGGCCGGGGCGTCCTCCGCCTCCAGGTTGAGCAGGGCGCGGCGCACCGCCTCGCGCGCCAGGGCCTCGGGGGTGAGGTGGGGCTGGTCGCGGAAGCAGGCGTAGCCGGTGCGACCGCCGCCACCCGCCGAGCCGCTCTCGCGGCGGCCCTTGTCCTCCACCACCACCGACAGGTTGAGGCGCACGAGGGGGCGCAGGTCCGCCACCAGGGAGCCGTCGGAGGCGGCGATCAGGACCGCCTCGAAGCTGCCGGCGAGGGTCGCCATCACCTTGTCGACCCGCGGGTCGAGGGAGCGGGCGATGCGGTCAAGCTCCTCCAGCAACGCAAGCTTCTCGACGTCGGTCAGGCCGGCGATCGGGTCGAGCCCGGTGTAGAGCGGCGCGGTGGGCGCGGCCGCGGCGATCACCAGGGGGACGGTCGCGTCCTCCCCACGACGGGCGATGGCGCCGGCCATGCGCACCGCCTCCGCCACCTGGGCCGGGCCGATCTCCTCGGCGTAGGCGAAGCCGGTCCGCTCCCCGGCCACCACCCGCGCGCCGAAGCCACGGGCGATGGCGTGGGATCCGGACTTCACCGCCCCCTCCTCCAGGGAGAACGACTCCTGGCGGGCGTACTGGAAGTAGAGGTCGGCGAGGTCGACGCCACCGCCGAGGGCGTCGCCGAGAATGGCCCCGATCATCCCCTCATCGAGCTCCGCCGGGGAAAGCAGCCGGTCACGGGCGTAGGTCAGTGGATCCATCGCCCTACTCTACCCACCTTGCCCGGGTAGGCTAGTCCGTGGCGGCGCGGCGGGCGCTACGGCGCCGGCGAATCCGCCTCCGTTCGCTCGCGGTGGATGGCTCCCGCGCGGACCGATCCCTCGTACGTCGACGGTCGTGGCCTGCGCGGCGTCTCCGGGGGCGGCGGGGCCGCCCTCTCCGCAGCGACGGCAACCATGCCAGCGCCACGGCAACCAACACCATCACCGCGCCCATCGCCACCTCGAAGAGGGTGGCCGGATGGTAGCGGAGGGGAGTCGCGACCGGCGCCTGCGTCTCCACCGCCGGCTCCAGATCGGCCGCGCTGTCCTCCATCTGCACGGGGCGGCCGCTGATCAACAGGTGAGCGTCCAAGGCCGCGAGGGCGTGGTCGAGAATAAGGGACGCGGCGAGCAGGGGGGGCGCCACGACCGCCTCCGCGTCCTCGATGCCTTCCACCGGTGGCGGGGACGACTCGGTCGACGCGCCCGTCGGCGGAGCGATGGGATCGACCCGGACCGCCGTCGCCGGCATGGCGACCATCAAGAGGGCGATGCACGCGGCGAGCGTGGGTCGGAAAACCGTCGTCATGGGAGAAACCGGCTGGATGCCGTGATCGACCCATCGGCCAGGTGATGCCTCGCTACGGACTTGGCAGCCATGCGACGAGCTCCCGAAGTAAACACGCCCAGCCGGTCGGGGAGGCGGGCTACAGGCCGATGCCGAAGCCGACGCCAAGCTGGAAGCGCGGGTAGCTGCGGCCCGTGAGGTCGCGCACCACCCGGTGTTCCAGGAGGTCGAGGAGGGGATAGGTCGCGGCCTCGCCGTCCACCGTCGCCTGGCTCAGCCCGGTAAATCGCGCCGCTCCGACCAGACCGCGGCCCGGCAGGTAGTCGCTGCTCGCCACCTTTCCCTGCGTGCGCAGGAAGACCCGGCCGACGGCCTGACGCGGGACTCGCAGTCGACCGCGCCGGTCGAACGCGACCAGCTCCACCTCGATCAAGGTACGGTCATCGGCCTGCAGCAGCGAGACGATCTCGCCACCGAAACCGAAGGTGCGATCGCGGTACTGGTCCGGGGCGCGCAGCAACGTGGCGACGCTCGGCAACGGCTCGAGTGTCTTGTCGGGTCCCCGGCCCGTGGCACAGGCGCAAACGCCGACCAGGACGAGAAGCAGGACGAATCGAAGTGAATATCGCGACTGCATGGTGGCTGTGACGAGGATAGCCCACGGCGGGCGCACTTCGCGCCCGCGGCAGGGGTGTTGTTTATCCATGGGGTCAGACTTTGCGCCGTTGTGCCGAAAAAAGGAGGAGATCCGCTGGTTCCTCGGCCCCGACGTGCCGGCGCATGAGCGCCGCTGGAGATCGACCCATGTTCGTATCATCCACCTCACCGGCGCTCCTCGCGCGCCGAGCGACGGCGGCCATCGCGCCGTCACCCGTCACGCAGCCCTCCCCGGCGACGGCGGAGCAAGGGGCGTCGGGTGACCTTTCCGCCACCACGGACACGGGTACGGCCGCGTTGCTCGCGACGAGCCTGCGCGAGGACACCACGATCAGCCAGCGAACCCTCGACCTCAGCCGCGACCATCTGGCGCTCCACCTGTTTACCACCCGTAACCTCGCCACCGCCCAGCAGCTCGACGTCACGGACGGCGCCGTGGTGACGGAGCTTGCCGCATCGGTTGCGGCGGCCTACTCGGTGGATCTCACCATCGATGTCTCGTTTCTCGGGGATTTGACGGGCCAGGTCGACCGGCTCGCCGAGCTCGATCCCGCATTGTTGCAGGATTTTTCGACCGCCTTCCACGCCCTCGACGGCAGCCGCGCGGCCCAGAAGGAGCTCTTCCGCGCCACCGACGCCCTGTTCAACGGGCTGGAAAACGAGCTGGGCCTCGATAGCACCGCGCTCGATGACGAGGCGGCCCTGGTCAAGGGCGGGATGAGGGGGTTCTTTCGCCAGGTCCGGCAATTCGACCGCGTGGTGCAGAGGGCGGCCGACGGTGCGGCGCAATGGGTCGGCCAGCAACTGCACAAACTGGCCGGCGAGACGGTGCGCTCGGTCAAGGGGAGCGACGCCGCGGCGATGCAGCGGATGCGCCGGGTGGACAAGTTACTCGCAAAGGTGGGCGACGATAACCTCGACGGGGTGGGTAAGAAGCACCTTGGCAAGTTATTGCGACAGCTTCTTCAGCCGCCGCAGGGGACGGGCGCGGGCCGGGTCGACGACCACGACCGCGGGCAGCAGGAGGTCGACGCCAGTCTGGTGCGGGCGACGGACCACATGGCGAGCCTCCGCCACGGGGCAGACGCCCTACGTCCTCCGATCCAGGCCCTCGACGAGGCATTGGCACAGGCGGCGCCGGTAACGACCGCGATCGCCGTCGAGCTGGCGACCCATTTCGAGGCGGCGATCCGCGCCACCGTCACGACGAGCGCAGCCGACCCCGCGGCAACCGCCATCGCACCGGCCACGGCCAGCGCATCCGAGACGACTGGCCCCGTGTAGGCCGTAGGGAGCGGGAAGCTCCCGGGTCTGATGGCAGGTAGCAGCCCACCACCCACGGGGGTGAAGCCAGCCGGACAGGTGCCGGGTGGGGAGGGGCGTGACGTGCCCCTTCATATCCAGAGCGCGCCGGTCCACGACCCGACGCCGCGCGCAGTGGATGCGGCAGCCGGCACCGCCAAGGGAACGGGTTCCGGGGTCAGGATCGGCAGCGGATCGTCCGTCGGCGGGAGGCTACAGCCGGTAAACATCCCTGTCGGCGGGCGCCGACGCTGCCGTGCGCCATTCTCCCCCCAGCGATTCCGTCGGGTACGGCGGCCGATCGGCCGGCCGCCGTCGCCCGTGGAGATCGCGAGCTGCCGTTTGTAGCCGGCACACGACGCCGGGGACACATCGTCGGCGGCCCGTGTCGCCCATGGGATCCGGCCGGGAACCGCCGATAAGGGTGCCACACCCGGTCGGGAATGGGTCAGGAGCCGTTGGCCGTGCGGGCCGGAGGCCGATGGCGCGTCGTGGATCTCGCTCGACCCCGCACGGTGGAGCCTGCAATGAAGATCAAGTTGTTGTCATTTCTCTTTGCGGTACTGGTGGTCGGCATCGGCATCAAGGCGATGACCCTGCCGCCCGCGGATGCCCCGCCGGCATTCCGGGAATACTGCGCCGGCCGGTGTCACGTCAGCCCCACCAGCGTGCTCAGCGGCAAGAAAGAGGCGTTCCAGGCCTGGGCGAAGCTGTCGCGGGTCGACCGTGGCTTGAAGCTGTGCACCATGGGACTGGCCCTCTATGACCAGTCGCGAAACCACTACGACCCCGCGCGCAAGGGAATTCCCCTGGCGGACCACCAATCGATCCTGGCGTATCTGGACCGCTACCTCGGCCCACCGCCGGAAGACGACCTCGGCCACGCGTTCGTCTCCGACGACTGACGGCGACCCGCGCCACACCGGGCGAGGTCGCGGGAGGTCGGGCCAGGGCGCGGGCGGCCCCGGCGTGGCACGAGCGCGTAGCCCACACAGGGGATCGGCCGCAATGACGATGCAGCGCACTTTCCGGTCGGGCCGGCGCCAACCCGTAGGGCCGGTTTCAACCGGCCGATGCCGTATCTTCAAGACGGTTTGGCGTCCGGCGGGCTGAAGCCCGCCCTACGCGCGGAGCGGTTCCCGCTGGTCCTCACACCGCTTGTTCGCAAGACCACGGCGTAGCAGAGCGGGTGTGAGACCCGCGGGCTATAGGAACTCCGCGGTGCTGCGGTAACAGAACACGAAGCGGCCTCCGTCCACCTCCACCAGCAGCTCCGCGCCGCGGTTGGCGGCATAGTCGATATAGCCGGGGATCGGGCAACCGTCGTGGCACTCGGTGGCGCCCGCGGGCGACTCGTAGTCCCGCTCCCGGTCGTACCATGACAGGCAGGTCGACTCGCCCAGGAGGGTCGCGGCCACGCCGTCGGCCAGGCGCTTCGCCCCGGTGTAGTCGAGGCCCCACTCGGGCGCGGTGATCGCCAGCCGCTTCATGATCCCGGTGGCCGGCGGAACGACAGCAGGTAGGAGCGGGCGTGGATGCGCTCGCCACCCTCGAAGGTGAACCCCGCCGCCTCGCCCCAGGTCGCGATCTCCTGCTCCGTGTAGGTGCGGCCGCCCGCGGTCATGGCGAGCATGTTCACCGCGAACAGGGCCGCCTCTTTCGGCGTGGTGCGTCCGGGCTCGACCACGTTTTCGTGGACGATGAGTCGCCCGCCCGGGCTGACCCGGGACCAGAGAGCGCCCAGCAGGGCGCGATTGCGCTCGGGCGTCTCCGCGTGCATGACCTGGGAGAAGAAGATCAGGTCCACCGGCGGCAGATCCCCCGGCGGCGGCGTATGGAAAAAGTCCCACGCCACGCATTGCACCCGCCCCCCGTCCTCTTGCCGGCGCAACAGGTCGCGGGCGGTCTCCAGGGTGAGGCGGAGGTCGACAAGATACAGCTCGGCGGCCGGCAGGCGGTGCCCGATCTCCCGCAAATAGTGGCCGGGTCCGCCGCCGAGATCCACCACCGACGCGACCCCCGCGAGGTCGATACGATCGACCACCGCCGCCGCGCCGGCGGCCCCGGCGGCGTACATGGCCTGGATGAAGTTGCGGTTGGTCGCCGGGTCGCGGATCACCGACCGCTCCTCACCGACCGCCTCCCCGGGGCCGGTGATCCGGTCTTCCAGCCGCGCCCAGCCGCGGAACAGATGGTTGCTGTGGCGCAGCATGGCGGGGTAGCAGTCGGCCGCCGCCTCCACCAGGTGGGGCTCGTACTCGGGCCGATTGCGGTAACGCTCCCCGTGCTTCGCCACGATCTCCATCGCGACGAGGGCATCGAGGAGGATCTCCACGCCCCGCAGGTCCCCGCCCAGCGTGGCCGCCACCTCGGCCGCCGTGGCCCCTCGCGGAGCCAGCGCGTCGAACAGGCGCAGCTCGGCAGCGGTCAACAGGATCTTCGCCTCGACGAACCCGCGCGAGATCGCCTCCAGCCGGCCGCGGGGGGTCTGACCCGTGTCATCCATGTCGCGCCGCCTCGACCGGCACCCCGGTCAGTCGCCGAAGCTCGTGCCCACCAGCCGCGCGGCCTCGATCATGGGGTGGTCGACCGGGACGAGCTTCTTGTTGCCGGCGACCTCCTCCAGAGGGACCGGTTGAACCTGGTTGTCCCGAAGCGCCAGGAGATAGCCGTAACGCCCGTCGTTGGCGAACTGCGCGCACGCGGTACCGAGGCGCGTGGCGAGGACCCGATCCGACGCCGAGGGCGTGCCACCCCGCTGCAGATGGCCCAGGATGGAGAGGCGCGACTCCTGGCCGGTCACCCGTGCGAGCTCCTCGGTCAACTGGATGGTGTGGCCCACGTGGGCATCGGCGAAGGATTGCAGCTTGGCGGAGGCGGCCTCCTTCTCGGCCTTGTTCCTGGCCTCCTTCTTCTGCCGCGCCACCTTGGCGATTTGCTGTGCGTCATGGTCCGACATCGCCCCCTCCGCCACCGCCACGATGCTGAATCGGCTGCCCCGACGGGCGCGCTCCTGGATCGCGTCTGCCACCCGCTCCATCTTGTACGGGATCTCCGGGATCAGGATGACGTCCGCGCCGCCGGCCATGCCGGCCTCCAGCGCCAGCCAGCCGGCCCGGTGGCCCATGATCTCCACGACCATGATGCGGTTGTGGCTGGTGGCCGTGGAGTGGAGGCGGTCGATCGCCTCGGTCGCGATGCTGACCGCCGTGTCGAAGCCGAACGACACGTCGGTCATGGCGATGTCGTTGTCGATGGTCTTGGGCAGGGTGAGGATGTTCAGCCCGGCCTCCTTGAGACGCAGGGCGTTCTTCTGGGTGCCGCCCCCGCCGAGACAGATCAGGCCATCGAGGGCGTGGCGGTGATAGGTCGCCGCCGCCTCCTCGATCATGTCCTGAACCTTGCCATCGACCGGCATCCGGTGGGGCTTGTCGCGGCTGGTGCCGAGGATCGTGCCGCCATCGGTGAGAATGCCGGAAAAGGCCTGGTCATCGAGGACGATGGTCTCGTCGTAGACCAGGCCGCGGAAACCATTGTGGAAGCCGACCAGATCCATTCCATAGACGCGCCGCGCGGCCTTGCCGATCCCCCGGATGGCCGCGTTCAGCCCCGGGCAATCGCCGCCGCTGGTCAAGATACCCAGTCGTTTCGTCATAGAGCGTCACCTGTCTGCGCCGCCCATGGTCGGCCGGCATTGGTGCCCTCGGCGTGATTCGAACACGCGACCCCGGATTAGGAAATCGGCGCGGAGAAACGTAAGCCTGTGCCCACTGGTTCTGCAAGGAAGTGGAGATCCCGCGTTATCAGCGAGTTCCGGCCAGTTTCCGAGTCAGCCCGCTCATGGCCGCCGTCGCGTTTGTGCCGCGTTGTTCGCGGTGTTGGTACCATGGCGGTCCAACGAAAAGGGAGCAGCCGTGGAGATCTTCGGTACCATCTTCTGGATTTGTCTGGCGATCGCCTGTGGCTTGTGGGCAGGTCGCCTGGGCCGCAATAGCTTCGGGTGGTTCCTGCTGGCCTTCTTTCTATCCCCGGTGATTGCCGCCGTGTTCCTCGTGGTGCTGGGCTCGACGAGGAGATGTCCGCACTGCGGCGGGGGTGTCCCCCAAGAGGTTGTCGCCTGTAAGCACTGTGGTCGCGATCTGTAGCCGGTTGAGCGGCGCTAATGATCCGAATCCTTCACCTCGCCCCGGGCGCCTCCCGCTACCGCCACCCGACCCCGCCTGACCCAAACACCCCTACCGAGGACCATGTGTCGGGGGAATAGCCACACCGTTCACTGAAGTTCCTGCGTTAATCACGATCACCAAAGATTTTTTTCAGACCGACGAAAATCGTGACTGCCGTGGCTAACACCCCGATAGCTGCTACGAAGAGCTTGCCGAAATTCACGACAGCCATTTTCCCTCGATCGGTCGCCGCTTGGACCGCTCCCGCAATAGCTTGCGCTTTCATTTGAGGTTCTCGGTTCTCGAGCTCACGTCTCATGCGGTTGAGGGCGTCGGTGACGCTTATGGTCCCCGCTCGCACGTTGGCGCAGAGCGCGTTGGCGATCTCTTCGAGCTCTAGCTGACTGGATGGTACGGGCATCTCCATGAAGGATTCGATGATCGCCTCCACCGCGCCCGGGCTCCAGAGATGGGTCGCGACCTCGCAGAAGAATTCCCGCTTCATCCACGCGGTGCGAGGTCCGGTGTTCACGTATCGTTGACTCGCGGAATTCCAGGTATCCGCGCAGTACTTCTCGACCACGAGAAGTGGCTCACCAGGCAGGCTTTCCAAGGTCTCCTGGGCTTGTAGGTGGACAAGAGTGCTCCGCTTTTCACACATCAGGGTCCGGAGCGCGACGACTTCATACACCTCAGCCCGGGCATCCTCGAAGGTCCTTTGGCCATCTCGCACCTCTTCTGCGAGTCGCCCTCCGATCTCGCAGAGATCCGTCAACTCGCTCGAATCGAACTGGCGAACAAAGAGGTATGGGACGGTCTCCGGCGAGAATCCCCCACAGTCGTCGTAGGCGCGCTCTTGGGCCGTAGCCATTGCCATCAATCCCAAGCACAGGATCGAGATTGATGAGAAGGAAGACATCAGCAATCGAGGAATCACGAGTGAGCCCTCCGAAAGCACCGCTCCCTTCTTCCAGAATAGACGAGGACAGATGCATTGCGCGTTCAGCCAGAAGGCTGCTGATCGGCTTGTCGCAGACTTGCGGCGGTGTGCCAACCACCGGGTAGCGGTGACCGAGAACTCGCCCTCCTCCACTGGGGCCTGATCCCCTCGTGGTTCAAAGATCCAGGGATAGGCATCCGCATGATCAACACCCGCGCCGAGACGGTGCAGACAAGCCTTCCTTCCGTGCCGCCTGCCGTCGCCGTGGCTCTCTGATCCCCGCCGATGGGTTCTACGAGTGGCAGAGGGTGGACGGCCACAGGCAGCCGTACTACATCCACGCCCGGCGTGGGAATCAGCCGCTTACCTTCCTTCGCGGCCTCTGGGAGCACAGGGAAGGCGCGGATGGTCTCCACATCGAACCCGTACCGTCCGCCCTGGACGAAAGCCGCCATGAAACCCCTTGTCCGACCCACATTTCCTTCCTGAGGAGATCTCCTTGGTCGAGTGGGAAAAAGCAATTTCCTGTCAGTCATACTAAGGTGCTATCCCTATGTCTCGCATCGGGGTGATCGGCGGCGGCGCCTTCGGCACCGCGATGGCCTGCGTGGTCCGGCGCTCGGGGCACGAGGTTGTGATCTGGGCGCGCGAGCCCGAGGTTGCCGATTCGATCGATCGCGATGGCGCCAATCCGCAGTTTCTCGCCGGCGTACCGCTCGTCAATGGGATTCGGGCGAGCAACGACCTGGCCGCTGCGGTGCAGGATGTCGACTTCCTGCTGCTCGCACCGCCCGCGCAGCACATGCGCGCGGTCGCCAGCGCACTCGCACCGCTCGTCGCGCCCGGAACGCCGGTGGTGAGCTGCTCCAAGGGCCTGGAGCGGGGCAGCCTCGCGCTCATGCCCGAAGTGCTCGCCGAGGCGCTGCCGCATTCGCCCGTCGCGGTGCTCTCCGGGCCGTCCTTCGCTCGCGAGATTGCAATCGACCTGCCGTGCGGCGTGGCGCTCGCCAGCGCCGAGGGCGCGCTCGCGCGCCGACTCGCCCCGATCATCGCCAACGCGAGATTCGGCGTGCTGCCGAACGAGGATCCGGTCGGTACCGCGATCGGCGGGCTGATGAAGAACGTGGTGGCGATCGCGAGCGGCGTGCTCGCCGGGTGCCAGCTCGGAGAGAACGCGCGTGCGACGCTGGTGACCCTGGGCCTGGCGGAGGCCATCCGTTTCGGGCTCGCCAAGGGAGCGATGCGCGAGACCTTCGACGGCCTCGCCGGGATCGGCGACATGATGCTGACGGCACACAGCATGCAGTCGCGCAATTCGACGCTTGGCTTCGCGCTTGGCGAAGGCAAGCGCCTCGCCGATGTGCTCGCCGGTCGCAAGCAGGTATTCGAGGGGGCATTCTCGGCGCAGGCCGTGGTGATGCTCGCGAAGCGCCTCGGCGTGGACGTGCCGATCTCCACCGCCGTGGACCAGTTGCTCAGCCACGACGCCGGGCTCGACAACACCGTGGCGCGATTCACCGCCGCCTTCCGCGGTTAGCGCGCAAGGCCTTCAGCGGTGCGACTCGAAACAAATGCGGGCGCAACCAGTGCCGCACCGGCGGCACATTCGACGCCCGCTTCGCCGCCACTGATCTATACGGCGCCAACCTATCGGTGCGATCGCGGAGCCGCACGCGCGCAAGCGCTGCTCGCGGACTCTGACGGGAGGGCGCCAGTGCTGGATCATGCTTGGGTGGGTAACGAAGCGCAGCGATGAAGCCGCCGATCCGAAAGACAATCCGGCGGCGGCCGAAGCCCCTTCAGCGTCGGCGGTGAGTCACAACCCGTCTGTCAGCCGGCGCCATAGTGGTCGTGGGCAATCGCACCCTCGATTTCGGCGTCCACCTGTGGGCGGTCCCCCGTGAACACAGAGGGTGGCGTCCCGGCGATGGTTCCTAATTTCTGCAAAGCCACTGCTCGTCACGGCAAACTGACGGATCGATGCGAGTAGGTCAGCGACCGTGATTGAGTAGAACCTCTGGGCCGGAGCGTTCCGACGCCCTCGCTGCGGTGATAGTCGGATGGCGCAGGCAGGACTACCGACTTTGCGTCCAAAACAGGGCGAGTGAGTCCGCCTTGAGCCGGAAACCACATGGCGCGGGAACTGCCCCCTCCTTAACTGCCTAAACACACGGCTACTTAGGGTCCAGGACGTGCCTGCGACCCTGGGAGCGCTACTTCTGGGTCGCGAGTGCGGCAGGTAGGTGATGAGTCAAACACTTTGCTAGGAGGAGTTATGAGACGGACTCGTGCTGCAAGACCGGGTGCCGTGGGAAATACCCGTAGCGATGCCTGTCTGTGAAAATCGAACATCGCTCCGAACCTTCCGTCGACGCGAAATGGCTTCGGTAATTGGTTGTCGTTACCTTCACGCTGTGCATATAGTTTCGATCACGTGTTCGTATTCACCCCAGAGGAGAGGAGAAACACGATGCCCAGGAAGAAGACTCTGCAACTCAGTGAGCTTCCCCTCAACACCCGGTTCAAGCGGAAACCACGGACGC
>Ga0210124_1000067_pt1 | contig 60965 bp, 60 predicted proteins | sample Muzzi_PWC_D2_FD_185554 | JGI IMG/M metagenome (GOLD analysis project Ga0210124, IMG submission 185554) | Wetland microbial communities from San Francisco Bay, California, USA, that impact long-term carbon sequestration - Muzzi_PWC_D2 (SPAdes) | ecosystem: Environmental > Aquatic > Marine >...
GGGCACTGGCAGCTGCAGCTTGACACATCATGGCTTGGCGTCGGTCAGGTGTCTCTGGGCGTGCATGTGGCCTTCGAGGATAATAGCGTGGTACGCAGCGTCCCTATGAAGATCGAAGTCGTACCGCCGGAGCTTTCTGGGCCTCCCGCCGACAGCAACCGGCAGGCCGTCGAAACGACCGGGAAGGCCGGGACAGGAACTACCAGCAAAGCGGTAGAGCAATTGGAATTGAACGGTGCGCTGGGAAAATTACACGATGTGCAACACCTCACCCTGGCAGGGCAGTTCGCGGCCGCTCGTTCCGGCTATTATGAGCTTGTCGTTCTTGGCGCAGGCGACATCAGTCTCGCGATTGATGGTCGATCCCTATTGTCAAACCGGACCATGGACAGGGAACAGGCACGGTATATCCCGTTGGGGCTGGAGTCCGGCCCGCATGATCTGCAGATCGAATATTCACCCGCGGATAAGGTACCGTACCTCCAGCTCATTCTGGAAGGTGATCAGATCGCCACCACACTCAAGGCCGGGGTTACCCGGTAATAGGTATTTTACCCCGGTAACCACACCACAAGCGAATATGTAACGTGCAATTACTACCGCACAAGAGTACGCTTTGTGCGCGCGCCTTACCGGTGGTGCGCCGCAACGAGGAGCACCTCCTGATTGGAAAAATTCACTGACATCAAAATCATCGGCATCGACGAAAAGCGCCTGCCGAAGGTTCGCAAGGAACCGTATATCGACCTGTTTTTCCAGCTTTCACGGCAGGCACCGAGGGCGTGGTGCGAAGATTTCAATCAACTGGCGAAGGGCCTGCTTCCCGCGGTCAAAATTGATCCGAATGCAGGTGTTTTCATCGATGCCTATGTGAGGAACATGGACGACATTCCCGTGCATTTCGACAACATCAAGAAAAAGATCCTCGCGTGCAACGAACGCTACATCGAAAAGATACGCCAGCAAGAACTGGCCGAAGCCGCATCAGGTGCAGCTTTGCGGGCTGCAGGCGGCGAACAGGCCAGGTTGAATTCGATCATCGCCGCGCTGAAGTTTGATCACTGATCCCGCAGACAGGCCGGAAAGAATGTCCCCTGCATAAGCACCATTGCGCAGGAAACCCGTCATTCACGCGAAACGTGCAGGTTGGGTTGAACCGTGTGAACCCGGCATGGCAGGCCCGTCTGGGCTTCGCAGGCTCCGGGCCATTCGGAAAAATAGATTTTCTCAAATGATGATCCGGGTCTGACACGCTTCCCAGGCGGCATTCATCTACCAACCCCAGCCACCGCCGCCACCGGAACTACCCCCTGCATCGCTTCAGCACCCCAGCAGAACCCGTTGTCCGAACCCTTGCTGCCAAGGCTGGGGAGGGCGCTGGCAATGGTGCGGGCGGCCCGCGGTGTCCAGTTCGGCAGTGACCTGCAGCGACTGCCAGTAGAGGCGCCGCGCGGCTTGCGGGCTGCCGCAGGTGCACAGCAGCACCAGTGCGGATCTACAACTCGACCAGGTGGTTCGGCAGTTCATTTTGGTTGTCGTCCTTGGCCGGGAAGTGTTCCGCCAGCAGTTCCCCGCAGGCGGCAATAGCGGTGAGAAAACCGTCTGCGATCCGCCTGCTGCGTACCCGCTCGATAAAGTCGGCGACGATGGACTGCCACGCGCCTGGTGCGACCTCGTCGTTGAGGCCCTGGTCGGCGAGGATCTCGACATAGTGTTCCGCCACCGACACGAACAGCAGCACGCCGGTGCGCTCGCGGGTCATGTGCAGGTTCTGCAAAAAGAACTGTTCGCGCGCGAGCCGTCGGGCGCGCTCGCGTTTCACACTGGCCGGGATCAGGCGCATCTTCAGCGGCTGCCAGTTGAACAAGGCCGCGGCGCCGAGAAAGCTGCAGATCTGCACCAGGTAGGCCAGGTTCCCGGGGAGGGCGATGGGCAACACGGCGAGGATACCGGGTACCAGCAGTGCCAGCAGGGCGGCCCAGAGCAGGGGGATGTAGAGGTAGGCATCACTGCTGGGTGCGATTACCGTGACCAGTTCGCCGCGGGTTCTGCGTTCAGCGGTGCTGATGGCCACGGCGATCTGCCGCTTTTCACTGTCGCTCAGAAATGTCATCGCTCACCAGCCTCCGGATGCCCCGCCACCGCCAAAGGAACCGCCTCCGCCGCCAAAGCCGCCGCCGAATCCACCCCGGCCGGAGCCGCCGCTCCCGAAACCTCCGCCGCTGCCGCCGCGATAATAACCGCTGCCATGACTGCTGGTTGGGCCGCCGCCGCCACCGATGAAGTAGTGGAAGACCACCACGAAGAATGCGATCGCCAGGCCGGTTTCCAGCGAGCCCAGTACCAGCCAGCTGAACAGGACCGCAACGCCGCCCAGAGCGCCGGCGGACACCATGCGCGTAGAAAAACGATTCGCGACGAACTCACCGATGCTGATCAGGAGGACGATCAGGAGCGGAAAATATTTCTGTCTGTCCGGTGAATGGTTTTGCGGGGGTGTATAAGTGCCTTGCAGGGTATCGACGATGGCTTGTACCCCGAGACGGATGCCCTCCGGGAAATCGTTGTTGCGAAACTGTGGCAGGATGACCTGCTGGATGATCTGGTGGCTGCGGGCATCGGTCAGGGTACCTTCCAGCCCGTAGCCGACCTCGATGCGTACCTTGCGGTCGTTCGCGGCCACGATCAGCAGAACGCCGTTGTCATGCTCCGCCTGGCCGATGCCCCAGTGACGACCGAGCCGGTAGCCGTAGTCCTCGATGGTCGAGCCCTGCAGCGATTGCAGCGTTACCACAACGACCTGGTTGCCGGTTTCCCGCTCGTGCTGTTCGAGTAATCGGGTGAGCTGCTGTTCGGTGTTCGCCGGAAGCAGGCCGGCCAGGTCGACCACGCGGCCGGTGAGTTCCGGAAATTCGGGGCCCGCCTGGATGGCGGCTGCGAACAGCAGGGCGCACAGCAGCAACCCAGCTAAAAAAAACGCCGCACGCTGCTGGATTGAATGCATGCTGAAGTGAGGCTAGAACTCCACCTTCGGGACCTGCTGTGCCTTTTCGGACACCGTGAAGTTTTCGCGCAGCACGGAGTCCGGGTACAGCAGGGACTTCCACCAGCGCCCGGGAATGGTGCGCAGTTCGGTGTTGTAGCGCTTCACGGCACTGATGTAGTCGCGGCGTGCGACCGCGATCCGGTTTTCGGTGCCTTCCAGCTGTGACTGCAGCGTGAGGAAACCCTGGTTGGCCTTCAGTTCGGGGTAACGTTCCACCACCACGAGCAGTCGGGAGAGGGCGGAACTCAGGGCATCCTGGCTGGCCTGGAACTGCCGGAAGGCCTCGGGATTGGAAAGGATGTTGTCTGGCAACTGCATCTGCCCGACCCGGGCGCGGGCCTCGACCACCTCGTTGAGGACTTTCTGCTCGTGCGCGGCATAACCCTTGACCGTTTCCACCAGGTTGGGCACCAGCTCGGCACGCCGCTGGTACTGGTTGAGCACCTGGCTCCAGCCGGCCTTGACCTCTTCGTCGTAGGTGGGGATGTTGTTGACGCCGCAACCGGCCAGCAGCAGGGCCAGCATCAGCAGTACAGTCAGTTGCAAGGACGCAGAACGGACAAGTCCCTTCATGTGATTTCCTCCCTGAGCACGGAAAGCGACAGATGGCGGAGGATCATACCTGAATTTCCTCTGTGCTTACATGCGGCACGGTCCTGTCCTGGTCATGGTGGCCTGGCTGATGCTGCTATGGGTGGTCACCGCGATCGAGCCGTTCAACCGCCGCGACTGGTTTTTGTAAAACCTGCTGGTGTTTTTCTACGGTGGCTTGCTGCTTGCCACGTATCACTGTTTCCGGTTCTCGGCGTGGTCCTACCTGCTGTTCACTGTCTTCATGAGCATGCAACTGGTCGGCGCGCACTACACCTATGCGGAAGTCCCGTTCGGGTTCTGGCTGCAGGACGTACTGGATCTGGCGCGCAATCACTATGACCGTATCGTGCACTTCTCCTTCGGTCTGATGCTGGCGTACCGGTTGCGCGAGTGGCTGCTGCGTGTGACCGGTGTACTGCGGGGCTGGTCCTATTTCGTGACTGTCGCCCTGAGCTGGCGTTCAACGGCTTTTACGAGGCCATGGAAGGCACGGTCGCGATGATCGTCAGTCCCGGACTCGGCGCGGCCTATCTGGGTACCCAGGGCGACGAATGGGATTCGCAGGAGAACATGTTCCTTGCGTTCAGCGGTGCGATCATAGCCATGATCATCACCGCGGCTGCGGCGAGAGAACACCGGTTTGTATGGCACTGACTTGACGCGAGTCATCGTTGATGACGTCTCCATCGCCACGGAAACACGGAATAGCACCGAATAATCAATAAGGAACCTCTGATATTTTCATACACCAAGAATGGGGTAGGACCCGCGCCCCCGCGGTGAACAGATCGGGAACAGAATCCCCGCTTATTCCCGGCGTGGCGCCGGTCCTGCCCGTACCAAGCATTCGGCACATGATTTTGAAATGCCCAACCCATTATCATGAGATGGGTTCTGATTCAACTTCCATAATTCTGCGGATTCCGTGGCTGTTTACTGCGATTCGGGCTTTAGTAAACGGCATTCGGGGACGGATTGATTTCACGGACATATCAGGCAATATCGTTTTGTCGTTGTCTGGTAACAGTGAAAAATTTACATAATTCAGATGCTTGGCCTGAATTCACTGTTGTCTGTCGCCAGGGAAGAACATTGTTCGGATTCCTGGCCGCAGCAGGAGATCCTAACCGCGTGTTTTTAGACGGTTATCGTTTTATGGCATGGCAATTGCTGTATACCTACAGGCCGAAGCAAAACAAACCAGGAGGACCGATGGGCATCACCCGGCAATACAGCAGCAAGAACGAGATCGATATCGTTGTACATGTCGCTGAAGATATGGATGACCAGAACAGGCAACGTGTTGAATACGCCATGATGAAAGCTACCGGAATCGTGCGCGCGTACTTTGACCGATTCAGATGTCACCTGCTGATCATCGGCTACAATCCCTCCCAGACGGACTGGTCAAGCATCCTCAATCTGGTCAGACAGCAGGACCTGAATGGGCAACTCATCGGAGTTATCACCGAATGTGGTGCTTGAAGGGTTGAAGAAAAGCGGTGTCTCCTTTCATCGCTTGCTGTGTATCTACTAAACCGGCTCACCGTCGGCAGACAGCTTTGCGGATAATCGGGTGTTGGGGGCGAGTATCAGTAAGGCACCCGGCACACCGGTGCGAAGATACAGCCGGTGCAGCCAGTCCAGGCCCAATGAAAGCGGCCAGCGGTCAAGGTTCCTCCAGTCCGGGTTTATGTTCTCCGAGGCATTCGGTACCTGTCGATTTGTCGCTGTCGGGTAAAAAAATAAACAATATCCGAATGGTTGGCCTGAATTCACCGTTGACTGTCGCCTTGGAGGACTATTTAACGCACGCATGGCCATTGCCGAAAACCATAACCGGATGTTTTTAAACGGTTATCGTTTATGGCGTGGCAATTGCTGCTTACCTACGGGTCAAAGCAAAACAAACCAGGAGGACTCGATGATCACCCGGAATTACTATCGCAAGAACGAGATCGATATTGTTGTACATGTCGCTGAAGATCTGGATGACCAGAACAGGCAACGTGTCGAATATACCATGATGAAATCAACCGGGATCGCGCGCGCGTACTTTGACCGATTCAGAAGTCATCTGCTGATCGTCGGCTACAATCCCGCCCAGACGGACTCGTCGAGAATACTCAAGCTGGTCAAACAGCAGGACCTGAATGCAGAGCTCATCGTCGGGATATAGTCTTGCGGATAACCGGGTGTCGTGCGAGATTTTCAGTACGGCACCCGGGACACCGGTCAGCGCAGTATCCGCCGGTGCAGCCAAGCCAGTCCAAGCAGGGACAGGCCGAGCCCCATGAAAGAAGCCACCCGCCACAGTCCTTCCAGTCCGGACATGTCGATCAGGAAGATCTTGGCAGTTACGGCAGTGAGTAGTGCGATCCCCACCCTGTAGATGTCCCGCACGCGCCAGCTGGTTCCGGCAAGAATCGCGGCAATGGCCAGCAGCAGTCCGATAATGGAATAGGTATACAGCTCACCGTCGCCGGTCGGGTAACGCAGGTTGAGCTTCCCCCCTTGCCACAAGTGGCGAATCTCCAGGGCGACGAACAACAGCATGGCCAGACCGGCAATGCCCAGGGCGGGGCGGCGCAACGGCAGTGCGTGATAGCGGGCAATGAGCAGGGCCATGATCACCGGTAGTCCGTACGCCAGCAGCAGCAGGTTGAACACGGGCGTGGTTCCGATGGGTGCATCGCTCCACCACGGGTTGTGAATCACGGCGGCGACGGTATAACTGCCCAGCGCCATCACCAGCAGAATGCGCGAGGCGATCCGGTACAGGGATCCCAGGTATTGACTGACCGCGCCACGCCGAAAATAGGTCAGGGCCAGCGCGGACCACAGCGAGGTATTGATGGCCGCCTCCGTCAGGCCGTAGTGGTGGACGAAGATGATGCCGTCGTACAACCAGTAGCGCACCTCGGCGCCCAGCGTCAGAACCAGCAGGTGCAGGGTCGCCGCTTCCAGCCAGCGCTGCAGCAATGGGCTGGAACGGCACTGCAGGGAAGCCAGTGCGCTGAACAGAGTCGCGCCGCCGTAGGTCCACAGCGACCAGTGTACGTCACTCGGGTAAGTCAGCAGCCAGGGATTGAAGGTCAGGCGAATCACCACCACAGCCAGCAGCACTTTGATCAGGTAGCCCAGCCAGGGGAGTTGGTGGCGCTTCATCAGCCAGCTGAGCGAGAGCAGCTGTGCGGCCAGCGCCAGCGACAGGCCGGCTTCGCGGAAGTACATGGTTACCGCGAGCGAGTAGGCGAAGTGAGCGCCGAGGCTAAACCATAGCGCGGTATCCCGGAGGCTCTGTCGTTGCAGCATGCCGCCGGCCAGCGTCGCATAGGCCGCGCCGGCGAGCAGCGCCGCCATGCTCCAGTGCGGCGACTGCGACAACCCGTTGATCAGCAGGTACGCAAGCGCCAGCCACGCCAGCGGGGCGAGCAGGGCCAGTGACATCCATCCATGGGAAAATCCCCGTGCCCGCACATGCAGCAACGCGAGCCCGGTATAGATCAGGCTCATCATCCCCGCGAAGCTGAGGAAGTGTGGCTGGTCCGCCGCAGGCAAGCCGGCCAGGGCAAAGTGTTTGAGCCCCGGTTCGAAATGGATGGCCGCCAGCAGCCAGGCAAACCACTGCACCAGCAGCGTCAGCCAGGGCAGCGGCGTCAGGTTGTTGCGATGGCGAGCCGCCAGGCAGATCACCACGACCAGCGGTGTCCACAAGCCCGTTGCGGCAACACTGAATCCCTGGCGGTAAATGGAAAATCCCCAGGCGAGGGTCGCCAGCAACAATCCCAATTGGTTCAGCTGCACGCGTCGGTCAAATACAAGGACGGACCGGGCGCCGGGTTCCCGGCCGCGCGTGGCGGCTTGTTGTCCGCGCAACAGCCAGTCGAGGGCGGGAATCGCCACCATGCCCCAGGCGAACAATGCAAGGTAAAGCCCACGGAAACTGTCCGCTTTGGGAGTATCGAGGGAAAGCAGCCACCACCCCAGAGCGCCGGCAACCACACCCCACCACAACCAGTAGCGGAATACATACCGCAGCAAGAGCAGGGCGGCCGCACTGATGATGAGGGCGTAGATCATGGCGGCGACCATGTTGCCGCTGCTGGTGCTGACCAGGATCGGCACCACATAGGCACCGATCAGACCGATGATTGCCAGCTCCGGTCCGTGCAGCAGCGCCAGTGCCATGGTCAGCAGCGATACCAGCGCCAGCAGTACGAAGGCCATTCGCGGGTCGAGCAGATGGTACAAATGCAGGGCCGCGAGCAACGCCGCGTAGAGGGTGATGCTGGCACCGCCGGCCAGAGCGGCAAACACCGGGTCACTGCCGCCGCTGCGCCTGCGCAGCCATTCGGCGACTCCATGCAGGCACAGGCCGGTGAGTATGCCGAACGTGATGCGCGCTTTCGGGCCCAACAGCCCGACATCGATGCTGTACTTGACCATGAAGATCCCGGCCAGTGCGACACTGATGCCACCCAGCCAGATCATCCAGTTCTGCTTCAGGCGCACCAGCAGGCGTTGGCCTGGACCGGGTGGTTTCGTTTGCGTGGGATGCGGGGGGCGGGTTTCCACTTGCCGCGGCGGGGTGGAGGCTATTGCCTCCCGGGCGGAACTGGCTGGAGCGGGTGCGTCCGTGGATTGCGATGCGGTTTGATCAAGCTGTCGCTGCATGTCGCCCAGCTTCCGCTGCAGTTTGATGACCTGATCGCGCAGGGCGCCGATCTGGAAAAAGCTGACCCAGCCGAGCACGGCACCGATCACCGCGCCCAGCACGATGATGATCAGCAATCCGAAAAACCTATCCATTCGTTCCCCAAGCAAAGAACATGAGAAAAGGGGGCAAGCTCGAATGCCGCTTACATAAGCCCAAATCTCGGTAAACAGTCACGGAATTCACAGAAATTGTTAATAAATATTCGGTGTTATTCCGTGTGCTTCCGTGGTGAACCGGGCGTCATCAGCGATGCCTAGCGTTAACCCGGATTTCTCACCGGGATAGGCATAGCTGGCAAATATGCCGTTTCTCAGACATCAGGCGCTTTCTCATACCATTCATCTAGTTCTAATCAACAGCCGCCGCCCGGTGAGAAATCCGGATTAAGTTAAGTGCCATTCGGTACAGACTCCACGGTAGTCAGGGTTGGCCGGACTGGCTGCCCGGCGATTCGTCTCCGCTGGGTGCTGTTTCCTCTTGCCTGGCTTGATGCGTTGATGGATTCATCCATTCCGTTAGCAGCGCATAGCCGATGGCCAGGATTACCGGCCCGAGGAATACCCCGATAAATCCGAACGTCATCAGACCTCCCAGTACGCCCATGAACACCAGCAACAGGGGCAGCGCTCCGCCGCGGCTGATCAGATAAGGCTTGACGATATTGTCGATGCTGCTGATCACCACCATGCCGTAGACCGCCATAAAGATCGCCCAGCCGGTTTGCCCCTGAAAATACAGCCATACGACGGCTGGTAGCCACACCAGCGGCGGTCCCATGGGGATGATGGAGAGAAAGAAGGTCAACAGGCCAAGAAGCATGGCGCCGGGGATTCCGGCGATCCAGAAACCGATCAGTGCCAGTACCGATTGCGCGAGGGCCGTGCCCAGGATGCCGTTCACGACCCGTGACACGGTGCCGGCCGTAACCTCGATCAGGTCCCGGGCGCGGTGGCCGGCGAGATGCTCCATCAGCGTCTGCACGCGCGCGGTGATCGCCGGGCCGTCGCGATAGAAGAAAAAGCAGATCAGCACGCTGAAGGCGATCAAAATCACGCCCTGGCCGAGCGCGGCGCCGGCCGTGATGGCCCAGCTGCGGAGCGGCAGCTGGAGCAGGTATTGCTTGAGCTGGATCAGCAGCGCACCCTCCTGCTCCTGCATCAGCGCCAGCCATTTGCCATGCAGGTAGCTGCCGGCGAATGGCAGGGACTCCAGCCACGCCGGCGGCTCCGGCAAGGGACGGTTGAGAACCTCGCGAAGCAGGTGCAGCAGTTCGACCGCGTTGTCCACCAGGCTTACGGCCATGATCGCGAAGGGCGCCACCAGCGTGAGCAACAGCAGTACCGTCATCAGGGTGGCCGCACGGCCGGTGCGCTGCGTCAGGTATGCCAGCAGCCATACGTATACCGGCCAGCTGGCATAGGCAAGCACGGCCGACAGAATGAGCGAGATGATGAAGGGGCGCAGAACCAGCACGGTGCCGATGACCAGCAACCCGAGCAGGGCGGCGGTTGCAAACATCTCCAGGCGACGTGTCGAATACATGGGCTGTCCTTGCTGCGTGTTCTGCCAGTCGTCCTGGCATTAGAACCGGGACCCCGTCCCGGCTCCGGCTACTATATCATTGCATGAAATGTGGGCAGATTTAATTTCCGGGGGAAAATTGGCCACCCGGTTTCTTCAGCTTCATTTAATGTAGCGCAACTACGCTTGTGACCAGCAATTACGGGACACGAGTCATGTATAAAGACAAGCAGTCGGTCAGTACCTGGGACCCGCTGATCCGCCTGTTCCACTGGACACTGGCGGTCTCCTTTTTCACCGCCTACCTTATCGAAGACGACTGGATGGCCCTGCACGTGCTGGCCGGTTACACCGTGCTGGGTCTGATGCTGTTTCGTCTTTTCTGGGGCGTAGTCGGGCCTCGCAACGCACGCTTTGCGAATTTCGTATACTCTCCGGCCGTAACACTGGCCTATCTGAGGGACGTCATCAGCTTGCGGGCCAAACGTTATCTGGGGCATAACCCGGCCGGTGGTGCCATGGTCATCGCACTGCTCCTCAGCCTCTCGGCTACCGCCGTCTCGGGGTTGCTTCTTTACGGCTATGCGGAATTCTCCGGCCCGTTGGCCGGGTTGATGAGGGATGCTCCGGAGTGGCTGGGTGGAAGGCTGGAGGATGTACATGAATTCCTGGCGAACTTCACTCTGCTGCTGGTGGTGCTGCATCTCGCCGGCGTGGTAGTCGCCAGTCTGCAGCATGGTGAAAACCTGGTGCGCAGCATGTTCACCGGGATCAAGCAAAAGGAGCTGTCATGAAACCACCCACACTGTTCGCCGGCCTGCTGCTCGGTGCCGCCTGCACCTGCCTGCAGGCCGGCGATATCAACGCCGTGCAAAATCATTATCGTGACCTGGGTGCCGGCCCGTTCCAGTCGGAACGCGGTGAAACGTTGTGGAAAAGCAGGCCCTTCGAGGGCCGCCAATGCGCAGATTGCCACACCGCGGACCTGACTCGGCCCGGCCGCCACCAGCGTACGAAAAAACCCATCAAACCCATGGCTCCATCGGTCAACTCCGAGCGCTATACCGATCTGAAGAAAGTGGAGAAATGGTTCAAGCGCAACTGCAAGTCGACCTGGGGCAGGGAATGCACGGCACAAGAAAAGGGCGACCTGCTGGAATACCTGAAACAACTTTGAGGAATTGAGCATGAAGAACTGGATCATCGGCGGCCTGATTGCCGCGATCGGGATCACTGCCACCGTCCTGGCAGTCGGTAGCCCCTACGAACGCGAATACGGCTGGCGGGGTCCATACGGCTATGGATACGGTTGGCGGGGCCCCTATGAACGGGAACACGGAGAGCATGCCCCCTATGAGCGAGAGTACGGCTGGCGGGGCCCGTTCGGCGCCCGCATCTTGCATCGCCGTGAAGATGTGGCGCCCGTGACATCGGCCTCATACAAGGATGAATGTGGTAGTTGCCATTTCGCCTTCCAGCCCGGCCTGCTGCCCGCGGCTTCCTGGGAGCGGATCATGGACGGCCTTGTGGACCACTTTGGCGACAACGCGGAACTGGACCCGGATACGGCCGCCCAGTTGCGCAGCTACCTGATCGCCAATGCCGCCGACCGGGTGGATACGGGCCGCTCACCGGGAATCGCCAATTCCCTGCGCGGCAGCGCCCCGCTGCGCTTCACTGAGACGGCTTACTTCCGCCGCCAGCACCACGAAATTCCCGCACGCCTTGTGAAGGACAACCCCGAGGTGGGCAGTTTCAGCCGGTGCAATGCCTGTCACAGCACAGCTGTGAATGGCTCCTATGATGAACACGGTGTGCGGATTCCGGGAGTCGGGCGCTGGGAAGATTGATGCCGGGCAGCGTGACACCCTGAAGCAGGCCCATTCGGGAGGGGTATGTTGTAAAATCACGATACCCGCTCCGTTCTGGTGCTATCACGATGAAAAGATTGCTCGCAACACTGCTAGTCATCCTGTCCGCTGCCGCGGTGCTTCCCGCTCTGCATGCTGAATCCATCGATGGGATCAGAAAATCCGCCGAGGAGGGAGACAAGGCCAGCCAGTTCGAACTGGGTCAGCGATACGAAGCGGGGAAGGATGTCGGGCGGGACCCCGAAAAGGCCGCGGAATGGTATCGCAAGGCCGCCGTGCAGGGGTATGTAAAAGCGCAGACCAACCTGGGAAATCTCTACCGGATGGGCAGGGGCGTCGACAAGGACTATGGCGAGGCCATGACCTGGTACCGGAAGGCGGCCGGGCAGGGCGATACCAAGGCCATGATCGATATTGCCCTGATGTATGCCGGCGGGCTGGGCGTGGAAAAGGACGATGCGGAAGGCAGGAGCTGGCTGGAAAAGGCCGCAGGAAAGGGCGATACCCAGGCGATGGTCCACCTGGGTAATATGTACAAGGCTGGCAAGGGTGTCGAGAAGAACTATACAACGTCTCACGAATGGTTCCTGCTGGCCGCGACAAAAGGGGATGTGATCGCCGAGCAGGAGGTCGGCCTGGGCTACTTTACCGGGAAGGGGACCAAAAAGGACTATGCCGAGTCGGTCAAATGGCATCGCAAGGCCGCGGAGAAAGGCTTTCCGCCAGCCGAATATAGCATGGGCCTGCGTTATGCGCGGGGCAAGGGGGTCAAGCAGAATTACAGCGAGGCGGCCAGGTGGTATGAGAAGGCCGCCAGACACGGCCATCCGGACGCGCAGAATAATCTTGGCCTCCTGTATCGCAAGGGCCAGGGTGTCGACAAGGATTACGGCGAGGCACTCAAGTGGTTTCGCAAGGCCGCCGAACGCGGTCATCCCCTCGCACAGTACAACCTGGGAAATATGTACCTGAAGGGGCAGGGCGTGAAGAAGGATCCCGGGGAGGCCAAAAAGTGGTTCACCAAAGCGGCGAATCAGGGGCACAAGGCCTCCAAAAAGGCACTGGAATCGATGTAGCGGGTTGATGGAGAAATTAATTTTCCTGGTCTGCGGTACCTTGCGTATAGACATAATCGAATGGTCGAAATCCTGTCCCGTCAATATCGTGACGTGAAGCGTATATCATTCCCGGTTTTTCTCCGGTTGTTAACCAACCACCCGTCAGTCCGTTATTACTCATGAAAGCCGGTCCACGGGACTGCCAGTAGCTGAGCAGGAAGTCTGCAGGTGTGCTATTGATTACCGGCAGAATAGGTCGTTCCGTATCGGACACTGAATTGTTGATTCTTAAGAGAGGTTGACTGCAATGAATAGAACCAGCTGGTTGAACCGCCTGTGTTGCACAGGGTTGGTAGCGGGTATGCTCATGCTGACCGGGATCGGGCCGGCCTTCGCCGATCGGTCGGATCGGGATTACCGGGGTGATCACAAGGGTCGCGATACACATCGGGATTACCGGGGTGATCACAAGGGTCGCGATACACATCAGGATTACCAGGGAGATCGCAGAGACCGGGGCGGCCGCCGGGATCATCGGGTTGGCGTGGATCAGGGTGGCCGCTTCGCGCCACGGGATCATCGTTACAAGGAGTCTAGGGTTATATACCGCGACAGGCACTATGGGTCACCGGGCCATCACGTGCGCCGCTACCGGGATGTCGTGATCGTGCGACCGTATGGCCACTGGTACCCGGGTTATGCGCATATCTATCATGACAGCGATGCCTACAAGTGGCTGGCATTCACCGCAATCACGCTGAAGATTCTGGACAACCTGAACGAGCAGCAGCAGCGCGAGCACGAAGCGGCGCAGGTGGCCGCAACGACCGCGCCGATCGGTGAGTCGATTGTCTGGCGGGAAGGCGATGCGAGCGGTGCGGTTACCGCCACGCGTGAAGGAACCAGCACCTCGGGGCGTTACTGCCGCGAGTTTCTGCAGGAAGTGACCATCGGTGGCAGGGCGGAAGAGGCCTACGGCACCGCCTGCCGGCAGCCGGATGGGACATGGGAAGTAATCTCAACCGATTGACCCGGATTTGGGTCAAGACAAGAAGGGGTGGGTCAGAGTGGCCGCAAGGATGGCGCGGATTCTGGCCCGAATGGCACTGGCTTAGCGTGCGTCATCGCTAATTATGCCAGTATCGCTACATATGCCCATGGAGAAACTCAGTATTAAGCAGTAATCCCTATCTCAAAATTACGGAATCGGACGTTTCGAGATCCTGTGCCGGCTGGTTGGTACGGGTAGGGCCGGCGCCACGCCGGGAATATAGCCGGTGTTTCGGCCCTGATCCGTTCCCCGCGGGGGCGCGGGTCCTGCGTGAACAGGACGAACCGTCGGATCATGAATTTTGAGATAGGTTCCTTAGACAGTCTTGTGGATTCCAGGGCTATTTAGAGTCTGCGATTTGGTGTTTAGCAGGCATTCGACTTTGACCTCTTGCTTCACGTAAGGCGATGTGTCTTCTTCGCATTCTTTCCCGCGCTGCAAATCGTCAGTCGACACAGGCCGCGTGAATAATGGCCGCATAGAGTTGAGCCGCGTCCCGGGTTTCCGCAAGTGAGACGTGTTCGTGGCGGGTATGGGCTACTTCCAGCCGGCCCGGTCCACAGATCAACGGCACTGAGCCCTTCTGGTGAAACAGGCTGCCGTCCGAGTGTGAGCGGAATGCCGACGGCTTCCAGTGGTGTCCCGTGGCCTCGAACGCCCGGCGCACCTTACCCAGCAAGGGATCGTCCGCCGAATGTGTGTAGCCGGTCGCCCAGTAGAGTTGTTCGAATTCCAGTTCGCAGCGCGGGTGGGTGACCTGCGCTGCATCGCGGGCCTGTTCGATCATTTGATCGATCACGCTGTGCTCGACACCGGGCGGCGCGTGGATATCGATCGCTGCCTCGCATTCATGGGCCACCATAAACAAGCCGGCGCCACCGCTGATCTGGCGCGGGCTGATGGTCAGGCCATGCGTCTCTTCAGCGCCCGATTCCATGATCAACTGCATCCAGGCCAGCATGGCATGGATGGCGCTGGCGCCCGTTTCCGGCAGCGCGGCATGGGCACGCGCCCCGCGCGCGGTGAGGCGGCATTCGTAGTAACCATAGTGGTCCAGGCATGGCACCAGGCCGGTGGGTTCACCGATCACGGTCAGTGGCGCAGTGCGCCATTCCAGCAGGGTCTCTGAGCCGTCGCCGTATTCTTCCTCGCCGACCACCAGCGCCACGGTCAGGCCGCGCGTCAGTTCCGTCCCCGACTTGACCACGGCGATGACCGCCTCGATGATGGCCGCACAGCCCGATTTCATATCCGCGGTGCCGAGACCGTGGAGTATGTCGCCTTCCCTATGCAGGCGTTGTTCCTCCTCGTCGATGAGCGGCACGGTATCGACGTGGCCCACCCACATCAGCACCGGGGGTTGCGGCCCGAGTTCGATGATAAGGTTGGCACGGGTATCGGAGACATGAGCGCTGCCGGGCGGCAGCGGCTGACGTATATAGCGAACACCGCATTCGTTAAGGCGCTCGGCGAATACCTGCATAGCCGGCTCCTCGGCAAAGGACGGGCTGTACTGCTCGACGGCATCGGTCAGCAGGGTGATGAGCTTCTCCGTGTCGATGTGGTCGAGGATGGCTTGCAAGCCGTTACTCATGGTCTTTCCTGCCGCGGCTTCCCGACTTCCTCCTGTCGCGGATCCGCCGGTAGTCGGGGCGGCCAGTCAGGTTCTTGCTGAGATAGACATGGCGGTCTTCGTGCAGGAAGTCATGCTTGCGGAACAGCTTGATGGCCGCCTTGTTGCGCGCGTCCGTATCCACGATCATCATCCGCGCCCCGGCACGGATGAATGCCTCGGTAATGGCATCGATCAGCCGGCTGGCGATGCCGCAGCCCCTGAGGTCAGGATGTACCGCCAGCCAGGTGAGATAGCCGTAGCTCCAGGCGCTGTTGCGCTTGTCGATCAGGAAGCCGAGTGCGAAGCCGGCCAGCTGTTCTTCGTATTCGGCGACGAGACAGAATTCGCCATCGGAGTGAAACAGTCCGACCGGTTCATACTCGTCCCAGGTCCGGTGCAGGCTGGGCCACTTGTCGGCGGTGAACACGGACTCGCCCAGCGCATATACACCCGGCAGATCTTCCAGTTCCATCTCGCGTATCTCGACGGTCTTACTGGTGGAATTCATCGTAACTGCACCCGGGTGATTCTCACGCGGCAAAGTATATCCAGAATAATGGGGATCGATTTATTTTTCTCACCCCGTGGTATTCCTATCCGGCATATGCACCCAGGAGCTCGCGTTCCTGCTGCACGATCTCCACCAGCTGATTCCTCTGGCGCAGGGGGACCCGCTCCAGATCCATGACGCACCCGGCATAGGATGCGGTCGCGGCGAGTGCATCCCGGATGCATTGCCGCGTTTGTTCAGTGGAGAGTCCGAAGCTGTCACCGAGGGCAACAAAAAAGGCACCGTGATCGGCATATCCGGCAGGGTCGAAGGGGATCGCGCTCACCAGGTTGTGCCGCGGCCAGGCCCGCATGGGAGCCGGGTCGTAAACCGGCGACAGGCGGCAGTCTGCCAGTCCGCCCAACAGTGCGATATTGTCCAGGTGCAGGTCACCGTTGCCGGTCAGCAGGGCCAGCAGGATCCGACGGTACAATTGCTCCGCCGTGCCTTTTGCCAGCACGGCCACCTGGCCCAGGCGTTCGAGAATTCCCCCCAGCTCGTTCAGCAGGATGTCACCCGTTTCGCGGAACCGGTGATCGCCGGTGGCGATCACCGAAAACAGGGATTCCATAGGCAACGGCCTGCCTTCGGAGTGATCGAAACGCTCGACGGCCAGAAAGTGCAGGGTGTCATCGTCAAAGCGATGCCATGCGGGCACCTCGAAACCGGCCTCCCGGTGAATCTCCAGGCAGAGCGCTTCGAGGTCGAGCAGGCCTTGGTATTCGGGGGGTTCGATCTTCAGAACCATGCCGGTCTTGCCCGGTGTCGCAGGTGGAAAGAAATCTGCCGACTTTTCCGCTGGCGCCATGGAGACCAGCAGCTTCGGGATCATGCCGCCCACGGAGGGAGTCGGGCCCAGGGCCTGTTCGATCAACTGCAAGTCGAAGTCGACATTTTCATCCAGCACGTCGTGTTTGAGCATGCGCCAGAGTTGGGAACGGCTTTCCGGTGCGTTTACGGCAGTGGGGGCATCGCCGGCGGTCACCCTCGCGTTGTACCAGTCCCGCGCCGCGATATCATCCGCGAAAACGTCGACATGGCCGATGCCGCCATGGCCGCCCAGCAGCAGCAACGCCCATTCGGTTTCCAGTCCGGGCGGCGGTTCCCGGCCCGTTGCGGTGCGCAGGATATCCAGGTAGTGCCGGCGCTGCAGGTTGCGCGGGTTGTTGCCGGGGATCAGCGAAACCAGGCGTGGAAAGACCGGTATGCGCTCGCTGACGGGATAACTGACGGTGTCGCTCCCCCAGATGGCGCCATCGCCCAGCAGGCAGAAACCGGGACTGCCGGAGGCGATATATTCGCCGGTGTACGTGAAGGCCGCCTCGTCGACCGACAGTACCAGGTCGCCCATTTTTTCAGGTGTTCCCGAGACCCGGGTCCAGATGACCGCATGCCGGTTGCGTGCCATGGCTATTACTCAGGCTCGCGTACGCTGCGGAAGAAGGTGCCGGTCTTGATCGCCTCGGTGGCCTTCTCCCGGGAACTGCGCGGAATCAGGGCGAGTTCGAGATCCAGCTGATCCGCCAGTTCAGCGAGCGTGGAGGCACGGATATCGCCGCGGCGCTTGGCTTTGCTGAAGCCGACGGGGGTCAGCCCTGCGAGCTCCGCCAGTTGTGCCTGGGACAGGCCGCGCGTCCTGGCGGCCAGGATCAACTGATCGATCAATGTCTTGATTGATTTTGGCATTAAACTATAGTTTATTTCTATTGAAATATTCTGGACGAAGTATAGCATAATTAAACGATTGTTTAATAAATAAGTGCTATTTCCTCTGTTCTTCCCGTTGCTTCACCCGATTTTCTCAGTGGGCGGGCGGCGCTGCCGGGTCCGGTGTTTCAGGAATACATTCCCCGTAAATCACCCTTGAACCCGTATTATTCATTCCATGGTCCAGCTGCCCACCGTTTCCGAGGCCGACACCCAAGATGCATTCGTAGCGACGCCGCTCGACGACTATGAACTGATCGATTTGGGTGGCGGGCGCAAGTTGGAGCGCTGGGGCGGCTTCCTGGTGGATTCTCCCGACCGCCAGGCTATCGGGGCGCCGGCCGGCAAGGACTGGAACGCCGACTGGATCCATGTCGCCGAAGTCGGCATGCAGGGGTACTGGGAGCCGGCCCGCCGCGGTCTGCCGGCCGAGTGGACGGTGACCGTCGACGGCCAGCGGGTGGTCTGCAGGCTCGATCCACGCGGGCACGTCGGGTTGCGGGGGCGTGACTTGCCCTGCGCCCGCTGGGTGCGCCGGCGCATCGAGGGCTGTTACGATCTCGACGATATCCGAGTGCTTAACCTGTTCGGCGGCAACGGCTATATCTCTGCGCAGGCACTGCAGGCCGGGGCCTCGGTCATTTATGTCGATTCCGGTGAATTCATGCTGGCGCTGGCTCAAGACAATGCGGGTACGAGTAACATCGAGTACGTGCGCGAAAACGTCATGGATTATGTCGAGCACCTGCTGCGCAGCCAGGCGCGCTTCGACATGATTATCCTGCCCGTTCCGGCGGTAGGGCATGGTCCGAAGGGCCAGTTCTGGGACCGCGAGGTCGACCTCGCCCGCCTGGTGAAGTACCTGCCGCGCCTGGTCAGCAAGAATTGTCTGGGTGTATGGCTGTCTACCGACAGCGGCGCGATCACCTGGAAGGCGGAGGGGCTGGGGCAGCTGTTGCGCGAGGCGTTGCCGGGTTGCACTATCGAAACGCTGCACCTAGGAGTGCAGACCCGCGCAGGCCGGGTGCTGCCCGCCGGCGTTGCGGCGCGTTGGTACGACGAGACCGAGTTCCTGCATACCAGTGGCCTGCCGCTGACCGCGGCGCAGTTGGAGGAACGCCTGGATATCCACATGATCTCCCTGGGTGCGGCCGAGGAACCCGCGCATGCGCTGGCGGAATTCAGCCGCGAACAACAGGACTTCGTGCTGCACTGGGCAGGTGTGGTGGCGCGCACCAGTTCCGGCATGGCGCTGAATTTCGTCTCTCATGTCGCCCCCGCGCTGCGCCTGATGGACCTGGACGGCGTCGAGGCCTGGCTGCTCGCCTGCATGGATATCTACGACACGAAGGGCCTGCATCCGGCGGTCACCGCATTCCGGGATGTGGAGAACTTCGCCCGCGAACACCGGGCACAGGCTACCGGCGTGGCCTTTGATGACGTGGTCAACGTGCTGGAGATTTTCGTGCACGGCCTAAGCGGGCGGCGCCTGAAGATCGAATGCGGCGAGCAGGTCTATACCGATACCGAGACCCTGTACCTGCCAGTCTCGATTGGTCGCTACGCAGCCCGCGAGGACAACTTCCAGCTCTACAAGGTCATGGTGGTGCACCAGTGGGCACAGACCTGGTATGGCACTTGGCGTATCGATGCCGGCGAGGCATTCGCCGGTTACCCCGATTTCGACACCGCGCTGCAGCGATTCCATGTTCTGGAGACGCTGCGCCTGGATGCATGCATTCGCGAGGTGCTGCCCGGTGTGTACCGCCAGCTAGAACGTTTCCGCGCCGACAGCGCGGTGCAACTGGATGGCGCCTGGTTGGCGGCTGCTGAACAACTGGCACGTGGGGGTGCGCGGGTGGAGGACAGCCTGGCGTTGCTGCCGGCGCTGATCGACGTGCCGCTGCCGGGGGTTGTGTGCTACCAGGGGGCGCTGCGTCCCGAGGAGGTGGATAAGGTGCGCAAGGCGCGCATCGATGCCGACAAGCAGGCATTTCGTCTGCACCTGCTGCGCCTGGAGCGTGAACTGGCGACTGCTGTGGAAGAAGTCGAGGATACGGCAGCCGGGGAGTGCGATGTGGAGCAAGGAGAGCGGCGCCTGCCATTCGAACTGCGCCGGGTCGAGTCCGCTGAAAACCCGGACGGCTTTGTCTACGAAATACAGCTCGACGGCAAGCCGGTCGCGCCACCGGACCACGTCAAGGGCACCATGGCGTCCATCTTACAGGACCGTGGCGAGATCCCGGAGGACTACCTGTATGCCGCCGGCGATGGCGTCTACCTGGCCGAGGCCATCGGCGAGCCGAATGTCGCCGACGTGTGGAAGGGGACCTATCACGAGGAGGGAGCCTTTCTCTACAACGAGTGGGATTACGAGCGCCAGAACTACCGCAAGAACTGGGCCGTGCTGCGCGAACTCGATGTCAGCCCGGCGGATGCCGGTTTCGTGTGCGACACGCTGCAGAAGTACCGCGGTCTCACCGCACACCTGCGGCGCACCTTCGAGGCACTGCGCGGAGAGGACAAGCTGTTAAAAAAGCAGCCCTACGGTGACAACGTCGACATCGATGCCCTCGTCGAGGCTTATGCCGACACCGCCATGGGCATGGAGATGAGCGAGCGGCTGTTTACCAAGATGCACAAACTGGAACGTGACATCGCGGTGATGTTCATGGTGGACATGAGCGGTTCCACCAAGGGCTGGATCAACGACGCCGAGCGCGAGGCGCTGGTGCTGCTATGCGAGTCGCTGGAGACCCTGGGCGACCGCTATGCCATCTATGGTTTTTCCGGCATGACGCGCAAGCGCTGCGAGGTCTACCGGGTGAAAAGCTTCGACGAGTCCTACACGGACGAGGTGCGCGGGCGCATCGCCGGCATCCGTCCCCGGGACTATACCCGCATGGGTGTGAGCATCCGCCACCTCTGCCGCCTGCTCGGCGAGGTGGAGGCGCGCACCAAACTGCTGATCACCCTGTCCGACGGCAAACCGGACGATTACGATACCTACCGCGGTGCCTATGGAATCGAGGATACCCGCCAGGCGCTGATCGAGGCCAAGCGCAACGGCATCCATTCCTTCTGCATCACCATCGACACCGAGGCGCGCGACTACCTGCCGCACATGTACGGGGCGGTGAACTACACCGTCATCGACGAAGTGCGCAAGTTGCCCCTGAAGGTCTCCGACATCTACCGGCGGTTGACGACCTGAACCGGACGCTCGGGGGTCAGGGATGAATGGCATTTATTGACTGCGCGTCATCGTTTGTGATGTCTATATCGTCATGGAAATACACGGAAAACACCGAATATTTACTCTGAAATTCTGTGGGTTCCGTGGCTAATTTTCATGATTTGGCTTAAGTAAGCAGCATTGGTGCCAGGGTTCAGTTGTCCGCGCCCGGCAATTCATCCAGCCCGGCGGCGCTGAGCAGGATCACCTCGATCTCTTCGATGATCTCCTCCTGGCGCAGGGCGTTACATTTTCGCGCCAGCTCCACGGCCTCGTCATCGAGATGCTTCACTGCGCCTTCGAGGTGTGTGATGCGCTGGCGGTTTTCCATCAGCAGCGAGGTATAGAGCATCCCGTGCAGTGTCGCGAACAGGTATTGTTCGGCAAGCTCTACCAGGACTTCCCGGGGCGGGCGGTTCAGGACCGGCGGATGTGAAAAGCGCGGCGGCCTGTTCAGCAGGTGCCGCAACGGCGGTAACAGCTGTTGCAGCTCGATGCCGTCCGCGGTGCCGCCGTGATAAAGGCAGTAGACCGTGAGTACGCCATGACTTTCCTGCAGCTGGGTGAGCTCATACACCAGCTGAATGAGCAGAGTGGTGACCTCGTCCGTCACGCTGGCGCCGGTAATGAAGGCCGCCAGGCGAGCATCCCCTTCGAGCAGGGTATACAGCTTGCGGCCGACGGCGAGCAGCAATGGACTACCCGCAGCCTCCTCTTGCAGGGAGGCTTCCAGCTGCCGCAGCAGCGCATGATTGAAATCACCGCAAAAGCCGCGTTCGGATCCGATCAGCAGATACAGCGGCGTCGGCTCTTGTGACTCGGGCAGGGTCTCGGGATGGAAACCGAGCAGATCCGCCGCGGCCTCCTCGATGCTTCCCGTCACGGTTTGCTGGGCTGCCAGGAAGCGGTCCAGTTTACGGGTCTCCAGGTAGGCCAGGGTCTTCATGGAGTTCATGATGTTGCGAATCTCAGCCAGGTTCTGGCGGTGGTGCTCCAGGGTGCGGCGACGCGTCATTCCGCAGGTCCCCGGGAAAGCCAGCCGGCGACCGCTTTGCTCCACTCCGTGCGGGGACTGTCGAGATCGAGCGTTGCGTGTCGTGCCTGTTCATCGAGCGTCTCCAGCAGGGGGGTAACGGCATCGGGCCCGCCGGCGTCATCGAACAGACCATCATTGAAGGCGATCAGCCAGGCCAGTTGTGCGTTGGCCGGCAGGGGGGTGAGGCGGTCCTGTTTCAACAATTCCCGCAGCAGGCGGCCGCGCCGGATGGCGGCTTCCATGGTGGCTTCGAGACGGGCACCGAAACGGGTGAAGACCTCCAGTTCCAGGAACTGGAGATAGTCGAGTTTCATGCGTCCGGCCTCTTGCTTGATGCTCGGGTGTTGCGCCCGGCCGCCGATGCGGGAGACCGAACGGGCGATATCGATGGCGGGTCGGAAGCCGCCCGCGAACAGATCGCTGTCCAGGTAGATCTGCCCGTCGGTTATGGAGATCAGGTTGGTGGGGATGTAGGCGGCGATCTCGCCGAGTTTGGTCTCGACCACCGGCAGTGCTGTCATGCTGCCGCCGCCATGGTCGGCGTTCAGACAGGTGGCCCGTTCCAGCAGCCGTGCATGCACGGAAAAGATGTCGCCCGGGTAGGCCTCGCGTCCCGGCGGCCGGCGCAGCAGCAGGGAGAGCTCGCGGTAGGTATTGGCATGGGTGGAGAGGTCGTCGTAGATCACCAGGACATCGCGTCCCTGACGCATCCAGAATTCACCGACGGCGCAACCGGCGAACGGCGCCAGATGTTGCAGGGCGGGCAGTCTGCTGGCCTCCGCCGCTACCACGGTGGTGTAGTCCAGCGCGCCGTATTCGCGCAGGGTATCGATGGTGTTGATGATACTGGAGCGCTTCTGGCCAATCAGCACATAGACACAATAGACATCCTGTCCATGCTGGTTGATCACGCTATCCAGCGCGATGGAACTGCGCCCCAGGCCCTCATCACCGATGAGCAGCTGGCGTTGTCCCCGGCCGATGGGGATCATGGTGTCGACGATCCGGATGCCGGTGTAGAGGGGTTTGTGCACGAAATCCCTGGCCGTGATCGGTGGCGAGGCCGACTCCAGTTCCTGCCAACGGGTGTGAGCGGGCGCCGGCCCGCCATCCAGCGGGGTTCCCAGGGGATCGATGATCCGGCCGAGCAATGCATCGCCCGCCGGTATGCTCAGCGTCCGGCCGGTACGTCGGGCCGCGGTGCCTGCCGACAGGGCGGCGGTGTCGTGCAGCAGGACCGCGCCAATCAGCCTCTCAGTCAGTTCGAACACCATGGCGCGACTGCCGTCGGCAAAGGCCAGGACGTCGTCCATGGCGGCGGAAGGCAGACCGCTGACCCAGGCAATACCATCACCGACCGATACTACGCTGCCACGTTCGTGGATACGCAGTCCCGGCCGGTAGCCCGCCAGCCAGTCCGCCTGGCGCGCCAGCAGCCCGCCCGCGGTGTCGTGGACGTTATTCATTCCGGTTGAGTTCCGTGAACCCCTCTAGTTCGTCACGGAGATTCGCACCCAGTACCCAGGCGCCGAAGGTGATTCGGACCCCGGCCAGCAGTTCAGCGTCCTGTTCGAAACGCAGCGGAATTTGCGTGCCCGTGATACCGGCCAGTGTCTGCCCGAGGCGCTGCTTCCGATCCTGGTCGATCGGGAAGGCACTGCTCACGAGGATCGCCTCGGGGGGGCGTCCCGCGCCTTCACGCAAGGTTGCGGTCTGGTCCGCCGGCAGCCGGCCGAGTTCCCCGATCGCCAGGTCCACGAGGCGGTTCTCGATGTCCGGTCCGGCCGCCTGTTCCAGCAGGCGGGTCGCGAAGCGGGCGCCCTGGCCGAGCGCGGCCTCCTCGAGACGCTGCACGGTATCCTCCCGGCGGCGCGCCTCGGCTACGCGCGCCTGCTGTTGGACCTGCTCCAGGGTGTCCTGAAGTTCGGTCATCCTGCGGGCGCGTTCAATCTCCAGTTCCCCGGCGAGGGCATTGCGCGCCTGTTGCCGTTCCTTTTCCCAGGCCGCTAGCCGGCCTTCGTACTGCTCCTGCAATTTCCTGGCATCGTCGTGCAGGGCCCTTGCCGTGGCCAGGGTCTTCTCGATGCCGGCGCGCCGGCGTGCGATCACCTCCAGCACCGGTTTGTAGAGAAACCGTTTCAGGATCCAGACCAGAACGAGGAAATTGATGATTTCCAGTATAAAGGTGGACCAGTTCAGCTCCATGAAGGTGTGCTCCCGATCGCTATCGCAGCAGATATTCGAGCAAGGGGTTGCGGAACAACACGATCAGCACGATAACCAGGACGTAGATAGCCAGCGATTCGATCATTGCCAGGCCGATGAACAGCATGCGCATGATGGAACGCTCCGCTTCCGGCTGGCGTGCCAGGGCGTCCAGGGCGCGGCTGATGGCCAGACCCATGGCGATGGCGGGCAGCATGACACCGAGCGCGATACCGAGGACCGCGGCGACCGTCGATGCTTGTACGAACGTGGTTAGATCGGGCATGGGCTACTCCTTGTCGAATTGCTTGATCTGTTGTGATTGTATGCCGCCGGCGACGTAGATGAGTGCCAGCATGCCGAAAATATAGGCCTGTACCAGGGCCTCGACGATGTGCAGCATCAGGAGCGGCACCGGCGCGAGTAAACCGGCTACCAGCAGGATGAGCATGGCCGCCATCTCCAGGCTCATGATATTGCCGAACAGCCGTACCGCCAGGGCAACGGTGCGCGTGATTTCGCTGATGATGTGGAACGGCAGCAGGATCGGGCTGGGTGTCAGGTAATGTCGCAGGTAGCGTCCCGGTCCCTGGATGCGGATGCCGAACCAGTGCGTGGACAGGAACACCAAAAAGGCTAGCGCGGAAGTGGCGGACAGGTCCCGGGTGGGGGCATGGGCGCCGGGAAGCAGTCCGCAGAGGTTGGCGATCACCAGGAAAATCCACAGGCTGCCCACGAACGGCATGAGGTGCCTGCTATGCCGGGGAGCGACCGCGGCAACCGCATCTTCAATGGTGGAAACGATGCCTTCCACCGCCGTCTGCAGCGGCCCAGGTTCACTGCGAAGGCGGTGCGACAACTGCCAGGAGAACAACCAGAGTGCGGCCATGATCACCCAGGTGGTCACCACGGTGCCGGTGATGACCACCGGCCCGACTTCGAATAGTGGCTCTATCAGCAGGCTGTCTTCGGCCATTGCCTTATTCCCGGATAAACAGGTAAACGTTCAGTGCACCTATCATGACGCCCAGCAGGATCAGGCTGAGTGTCCAGTGCATGGAGTAATCCCCGGACAGGGTGTCCAGCCAGTGCCCCAGATAGGCCCCGCCGATCACCGGCAGCACGAACAGCACGCCCAGGATGCCGACGTAGATCGTCTGGCTCATGAGATCAGGGCGCTCGCTTTCAGCCTTTTTCATGCGCTGCGCCTGGCGCTCCACCTGCCTCCTCAGGTCGTCCGGCTGCTGCATAACCGTCATCACTCCCCGGCCCTGCGGCCCATTTCCCACAGGCGCTTGAGGATGATTTCTTCCATCCGGTGCAGGCTTTGCCTGGTGGCCTGCAGTTTTTCCTCCTCCACCAGCAATTGCCGCTGCAGCGCGTCGCTGATGCGCAGGTAGTCATTGTCCACCAGGTAATGCCGGGTGCTCAGTGTCAGAACGTTGTCGCGGAAGTACAGGACCGCGCCTGGCAGGGCGAGGTAGCGCCAGTCGCCCGCGCCGACGCGAAACCGCGCCAGACCCACGATGAGTACGCTCAACATGCGGGCGTGTCCCGCGAGGATGCCGAAACTGCCCGAGGCGTCCTCACCGACGAAGGAGTTCACCCCGGCAATCACCTCGGCATGGGTCGCATCCTGCAGGCGCAGGGTAAAGGTTTTCATGCGATGGCCTCCGCCATGGCACCGCGCATGTAGCAGCGGTCTTCGGTCAGGTCATCATGGCGTCCCGCCAGAAAGGCATCGCAGTCGTTGAGCATGGTGTCCAGCGGCACCGACACGCCGGGGATGCCGGTTTGCGTGGTCGTACTCCAGAACGGCTGGGTGAGGTAGCGCTGCAGCCTGCGCGCGCGCATGACGATCTTGCGGTCCTTTGCGGACAGTTCCTCGACACCCAGCATGGTAATAATGTCCTCCAGTTCGTGGTAGCGCGCCAGGTGTTCCCGCACCCCTTCAGCGATATCGTAGTGGCGCGCCCCAAGGGTGTGGCGGTCCATGAGCCGGCTGCCGGACTGCAGGGGATCGACCGCGGGATATATGCCCTTGCCCGCCTGGGTGCGGGAAAGGATCACGGTGGTGTCCAGGTGGTTCAGGATGGCGCCGACGGCGGGGTCGGTCATGTCGTCCGCCGGCACGTACACCGCCTGCAGCGAGGTAATGGTACCGAACCTGGTGGACAGTACCCGGTCCTGCAGTTCCGCGACCTCGGTGCTCAGCGTCGGCTGGTAACCCACGGTGGCCGGCATGCGTCCGAGGAGACTGGAGACCTCGCTTCCCGCCTGCACGAAGCGGAAGACGTTGTCTATCACGAACAAAACCTCCTTGCGCAGGGTGTCGCGCAGGTATTCGGCATAGGTGAGCGCCGACAGCCCGATCCGGAAGCGCACCCCGGGTGACTCGTCCATCTGGCCGAACACCATCAGGGTCTGCGGCAGTACACCGGCGTTGCGGATCTCGTGCCAGAGTTCGTGGCCTTCGCGGATGCGTTCGCCCACCCCGGCGAAGACCGACACACCCTTGTGCAGGGTGGCCACCGCATGCATGAACTCCATGATCAGCACGGTCTTGCCGACTCCTGCGCCGCCGAACAGGCCGGTCTTGCCGCCCTTGACGAAGGGGCACAGCAGGTCGATGACCTTGATGCCGGTCTGCAGCACTTCACCAACCCCGACCGCATCCTGCAGCGGCAGCAGCCGGCCATGGACGTTGCGGGACTCCCCTGTGTGCAGTGCCTCGCCGCCATCCAGCGGTTCCCCGAAGAGGTTCAGCAGGCGCCCCAGGCAGCCGGGTTCCACCGGTACGTGCAACGGCGCGCCGGTATCATAGATCGGCATGCCCCGGTACAGGCCGGCGCTGCTGTGCAGGGTGATGGCGCGCACCCGGCGCTTGTCCAGGTGCTGGTGTACTTCGAACAGACAAGTCTCGTGATCGAGCAGGGTATACAGCGCCTGGTGGCGGGGCGGCAGGAGTTCGCACTCCATCACCACCACGGGACCATGGACTTCGCTGATCTTCCCGATGGGGCTTTCTTTGCTCGCAACCGATTCAGGCATGTAGATAAGTATACGTTCCAGACGGGCGTCTTTCAGCGGAACCGGGAGCCAAGCGTGTGGCTGCGAAAGTGTATTGCAACCACCTCCTGTAGCCGTACCCCGACAATTCCGGTTTACTGTCCGGCGTGTCGCGGCACGGTGGTGCGGAGATCACTGCCTACAGCCGGACGGTGTTTAATCTGTGCAGGCGGTGCTGTGGACTGTGATTTTGCCGGATCTAAACTTGAGATAATTTAGTAAAAGGTAATATACTAAAAAGCTGTATTACTCTAACCGGACCGGAGGTGTGTAATGGAAGTCGGAGTTTTGACAATGATTGTGTGGATCGGGGTTGTCGGGGCAATGCTGGCCGCTCTCAAGTTCTGGCTGGGTCGTATCTGCAGCCTTACCTGTGAAGATCTTGCCTGCGTCGACCGCGAGGACTGCGAACCGGGTGAAGGGTGAGGTTTTAGGAGTGAACAGTCAGATGTGAAAAGTTAGAAGTGAAAAGTAAAAAGTGAACAATAAGATGTGAGAAGTGAGAAATCGGGGGTGAGAGGTTGTTGACAGGAAAGTCGGGCTGGGTGCGACAATCATGCCACCTTTCACCTTTCACCTTTCACCTTTCACCTTTCACCTTTCACCTTTCACCTTTCACCTTTCACCTTTCACCTTTCACCTTTCACCTTTCACCTTTCACCTTTCACCTTTCACCTTTCATCTTCTAACTTTTCACTTCTCTCTTCATCATCCCTGTTCTTCTTGTCGATCACGGGTCCATCGTCGTCCATCAGAATACGGTGTGCCGGTCCTTCCAGATCGTCGAACTGGCCGGAGCGAATCGCCCACAGGAAGATCCAGATGATCAGACCGACCAGGATGACTGACAGGGGGATTAGCAGGTAGATGATTTCCAATCTGAATATCTCGTGTTTTAGCGCTCGCGGGTCAGTCGCAGGGCATTGACCACCACCAGCAGCGAACTCGCCGACATGCCGATGGCCGCCATCCACGGGGCCACGTAGCCGAGTGCCGCCGCGGGTAGCGCGGTGAGATTATAGATCACCGCCCACACCAGGTTCTGGCGGATGATGCGCTGGGTGTGCCGCGCCAGCCGCAAACCGACTGCCAGCCTTCCCAGGTCGTCTGACATAAGGATCATGTCGGCACTGGCATGACTGATGTCCGCGGCTCCGCGCATGGCGATCGAGACGTCGGCGGCGGCGAGTACCGGGGCGTCGTTGATGCCGTCGCCGACCATCACCACGACGGCACCTCCCTGCTGCAGCGCCTGTACGTGCTTCAGCTTGTCATCGGGTTTCATATCGCCGTGCACGGTCGAGATGCCGGCCTCCGCGGCGACCGCCTGTGCCGCGGCCGAATTGTCACCACTCAATAGCACCACTTGTCTGCCGGCCTGTTGCAGGGCCGTCACAACGGCACGTGCTTCGTCCCGGAGACGGTCCCGCAGGTCGAATACCGCATGGATCCGTTTGGCATCTGCCAGCAGCACCCGTGTATCCCCGGTGGTATCACCGGTAACGGCCGCTGCATCGGCCGTCGTGTGTTCCGTGATGAATTGCGCGTTACCGATGTACCAGTCCTCGCCGGCGATGCGGCCGCAGATGCCGGCGCCCGGGAAGTTGGTGAGGCCGGAGACTTCGAACATATGGATTCCCGGTGCGGACCTCACCAGGGCCTTGCCGGCCGGGTGCTCCGAGCTGGCTTCCAGCGTCGCGGCGATATCCAGCAGACTGTCCCGGGCGTACTCCGACAGGATCTGCGTGGCCGTGACGGCCGGGACGCCGTAGGTAAGGGTACCGGTCTTGTCGAATACTACATGGGTGCTGCGTGCCAGAGTCTCGAAGCCCTGGCTGCGCACGCTCAGCAGACCCAGCCCGAGCATGGCGCCGGTGGCGGCGCTCATGGCCGTAGGAGTGGCCAGCGACAGGGCGCAGGGGCAGGTGACCACCAGCACCGATACCAGGACGGGCAGCCAGGCATCCGGCTCCATCCGCCACCAGTACACACCCGTGACGACGGCAATGAGGATGACGGCGCTGACGAACCAGGAGGCGGCACGGTCGGCAAGGCGGGTGATGGCGGGTTTTTCCGCCTGCGCACGGTCCAGCAGCCGCACGATCTCCGCCAGCACGGTATCCAGGCCGGTGCGCTCGACCGTCATAGTCAGCGGGCTCTCGATATTGATGCTGCCGCCGATCAGCTGGTCTCCCGGGCCCTTGCGCAGAGGGTTGCTCTCGCCGGTGAGCAGAGCTTCGTTGACGCTGGATATACCGGTCTCGATTTGCCCGTCCGCCGGCACGTGTTCCCCGGCACGGATCAGCACCCGGTCCCCGGGCTGCAGTTCTGCGGCCGGGATGATTTCGGGCTCGCCGCCGGCGTTGGTTGCCAGGCGTGTCGCCATCGCGGGCAGAGAATGACTGAGCTGTTCCGCCTTCTCGGCCCCACGTTTGCGTGCCATCAGTTCGAAATAGCGGCTGACCAGCAGGAAAAAGACGAACATGACCACCGAGTCGTAATAGACCTCGCCCAGACCGGTCCAGCTGGCATGCACACTTCCGCCGAAGGCCACCAGGATGCCCAGGGAGACGGGCACGTCCATACCGATGCTGCGATAGTGCAGATCGCGCCAGGCACCGCGCAGGAAGGGGGCGCCGGCATATATCAGTACCGGGGTCGTCAGCAGCAGGCCGAGCCAGCGAAAGAAGGTGCGGAAACCGGTCTCCATGCCGGACCAGTCGCCGACGTACAGGGCGATCGACAGCACCATGATCTGCATGCCCAGTACCCCGGCCACCCCGATACGCTTCAACTGGTTACGGCGCTCGCGCTCGAAGGCCTGCTGCTGCTGTCGCGGGTCGTACGGGTGCGCCGTGTAGCCGATGTTGTGGATGGCCTGGAGAATTTCGCTGAGCTTGATACGACTTTCGTCCCAGCAGACCCGGGCCCGGTGCGTAGCGTAATTAACCTGCATATCCAGCACCCCGGGGAGCCGGGCCACGTGGCGCTCGTTCAGCCAGACGCAGGCGGCACAGGTGATTCCTTCCAGGATCAGGGCCGCCTCGCGCAGACGGTCTCCGCCATCGCGCACGAAGGTCTTCTGCACCTCGGGATTGTCATAGACTCGCGTCTGCTGGATGAACTCCGGCAGCAATTCGGTTCCGGTGGGGGCGGGAGCGGTACGGTGGCGGTAGAAATCACCGTGCCCGGCGGCGATTATGGCGTTGGCCACCGCCTGGCAGCCGGCACAGCACATGGGTTCGTCGCGGTCGTTGATTCTTGCGGTGAGGTCCATGCCCGGGGGCACCGGCAGGCCGCAGTGATAGCAACAGGCCCTGTCGGGACTGTCACGGGTCTGCTGGATTTCGGGTGCGCTGATGGTCGAGGGCACTAAGGTTTACCGGTAAGGCTGAGGAACTCCGCGGTAGCATACCTCAATGCAAACAACCTCGTTCAGGTGGAGGATTTCCAATTATTTGATCTGGATCAAGTGGAGGGCGATGTCATTTGAGAATAATACCCCGCGCGTGACGGGCAAATTGACGCACTGGCGCCTGCTCATCAAGTCATTGACTTGTAGACGCATGACCGGGAAACTATGCGCCGGCCAGAAATCCGCAAGGGGCGTCGCCGATGGTGCTAGAGCACGTTTGGGGTTTGTTTGCCAACCCGAAACAGGAGTGGATCACCATTCGGGATGACGAATGCACCCTCGCAAATTGCTACGCACTGCATGTCCTTATTCTGGCGGCAGTACCGGCATTGTCCGGATTTATCGGCACTACCCAGTTTGGCTGGCAGATCGGTGCAGGGGAGCCGGTCAGATTGACACTGCAGAGTGCCGGGCTGATTGCCGTGCTCTACTACATGGCGATGCTAGTCGGTGTGTTCTCGATCGGCTGGATGATCCACTGGATGGGCGGCACCTATGGGGCCGACGTGCAATTATCCCAGTGTGTGGTCCTGGCGGCCTACACGGCGACGCCACTGTTCCTGATCGGCCTCATGGAACTGTATCCGGTTCTGTGGCTGAACATGGTGCTGGGCATACCCGCACTGGCTTATACGGTTTACTTGCTTTACACAGGCGTACCCATCCTGATGAGGATATCCGAGGACCGCGGTTTTCTGTTTTCCAGCGCGGTCCTTGCGGTGGGGCTGGTGGCCCTGGTAGCCCTGCTGGCGGCTACCGCGATTCTCTGGGGTATCGGCCTGGGGCCGGAGTTTAGGTAGTAGTCTGAAAACTGGGTTTTTCATTATTCGTCAACAATCTGAGTCAGGGAGGTCGGCCATGACCGATCAGCAAACCTACAATTACAAGGTGGTCAGGCAATTTGCGATCATGACCATTGTCTGGGGTATCGTCGGGATGCTCGTCGGCGTATACATAGCTGCGGAGCTGGCGTGGCCGGCGCTCAACTTCGATTTACCGTGGTTGACCTTCAGCCGCCTTCGGCCCCTGCACACCAATGCGGTGATCTTCGCGTTTGGTGGCTGCGCGCTGTTCGCGACTTCCTATTATGCTGTGCAGCGCACCTGCCATACCCGCCTGTTCGGTGACGGACTGGCGTCATTCACCTTCTGGGGCTGGCAGCTCATCATCCTGCTGGCGGCGGTCACTCTGCCGCTCGGGATCACCACGAGCAAGGAGTATGCCGAACTGGAGTGGCCGATCGACTTGCTGATCACCGTGGTCTGGGTGGCCTATGCCGTGGTGTTTTTCGGCACCATCGCCAAGCGTAAGGTGCAGCACATCTACGTGGCTAACTGGTTCTATGGAGCCATGATCATCACGATCGCGATCCTGCATGTGTTCAACAGTGCGGAGATCCCGGTATCCCTGTTCAAGTCCTACTCGGTCTACGCAGGTGTGCAGGACGCCATGGTGCAGTGGTGGTACGGGCATAACGCCGTGGGCTTCTTCCTGACGGCGGGCTTCCTCGGCATGATGTACTACTTCGTGCCCAAGCAGGCCGGCAGGCCGGTGTATTCCTACCGTCTCTCGGTGGTGCATTTCTGGGCGCTGATCTTCACCTATATCTGGGCAGGCCCGCACCATCTGCACTATACGGCACTGCCCGACTGGGCCCAGTCGCTGGGTATGGTCATGTCCCTGATCCTGCTGGCACCATCCTGGGGTGGCATGATCAACGGCATCATGACCCTCTCGGGTGCCTGGGAGAAGCTGCGCACCGACCCGGTGCTGCGCCTGCTGATCGTCTCGATCTCGTTCTACGGCATGTCGACCTTCGAAGGGCCGATGATGTCCATCAAGACCGTGAATGCCCTGTCGCACTACACCGACTGGACCATCGGCCACGTGCATTCCGGTGCGCTCGGCTGGGTTGCGCTGGTCTCCATGGGCAGTCTCTATTACCTGATTCCGCGGCTGTTCAACCGCGAACTCTACAGCCTCAAGCTGGTGGAAGTGCACTTCTGGACTTCGACCATCGGCATCGTGCTCTACATTGCTTCGATGTGGGTGGCCGGCATTATGCAGGGTCTGATGTGGCGCGCCACCAACGCCGACGGCACGCTGACCTACAGCTTCATCGAGTCGGTCCAGGCGATGCATCCGTACTACATCGTTCGCTTCCTGGGCGGTTCCTTCTTCCTGCTGGGTACCCTGATCATGGCCGTCAATATCTGGAAGACCGTTGCGGGAGCCAAGCCGGCCGAGGCAGCCATTCCGGCACCGGCCGCGGCCCACTAAAGGAGATAAAGTTATGGCGACTGGACATGACAAGGTAGAAAAAAATATCGGCTTGATGATCGTGCTGATCTTGCTCGTCGTTTCCGTCGGCGGCCTGGTGCAGATCGTCCCGCTGTTTTTCCAAACCTCGACCACGCAAGCGGTAGCCGGTTTGGAGCCCTACACACCGCTGCGACTGGCTGGCCGTGACGTCTATATCCGCGAAGGCTGCTACGTCTGCCACTCGCAGATGATCCGCCCCTTCCGGGCCGAGACCGAGCGCTACGGCCACTATTCTGTCGCCGGCGAGTTCGTGTATGACCACCCGTTCCAATGGGGATCGAAGCGTACTGGTCCCGACCTGGCCCGTGTCGGCGGCCGCTACAGTGACGACTGGCACCGGGTGCACCTGCACAACCCGCGCGATGTGGTGCCCGAGTCCATTATGCCGGGTTATCCCTGGCTTGAGACAACTCCGGCGGATGCCAGCCACATCCGGAAAAAGATGGAAGTGCTGCGCCTGCTCGGAGCGCCTTACAGCGACGAGGAAATCGCCAATGCGCCCCAGGCGCTTGAAGGCAAGACCGAACAGGATGCTCTCATCGCTTACCTGCAGGGTTTGGGCACGGCCATCAAGAACCGGAGATAACGAAGATGGATATCCCGATGATACATGCAATCTGGACCGTCGTGCTGATGGTCCTGTTCATTGGCATTGTCTTCTGGGCCTGGAGCGGCAAGCGCAAGGCACGCTTTGATGCGGCGGCCCGACTCCCGTTCGACGAGGACGAGCTGATGCAACCGAATAATACATCCAAGGAGAATCCCCATGGCTGATTTCACGAGCAGCTTCTGGAACTGGTACATCATTATCCCGACGGTCGCCGGTATCATCGGCTGCTTTCTGCTGATCCGCTGGTTGTCCACCGGTGGAGCAAAACCGGGTGAACAGGCCGAGTCCATGGGCCACGTCTGGGACGAGGATCTCGAGGAACTCAACAATCCGCTGCCCCGCTGGTGGCTGAACATGTTCTATCTGACCCTGTTCTTCGGTATCGGCTATCTGATCCTGTACCCTGGGCTGGGCAGTTTCGCCGGCATCCTGGGATGGAGTTCCGCCGGGCAGTACGACCAGGAGATCGATATGGCCGATGCCAAATACGGCCCGCTGTTCTCCCGTTACGAGAGCATGGATCTCGTTGCGGTCGCGAAAGACCCGGAGGCCCTGCGCATGGGTGAACGGCTGTTCGTGAACTACTGTGCGGTCTGCCACGGCTCGGATGCCCGCGGGGCCCGCGGTTTCCCGAACCTGCGTGACAACGACTGGCTGTATGGCGGTGCGCCGGAGACCATCGAGCAGACCATCCTGAATGGTCGCAACGGCGTCATGCCCTCCTGGGAAAGCGCGCTCGGCGGTGAAGCCGGTGTTGCCGACGTGACCCAGTATGTCCTCGGGCTGAGCGGCCACAATGTCGATACCGCGGCCGCGGCGCGCGGTGAGCAGAAGTTCAAGACCCTGTGTGTTGCCTGTCATGGAGCGGACGGTACCGGTAACCAGGCATTGGGCGCACCCAATCTGACGGACAAGATCTGGCTCTACGGTGGTACCGAGGCCACGGTTAAGGAGACCATCGCCAAAGGTCGCAACGGCACCATGCCGGCACATGCCGATTTCCTCGGCAAGGACAAGGTCCACCTGCTGGCCGCCTATGTGTACAGCCTATCGAAGGGAAACATGGCGGAGTAACGGCCTCTGCATCTTGCAACCGATAAACAAACCGATATGGCAGAAAAACGGATACCCCGGATGCAGAAATGCATCGCAGTCCTGTGGCCGTCGTTCATGGTGGCGATCGTTGCCACGGGACTGTTTTTCTCAGCCTTCGATCCGGTGGATCTGATGCCATTCGGTGAGGAAACGGGTATCAGCCGCTTCGGTGTCTATACCTTGGGTTTCTTCTCCTTCTGGCTGATTACGGCCGTATCGGGAATCGGGACCCTGTATTTCGCCGTCACCAACTGTCTGCGCAGCAACGCCGGCAAAAAGCCCTAGGGGGCCCTATGGATGCCCCGGAAACCAGCAGGGCTGCCGACACCCGGCAATCCGATGAGCAGGTAGCCCGCTCTCTCTACGCCAAACAGGAAAAGATCTATCCGCGCGAGGTGCATGGCCTGTACGCACGCCTGCGCACTCTGGGCGTGCTCGGCCTGCTCGGCATCTACTACGTCACGCCCTGGCTGCAGTGGAACGGCCACCAGGCCGTGCTGCTCGACCTGCCGGCGCGCAAGTTCTATATCCTCGGGCTCACCTTCTGGCCGCAGGATTTCATCTACCTGGCCGCATTGCTGATCCTGGCCGGTCTGTCACTGTTCTTCGTGACCGCCATCGCAGGCCGTATCTGGTGCGGCTATGCCTGCCCGCAGACCGTGTGGACCGAGGTCTTTCTGTGGATGGAACGCAAGATCGAGGGTGACCGCATGAAGCAGAAAAAGCTCGATGCGATGCCCATGAACGCCCGCAAGTTGCGCATCAAGACAACCAAGCATGCGGTGTGGCTGCTGTTTTCAGCCTGGACGGGGTTCACTTTCGTCGGTTATTTCTCACCGATCCTGGAGCTGGGCAGAAATCTGATGGCGTTCAGCATCGGGCCCTGGGAGACCTTCTGGATCATTTTCTACGGCTTCGCGACCTACGGCAACGCCGGCTGGATGCGCGAGCAGGTGTGCAAGTACATGTGTCCCTACGCGCGTTTCCAGAGCGCGATGTTCGACAAGGACACGCTGATCATTTCCTATGACGAGCTGCGTGGCGAGCCACGGGGTTCGCGCAAGCGCAGTGCCGATCCGAAGTCCGCGGGTCTCGGCGATTGCATCGATTGCACACTGTGCGTGCAGGTATGTCCGACCGGCATCGATATCCGCAAGGGCCTGCAGTACGAATGCATCGCCTGTTCCGCCTGCATCGATGCCTGTGATGACGTCATGGACAGGATGGGCTATGCGAAGGGGCTGATCCGCTACACCACGGAAAATGCCCTGGAAGGGCTGAAGACACATATTGTCCGCCCCCGCATCGTGATCTACGCGGCGTTTCTGGCGGCCATCATGGCGGTGTTCGCCTACTCCGTCACCCACCGCGTGTCGCTGGGGCTGGACGTGATCCGTGACCGCAACCGCCTGTACCGGGAGACGGATGAAGGGCTGATCGAAAACGTCTACATCCTCAAGGTCCTCAATATGGACTCGGCCGAGCATACCTACAAGCTGCGTGTCAGCGGCATTGAGGATCTGGAACTGTTCAAGGATGCAGCGGAAATCCGCGTTCCCGCCGGCGAGGTGATGGAGTTGCCCGTACGCCTGCGTGCCGATGAGGAGGAACTGGAGGAGCGCAGTACCGAAGTGGAGTTCGAGCTGGTCGCCACCGACGACCCCAACCTGCGGGTGACGGAAAAAGCCCGCTTCCTGGGGCCGCATTAGCCCGTCTCCTGAAAACCATACCTTGTGACGGCGCTTGCGATGGCGAAAAAAAACCCCTGGCACAAGGAACCCTGGGTGTGGCTGCTCATTGCCCTGCCCATGTGCGCGGTCATCGGTGGCATGATCACCCTCTACCTTGCGGTCACGACCAGTGACGGCCTGGTAGTCGATGACTATTACGAGCGCGGCAAGACGATCAATATGGACCTGGCACGGGACCGGGCCGCCGCCCTGCACGGTCTGCGGGCACGGCTTGACTTCGACAATACCAGCCGCCGTGTCCTGCTGACCCTGGACTCCAGCGACTCCACTCATCCGGCGCAGGTGCGGCTTTCTCTGTTGCATCCCACACGCCCCGGCCACGACCAGATCGTGCAGTTGCTGCCGGAGGCGAACGACGAATATGCCGGTACCCTGCAGCCTTTGTCCGAGGGCCACTGGTATCTGCTGCTGGAGGCCGATGACTGGCGCCTGTCAGGAACCCTGCAGGCGATTCGCGATCCGGAAATCGTACTTTCACCCGCGACATCCACAGGTCCTTGATGCGACAGTTCACCACTCCGTGATGGGGATGCCGTCGTTCGCCGCAAGGCATTGTCCGCCTTGCCGGAATGAGATCCACAGCTTCCCGGTTTCCGCGGCTTGTAACCTCACAATAGGTAAACCCGATGCCTGGACATGCGGCCCATGAACATTGAAACCCTGACCACCGCGTTTCTCGTCGGGCTGCTGGGCGGTACCCATTGTCTAGGTATGTGCGGCGGGATCGTCGGTGCGCTCTCCAGTGGCCTGAGCGGAGGTTTGCGCGAGTCGCGCTGGCACTATCTTGCCGCGCAGCTTGCCTACAATGCGGGAAGGATCGGCAGTTACACCGTGGCCGGCCTGCTGGTGGGGGCATTTGCCGGCCAGGCGGGTCAAGCAGGTATTCTGGAAGGTGTGCCGGTGGGGCGCTATCTCGCGGGTATCATCATGGTCCTGTTAGGTATCTACCTGGCAGGCTGGTGGCATACCCTGTCGTTCCTGGAAAAGGCCGGAGCCCGCCTCTGGAAGTACCTCGAACCCCTGGGAAGGCGCTGGTTGCCGGTACGCCACGCCGGAGAGGCGTTTCTGCTGGGACTCGTCTGGGGCTGGCTGCCCTGCGGCATGGTCTATGCGGCCCTGAGCATGGCTTTGGCAAGCGGTTCTGCGCCCGGTGGTGCGGCCACCATGCTGGCATTCGGGCTGGGAACCCTGCCGACCCTGTTGACCGTGGGTCTGGTTTACAATGCATTGCGGCGATTTCTGCAGGACCCCCGTGTCCGGGTCGTCGCCGGACTCCTGGTCATCGCGTTTGGATGCATGCTGCTGTTCGCCAATCCAGCCGGGCACGGTGTCCATATGGGGCATCATAATCATCATCTCTAGGAGGCGGTCGGACTTGGGACTGAACTACTACGCCGGTGGGAGAGCGCCCCATTTTCCCGATCCTTTTCGTCAAATAGCAACCCCTATTCTCCTCAAACAATCAGAAAAATGGCCTCACCCTCCCCACTTGCTCGCTACGATCGCCCAAGTCCGACAGCCTCCTGGATCTTCCAGTTCAGGCAGACGCTTAGCATATGTTGCGGCCTTGCCGACGTGGAATTGACGCTGGCAGCGTTGGTGTTTGGTAATATTAGAAACACAATATATAGTGCTTCACTGTTAGAGCCGCAGGGTCATTTATTATCCGTATTGACATTCGCTGAAAAATATTAACTACATGATAAATAAAGTAATAAAGTATAAATCAAAATAGACTTGACAGCACCGCGCGCGCTGCATAATCTTTCCGCCTCCAACACAATATATTGTGTTCTAAGGAATCGGAATCATCTGCAGGTGTGCGCGATACGGGGCGCGGGTGATCTCCGGCATCTAATAATCCAAGAACAGGGGAGGGACAGACCGCATGACCACTACCGCGTATCTCAAGGCAGTACCCGCAAGTGTTGCAGACATTCCGCTGCAAACCGCGTCGCAGGATATCTGGGAGAAGAAGTACCGCCTGGTATCCAAAGACGGCTCAGTGATCGATCACAGCATCGATGCCACCTATCAGCGGATTGCCCGTGCGCTTGCGGATGTCGAAACGACACCGGAGCTGCGCGAGAAGTGGTACCAGAAATTCCTCTGGGCGCTGCGTCATGGTGCCATCCCGGCCGGACGCATCACCTCCAATGCCGGTGCCCAGGAACACAAGCCGGCGACATCCACCATCAACTGCACGGTGTCGGGAATCGTGCAGGATTCCATGAACGACATTCTCGAGAAGGTGCACGAGGCGGGCCTGACGCTGAAGGCCGGTTGCGGTATCGGCTACGAGTTCTCCACGCTGCGTCCGAAGGGCGCCTACGTGTCCGGTGCGGGTGCCTACACATCCGGGCCGCTGTCCTTCATGGATATCTATGACAAGATGTGTTTCACCGTCTCCTCTGCGGGCGGTCGCCGCGGGGCGCAGATGGCGACCTTCGACGTCGGCCATCCCGACGTCATGGATTTCATTCGCGCCAAGCGGGAAAACGGGCGCCTGCGACAGTTCAACCTGTCCTTGTTGATTACCACCGACTTCATGAATGCGGTCAGGAATGACGGTGAGTGGCAGCTGGCGTTCCCGATCTGCGGCCAGGAGCTGAACGGTTCCCTCGACCTCAATGACACGCAGAGCGTGGTGTGGCGCGAATGGCCCTACAAGGGGGATTACATCACCAACAACGACGGGCTGGTCGCCTGCAAGGTCTACCGGACGGTTCCCGCGCGGCGTCTCTGGGACATGATCATGTGTTCCACCTACGACTTCGCCGAGCCGGGATTCATCCTGATCGACAAGGTCAACGAGATGAACAACAACTGGTTCTGCGAGAACATCCGCGCAACCAACCCCTGCGGCGAGCAGCCACTGCCGCCCTACGGCTCCTGCCTGCTGGGATCGATCAACCTGACCAAGTTCGTACGCAATCCGTTCACCAACCAGGCCGAGTTCGACTGGAAGGAATTTCGCGAGGTCGTGGCCATATTCACGCGCATGCTGGACAACGTGGTCGAGATCAACGGCCTGCCCTTGCCCGGGCAGCAGAACGAGATCATGCGCAAGCGCCGCCACGGCATGGGTTTCCTGGGCCTGGGTTCGACCGCCACGATGTTGTGCATGAAGTACGGGGAGCAGGATTCGCTGGAGTTCACCGAGCGGGTCAGCCGCGAGCTGGCGCTGACCGGCTGGTGCGTGGCATTGGATCTGGCGAAGGAGAAGGGGGCGGCCCCCATCATGGAGGAGGACTTCACCGTCACCGAGGAAATGCTGCGCAAGCGTCCCGAGATGCGCCGCGACGGTTACCTGCCGGGTGAAACCATCAAGGGCAAGGTGCTGCACGCCAGGTACAGCCGCTACATGCAGCTGGTCGCCGGGGAGGCGCCGGAATTGGTTCGGGAACTGACCGAGCATGGTGCACGTTTCACGCATCACAGCTCCATTGCGCCGACCGGGACCATCTCCCTGTCGCTGGCGAACAATGCCAGCAACGGCATCGAGCCCAGTTTCGCGCACCAGTATTCCCGCAACGTCATTCGCGAGGGGCGCAAGACCAAGGAGAAGGTGGACGTGTTTTCGTTCGAGTTGCTGGCGTATCGCGAGCTGGTGAATCCGGACGCCACCGCCGCCATGGACGATGGCGCCGACGGCCTGCCGGACTACTTTATCGCCGCCGACAATGTCACGCCGAAGCAGCACGTCGATATCCAGACGGCCGCCCAGAAGTGGGTGGATTCCTCCATCTCCAAGACGGCCAACGTACCAACGGATTATCCCTTCGAGGACTTCAAGGATATCTACCTGTATGCCTGCGAGAAGGGACTGAAGGGCTGCACCACGTTCCGTTTCAATCCAGAGGCCTTCCAGGGCGTGCTGGTTAAGGAACAGGACCTGGAAAACACCATCTACGAGTTCACCCTGGATGACGGTTCCAGGGTTAGCCTGAAGGGTAACGAGGAAGTCGAATACGACGGCGAGACCCATACCGCAGCGAATCTCTACGATGCCCTCAAGGAAGGGTACTACGGTAAATTCTGAACAGTCGGATACAACGAACACGCAGGAGCAGAACATGGCAATTCGCATCGACAAGAAGATTGTGGACTATCGGGTGGGCGACAAGGACGAGCCGCAGCAGGAACAGGTCGCAGTGGCAGCAAACGATGCGGTCAGTGAACCTGAGGATAACGTGGTGCACCTGCACGAAAAGCTGGAGCGTCCGGACATGCTCATTGGCTCGACCTACAAGGTCAAGACGCCGCTGTCCGAGCATGCGCTGTACGTCACCATCAACGATATCGTGCTCAATTACGGTACTTCGAATGAACTGCGGCGGCCGTTCGAGATCTTCATCAACTCCAAGAACATGGACCATTTCCAGTGGATCGTGGCGCTGACCAGGATTATCTCTGCGGTATTCCGGAAGGGTGGTGACGTTACCTTTCTGGTGGAGGAACTGCGCTCGGTGTTCGATCCGCGCGGCGGCTATTTCAAGAAAGGCGGCAAGTACATGCCGTCGCTGGTCGCGGAGATCGGTGACGCCATCGAGTGCCACATGCGCATGACCGGCCTGCTGAAGGATGACGGCATGGATGAACACCAGCGCAAGCTGCTCGAGGAAAAGCGTGCCCAGTTCGAGGCAGCCGCGGGTGCCGCGAAAGACAGTGGCTGCGGTGATTTCCCAGAGGGTTCACAGCTGTGTGCCAAGTGCCAAACCAAGGCGGTGATCCAGATGGACGGCTGCATGACGTGCCTGAACTGCGGCGACTCCAAGTGCGGGTAGGCTGTGTCTTAGCGGGTCGTGGATGTGGTCGCACACTGCAGGGCTGTGGAATAATCAACGGGTCGGGGGCCCGTTGGAGCGTGCGGCTTGCCGCGTCGGCCCCGCAGAAAGAGGCGCAGGGATGCGCTGATTAACAGGCCGATCACGGTATGATCCAGGCCGGCCCTCGAGTGGTTCCCCGGCCTCACCTTCCCCTGTACAGCGCAAGTGCGCGGGAACCAGCGGTGGCCGGGATAGGCTATTCATGTAAATACAGTGTCTTCGACTCGTTCGCCGTAGCACAATCCGCTCAACAGATTGCAAGCCTCAGTGCTGCCCGGTGAGACATCCGGGGTAGTACCTTTGGACCATTGAGCTGCTAGTGGCGTTTGTTTATAAATGAAACAGGGGTCGGATTTTCGATACCCCGTGACTGACAACAATAACCCCTTGCCCGGGTATGCAGGCCACCGGCAAAGGAGGCAGAATGTTTCTGCAGCAGAAACCGATACCGGGCTACTGGTACAGCAATTTCTCCGGACAACTGATTCAGGTCAGGGCGCTGGTTTTCACCCGGGACAAGCGCAGTCGCATTATCATCGAGGATATCAACGGCCGGCGCGAGTCCATCGATTTCACACTCTGGCAAGGTATGGACCTGGTGTTGCACTCCCCCGTTGCCGGGCGCGAATCGGACGGAGTCGTATACGATCGCTGACCCGTAAGTCGCTGCCTCACGGAAAAATCCTGTTTCATCCTGGCACGTAACCCGCTGGTTGCACGGAACCAACGGGAGTGGCCGTGTTCATGTGGCGGCAAGGGGTTTCCAATCGGTCTCACTAACCCCACATCACAGCTACTGCGGTAATGACTGGAATTTCCGGGTCAGGGCAAGGCGCTGGCCGTGTTCAAGATTAGGTGTCGCACCGGACCGTCCAGACAGGATATGATTCCGTTCTGTGCAGCCGGCTGCCGGCTTGATCTGCGTTTACGCAATTGTGGCATGACAGGGGATATCCCCCCTGATGGTGCCTGTCAGGCAGGCAAGATATTGACTCGATATGTACCTTAAGCATTTTAATCTCACTGAAAGGCCGTTTTCCATAACACCGGACCCGCGGTTCCTCTACATGAGTGCGCGCCACCGGGAAGCACTGGCTCATTTACTCTACGGCCTGGGTGAGGGCGGCGGTTTCGTGCAGCTTACGGGGGAGGTGGGTACCGGCAAAACGACTATCTGCCGTTGTCTGCTGGAGCAGGTCCCCGATAATGTTGATCTGGCGCTGGTGCTGAATCCCAAGGTGACGGCGGCCGAGCTGATTGCCACTGTCTGCGATGAACTCGCCATTGACTACCCGGAACAGAATTCCAGCATAAAGACCCTGACCGACATACTGAACCGTCACCTGCTGGATACCTTTGCGCAGGGGCGGCGTACGGTACTGATCATTGATGAGGCACAGAATCTCGGTGCTGACGTACTGGAGCAGGTCCGTCTGCTGACCAACCTGGAGACCGCCACCCAGAAGCTGCTGCAGATTATCCTGATCGGCCAGCCGGAGTTGCGCAAACTGCTGGCGCGTGATGACATGCGCCAGTTATCCCAGCGTGTGACCGCGCGCTATCACCTGGATCCCATCGGTTTAGAAGAAACCGGCGCTTACATCCGGCACCGCCTGCAAATTTGCGGAAACTCGCAACAGGTGTTCAACCGTCGCGCGGTCAAGAGAATCCAGCACTTCAGTGGTGGCATTCCCCGTTTGATCAACGTCCTGTGTGATCGTGCCATGCTGGGGGCCTATGTCGAGGGCAAGTCGCAGGTCGATGCCGGGGTGGTCAACAAGGCGGCGAGCGAGGTGTTCGCGGCGGATGCACGCGCCGTGTGGAAGCCTGGCTGGCTGATTACCGGCGGCATTGGTGCAGGGGCGCTCGTAATGCTTCTGCTGGCATTCAGTCATCCGTGGCAATGGGCTGGACCCGGAGGCACGGTATCCATTACCGGGCCCGGGGACACGCCTGTGGAACAGGCAAGTGTTACCGCTCGGGAGACAGGATCAAAGCCGGGGTTGCAGCAGAGGGCAGCGGCCGATAATGCTGCAGACCAGGAACAGTCGGCGCTTGAAGCGGCAAGCGAGGCCGAGGTGAGCTCCCTGGGTGAGGTGTTGCTCGAGTCGGACAGCTCGTTCTATCGTGCTGCGTGGACGGAGTTGCTGGCCTTGTGGTCCGTGGTCCTGCCGCAAAGCATCAAACCCGATTTTTGCGACTTCACCCGCAAATATGGCCTGCTGTGCCTGCCGGGGCAGGGAAACTGGAATAATTTACGCCAGTACAATCGCCCGGTGATTCTGAATCTGGTTGACGCCAAAGGACGGCATGTCCCGGTGGTGCTGAAACATCTGGATGATTCGGTTGTGGAGCTGATGATCGGTGAGGACTTGTATCGCCTGTCCATTGAGCAGGTGGATCGCTACTGGTTCGGTGATTATGTCTTGCTGCTGCAGATGCCGCCGGGTGGCCATATGTATCTCAGGGTAGGTGACCGGGGAGGGGACGTTGACTGGCTGCGCCAGCAGCTGGAGAAGGCGCTGGGTGTCGCTATTCCTGCCGCGGATGCACAGCTGTTTGACGATCGGCTGCAACAGAAGGTGCTGGATTTTCAGCGCAGCCGCGGTCTGGTCGCTGATGGAATCGTTGGTGAAAATACACTGATTCAGCTCAATACAAGGTCCGGACGCGAAGGTGTGCCGCGTTTGTCATCTGATACAACCTGAGAGAAGTGCATGTCCTATATCCTTGATGCACTTAAGAAGGCGGACCAGGAACGGAGTCTGGGCAGCGTCCCGGATCTGGAAACTCCCCACTGGGGGATCAGGCGGTCGGTGCGAAACTATCGCTGGGTCTGGGTCTTGGCCGCACTGCTGCTGGTCAATGGGGTGCTGCTGAGCGTATTGCTGGGGCGCAATACAGAAGTTCACGAGCCAAAGGCTGTTGCGCAGTCTGCGGGCCAGGCAGCCGGTACGCATCCCTTGCCGGTCGTGCCGGTGGAAGGTGCCGGCGGCACTGTCGTTACCATGCCGCGCAGCATGACCCAGATCGTGCAGTCACACACGAAACCGGCCTCGCCCTCCGTGACAGTACCGCCGGTGACCCGCTCCGAGCCACGGCCGGTGGCGACCACAGCTGAGTCAGAAGTACCGCCTGGGGTGCAGGAACAGCCAGGGGGGCAATCTGGCCGCCCGGGTGTGAAGTTGTGGGGTGAACTGCCGCTTGAGTTCCGTAGCAGTTTTACGATGCCGCGTATTGATGTGCACGTTTATTCCGACGATCCGGGGCGGCGCTTCGTGCTCGTCGACCTGCAGAAATACCGTGAAGGCGACACTCTGCCCAACGGAGGTGTGATCGAGGAGATTCTGCCGCAGGGCATCCAGGTGTATTTCCAGGGAACCCGCTTCCAGATCGATAAATGACCGCTTGCTGATTCAGTCCAGGACTTCACCCAGCCGGAGTTCCTCTTCAGTCGCATCGCGAATGGCCTGTATTTCAATTTCAAATACGAGCGTTTGTCCTGCAAGGGGGTGGTTCCCGTCCAGCAGTGCAACGCCATTCCTGATATCCGTTACCTTGAAGGCAACCTCATTGCCATCTTCGGCTTAACCGACCACCTGACCGCCGATTTCGACCTTTTCACCGGCTGGAAGGGCGCTGAGGGGAACTTCCTGTACCAGGTCGAGATCGCGCTTCCCGAAGGCATCATCCGGCAGCAGTCGAACGGTAACGATGTCCCCGAGGCAGTGGTGCTCGAGATCGCGCTCCAGTTTCGGAAACAGCCTGCTGGTCCCGTGCAGGTAACTGACCGGTTCGTTGTCCGCCCCGCGCACCACGGCACCGCCAGCGCTGCTGATTGAGAATTGCATCGTAACGACCTTCTCGCGGCCAACAATCCGGCTGTCTGCCATGGGGGATTTCAGTATCCTGATTGAATTCAGCCGATTATACGGGATCTACATGAGGCTGTCGGACCCGGGACTGATCTACTGCGCCGCTGGGAGAGCGACCCATTATCCCGATCCTTTTCGGGCTATTTTCCTCAAACGATCGAAACAACAGCCTCACCCTCCCACCTTGTTCGCTATGATCGACCAAGTCCGGCAGCCTCCCAGGCCGGAGCGAACTTGTCGCATGGCGATGTGTCATATTATGGTATAGGGAGTATTCCCAAAATCCGGATGCGTCTTATGAAACAGGCCAGGTTCTCCATCGGGCAATGTATCCATCACCGGTTGTTCGACTACCGCGGTGTGATCGTGGATGTCGACCCGGTATTTATGGGAAGTGATACCTGGTACGACCAGGTTGCCAGGAGCAGCCCGCCCAAGGATGAGCCCTGGTATCACGTCCTGGTTCACGATAAGAACAACCAGACCTATGTTGCCGAGCGCAACCTGGTCGAAGACGGCAGTCTTGAACCGGTAAACCATCCGATGCTCAGGGACTTCTTCGTTGAGTTCGATCGGGGTTTCTATCATACCGGCAGGGTGTCAAACTAGCCCCGGGTCTGCCGCGAATGCTATCCGGTATCAGGGCATTGTTGCGTGGAAACCAGTTTCTTTCGCAGACGGGTCAATGCGATACAGATCAGGATTTGAGAAACGCGGTTGCCCTGTTGCTACTGGAGGTGGCACGGGCGGATACGCAGGTCACCAGTGATGAGTGCCGGGTCGCGCGCCAGTTGCTGGAACGGTTTTTCCCGCTCTCAACGGATCAGGCAGAGGCGCTGGTTGCCACGGCGCAGCACCGCGCCGAACATGAAACATCCCTGTTTCCATTTACCAGCCTGATCAAGCGTGAGTGTGATTTGGAAGAGCGTTCCCGTATCGTGGAAATGCTGTGGGAAGTCAGTTGTGCCGACGGCAGTGTGGACTCGCATGAGGAGCACCTTGTCAGGAAGGTGGCCGAGTTGCTCTATGTGCCGCACAGCCGCTATATCCGGGCCAAGCTCAGACACGTTCGCTGAGCATCCGCGTATTGCCGGCAGAGTGTAAAACGGGGCTGCATTGCAGCCCCGCTGCAGGTTTCAGACCATGTCCTTCAGGCCTTTTAGCGGCAATATCTTGACGATATTGCGTGCGGGCTTGGCCTTGAACATCATTTCTTCGCCGGTAAATGGATTGATCCCCTTGCGGGCCCGGGTGGCGGGTTTGCGAACGACCTTGACCTTCATCAAACCGGGTACCGTATAAACGCCCGGTCCCCTCTTGAGATCACGTTTCATCAGCGTGCCGAGTGCATCAAATACCGCGCCGACATCCCGCTTGGCCAGTTCGGTCTTTTCAGCGATGAAAGTCAGTGATTCTGACTTGGTGGTTGGTTTCTTCGCTGCTTTGGCGGAAGCCTTCTTTTTTGCCGTTGCCTTCTTCTTTACAGCCATTCGACATTGCTCCTCTATGTGTGGTGGGTTTTCCAGCACGCGTAAGATAGCACAATAATAAAAATGTTAAAGTGTTTTGATGTCATGAAATGCCTTTTATTGCAGTATTTCCTGCAATCTCAACGCTTGCGTTCCAATAGTTCTCACCCTGGGTGCAGTAATCCGAATTCGTGATAATTCCATTATTACAGCCTCTATTGTTGTCATGCCACGATGCGCGAGTATCCGTAAAGGTATAAATGTGCTGTAAATACAGTGGTTTCATATCAATGTTGAATATATCGGAAGCATGCGTTCGCATGTCCAGGCAGGTTCATAACAACATGTAAGGGCATCCGATGTAAATCCGGAAACCCTTTTCCGGGAAAGATTTGCAGCGCTTGCAATTATCAGAAAAACCACCGGCTGTCGTCAGTAACTCACGGCATGTGACAGGAAAACGGGTGACCATCAGGCTTATTCATGCCCTGATTGTTGTTTCCACGCTATCGTAACCGTCGCTCAAGGGCGCGGGCGTTGCATGCCAGCGGAGTTGTCAGAGCTTCATGGGTTACCGCAACCGCGCGGCTGCGCAACGCTTGGTGACGGACTCGCAACTCTAATGCATGCGGCATCATGGGCCGGGATTGTTCCATTAGCAGGTTTGACGATTGCGAAGCCGAGACCGGGGGGGCTGCCCGGTGCGGCCTCTGTCTTGCCTTTTGGTTTGGCGGGGGCAGGTCATTAGTGACTGCAAGACATGGCGGATAGAGGTTTGCGCGGGGCCTGTTCGGGGTTGTCCGTCCCAATTCAAGTTATCTAAATTTCAAGTAGTTCCAGCCGATAAGCTGTCTGCGGCATTGAGTCGCAAGAATTCCTTGTATTTCAAGCACCAGCGGGAATCAGACCGTGAAAAGGGTGGATATGCGCGCCGCAAAAAAAGCCAGATTTGATAAAAAAATTCTCCAGGACCTCGTACCGCTGAACGCACTGTCCGACTCCCGTTTCGGAATACTGGCAGAAAAAATCCTTGTCGAGGAAATTAAATCCGGGCACTACCTGTTTCGCAAGGGGGACAGGGACGGCAGATCCATTTACCTGCTGGACGGCAAGATCAATCTCATCGACGGATTTCGCAAGGTTGCCGGTGAAGTCAGGTCAGGTACCGAAACTGCGTATCACCCCATCGCCAACCAGCAACCCAGACCCCTGTCGGCAAAGGCAGCCAGGAAGAGTGTCATCGCCAGCGTCGACTCAAATCTGCTGGACGTGTTCCTTGCCTGTGACCAAACACAGACGGCGGATGTTGTCGAAATCGATGGTGCGGATACCGGTGACTGGATGACCCGCATACTCCAGTCGGAAGTGTTCAGCAAACTGCCGCCGTCGAAAATTCAAAGCCTGTTGATGAAAATGAGACCGGTTACGTACAAGGCCGGCGATATGGTCATCAGGCAGGGTGATGAAGGAGATTACTTCTACACAATCCATGAAGGACGCTGTCAGGTCAGTCGCACAAATGCGCATGATGGCGGTGTGGAGGTGCTTGCCGAACTGAGCGATGGCGATACCTTCGGTGAAGATGCGCTGGTTTCGAATACTTGCCGCAATGCAACTGTGACCATGCTGACGGATGGAACGTTGATGCGGCTGGCACAATCGGATTTTAATGAACTGCTGAGAAAGCAGCTGGTCAAGCACATCGACTGTGAAACGGCCTGTGCAATGGTGAAGGAAGGGGCAGTCTGGCTGGATGTAAGAACGCCGGATGAATATGAGCGCGGTGCCATAGAGGAAAGTGTCAATATCCCGCTGGCCGGTTTGCGCGATGAACTCTCTGAGCTTGTGTTCAATGCGACATATATCCTGTGCTGTGATACCGGGGGTCGAAGCGGATCTGCCGCCTTTATGCTGAGTCACAAGGGATTTGATGTCTATGTGCTCGAAGGCGGGTTATCCGGTTTGAACATGGATCAGCTTGCGAAGACGGGTATGCCCGTTCCGCAGATGTCAGCGGCTGCTGCAGAGGTTGACGAGGAGGATTGCCCGGCAGCTGAGGTTATGGAATTTCAGTCATCCGGGTCCGGGCAGGGTGAGGATGACTCGTGTGAAACAAGCCCCGAGGTGGCTACAGTCGATGAAAACCTGGAATCCGCCGCTCCGGAGGCAGGCGATTCCGCGGAACGGCAGCGTATGCTTGCAGAACTTCAACAGGAGAAAAGTGCACTTCTGGCAGAACTCCAGGACCACAGGGAAGCGAAAAAGCGCCTTTCTGAACAACTTGAACTCCTGCGTGAAGAACTGGGGGAGTCCGGAGAAAAACTTGGAGAATTGTACTCACAGACAACATCAGACGCAGAGGAAAAACAAATACTGCGGGATCAGTACGCGGCCCTGCAGGAGGAATACGAGCAGCAACGCAGAACGCATACACATGAGCTGCATGTGGCTTCCAGCCGGATTGATGAATTAAATGCACAGATCGAGACGCTCAGGCTGGAGGCGCAGGCAGGAGCGGGTGAGGCGGGTGATGAGCTCGATAGTGCCAGGGCGGATAACGAGCAGCTCAGGCAGGATCTCGTTATGGCGAACGAGCGGTCGCGGGATCTGGAGGCACAGCTGGAGGCGGTCAAGGAGGCGGGTTCCCGGCAGCAATCCGAGAGTGAATCCGCGCTCGGGGATCAGCTTGACCGTATCCAGCAGCTGCAAACTGAACTTCAGCATCTCGGTGCGGAGAACGATCGCCTGCAGCGGGAGTTGGCTGCTACCGGAGACCAGGGAAAAGCGGTCACCGATGAAATTTCTGGCCAGCTTTCTGTAGTTGAAGACCGTCTCCGGGAGGTAACAGGAGAACTTGACGAAGTCAGGTCGCAATACGAACAGAAGTGTGCTGACCTGGAAAACGAGTCTGCGCGGGTATCTGAACTGGAGCAGTCCAAACAGGATCTGATTGCTTCGCTGGAATCGGTGCAGAGCTCGGCAGCCCGGTTGGAGGCTGATTTCGATAGTGTCCGTCAGCAGAACAGCGAAGCTCTGGAACAGTTGCAAACTGATCTTACCGCTGCAAGTCATGCCAATGAACGGCTTCAGCGTGATCTGGATGAGGCCGTTGCGGCAAGGGAAGCCGTTCGGGAGGAGATGCAGGGAAGGATTGAGAAGCTTGCAGGTCAGGAGGGACAGAACAATGAGGAGCTAGTCGAACTGCAGCAAAAGCTGAACGAAACATCCCGGCAGCTGGCATCTGAACAGGAACGTGCAGAGAAGCTGCAACAGCAAAATCATGAACGGGCGGAGATGCTGGAGTCACTGCAGGCGGAAATTGCCGCCGCCAGAGGAGAGAAAGAATCCATTCAGAATACGGCCTTGCAGCAGCAGCGGGAGTTCGAGGATGAACTGGCAAGTGTCAAAAACGAACTGGAGCAGCTGATTGAACATTCCCGGGCGGCGGAATCAGGGCTGGCATCGACTACTGAAACACTGCGTGAGCTGGAACAGGACAAGCAGACCCTGAATGCAAGCCTGCAGATTTCTGAAGCCAGGGTGGCCGAGCTTGGCGCGCGCATGGCTGAGCTTGAGAGGGAAAAACGGGACGCTATAGATGCATTGTCCGCGCAGGAAAAATCGCACGGACAGGAAGTGGCTCTGCTGAATGAGACGGTAGATGCGGCAAGGCAAACGATCGCACAGCATCAGTCGGGTCTGGAAGAGCTCCAAGCGGAAAAACACCGCCTGGAGGATGAACTGCGCCAGCAGTTGTCACGTAACCATGATCTCAAGGAGGAGTACGAGGCCCGCCTTTCAGAATCGGGCACAGCTACACAAAAAGCAGAAGAAGAGCTGGCGGTGCTGCAAGCGGAGTACCAGGATCTGCAGCAGCAGATTGAATCACAAAATGAAAAATTTGCTTCCGATTCAGCTGAAAAAGACCGGCGGATTGAGGAATTGCACACGCAACTCGGCGACAGCCAGGAAGAGGCGCTCGGGCTGAGATCGTCAATCGGGGAAAGAGATGAGCAGCTGGAATCGCTGCAACGGGAAATTGCGGATCGCGATGTGAGCAGGCAGTTGCTCGAGGAGCAACTGGAGACAAGCCGGGAGCAGCAGAACCAGTTGCGGCAGGAAATCGAGCAGCTGGAGCAGCATGCACGGGATACTGAGAACGAGTACCAGCAATCAGTTCGCGAGGCTCATGATGAGCTTGCCCGTAAGAACGAAAACGAGAAGGAGCTTCAGGGTCAGATAGACCGGCTCCGCAAACAGCTCGAGCAAGCCACACTGGATTTGCACAAGAAACGGGAGAGCGCCCAGAGCGACATCGATAATCTTCGCGAGCAAATACAGGCGGAACGCCGGGCCCGCGATGAGGAACGTGCCGAAATGGCGGCACGCCAGAGGGAACTCAAGGAGCAGCTCGCAAGTATTGCCTCAGAACATGAAGCCAACCTGGGAGGTAATACTGGATCGCTGGAGGAAGCCAGAAGCGAGATTCGGGCGGAAGAGCAGGAGCGGTTGCGGGAAGTGCTGGAAGCGCAGGCGCAATCAGAGGACCAGTTGATAAAGCTGCAGAAGGAATTGCGAGAGGCACATGAAGAGATTGCTGAGCTGGTCCGAAATCAGAAGGACTTGCGTCAGCTAGATGCGGAACTGTTGCAGGAACAGAATCAGCAGGCTGCCAGTACGATCTCGCAGCTGGAATCTCAGCTCAGACAGCTTACCGAAGATCGTGACTCGGGGCTTGAAAAGCAAAATGAATTGCGTGAGCGGATGAACTCCCTGCGCGGGGAAGTCGAGGTTGCTCGCGGCCTGCTGAACATGCATGGGGAAGGACGGGCTAACGATCTGGCAAGACTTCGGGCCGACCTCGATGAATCCAGGAAAAACGTGGAAATTGCGGTCCGCCTGCGTGCCGAGGCCGAGGCGGCACGCGAGAGGATACTCAAGGAGAGGGACCAGTTGCGTTCGCAACTTCTGGATGTCAAGGAAGCGCAAAAGGAATCGCCCGCATCCGGCCGGGATGACAAGCATGCCTCCACTGACGTGGAGGAAATACCGACTCTGTACGCTGAGAGGAAGATCAAGGAAACCGTAGCCGGTCATCCAGAGAAGACCATACAGCAACAACACCCGGCATCGCATGTCGGGCGGCAGCGGCGCATATGGTTGGGTGTCGGTGTCGGGTTCGGACTGACGGGGCTTATTGTGTTGGCGATCTGGATCTTGCTGACAACACCACGGCAGTTTCCGGACATCACTGCGGGATCAAAGCGGATCGAATCGGCGGAGGCTCCGGTTGCTGGCAGTCCGGGTACCGGCATCGAAGGTTCGACCGCCGCGCTTGTAGCAGTTAAGCCGACCGCGACGCCAGGAGCTGAGAGTGTGCAGGCACCGAAAAAACCGGATGGCAAGGCTCCCGCAACGCCCAAACCTGCGCCGAAAGCTGTAACTGAGGAGCGGGCAAGCACAACGGATGTTGCTGCTGTCCGCACCTTCCGTGACAAGCTCAATGGGGGCATCGAGGGACCGGTAATGGTCGAGCTGCCGGCCGCGACCTTCAATATGGGTAGTCGCGGCAATTCGCTGAATTACGATGAGATACCGCTGCATGAAGTGACGCTGGGCGGTTTTTCCATCAGCAAGTATGAAGTGACGTTCGAGGAGTATGACAGATTCGCTCGTGCCACAGGCAGGGGGCTCCCTTCTGCTGAGGGTTGGGGAAGAGGCAGCAGGCCGGTGATCAACGTTTCGTGGAAAGACGCGCAGGCGTATACCGAATGGCTGTCCGCGCAGACAGGAAAGATATATCGCCTGCCGACCGAAGCGGAATGGGAATATGCAAACCGGGCAGGGGTGGAGACACTTTACTGGTGGGATTTCGAACCCGAGGGCGTCTACGCGAACTGTTTCGACTGCGGCAGTGAATGGGATGGCAGACAAACGGCACCGGTAGGGAGCTTTGCCGCGAACCGGTTCGGCTTACATGATATGGCCGGCAATGTACAGGAGTGGACGCAGGACTGTTACAAACATGGTTATGAGGATGCCCCCCGGGATGGCAGTGCCTGGGTGACTCCCGCGTGCACCCAGCGGTCCGTGCGCGGTGGCGGCTATACCAGTCCGCTTGATTCGCTGCGCAGTGCCAAGCGCGCACAATACAATCAGGAAACCAGAATCGACAACATCGGTTTCAGAGTCGTGCGTAACAACTGAAAAGCGGGACGGATGACCGATCCTGCAATACAGTCTGCCGGTATCCCGGGAATACTTGACAACAGCCGGTTTGCCCGTAGTCTGCCGGTATGGCACAGGTACTGGGTATCGGCAATGCGACCCTCGATATCATTCATGTGGTCGATCACTATCCGATAGAAAACGAGGAGATACGCTGCCTGCAGCGTTATACGCGCCGTGGTGGCAACACGGGTAACACCCTTGTCGTTTTAAGCCAGCTGGGCATGTCGTGCAGCTGGGCCGGTGTGGTGGTGAATAATGCGGATGGTGACGTCATTCTTGATGATTTGCACCGTTACGGTATCAATACCGGACCCTGTCGACGTCTTGATTCCGGCAGTGTCCCTGTCTCCTCGGTGCTGATCAGCAGAGCCACGGGTTCCCGCACCATAACACACTATCGCGACCTGCCCGAGTATGCATACACGGATTTTGCATCGATCGAACTGAATACCTATGACTGGCTGCACTTTGAGGGACGCAACGTATCCGAAACCCGTCGTATGCTGGAACGCCTGCGTACGACACAGGCGGATATTCCGTGTTCACTTGAAGTGGAAAAGCCGCGTGAAGATATCAATGTGCTTTTCCGGTACGCCGATGTCCTGCTGTTTTCCAGGGGATACGGGATTGCCGCCGGCTGCTCCAGCCCGGCTGCCTTTCTCAGGAGTATCGGTGAACGCTGTCCGCACGCTGACATCTTTGTGAGTTGGGGCGGTGACGGTGCAGCTGCGAGAAGCAGCCAGGGACGGATTTTTGAAAATGCCGCATACACTCCTGAGCATGTCATCGATACCCTGGGTGCCGGTGATACATTCAATGCGGCGGTAATCAGCGGTTACCTGGAGGGACTGGACATCGGGGATACCCTGGAACGGGCATGCAATCTCGCCGGAAGAAAATGCGGTCAATATGGTTTTGCGGGTTTGTGCCCGGCATGAGTGTCCGGACATGACTGACCGTTTGGTCAACAGTACCGTACTCTGCAGAATCGAGGATCTGCACGATCCGGGCAGTCGAGGAATTACGGTACAGCTTCCGGACCGGCAACTGGACTTGTTTGTGGTGCGCCGGAATGGCAATGTTTATGCCTACGTCAACCGTTGCCCGCATACGGGTAGTCCGCTTGACTGGGTGCCGCATGATTTTCTCACTCCCGACGGGAATTATATACAATGCGCGACGCATGCGGCATTGTTTCAGGTGGAGGATGGCCTGTGCGTAGCCGGACCATGCACCGGGGATGGCCTTGTCGCCATTCCGGTGAAAGTGGAAACGGGTCTGGTTGTCATGACTGAGCCTGCGCCGTCCTCGCTTCCTGTCTGAAATTGCCGTGATTCAGCGGGTTACCGGCTTGTTTCCAGTTTGGGCACTGCTTGGTGCGCTGCTGGCCTGGTACGCTCCTGCACCCTTCGTGGCCTGGCGGCCAGCAATAATTCCCTTGCTGGGGGTTGTTATGTTTGGAATGGGGACAACCCTCAGGCCGGAAAACTTCTACAATGTCCTGCGTCGCCCCATACCTGTTTTTCTCGGGGTTGGACTGCAGTTTCTGATCATGCCGTTGGCCGGCTGGGTGCTGGCGACCCTTGCTGGTTTGCAGCCGCAGGTGGCGGCCGGTCTACTTCTGGTAGGATGCAGTCCGGGTGGGACGGCATCAAACGTGGTGTGCTATCTGGCACGGGGTGATGTAGCGCTTTCAATTACGCTGACAGCGTTTTCCACCCTGCTGGCCATACTGGCAACGCCCCTGCTGATGCTGCTGTATGCCGGTGAAACGGTCACCGTACCTGCACTGGAGATGCTGCAAACGATTTTCCAGGTTATCTTCCTGCCGGTTGCCGCGGGGATGTTCCTCAATCACTTCTTTCACGGGATGCTGGCAGTAATAAAAGATATTTTCCCCGTGGTATCCGTAATCGCAATCGTTATTATCATCGCGATCATCGTTGCGCTGAACCGGGAGCAGCTTGCAGTGTCCGCACCGGGCCTGCTTGCGCTCGTCATGCTGCATAATTTTACCGGCCTGGTGGGTGGCTACTGGCTGCCCCGAATGCTGGGGCAGGATGTACGCACCTGTCGCACCATGGCGATTGAGGTTGGTATGCAGAATTCGGGTCTGGCGGTGGCATTGGCCGTGAAATACTTCAGCGCCGCTGCCGCACTCCCGGGCGCCATATTCAGTGTCTGGCATAATCTTTCCGGGTCCGCGCTGGCCGGGTACTGGAGCCGCAGGGTAGCGTACAATGAATAATATCGCGGTCGAACTGGAAAATGTCAGCCGGCGATTCGATGATGTGCTGGCCGTTGACAACGTCAGTTTTTCCGTGGAAAAGGGTTCAATCTGCGCCATCCTGGGTGGCAACGGAGCGGGCAAGACCACCTTGTTGTCGATGCTTCTGGGCCTGCTTCTGCCGACACAGGGGCGCCTGTCGGTGCTTGGCTGCGATATGCAGCACCATCGCTACCGGGTATTGCACCGGGTCAACTTTTCCTCGCCATATGTAGATTTGCCACAGCGCCTGACGGTCCGCGAAAATCTGTGTGTTTACGCCCGCCTCTACAGCGTCCGGCAATTCCGGCAGCGCATGGCACAGCTGGCGGTGCAGTTTGGTGTCGAGCGTTATCTTGACCGGGTCTACGGGACGTTGTCGGCAGGGCAGAAAACCCGGGTTGCGCTGGTCAAGGCGCTGTTGAATGAACCGGAGGTGTTGTTGCTGGATGAACCGACGGCGTCGCTCGATCCGCATACCGCCGAAACCATACGTAACCTGCTGCGTCGTTACCAGCAGGAAAGTGGCGCCACTCTGCTGATGGCTACGCACAACATGCAGGAAGTCGAACGCCTTTGCAATGATGTCATTATGTTGCGCGACGGGCGGGTTGTCGATCGCGGTTCTCCTGCAGTTCTGCTGGAGCGGTACGGACGCAGCACGCTGGAGGATGTGTTTATTGATGTTGCCAGGGATCCGGACATTTCCCGCGTGGCGGGAGACGGTGCATGAAGTCGGTTGGCAGGATCTATGCCATGGTGCTGCGTTATGTCTATTTGCTGCGCCGCTCCTGGCCGCGTATTCTGGAGTTGATCTACTGGCCGGCGGTACAGTTGATCCTGTGGGGGTTTATCAGCAAGTTTTTCGTTCAGCACAGTTCCTGGCTGGCGCAGGCGTCAGGGGTGTTGATGGCGGCCGTCCTGTTGTGGGATGTGCTGTTTCGCGCTCATCTCGGGGTGTCTCTGGCGTTTTTCGAAGAGATGTACTCGCGCAATCTGGGACACCTGTTCGTCAGCCCGCTGCGCGTTACCGAGTTGACCGGAGCGCTCCTGACGATCAGTCTCCTGCGCACGCTCATTGGCATCTGCGGGGCGGCCCTGCTGGCGATTCCCCTGTACGACTTTTCCATATTCGGTCTGGGGATGCCGTTGCTCGGATTTTTCACGAACCTGCTGGTCATGGGCTGGTCGATCGGACTGCTGGTCGCCGGGATGGTTCTGCGCTACGGGCTGGGGGCGGAAAGCTTCGCCTGGGTGTCGATACTCGCGCTTGCTCCACTGAGCGGTATCTATTATCCGGTTACAACCCTTCCGGAATGGCTGCAGCCCCTGTCCTGGCTGCTGCCATCCAGCTATGTATTCGAAGGCATGCGCCAGCTGATGTTTGAACACGTGGTACGGGGCGACATGATGTGGCGTGCAGCCGGACTCAACCTGTTCTACCTGGCGGCCGGCGTGGGTTTTTTTCTCCACGCCTTCCAGAATGCGCGTCGCAACGGGCTGCTGCTGCGGGTGGGCGAGTAGGCCTCAGAGTTGCTTCAGCAATTCCCTGATCAGGTTCATGTATTCATCGATGGCCGGGTGCCGTGCATAAACAGCATCCTGGTGGACGGATTGCAGTGCGACACCGTATTCAGGCAGGTCGGCATGATTCTCGATGGTGGTAACGCCTTTGTTCTCGGAAATGATTCTGCCTGTTGAAAGGTCGTAGATGGTTGCCATGTGCTGCCTCCTGCGATTGCCTGTTATAGGCATATCGGCAGAAGGCGCTGTCGGTTAAGAGCCGGTGGCTAACGGGGCTGCCGTCCTGGCGGCAATGCACGGTCAGTCAAGATCGTCGATCGGATTGATATGGTCATTCGGGGATGTCAATTCCAGATCGACACCATAGTCCTCACGCTCTATATCCAGTGACCCTGACCAGTCCTCCGGCGGTTCTATCGCTATGACCTCCATATCACTCCAGGAATCAAAATCGACTTCTTCTATTGCGCCATCGTAGTGCTGGATTTCCATGGTGGCCTCGTCATCATCAAGTGCCACGATCTCGAACTTATCTCCATTTATGTTCTGGTACCAGTCGCCAATACGTGGTTGATATTCATTTGTCATTTCGGTATCCCCGCGCTTGCTGTTTCATTGTCTGGCTGGTCTGCAACTGCGCACTGCTTATTATCTCGTACTACTTTTATAAGACTTGCCGGATCGAATGGCAAGCTTGATGACCCATGATGGCACACGGGAAACGGGCCCTCAGGTTATATTGCTGGAGGTACTATCGCTGGCGCCTTGTACGAGGCCGGTCCAGTGTTTGATCCAGCTTTTCATGAAGTTTGTATAACTGTATGCAATTCATAAAAAAGCACCGGGGAGCCCTTGACCATCCTCTGGCAGTTGCGGCAAGGATATCAAGGTGTGTATTGTGGGGGCGGCACATGCGCAGCCCATTCCCGGATGCGGGGTACAATTTACACCAGCGGGTCCGGCGAACTGGAGTCAGGAGTGATCGGATCACACCTTGTGGCTGGCTGTACCTGGCGGAAACCACCCGGCGGTGCTGAAAATTCAACGCCGTTGGGGTAAAGTTCGCCTTCCCGTCGACTCGGACGAACCCCCTTGGAATCAGTAACGAGGACATCGATTATGGCCGATTACAAGATCGCACCTTCCATCCTGTCAGCGGATTTCTCGCGGCTGGGGGAAGAGGTTACCAATGTTCTGGAAGCAGGCGCGGATATCGTGCACTTTGATGTCATGGACAATCATTATGTGCCGAACCTGACGATCGGGCCGCTGGTTTGCGAAGCGTTGCGCAAGCACGGGGTTACCGCCGATATCGATGTGCACCTCATGGTCAAGCCGGTCGACCGGATCATTCCGGATTTCGCCAAGGCCGGAGCGACTTATATTACGTTCCACCCGGAGGCGAGTGAGCATATCGATCGTTCGCTGGGACTGGTTCGCGATTGTGGATGCAAGTCCGGACTGGTATTCAATCCGGCCACGCCGCTGGATCATCTGAAATACGTCCTGGATAAGGTCGATATGATATTGCTGATGTCCGTCAACCCCGGCTTTGGCGGCCAAAGCTTTATACCTGCTGCACTCGACAAGCTGCGCGAGGCGCGCCGTATCATCGATGGAAGCGGGCGGGAAATCCGCCTTGAAATCGATGGTGGTGTGAAGGTGGACAATATCGGCGAGATCGCGGCGGCCGGCGCGGATACGTTCGTCGCGGGTTCCGCCATTTTCGGTGCCGCAGACTACCAGGCGACCATCACTGCCATGCGGGCGGAAATCGCGAAAGCCGTTGGCTGATCCTGGCGGCAGGAACTGGCGGGTACATGGCATGCGTAATCCGGAAATGATTCTGATAGACCTGGACGGCACCCTGGTGGACAGCGTGCCGGACCTGGCATATTGCGTCGACACGATGCTGCGGAAGATCGGTCGCCCACCGCAGGGCGAGGCGAAGGTGCGTGACTGGGTAGGCAACGGAGTTGAACGCCTGGTACGCCGCGCGCTGACCGGAACCCTGGACGGGGAGCCGGAGGAAAACGTGTTCGAGCGCGCATACCCGCTCTTTATGGATCTGTACGCCGAAAATACCTCGCGCAGGTCGATCCTTTACCCGGGGGTGCGCGAGGGGCTGGAGCGGCTGGCTTCCGCGGGTTACAAACTCGGGTGCGTTACCAACAAGGCAGCAAGATTTACCGAACCATTGCTGCGTGATCTGGAGATTCGCGACGTTTTTTCCATCGTAATCAGCGGGGACACCTTGCCAAAGAAAAAGCCTGATCCCGCACCGTTGCTGCATGCGGCAGGATTTTTCGACTGCAGGCCGGAACAGTGCCTCATGATCGGTGACTCCGTCAGTGATGTGCGCGCTGCGCGTGCGGCCGGATTCCAGATAGTCTGTGTCAGTTACGGCTATAACCATGGTGAGGATATTCACATTTCGCAGCCCGATGCGGTGATCGATACGCTGGTGGAGATCTGTCCCCTGCTGGAAAAGGTGGCCTGATACGCATGCTGCGATCCACCGGAGAGTCATACCCGCCGAAGCGCATGCCCAGTTGCCGATGGTGGCAGGAAGTTTCCGTATTGTCCGATGTATCCTGTAACCCGGTATGTACAATGGTGGAGTGCGATGACCCCCGAACAATTCCAGGCCCTGGCTGACCAGGGCTATAACCGGATCCCGCTGACGCGCGAGGTTCTGGCTGACCTCGATACCCCCCTCAGTACCTACCTCAAGCTGGCCAAGGGGCCATATTCCTATCTTTTCGAGTCCGTGCACGGTGGCGAGAAATGGGGGCGTTACTCCATCATCGGTTTGCCATGCAGGCGGATTCTGCATGTCCGGGGTCAAGGCATCACCCTGCTGGACAAGGGTGAGATTGTCGAGACCGCGAAAGCGGCAGACCCGCTTGCCTGGATTGAGGAATTCCAGGCAGGCTTCAGGGCCCCGGAGATGTCTGGATTACCACGATTCACCGGTGGGCTGGTCGGCTATTTCGGTTATGATACGGTACGCTTCATCGAGCCGCGACTCGCGGTGTTCGACAAACCCGATTTGCTCGATTTTCCGGATATCCTGCTGATGGTATCCGATGAGCTGGTCGTATTCGATAATCTCGCCGGAACCCTGCAACTCATCGTTCATGCCGATCCTGCCATCGATGGCTCCCTGGGGTCAGGTCTGGCGCGGCTGGATGAACTGGCCGGGAAACTGCAGATAACTGCTTCGATCTACAATGAGCAGGATGGTCAAAGCGGAAAGATCGAGGAAGCCGACTTTATATCCGGTTTTACCCGTGAGGGTTTCATGGGGGCTGTTGACCGCATCAAGGACTATATCGTCGAGGGGGATGTCATGCAGGTGGTGCTGTCGCAACGGATGTCGATTCCGTTCAGGGCCCCGCCGCTGAATCTTTATCGCGCGCTTCGCAACCTCAATCCCTCCCCCTACATGTTTTACCTGGACCTCGGTGATATTCATGTGGTTGGGTCTTCACCGGAGATTCTGGTGCGCCTCGAAGACGGGGTGGTGACCGTGCGTCCGATTGCCGGGACCCGCCCGCGCGGTGCGGATGAATCACAAGACCGCGAGCTGGAAGCGGAGCTGCTGGCTGATCCGAAGGAACTGGCGGAGCATCTGATGCTGATCGATCTGGGGCGTAACGATGTCGGCCGTGTCAGCGAGGTTGGCTGTGTCCGGCTGACCGAGAAGATGGTGATCGAGCGTTATTCGCATGTCATGCATATCGTCTCGAATGTGACCGGGAAAATCCGTTCAGGTATGAGTGCAATTGATGTCTTGCGCGCGACCTTCCCTGCTGGCACAGTAAGTGGAGCACCGAAGATTCGTGCTATGGAAATTATCGACGAGCTGGAACCTGTAAAGCGGGGTGTCTATGCCGGCGCGGTGGGGTACATCGGCTGGTCCGGCAATATGGATACGGCGATAGCCATTCGTACGGCGGTCATCCAGGACGCGACGCTGCACATCCAGGCGGGCGCGGGCATCGTCGCGGATTCCGTGCCTGCGAATGAATGGGAAGAAACGATGAATAAGGGGCGCGCTATTTTCCGGGCCGTCGCAAAGGCTTGCCGCGGCTTATAGAGCCGCGGTCTATAGGTCAAACAATAGCAGGGTCGTTTCCTGATGTGATCGACGGGTTTCGGGTGACAGATTGAATATCCTAGGAATTTCAGCCTATTATCACGACAGTGCGGCTGCGCTTGTGCGTGATGGCGAGATTGTGTCTGCGGCGCAGGAGGAGCGTTTCAGCCGCAAGAAGCATGATGCGCGGTTTCCGGG
>Ga0210124_1000069_pt1 | contig 59248 bp, 58 predicted proteins | sample Muzzi_PWC_D2_FD_185554 | JGI IMG/M metagenome (GOLD analysis project Ga0210124, IMG submission 185554) | Wetland microbial communities from San Francisco Bay, California, USA, that impact long-term carbon sequestration - Muzzi_PWC_D2 (SPAdes) | ecosystem: Environmental > Aquatic > Marine >...
AGCTTCGAGACCCTGTCGGTCAACGCCAGCAGCCCGGCAGTGCTCGGCGGCTGAGACGACACACACCCGTCACTATCCACCCCGACTTGCGGAGTTCCTCGTGAACTCCGCTTTTTTTTGGACAACGTCTGAGCGTGCCAAGCGAACAACAGGCACCGCATTGCTCAGCCGGCAAGGGCGGTTGATCGGATTTAAAAAAACCATGCGGGACACATGCCGCTAACTAAAGCCCGAATCGCGATGAATAGCCATGGAATCCACAGGATGTATTTTTTGCATATTCGGTGTTATTCCATGTGAATGCGTAGCAAAGAACCGGAAATCCTGTAGCGGCAGGACGGGCTGAGCTAGCGAAGCCCAACGACCGGAGGTCCCGGCGATCACGCCATGCCAGGCTCCAAGTTGTTCAGCCCAACGTGCTCGTTCAGCGGGAATAACGGTCTTCCCAACCATATGAGCTTAGGAAGTTACCATTCGTATCCGGTACTAATGTCACTTTTGAGGAAATTTAATCGATCAAGCTGCGCTTTTTCTTCTGGCAACCCCAGTCATACACAGAAGGCCGGAGACAAAGAGCCAAACGGCAGCTGGGACGGGAACGGCGGAGCCGAAATAAAAATCATCGAGTAAAAAGTCATCATTTGGCGGTTGAGATGTTGAAACGAACTCAATCTTAGCGATAGTTGTGTCTGATGTAAGTCCGATAAACTGCCATCCGCTGGAGGAGGAGGAATCGGTAGTCACATCACCAAGAAGCGTGCCTCCGGAATCGAACGCGCTTAAGGTAACGCCTTCAGTAAAATCCAGAAACACGAAGCCTCCCACTGCGGTAATGGTTCCACTACCCAATGTGGCGGTAATGGTATCTATCAGGTCTGATAGATCGTCAAGAGAAGTTATCGATTGTGCGCCAGAGATAGAATTAGCAGTAACAGCCTCAAGATTATTGTTGCCATACCAATCATTTCCCAGACTAGCCACGGGCTGAGTCAAGGGTGTATCCACGGACGCCCATGGACCAGCGTCGAAATGGTCCACGGTCAGCGGACCGGTAGCGGCGATGAAGGAAGCTTGATCAATAAAACCTATAGTGGAAGCATTCGTTGTGGTTGTGATTAAGACAAGAACAAAGGTGCACAACATACCCCAGGGTCGTGATTTCTCCATCGTGATCGCTCCGTAAATCATTGTTTGTTCTTGCCAGCCATGATTATTTTTGGCTGTCATGGGCATTATACTCTCGACTCCTTGCTTCACATATATCCATCATCAAACACTGATAAGCACACAGTAATTCTTAGCCAAACAATGCATAGCATGCAATGTATCTTGGTGTATTGATTCCGGGATTCACCACTATTGAGGTCCTGTCTTCATCACGCCGTCCTCCGGCGCGATCGCGGCAAGGCGGCCGCTCCTACACGCAGATTATTGTAACGGTCGGGGATATTTTCCTTTCTTATGCAGCGGGGACGACTTACTTCAGTACGCTCCTGGAGTGGAAAGGATGATCTCTGAATGTCCGCTTCCAGTACCTACCGGATCTTGATGCGTTAAGGAACCCCCGGCGTTGCACCCCCCTCCCACCGGAGGGTGTCGCAAAAGTCCCCTCTCCCACCGGGAGCACCCTGAAGGGAGAGGGGTTCTGTTTTCTTGGATTCACCGTGAGTGAACTTCAGAATCATCTGGCAGACATCATGCTGCCCCAGTTATACAACCACATTTCGCCGTTCATATCGAAATCTTTTACAACAGCAAGGGAACCTGATTAATTAATTAATACATTCGCCTGGATAAGCATTTTGATACCCGCCTGGTTATCTTTTACCAAGACAGGTGTAAAAGTTTTGACGCTAGATGGTGATAATCAACGATCACAAGTACACATATAAAATCTATCTCAAAATTAGGGGAACGGACATTCGGGATTCTGTGCAGACTGGTTAGTACAGGCAGGACCGGCGCCACGCCGGGAATAGGCCGGTATTCCATTCCCGATCCATTCCCCGCGAGGGCGCGGGTCCTACAATGAACCATCGGATAATGAATTTTGAGGATTCGGGTTCAGGCGCGGGACTCGTACCGGTTTGGTAGGACCGGCGCCACGCCGGGAATCAGTGGGTTCAACCGGCGATCCGGGACATTCGTCACAGCATGTATTGCGGCGATGATCTCCTGATGATCGTTACTGCCACACGGATATCCATGACTTGCACACCCTGTCGGGTTAGCAGCGGCTGCAATCTCGTTACCCGCCTGCATCGGTCACGCATCGCATTAATCCTTGATCGTTGCATCATCCTCGTCGTCCGGCCCTTCCAGCGCAGGCAAACCAAGCCCCTCGATCTCCTGCAGGGTCTTGCCGGCGATGCCCTGCAGGTCGCCGTACATACCAACGGTGGACTGCATGACCCGGTCGATCTGCTCCTGGCGCTTGGCCCATTGTTTGGTGATCGCCTTGCGCTCCCGGTCGAGATCGGTCTGCAGGGTGGAGAACGCCTCGACGATGGCCTCCACACGGTGCCGGAATCGCGGCCCGGTCAGGTACTGGTAGACCATCTCGGTCTTGGTCTGCTGACCCTCTGAGGCCGACCTGGCCAGCGCAACATCCAGCAGGGACTGGCGCAGGATGGCGGCGACGGGAATGGCGGCACGCGGATGCGTCACCCAAACGCCATCGACCAGATCGAACGTCTCTACATCCTTCGGCAACGCCTGGCTGACGATGACGGCGATCTCCGCCCTGGCCGTACGCTGGTCCTCGCGCAGCTTCACCAACCAGCCATCGCTCCAGTTCCTGGTGCGCTTGGATTCCCACAGAATGCTGCCGCCCGCCTGCCCGCCAGAACCGATGACGCGCTGCAATACGTCGCCGCCGAATTCCCCCTTGGGAACGGGCTCGATGAGGTCGAACGGAAACCGGCCGCGCAACAGGCCTTCCAGTTCCAGCTCCTGCACCTCGCCCTGCAACTGCTGCGAGCCCTGCTCGGCGCGGCGCTTGAGGTCTTCGATCTGTTTCTGCATCGCGGCAATGACCTGCTCCTTCTCCGCGACCTTGAGCTTCTGCTCTTCCTCGACTTCCCTGCGGGCCTGTGTGCGTGTCTCGTTGAGCCCGGCTTGCACGCGCTTCTCCACGGTGAGGTCCAGTTCACGCATCGCGTCATCCAGCTCGCGCTGTTTCTTCAGGAGTTCCGCCTGAACCTGCTGCGCCTCCGCCAGCTTGGCCTCGCGGCTTTTCAGCACTTCCTGCAGGTCCGCCACCTCCCTCGCCTTCTGCTCCAGGTCGGTGGCCGCGGCGAGTTTCGCCTTGCGAGATTCCTCCGCGGTAATGCGCTCGCGGTCCTGTTGCAGCTGCGCCTCGACCTGTTCCGACACCTGTTGATCGATCCGGTGACGGGCCTCCGCCAGGTCCTTTTCCTTCTCCCTCATGGCCTGTTCGCGGCTGGCGATATCCAGATCCTTTTGTGCAAGTTGCTGCTCGAACTGCCGGCGGGTGGATTCGAGCAGGGGCGCCGCCAGCGACTCGGTCAGCTTGATCTCGAGCTTGCAGTTGGGACAGATGATGGTCGGTTCGGTCACTGGCACCACCGCATGCCCAGGTCCAGGCATGGCGGAAGGCCGTCCACCGCGCTACTGCCGAAGCGCGATAAACAGCCGCCTGCAGCAGGCATCCACTCAGTCGCCATCATCGAACTCGGTGTATTTCCGGGCATTACCGCGGGCCTTTTCTACGGGATACCTGTGTTCGTTGAGTTCCATTTTCCTGGCAATCGCCTTGTCGAGATCGATGTCCAGCTTGTCGGCAAGGCGGACCAGGAAGATCTGGATATCGGCGATTTCCTCCGCCACCGCGGCCAGCTTATCGGTGTTCAGTGCCGCGCTCTTGGCCTCGGTCAGCCACTGGAAATGCTCGGCCAGTTCGGCGGCTTCCACGACCAGCGCCATGGCGAGATTTTTCGGCGAATGAAACTGGTCCCAGTCGCGCGCCTCGCTAAAGGCGCGCAGTTGAAGTTTGATTTTTTCGAAGCTGCTCATCGCTGCTGCCTGCCCCTGCACATTGTTGTTGTACCTGGTAGCCGCCCGATCCGAGGCGGGAGAAATTCAGGCGAGGATAGTAGCATGCCGGGGTTGTCCGGATTAAGGGACACAGGATGTCGGGAATCGGCCAGGACCTGTCTCAACATTGAACCAAAATTGACGATGCGCCTTGTTCACATAGGACCCGCCCCCGCAGGGAATATACTGGCGGCCGGAAACCCGGGCATGTTTCCGGCGAGGCGCCGGTCCTGCGAGCTGCCGTGTTACCTGCATTGAACGCCGGAGATCCGGGTACACAATCTTTGAGTTAGTCGCTTGTAATTCGGAGCTATACTGCCTGCACACATGTACCAATAACGGGAACCATCCCGTCTCATGACAAAAAACCCTGAATCCGTCCAGCTTACTCTGTCACGCCGTGATTTCCTGTTGTTCGGCGCGACCGGCATGGTGCTGACCTGCCTGGGCTGCACCGGCAGGAAAGAGCTGCGTATCGGGCTGGCGCTGGGCGGCGGCGGAGCGAAGGGGCTGGCACATATCCTGATTCTGGAATCGCTGGACGAACTCGGCATCCGCCCCCATGTCATTGCCGGCTGCAGCATCGGTGCCATTATCGGCGCGCTGTACGCGGCCGGACTCTCCGGGCATGAAATCCGCACCCAGGTCGAACAGTTCTTCATCGACGATAAGGACACGCACGACAAGTTGTTTGCCATGCCGAAGTCGATCCGCTGGCTCGATTTCATCGACCCGACCCTGGCGGGAGGCGGTCTGCTGGACAGCAGCGACTTTATCAAGTTCCTTGGCGAGATCATGCCGGTGCGGCAGTTCGGCAAGCTGCGGATTCCGCTCAAGGTGGTCACGGCCGAACTGCTCACGGGCCGGGAAGTAGTGATCGATTCCGGTGACCTGCTCCCGGCGCTGCAGGCAAGCATGGCGGTACCCGGCGTGTTCCCGCCGGTCGAACTGAACGGCCGCAAACTGGTCGACGGCGGGGTGGCTGATCCCCTCCCCTATGAGCTGGTGAGACCCGGTAGCGACATCGTGGTTGCCATCGACGTCAGCGGCGAACGTGAACTCGACAACGGTGAATCGCTCTCCTCCATGGGGGTGCTGCTGCAAAGCTTTCACGCCATGAGCAACAACATACTCGCCGAAAAGCTCAAGCAACAGCGCCCCGACATCTATGTCCGTCCGGAGATCCGCAATGTCCGTGTCCTGGAATTCTACAAGGCGAAACAAGTCTTCGAAGAGGCTCGGCCGGCGCAACTCGAATTTGTCCGGGAACTCAGGAAGTCGCAGCGACTTTTACGCCTCCGGCCGGGTTGCACCGCAACCTGACACGGCTTCTCCCGGAGCCTGTTGCCACACCCGGTATTGATGAGGCCATGCAACGGAGACGCGCTACCCGCAGCCCGTCTCCCCCGCATATCATCCGTTTGCGATGCATTCGCACCAAGACGGGGCCGTTCTGCCGGCGCATCCAGGTGCATTTCGCGCCATTCCGGCGCACGAGACGGCACCGGAAACGACATAATTCAAATCTAACAGTTGCCCACTTTTCCTTGATCAGGCAAGAGGGTAGACTTGCGCCCCCTATGCCGCCTTCGCCGATGAACCTGCCACTGCAATTCCTCAACCTCTGGTTGACCCTGCTGCTGATCTGGCTGATTGCCAATGGTACGCTGGCCACCGATACCGTGTTGACGGGTGTTGTCATCACGGCCGCCATCGCACTGGCATTCGCCGCTTTCGCGCGTGTCTACAGCGTGATCCGCTGGTCTCCGCGGGTGGTCTTTACCTACCTGGTCTACCTGGCCGTATTCCTGCAGGAGCTGGTGAAGGCCAACCTGAACGTGATGCGCTATGTGTTCAGTCCGCGAATCGATATTCATCCCGGCATCGTCGAAATCAAGACGGAGCTGCAGTCCTCGATCGGCCGCCTGGCGCTGGCGAATTCCATCACCCTGACGCCGGGCACCCTGGTCGTGGACATCCGGGGGGATTCCCTGTTTATTCACTGGATCAACGTTACCGCTACCGACCCGGTCGCGGCCACGCGCGAGGTGGCCGGGCGCTTCGAGAAATACCTGAAGGTCATTTATGGTTGAGATCACCCTGGCCGCGGCCTTTGTACTGATCTTCTTCAGCATCGTGTTCGGCCTCATCCGCCTCGTCATCGGCCCCCACACCGTCGACCGCGTGGTTGCCATCGACCTGCTCACGATCGTCGCCATCGCGATCATCACCCTACTCGCGCACGTCATGGACCGCTATATCTACCTGGACGTCGCCCTGGTCTACGGCCTGCTGAGTTTCCTCGGTGTACTCGCCGTCGCCCGTTACCTGGAAAAGGGCATCTGACCTCACCCGGAGTACGGAAAATGATCGCCATTCTGACCATCCTGCTCTGCAGCGGCATCCTGATCAGCGGACTGCTGGCGGTGATGCTGGACAACCTCGTCGCCGCCGTCATCAGTTCCGGGCTCGCCAGCCTGTTCGCCGCGGTCGTCTACGTGATTCTGGCGGCGCCTGACGTCGCCATGACCGAGGCCTCGATCGGCTCGGGCCTGTCGACCATGATTTTTCTCTACGCCGTCCGCAAGACGCGCAACGGGGACTGAAGCATGGCGGGCGTGATCGGCAGCCTGTTCCTGCTTGGCGGCGCAGTGTTCCTGTTCTCCGCGGGCCTCGGCGTGCTGCGCATGCCGGACACCTACAACCGCATCCAGACCGGTACCAAGGCGACGACCCTGGGCACCATCCTGATCCTGATCGGGCTGGCCTTCCTGCACCCGGCGTGGACCTTCAAGCTGTTCATCCTGATCTTCTTCGTCATGCTCACCAACCCGGTCTCCTCGCATGCCCTGGCGCGGGCCTCGCACAGCATCGGCGTCGAGGAGGCCGAGTCCACCGTGATCGACCAGCTGGATACCGCCGCCAACGATCCCGCCGCCGGCCGGCATACGGATAACGAGGAGCCGGCTTGATCAAGCGCCTTTTCATTTTCCTGGTCCTGATTATGACCGCGGTGATCTTTCTCGACCTGGCGGTCAACTACCGCGAGAACGTATCGCTTTCGCCGCTGGGTTATTACTATGCCGATGCGGGACCCGGGGAACTCGGCGCCGCCAACCTGGTGACCGCGGTGGTGGTCACCTATCGCGGCCTGGACACGCTCGGCGAGGTTACGGTGCTGTTCATCTCCGCCGCCGGTGTCGGACTGCTGCTGCGGCGCGAACGCAAATCCGGGAGCGGCGATGGCGACGGCGGTGACGCCGTCATGTCCCGGCACCGGCCGTCCAGCGAAATCGTCGAGACGGCCACCGAGCTGCTGCTGCCGATGGTGATCCTGTTCGGCATCTATGTATTCCTGAATGGCCACCTGTCTCCGGGCGGCGGTTTCCAGGGCGGCGCCATCATCGCCTCGGGCACCATGTTCCTGCTGCTGGCGCTGCCGGAATCCCATATCAGCCGCCTGCTGATCTCGATCATCGAATCCCTGTCGGGCTTCGGCTATGTCGTGGTCGGCGTGCTCGGTGTCATGCTCGCCGGCGGTTTCCTCGACAATCGCATCATGAGCCTGGGAACCTTCGGCTCGCTGTTCAGCGCCGGCGCGATCCCGCTGATCTATATTTTCATCGGCCTGAAGGTGGGCTTCGAACTCAGCGCGGTACTGGATCGTTTTCGCGAGGACACGGACCGCTCATGACCGGCCTGCCCATCTCCGTCATCACGCTGAGCACCGGACTCGGCCTCATCCTGATCGGCCTGTGGGGGCTGCTCACCCAGCGCAATATCATCCGCATGATCGTCGGCTTCTCGCTGCTGGATACCGGCATTCACATGGTCATGGTGTCGATCGGCTATGTCACCGGCGGCACCGCCCCCATCATAGACGCGACGGTCCCTGCCGCGCAGGCCGCAGCGCGGGTGGTCGACCCCGTGCCCTCGGCCCTGGTGCTGACGGCGATCGTCATCGGTCTCGGGGTCACGGCGGTGATGTTGTCGTTCGCGGTGCGCATCCACCAGACCAAAAAGACGCTCGACATCGAGGAATGCACGGAGTCGAGATGGTAGACACCCTGCTGCAGCCGCTTGGCCTGTACATCCTCGCACTCGGCGCCGCATTCCTCATCCCGCTGTTCCACCGGACCAGCCGGGTCTCGGCCGTGCTGGTCTTCCTGGCGACGCTCTCGGGCATGACCGTGATCGCCGCCTGGAACCTGCTCACCGTGCTCAAGGGCGCGCCGGCCATGGAGATACTGACCGCGGGCGTGTCACCGCCGTTCGCCATCAATCTGCGTTTTGGCATGCTGGAAGGCGGCTGTGTGCTGGCGGTGAACCTGATCGCCCTGTTGGCCGCCTGGCATTACCTGCCGGCGTTGCGCAGCCAGTCCGGCGCACTGCTGATCTACCTGACCATGGTGATGGGCATCGACGGCATGGTGATGACCCGCGACCTGTTCAACCTGTTCATCTTCATCGAGATCACCTCCATTTCTACCTACGCCCTAATCGGCATGTCACGCACCGCGGGGGTACTCGCCGCCGGTTTCAAGTACATCATCGCGACTTCGCTGGCTTCGGCGTTCTTTCTGCTGGGCACCATCCTTCTCTATTACCTGACCGGCACGCTGAACATCGATGATATGGTGGCGCATCGCGAACTGATCCGCGGCCCGATCGGTTTCATCGCCACCCTGTTGCTGCTCACCAGCCTGCTGGTCGAACTGAAACCCTACCCCGCCAACGGCTGGGGCCTGGACGTGTACGAGAACGCGCCCGGCGGCATCGCCTCGCTGATCTCCGTGGGCGTCTCCGCGGGTGTATTGTTCGCGCTGTTCAAGACCTTGCCGCTGCTGGACGGCTACCTGGCGAGCATCGCCGTGGTGGGCTGTGCAACCTTCCTGGTCTCCAACCTGATCGGCCTGAAACAGAACAACGCCCGGCGACTGCTCGGCTACTCCTCCATCGGACAGGTGGGCCTGCTGACACTGGCCCTGGCCACCACCATCCATCTGGGCATCGAGAAACAGATACCATTGATCGTCGGCGGGCTGTTCATCAACCATCTGCTGGCCAAGGCCGGGTTGTTCTGGCTGGCGGCGCTGATGGAGCACACCCGCCTGCGTGACTGGTCGGTCATTGCCGGACGGCCTCTGCTCCTGGCGCTGTTCGGCATCCTGCTGACCGCGCTCATCGGCCTGCCGCCCTTCCCCGGCTTCTGGGCCAAGTGGGCGCTGGTGATGGAAATGGCCGCGGGCGGGATGTACGTCTGGATCGGCGCGGTACTGCTCGGTTCGCTGCTGGAGGCCGCCTACCTGTTCCGCTGGTTCACCCGGGCCCTGGAAGCACAGGAAAAGCCGGCCACGGCCGCAATCACGTTTCCGCAACTGGCGCCCGTGGCGCTCGCCGCCCTGCTGCTGTTCGCCGCCGGCTGGTTCATGGCCGTGCAGCTCGAGGCCGGCACGGCGGCGATGTTCCTGCCCCTGCTGGCCGGCGCCCTGCTGTGGCTGCTGGACGGTCTGCCGGGGCGCCTGAAGAGCCTGCTGCTGCTGGCCGTGGTGGCCGCGGGCGGCGCCTGGCTGACGCTCGATCTGGAAGGACTGAACCGGATCTTCGGTTTCATCCTGGTCGGCGGCGGTGTGCTGCTCGGTCTCGCGACCCAGTACCGGGACGATTCGCGCCGCGGCTTCTATCCCCTGCTCACCATCCTGCTGCTGTCACTGGCCACCCTGCTGCGCGCGCGGACCGGACTGGAATTCTTTTTCAGCTGGGAACTGATGACTGTGAGCTCCTGGCTGCTGATCACCCTGGGCCGCAAGGGTGCGCAGCCGTCACTACCCTATCTGTTGTTCTCTCTGGGCTCGGCCTACTGCATCCTCGGTGGTTTCGCCGTCGCCTATGCCGCTACCGGCAGCATCGAGCTGGCTGCTCTCGGTTCGGCGGGCGACGCCATGCCCTTCGTGTTCAGCCTGCTGGCGGCCGGTTTTCTCATCAAGACCGGCGCCCTCGGTGTGCACGTCTGGGTCCCGGATGCCTACGCGGAAGCGGACGACGACTTCACCGCCCTGCTTTCGGCGGTGGTCAGCAAGGCGGCGATCTTCGGCCTGCTGCTGGTCGCCGCGCGACTCGGCGTGCGCTCCGGCATCGGCCTCGATCCATCCTACGTGCTCGGCTGGATCGGCATGCTCACCGCCACCTTCGGTGCACTCATGGCGGTGTTCCAGGAAGACATCAAGCGGCTGCTGGCCTATTCCAGTATGGGCCAGATCGGCTACATCGTCGCGGGAGTCGCGCTGATGAGCCACCTCGGTTGGGTGACCGCGCTGTACCTTACGGTGAATCATTTTCTCTTCAAGGGCATCCTGTTCCTGTCCGCCGCCGGCGTGGTGCTGCGCACCGGCGAGCGCCTCATGTACAAAACCGGCGGGCTGATCAAGAATATGCCGTTCACCTTCGTAGCCACCATGATCGCCATCATCGCAATGTCCGGCGTACCGCCGTTGACCGGCTTCGGCGGCAAGTGGCTGCTGTTCAACGCCATGATGGAAAAGGGCTGGTACTGGATTGCCGCACTCGCGTTTTTCTCCAGTGCCGTCGCCTTCCTCTACATGTACCGCCTGCTGCACGCGGTGTTTCTCGGTCAGCGCAAACTGGAACATGCGCAGCTGCGCGAGGCGCCGGCGATCCTGCTGGTCCCGCAGTTCATGCTGATCGCGGTGATCATGCTGTTCTCCGCCTACCCGAAGCTGCTCCTCGACGTGCTGTCCGCCGCCGTCAGTCCCTGGCAGGCCGGCACCCTGGTGTGGGACGGACTGGCCCTGCAGACCCATCTCGGCTACTGGAACGCCCCCATGATCATGGGTGTCGTCGGCGGCGTGTGGGTGGTGCCGCTGGTCATCCTGCTGTTAGTCTCGTTGACGATCAGGATTCAGAAAGTCGGGCAGTTCAATATCGTCTACGCGGCGGAGCGCCCGCACCGGCCGGAGGACACGCACTTCGCATATAACTTCTTCGCCCATTACGACCGCGCACTGGGCTTCCTGGTGCGCCCGCGGGCGACCGCATTCTGGAGCGCGGTGACCGAGTGGAGCCATACCCTGGCCGCCTCGCTGCGGATTTTCTACAACGGCAACGGCCAGACCTATGCGCTGTTTATCCTGATGTTCTTTATCGCGCTGTATCTGGTCAACGGGGGGCTGGCGTTGTGATCGCTGAATGGCTTGGCAGAATCGGCAACTTCACAATGACCCTGCTCATCGTCTCGGTCTACGGCCTGCTGGTCGGGGCGTTCATCGAACGCACCATCGCCAAGGTGCAGGGGCGCATCGGCATTCCCTATCGCCAGCCGTTCATCAATATCCTCAAGACCTTCGTCAAGCGTACCGCGGTCAGCCACGGCGTCATGTTCTACCTCGGCCCGGTGTTCCGGCTCGCCGGCGGTATCGGCACGCTGGCCTTCACGCCGGTGATCTTCGAAAGCGAGACCTTCGCGAACTTCAGCTTCGCCGGCGACCTGTTCCTGGTGATCTACTTCATGTTCTTCGGCCAACTCGGCATGGCCCTGGGCGCCGGCGAAAGCGGTCATCCCTACAGCGCCATCGGCATCGCCCGCGGACTGTCGCAGATGACCGCCTACGAGGTGCCCTTCGCCCTGGCGGTGGTCTCCATCGTGATCCAGTACGACACACTGTCGATCTCCGGGATCGTGGCCGCGCAGCAGGGCGGCTGGCAGCACTGGACGCTGTTCACCAACCCGGTCGCGACCCTGGCGGCGATGCTGGCCTTCCTGGGCATGACCGGCTATTCGCCCTTCGACATCTTTCTCGCGCCGCAGGAAATCCCGATCGGCCCGCCCACCGAGTTCCACAGCGCCTATCTGTCTTTCCTGCAGACCAACCGTGCCCTGTTCGGCGCCACCAAGCTGATCCTGTTCATGAACCTGTTTTTCGGCGGCGCCAGCGGCTGGATCGAACTGATGATAAAAACGCTAGCGATCTACCTGTTCGCGGTCGTTGTCGGCGTCGCCTTTCCGCGCTTCCGCGTCGAGCAGTCGATCCGCTTCTTCCTGAAGATCCCGATGCTGATCGGGATCATTTCCATAATTTATGTACAGATGGTGCTCACGGCATGAGAGTTACACTAAGCGCTGGAACCCGCGACAGGAACCGATCATGAGCAAGCACACCGCAGCCCCCCCACTGGAGAATGCCGGCCTGTCCGCCGAGGACCGGCAGCTGTTCTGCGACGCCCGGCCCAGGCCCTACGAGCCCTACCCGGTCAAGGCGATCGAGGACTTCGCCAACTGGGCCCGCGCCAATTCTCTGTGGATCCTGGCCTTTGGCACCGGCTGCTGTTCGATCGAGCTGCGGCCGCTGATGACCGCGCGCTTCGACGCCAGCCGCTTCGGCGTCGCCGGACGGCCAACGCCGCGACAGTCCTCGGTCTTCATCATCGGAGGCTACGTCTCGGTCAAGACGCTCAAGCGCATCGTGCGCAGCTACGAACAGATGCAGGGCCCGAAATTCATCATCGCCCTCGGCAGCTGCCCGGCCAACGGCGGCATGTATTTCGACAGTTACAACACCATCAACCAGTTCGACCTGTACCTGCCGGTGGACCTGTACGTGACCGGCTGCATGCCGCGCCCCGAGGCGCTGCTGCACGCCATCCTCGACCTTCAGGACGACATCAAGCAAGGCAAATGCGATGGCGCCAACCGGTACATCGAGCACCTCGACTGGTACAAGGCCAACCAGAAGAAGGTGATCCGGGACTGGAACATGCCGGACTACAACTGGTAGTGGCGTGACAGACGGCAGAGGCCGGGGAAAGCATCGATGAATGAAATACTGGAAAGACTGGTTCGTGATTTCGATATCACCGACATCAACGAACGATCACCGGCGCTCACCACGCTGAAGGTGAAAAAGGATAACGGCGAGCGCCTGATCCGCGAGCTGCGCGACCGTATGGACTTCACCCACCTGAACTTCATCACCTGCACAGACTGGATCGAGAACGGTATCTTCCGGCTGGTGTACATGCTGCACAATTACACCACTCGCCAGACCCTGGGCGTGCATATCGACATCGACCGCGAGAACGCTGAGATGACCTCCATCCATACGCTGTGGGCGCAGGCCTGGACCTACCAGCGCGAACTGCGCGAGATGTACGGCATCCGCTTTCCGGGCAGCCCGCGCCTGGACGAGGACTTCTGCCTGGAGGGCTGGGACCAGATGCCTCCGATGCGGCGCGATTTCGATACCGCGAAATTCAGCGAGGAGCGCTTCGGACACCGCGAGGGGCGGGTCAGCATCGTGCCGCGCGACCACATGAAGGCACAACTCTACCCGGATCGTGGAGGCAGTGAATGACACCCACGACGACCGGACATTCCGCTTCGCTGGATTTCGCCCAGCCCGAGCCCGTCGACCTGAAGTCGGGCAAGTACGTCAAGGTCTGGCAGGGGCCGCAGCACCCGGGCATCACCGGCAACATGTCGCTGGAACTGGTGCTCGACGGCGACACCGTCATCGAGTGCAGGACCCACGTCGGCTACCTGCACCGCGGCTTCGAGAAGCTGATGGAACAACGCACCTTCATCCAGAACTACCCCGTCGTGTGCCGCATCGCGGTACCCGAGCCGGCCTTCAACGAATACCTCTACGCGGCGGCGATCGAGGCGATCAGCGGGATCGAGGTACCCGAGCGGGCGAACTGGCTGCGCACCCTGAACCTGGAGATGATGCGGCTCGCCAGCTTCCTGATGTGGATCGGCGGCCAGGGCGGTGCCTTCGGCCAGTACACCGTGGCCAACTGGACACTCACCTACCGCGACTACGTGCTCGACCTGTTCGAGGAGATGACCGGGGGGCGCATCTACCATATGTACATGGTGCCCGGCGGCGTGCGCGCCGGGCTGCCGGCCGGTTTCGAGAAACGCATCCTCGAACTCATGGACACTACCGGGAAGCTGCTCGACCAGGTCGAGCGCGTGATGTACCACAACGTGGTGTTCAAGGCACGGGCCAGGGGCCTGGGCATCATCGCCCCCGAGATGGTCGACCCCTACGGCATCGTTGGACCGAACGCACGGGCCAGTGGCATGCGGCGCGACCTGCGCAAGGATGAGCCCTACCTGGTGTATGACCGCCTCGATTTCGAGGTCATCTCCGGCACGGGCTGTGACGCGTACGAGCGCGCCTGGCTGCGCCTGCAGGAGACACGCCTATGCATCCGCCTGATCCGCCAGATCATCGCGGGCGCACCGTCGGAAGGACCGTTCCAGGCCGACATGCCCAACGTGCTGCACTGGAAGGTCCCGGCCGGCGAAACCTACGTGAAAGCGGAGTGCACCCGCGGCGAATACGGCTACTACATGGTCACCGACGGCAGCGAGAAGGTACGCCGCGTGCACGTGCGCGGACCCAGCTACACCCACGCGATCGCAGTGATGGAGCGCCTCGCGGTCGGCACCAATATCGCCGACATCGCCGGCCTGATGGTCTCGCTGCACACCTATCCGCCCGAAATCGAGAGATAAGCGGTATCGACTCATGATCCTGAAAGACCTGTTGTCCCCGTTCTTCGTCTGGCAACGCGCGTTCGAGAAACCCTATACCTCGATCCGGCCGATCCAGGAACGCCCCGGCGCTCCCGCCTACCGCGGCTTCCATATCAACGTCAGCGAGGAATGCATTGGCTGCGGCACCTGCCACACGATCTGCCAGAACGATGCCATCGACATGGTGCGAGTCGAGGAATTCGAGGGACGCCCAGGCGACAGCGGACTGCGGCCGCGCTTCGATTACGGCCGCTGCTGCTGGTGCGGCCTGTGCGTGGACATCTGCACCACCGGTTCGCTGCGCATGAGCAACGAGTACACCTGGGTCACCGCCGATCCGACCGAATACCACTTCACCGCCGGCGTCGAGGCGACGCGCTGGCAGGACAATCCCCTCGGCTACCGGCGCGCCGAAGGCTATCACCTGTATCCTCCGAAACGGATCGGGATGGAGATGCTGGCACCGGAGGAAGGTGTGTGCTCCTTCGACGAGGTGGTCAAGGGCTACAGCGAGGTGCAGGCGAAGCTGGAGGCCGACCGTTGCGTGGAATGCGGGATCTGCGTGGCCGCCTGCCCGGCGCACATGGACGTTCCCGACTATATCCGCAGCATCCGCGACGGCGACTACGAGCAGGGACTGCAGCAGCTGTACCGCACCAACCCTTTCCCCGCCACCTGCGGTCGCATCTGTACACGGCGCTGCGAGTCGGTGTGCCCGGTCGGCATTCAGGGCGAGCCGATTGCCATCCGCTGGCTGAAGCGCTTCATCGTCGACCAGGTGGCGCCGGAGGATTACTCGCGCATTCTCGGTGACCAACCCGCGGAAAGCAGCCGGCACGTCGCCATCGTCGGCGCCGGTCCCGGCGGACTGAGCGCTGCTTACTACCTGCGCCGCAAGGGCCACGCCGTCACGGTGTTCGAGGCACAGGAGAAGGCCGGCGGTATGCTGCGCTACGGTGTTCCCGACTATCGCCTGCCCGCGGCGGCGCTGGACAAGGATATCGATCACATCGTCTCGCTGGGTGTCGAGATGCGTTTCAACACGCGGGTCGGCCGCGACATTTCCTTCAGAGAACTGCTGGACGGCTACGGTGCCGTGTTCCTCTCCACCGGCCTGTCGGTGCCCTCCAGCATGCGTATCCAGGGCGAGGATCACCCGCGGGTGCTATCCGGCCTCCAGGTGCTTGCGGACGTCGCCGCCGGCCGCGACCCGGGCATCGGCAGGAAGGTGGCCGTGATCGGCGGCGGCAACGTCGCGATGGATGCCGCACGGGTCTCTCGCCGGCTCGGCGCCGAGGTCACCATTCTCTACCGCCGGCGTATCGCCGACATGCCGGCCGACAGCGAGGAGATCCACGAAGCGCAGGAGGAAGGCTGCCGCATCGTCACCCAAGCCATTCCGGTCGAGGTCGTGGAAGCCGAGCAGCCCGGCCAGGTGCTGATACGCTGGGGCGAGGCCGAGATGGTGCCGGACCCCAAGGGCGGACGGCCGCGTCCGGTGCTGCAGGAGCACTGCATGCACATCGACGGCTTCGAGAGCATCATTTCCGCCATCGGCCAGGGAAGTGACCTGGGATTCATACCCGCCGATCTGCAGGAGCAGCTTGCGATCGAATGGGGCAAGTTCAAGCCGGGCGACTACCAGCACACGGGCCTCGCGAAGGTGTTCGTCGGCGGTGACGTCGCCAACCGCACGGCCGACGCCATCAGCGCCATCGAGGACGGCCACCATGCCGCACGCGGCATCGACCGCTTCCTCGATCGGGACCAGGCAGACTGACAAGGGGCACACAGATGAATACCATCGACGAGATACTGGACTATGCCATCGGCCAGGAGGAACAGGCCGCGGCCTTCTACGCCGACCTCGCCGGGCGCGCCGAGAAGGCCGGCATGAAGGAAGTGCTGCTGGAGTTCGCCGCCGAGGAACAGCGCCACAAGGAGCGCCTGCTTGCGGTCAAGCACGGGGAACACGAACTGACGCCGGAGCAGGAAGTGCTGGATCTGAAGATCTCCGACTATCTCGTCGAGGTCGGCGTCACCGAAGGTATTACCTACCAGGATGCGCTGATCGTCGCGATGAAACGCGAACGCGCCGCCTTCGAGCTGTACACCGACATGGCGGTGCAGGTACCGGACAGCCACCTCAAGGAAGTGCTGCAGGGCCTCGCCAGGGAAGAGGCCAAGCACAAACTGTTCTTCGAATCGGAATACGACGAACGGGTGTTGATGGACAACTGAAAACAGCCACTGAATCCACGGAGAAACACGATAAAGATATTAGACGTTTTTTTTCAGTGTGGTTCCGCGGATACCGTGACCATAAGATCTTCTATCTGAGATGCATCAGCCTGCCGGTCGTACCAATTGACCGCTGACGGTGCACCACACCTTGACTCAGACAATGTCGCAAATCCACATCCGCAAAAGCCATAGCCTCGACCATGCACATGCCCCCGCGATGGCGGAACATTTCGCTGCCGAGCTGACTGCCGAGTACCAGGCCGACTATCAGTGGCAGGGTAACGACCTGACTTTTAAATCCAGGGGTATCGAGGGGCTGCTGCGAGTCGGCGAGGATGAAGTGGAAATCCGGGTCCGCCTCGGCATGCTGCTGCGCCCCCTCATGGGAAAGATCGAGAGCGGCATCCGCTCCCGGCTTGACGGCATCCTGGGTTAAGCATTAACCCGGCGCAGCAATCCATGTGCTCAATAATCCGCGCAGGAGCGGTCTCCCGACCGCGATAGATGTTGATTCAATCGCGCCGGAGGGCGGCGCTCCTGCAGTAACAACACATGCCTGGCTGAACGTTACGGAACCAGCGTTCTCACCGCACCACCAGCACCGAACACGGTGCATGGTGCGCCACGTAGGCGCTCATGGAGCCCAACAGGAAACGCTTGATAGCGCGCCTGCCCTTGTTACCCAGAACGATCAGATTGCTGCCGGATGCCTCCGCCGTATGGATGATTCCATGTGCGGCATCGGTGCCTTCGTGCGTGCTGGACGTAACGCCGGGAATGGATGCGTGCAGCCTGTCGACCGCCCCATCCAGCGCGGCCTTGGCGGCAATCTTCTTCTGGTTCCAGATCGGGCTCATGTGCTGCTGGATGTCCTGGCGGTAACCGGTGATCAGGGGCAATACCGTTACCACCTCGACCCGATCCTGGTCAGAGAATGGCAGCGCGGCGCACAGCTCCAGTGCCTCACGTGCCGGTGCGGAATCGTCATATGCGAGCAGTACCCGCCAGGGCTCTTCGGCGGTTGCCGGCGAGGTCATGCCTGCGGCAGCCCCCTTCACGAGCAGCACGGAACACCGGGCATGCACCAGCACCCGGTGGGAGACACTGCCCAGCAGGAAGCCCCCTAGCGCGGAGTGCCCATGCGATCCGACAACCAGCAGATCGATCTGTGATTCCTCCGCGGCCACAATGATCTCCTCGGCCACATCGCCCGTACACAGTTGCGTCTCCACTGCCAGGCCACGGTCACAGGCACGTTCCGCCGCGGCATCGAGATTCTTTCGGGCCACTTCGCTGAGCGTATTGCGGACCATGTGCAGGGCTTCGATGTGTTCCCCGGTGAGTTCCTGTGTTTCTGCATCAATAAATGGAAGCTCGTCGATTACCGTCAGGAGGGTTACCGAACTGCCTTCCGGAAGCGGAAAACGCAACAGGAAATCCAGTGCCCTGGCAGCAGTGTCAGAGCCATCGATTGCCAGCAGTATCTTCATGTCTTTTCACCTCGTCGTCCGATCCGCTTACAGACGAGCTTGCCGTGATCGTTCACACGAACACCTCATTGCCTGCGCTCTATGTCGGGTGTGCACTGCCCACGTTCATGTAATAACCCAGAAATACGTAGACCGCATACACTGCCAGCAGCCAGATACCCTGCCAGCGATGGAACATACCTGCCCGGTTCATCGTGATAAACACTCGCAGGGAGAACAGGATGACGAGCATGGCCGGGAAGTGGAAATAGTAGAAATTCTCCGGTACCGCCAGTGGCGCCGTGGCCGCGGCAGCGCCAATGACGAACAGACAGTTGAGCACGTCGGCACCGACAATATTGCCGACCGTAATTTCAGGATACCCCTTGCGTACGGCCGCGATAGCCGTCATCAGCTCCGGCAGGGAGGTCCCGAGGGCGACCATGGTCGCGGCAATCACGTCGTCCGGCACACCGAAGCGCATGGCGATCTCCGAGGCCGCGGGTACCAGCACCCGTGCGCCGACGATGATCATGACCAGCCCGCCGGCCACCAGCATCCAGCACTTGCCGATGCCCATCAGTTCTCCCGCGGTTTCCTCTTCCTCCGGACCGCCTTCCGCCACCACCAGGCTGCCCTGCCGTGCCCAGACATAGGTGATGTACAGATATGCGGCCAACAGAAGCAGGAACAGGAAACCAACCCAGCGTTCCAGCCTCGGCTCCGGATCGTCGCGCAACAGCGGGATGACCGCAATGGCCACCAGCAAAATGGCCGCACCGACCTGCACCCAGCCGGTACGGTTGAGAATGAATCGGTTCACCGGCACCGTGGCCAGCACGCAAGTCAGACCGAAGATCAGGCCGGTATCGGCGATGATGGAGCCGACACCGTTGCCGAGAGCGAGCCCCGGGTTGCCCATGAGCGCCGCCATGACGGAGACGAAGGCCTCCGGCAGGGTCGTACCGAGAGAGACCACGGTGGCCCCGATCACAATCTTGGGCATGCCGGTGCGCTCGGCAAGGTCCACCACGCCGTCGATCATCCAGTCGGCGCCCTGTGACAACAGCGCGATGCAGACCGCGATGACGATCAGCAGGGTCGTTGTACCGAACCCGCCCACGAAGCGTTGCAGCACCGTTTCATCAGCGATCAGTTGCAGCAGGGTTACATCCATGACAGATCCCGGGAGATTGAATGCCTCCAGACCTTAAGACGACGCGCGAGGCCGCTAAAATACTTTGTCACTCGCAGGAAGACAAATAGTGGCATAGGTTGGCTGTGTAACGTGAATCCCAACATAGTGTGAACAGAGGCTGGCAGCGTGTTGGGCTTCGCAGGCTCATCAACCTGCGTGATCGATTTCAACAGCAAGACGAACAGGTCCACGTCTTTATCAGGGCGGCATACTCACAGCTCGTCGACCTCCACGTCCCCGCCTTGCCCTTCGGCGAACCGGATGCGTTCCGCCATGGCGGGAGTCATATAGACCTTACCCTTTTCGTCGACCAGCATGACGTAGACCAGACCCATGTCATGCGCCACACTTCGCCACTCTTGCGGTCCCGCCACGGTGAGCGCGGTTGCCGCGGCATCGGCCACCCCGCCGTCCGTATGGATGACCGTTGCCGAGGCCACGTGCCGGACGGGCCAGCCGCTGCGGGGATCGAGGATATGGGCATAGCGCACGTTCTCGTATTCCCGGTAGCGCTCGTAGTTGCCGGAGGTCAGCACGCATTCTCCGTCGGCAACGTCGAGCGACGCGATCACGCCCTTCCCCTGAGGATGGCGCACCCCGACCCGCCAGGGCCGCTCGCCATGCCGGCCGGAAACGCACAGATCGCCACCGGCGTTCACGATGGAGTTATCGATCCCCAGACTGTGCAGGCGATCTATGGCCAGGTTCAGCGCATAGCCCTTGGCGAAGCCGCCCAGGTCAAGCTGCACCAGCGGATTGTCACTGGATACCCGGTTGCCCTCGATCTTCAGGTCTTCCATGCGCGGGTTTCCAGCCACCAGCGCCTCGATCTCCGCCACCGGCGGCGGCGGGCCGGGCGGCGGCTCGTCACTGTGAAAGCCCCACAGCGCGATCAATTTTCCAATCGCGGGATTGAACAGATCGTGACTCAGCTGCGACAGGCTGCGCGCCTGCAGCAGCAGTGGCAGCAGGAAATTGCTGACCGTGGTCGTCTCCCCGGCGGCCAGCCGCCGGTTCAGCTCCACCAGTTCGCCGCCCGGCTTCCAGGCATGCCAGTCGCGATGCATGCGCTGGAAATCCGCATCGACGGCGGCCACCGCCGCCGCAGCCTGCTCCTCCGGGGCGCCGTGCACCGTGATATCCACCACGGTGCCGAAGATGAGCAGCGTCTGGTGATAGTCCTGGGGACTTTGCATGCAACCGGCCAGCAGGAAGACCGCAGCCGGAAGGATGTACAACAAGGCCGGGGCGCGCCAGGGCATGCACCGACAGTGCACCCTGTCGATTGTGCATGAATCAGTGATCAAACTCTGACCTCCGCGGTCATTCGTGCGCGCTCACACACACCTCCGCCAGTTCCACGGCAATCTCCCGGGCCAGCTCCGCCACCGCCTGGCTCGATGCCTGCACCAGGGCGGCATATGCCGGCCCTGTTGCGGTTTTCCGAATGGTGGTGGTCTGCGGCCTACCGAGCAGTTTGCCGCTTTCCTGAACGAATACCGCCCAGTTCACATCGAGGATGACATCTCCGCCCATTTCACCGTCGAACTGTTCGACATCCAGCTCCACGCGGTAGCGCGTCCTGAACCGGGCGCCACTGCCATAGATTGCCAGATACTCCGATTGCAGCAGTCCCGAAAGGTTCTTTCTCAGCGCCCGCCCGAAGTCATCCCGCAGGGATCCCGCCCAGCGGTTGAATTCATCGAAGTTCAACCTGTTGGAACCGGAACGGGTCGCGATCCGGGGCTGGTCCAGGTAACGGGGCCAGGTGATCGGTCCGATCGTGATCGGTATTTTACTGCAGCCGGCCGCCTCCGAGCCCCGCAGTGCAGGCACCTCATTGGCGCTCAGTGTGTAGTAATCGACTTTGGGTGACTCGCTTGCACAACCGGCAAGCAGCGACATTCCCAGCAGCCCTGCCGCCGCGGCAGCCATGCGGTTTGTGTTTCCGGTCGTCATGGCTGTCCCTTGCCGCGCAGCAAGGCCTCGGGATGCTCGTTGAGATAGTCGGCCAGCAGTCGCAGGGAACGCGCCGTGTCAGACAGTTCCCGCAGGGACTGCTGCAGTTCGTACGACAACGGGGCATCGGCGGCAAACATTCGGTCCACGGATTTCAGCGTCGTTTTCGCCTGCCCGATGGTCTCATCCAGCCTGGACAGGGTGCCGGTCAGGTCATCGCCAAGCTGATCGAGCGGAAAACGCTCCAGCTTGCCGAGTATGGCATTGACGTTCCGGGAGAGTTCTTCCAGCGAGGTGGGGATGGTGGGGATAGCCGGATATTTCCCGGAAAGATCCAGATTCGCCGTCTTGACCTCCGGGTGAAAATCCAGGTCGATGTAAAGCTGTCCGGTCAGCAGATTTCCTGTCTTCAACTGCGCCCGCAGCCCGTGATCGACGAGCCCTTCAAGCATGGATATGCGTTCCGCATCCTGCATGGATATGTCGATCTGACCCCCGAGCCGCTCGGGTTCGATCTCTACCAGCACGGAGATGACGAAATCCTCACTGTCCGCATCGTAGCTCACGGAGATGTTTTTCACTTCGCCCAGTTTGATACCGCGGAACTCGACGGATGCGCCGGGTAACAGTCCGCGGACGGAGCCTTTGAAATTGAGCAGATACCTGCGCCTGACGGTCACGACTTTCTCGAAAGCGGCATCACGGTCCTCATACAGCGTGAAGACATGATCTTCCTCCACCTCCTCGCCGGTATCCATGTAATCCGGGACCTCGAAGGCGATCCCGCCGATCACCAGGCTGACAACGGATTCGGTGTTCACCTTGATGCCGCTCGCCGACAGGGACACATCCAGGCCACTGGCATTCCAGAAGCGGGTATTGCCGGTCACCTTGTGCTGATGCGGAGCATAGATAAACACCCGGAAATCGACGCTGTTGCCGTCCTCGGCCAGGTCATAGCTGACCACTTCGCCGACCTTGATCTGGCGAAAATAAATGGGGGCGCCGATTTCCAGCGAGCCACGCCGGCTCGCCCGCAGCCTGAAGTGCCTTCCCGGCTGCTCGGTGGTTACCGCCGGCTCCTTCTCCAGGCCCGTGAAGTGCTTGACGTGCTGCTCGCCCGGGACCGGATCGATCCCGATATAGGCCCCGCCGAGCAGGGTTCCCAGGCCGGAAACGGTCCCCGCGCTGATGCGTGCCCGCTCCACCCAGAAGCGGGTCTTTTCCGTCAGGTATGGTGTCATTTCCCGATTCATCTGTACGGTCACAGTGACATTCCTGAGGTCTTTCTGCAGGCTGATCTCCTCGACCTGGCCAACCTCGACATCCTTGTATTTCACCTTGGTCTTGCCGGCCTCCAGCCCCTCGGCGGACATGAAACTGATGGTAATGGTCGGCCCGATTTCGGAGTAGGCCTGGTAGGCCACCCAAAGCCCGATCAGTGCCGCGACGAGGGGTATCAACCAGACGATGGAGATACCCCGGCGCTGCACAGGCACGGCCTCGGGTATATCCTCCGGCGATAGAGGTTCAACCGGGTGATCAGCCATGCACCGGCTCCAGGTTGTCCCAGATTTGCCGCGGATCGAAGGTCATGGCGGCAATCAGGGTGATGACTACGACCGCACCGAAGAATAAGGCACCCGGACGCGCCTCGATACTCGCCAGGTTACCCAGCCGGACCAGCGCCACCAGGATCGTGACGACGTAAATGTCGGTCATGGACCAGCGGCCGATCGTCTCGGTCAGGCGATACAGCCGGGTCCGTTCGACGGGACGCCACTGCGACTTGCGCTGTACGGATATCAGCAGCCAGGTAAGGATGAACAGTTTCGCCAGCGGCACGAAGACACTGGCGATGAAGATCACCAGCCCGATGGGCCATTCACCATGCTGCAGGAAATAGATCACGCCGCTCATGATGGTGTCTTCCTGGGTGTCGCCCAGCGAGGTGATGGCCGTCATCGGCAACAGGTTGGCGGGGATGTAACAAATATACGCCGCGATCACCAGCGCCCAGGTACGGGCGATACTGTCCGGCTTGCGGATATGCAGGCCGGCACCGCAGCGCGGACATCTTGCCTCTGCGCGGGGTGAGGCTGGCACGACACTCAGCAGCCTGCAGCTGTGGCAGCCGGCCAGACCGGCAGCGGCGGCCGTTGTCATCCTGTCCGTCATCGCCGATAAGCCACCCGGTTCCAGATCAGCTGCGGGTCCAGGTTCGCCGCAGCGGCCGCGAGGATGACGATCAGCAGTGCGAACGACCATAACGCCAGGCCGGGAACGATCTGCGCCATATCCCCGAGCTTTACGATGGCCACCAGGATGCCGATCAGGAACACCTCCATCATGCCCCAGGGTTGCATGCCGGCGGCAAGGCGAAATACGCCGGCCAGCCCCCAGGGGACCCGGTTGATTCTCAGGGGCAGCAGGACATAGCACAGAATGCACAGTTCCAGCAGCGGCACCACGAAGGTGGTGATCAGCACCAGCAGGGAGAGCTCCCACATGCCCTGCTGATAGAGATCCGTCACGCCCGATATCAGAGTTACCCGGGTCTCCCGGCCCTGCAGCCGGAAGGCGAGCAAGGGAAATGCGTTGGCGATGCTGAACAGGATCAGCCCGGTGACGGTCAGGGCGAGTGTGCGATCGAGGCTGTTGCGTATGCTGCGATGCAATACGGCGCCGCAGCGACGGCACCTGACGGCGCCCCTCCCCTGTTGTTCGGGAATGCGGTGCAACAGATCGCATTCATGGCAGGCAATGAGTTTCTCGACATTCATCGACAGGTTATTTTTGATGATCGGAAACCGGCAGTAGACGCACTTTACTACAATGCCGGGCAGCAAGCATTCGCAGGAGGACTGAAAATTCTTACCGCAGCGGCTCCTAGCCGAGATTCTCGACTGCAGCGCTCTTTCAATACGATTCCAGAAATCGTCAAGGAAGCCGGCATCCGGAACAGCGAACCGGCAAAGCGTCTGAACCCGAATCCTCAAATTACGATTTTGCGATAGGATCCTGGTATTCGATGATTTCATCCAGATATTCTTGACCTGAACTACCCGGAAACCTCACCGATACAGCAGCACCGCTTCCCGCTCCGCGATCCATGCCACCTCGTCCGGTCCGGCCAGGGCCTCCAGGTCATCCGGGTCGGCCTCGGGGTCATCCACCCACTGGCGCAGCAGTTCGCCGCCATTGATCAGGTCGATGGCCAGGCGGTCATATTCGTACTCATACGGGAAATCCCGCCAGAGTTCGTAATCCGGCCGCAACCTGCGCAATGCCTTGAAGGCCAGGGCCATCAGCCGCCAGGGACGGAAAGCGGCGTGATCATAGCCTCCGTCCTCGACGTGGATCTGCAGTCCGGCGCACAGCATTCCCGAGTGTTTGTGGAAGGTGGGCTCGAACCAGCACTCCCGCAGCCGGCAACCCTGCAACCAGTGAGGCTCGAGGTGCTGCATCTCCACCAGGAGCTTGCGGGGCTCCAGGTCCGGGGCCCCGAACAGTTCCAGGGGCCGGGTGGTGCCGCGTCCCTCGGACAGGGTGGTGCCCTCCAGCATGACCGTGCCGGCATAGCAGCGAGCCATCCACAGGTTGGGGGCATTGGGACTGGGGTTGACCCAGGTGCGCTCACCCAGGGGCCAGCCGTAGCCCGGCCCTGCCCCCGGGTTCCAACCCTCCATGGCGATCACCTCGCATTCCACGTCCAGATTCAGGGTGCGCACAAACCACAAGGCCAGTTCACCCAGGGTGAGGCCGTGGCGCATGGGCAGAGGACCCGACCCCACGAAGCTCTCCCAGCCCGGGCGCAGGATCAGCCCTTCCACCGGACGTCCCGCCGGGTTGGGCCGGTCCAGCACCACCACCCGTTTGTCGAACTGCGCGGCCGCCTCCAGGACATAACGCAGGGTGGTCAGGAAGGTGTAGATGCGGCAACCCAGGTCCTGCAGGTCCACCAGCAGCACGTCGAAGCTGTCCATCATCCCCGCTGTGGGCCGGCGTACCTTGCCATACAGGCTGAACACCGGGATGCCCAGCAATGGATCGTTGAAGTCCGGCGACTCCGCCATATTATCCTGCTTGTCACCGCGCAGGCCATGCTGGGGACCGAAGGCGGCCGTAAGCCGAATGTCGGGCAGCCGTGCCAGGGCGTCCAGGGAATGCGTGAGTTCGTCCGTCACCGAGGCAGGATGGGCCAGCAGGGCCACACGCCGCCCCTTCAGGGACTGGCGCAACGAGGGCTGTTGCAGCAGGCGATCGATGCCGAACTTCATTGTCCCAATCCCCAGGATACGTAGTTCAGGTCACGCATTCAGGCAATTCCAGTTGCAACGCGAAGGCATCCATATGATGGAAATCGGGCCTGCCCGGAGGATGCCGTAAAGCCCAGTAAGACAACCCGCCATCCGCAGCTTCCACGACCGCGGACAAACCCAGGCGCGGCGAACGGCCCTGCGGCAGCAACTCCGGAGGGATCTGCGCCTCCAGGTCCAGGCGTTTCCCGGACCTTTGCACCGAGATGTCCGGACCTTGCTCAACTACCAGCCCCATGCCTACCCGATAGCCGCGAAAAGCATATACCGCCCACTCCCCCGAGGGCGAGAAATTGAACTCCCGATACCCGGGGCCCTCCCCCGCCATCACGAAGACCTCGAAGCAGGCATGTTGCCACAGCTTGTCCGCCCACCGGGACGGCCGGGATTCGGGGATTCGCAAGGCGGAGAGATCGCCCTGCAGGGCAAAGGTCACGGTGAGGATGCCATTCGCCGCTCCATCCACCACGACATCGATACCCCGTATCGACCGGGAAGGGGTTTGCGGATGACAGGCAAGCTTATGGGACACGGAGTCTGCGATGGATGCCATGGCCGACAAGGCTAGCATTCAACCCCAGCAGAACGCACGCGGGATATTCAGAGGTTCCTCAATGGATCTCACCCTCTTTGCGGGCCTGAAGTGTCTCATCCATTGCGTGGCTCACCTCCGCCAGCCAGAAGGTGACCTCATCCGGCGCATCGGCCTGCATAATCAGGTTGCGTACCAGGAGCAGACATTGGCTCATGTAACGGAGGTTTCTGACCGACTCCCAGCTCATCCCTTCATCGATATGCAGCAGCACGCGCTCCCAGCCGGTATAGCCGGCATGCTTCACGACCTCGTCACGCAGATTCTGCCAGCTACCCTGCAGATCGGAGAGCAGCGATTTTTCATACCCGTCAGGTTCTTTGTTAAAAGCCATTGGCCGCGATTTTCAGTAAAATGCCCACTCTACCAGAATTGACAGTCATCCATACAATACCTTTCCACCATGGCGAAAACCAAGCAGAAGCGGAAAATCCCGCAATCACGACCCCGGCCATCCGGCTGGGCCACCAGCGACGCCGATGAAATCGAACGCCGCCGTTTGCGGGGCGCCAAGGAAGCCATCCGGATCGAACCCGAGGCGCCGGAGGCCGGTTTTTACGGTTGCTATCGCGCCTGCTCCGGCAGCGGACAGACCTATCATGTCGAAATACGCTCACTGGCCGATCCGATCAACAGCTGTGACTGCCCCGACCACCGCGTCAATGGCCTGGGCACCTGCAAACATATCGAGGCGGCATTGCACCGGCTCCAGCACCGGCGCAAACGCGCCTTCCAGCAGGCGGCCGCCACCGGCAGCCCCTTTATCGAGGTATTTCTGGATCGGCGTGATCGCCAGATCCGGGTCCTCTGGCCACGGAGCAGCCAGCGCCGTTCCATGGCCCGGGAACTCCTCGCCACCTTCTTTAACGATGATGATTCCCTGAAGGGCAACCCCCTCGACACCTTGGCGGCGCTGGAAAGGTCAATCAACGCCTCGCCCGCCCACGTCAGGCGTCGAATCCGGGTTTCAAAAGAACTCAACCCCTGGCTCGAGGCACTCGACCGGGATGCCCAGCAGCGGCGTGCCCGCCAGCACTTCGAAACCGAAGTGGCCGCCGGCAAGACGAGTCTCGACCTGGTCAGTCACCCCCTCTACCCCTACCAGCAGGAGGGGATGCTGCATCTGGCCTTCACCGGCCGTGCCCTGCTGGCCGATGAAATGGGCCTGGGCAAGACGGTGCAGGCCGTCGCCGCCTGCGAACTGCTGCGCCGCACCCGCGGTATCCGCCGGGTACTGGTCATCTCCCCCGCTTCGCTCAAGGGCGAATGGGAGGAGCAGATCGCCAAGTTCACCGACCTGCCCGCGCATATCATCCAGGGACCACGCGCCCGGCGCCTGCGCCAATACGACGAACCCGCGTTCTTTTTTCTTGCCAATTACGAGCAGGTCCAACCCGATGCAAAGGAAATCAATAACATTCTCGCCCCGGATGTCATCATTCTCGACGAGGCCCAGCGCATCAAAAACTGGCAAACCAAAACCGCCGTCTCGGTCAAGCGGCTGCGCAGCCCCTACGCTTTCGTCCTCACCGGCACGCCGGTGGAAAACCGCATCGACGAGATCTATTCCATCGTTCAATTTCTCGACCCCCATATCTTCGGCCCCCTGTTCCGCTTCAATCGTGATTTTTACCAGCTGGACGAGAATGGGCGCGCCATCGGCTACAGGAACCTCGACCGGCTGCACGAGAAACTGCAGCCCGTCATGCTGCGCCGCCGCAAGGAGGAAGTGGAGGGGCAACTGCCGGGACGTACGATCAACACCTATTTCGTCGCCATGCACAAGGAGCAGACGCTGCGTTACGGGGAGTATGAAGCAAAGGTGGCGCGTCTTGCCGCCATCGCCAGGCGCCGACCCTTGAAAAAGGAGGAGATGGAACGGCTCCAGCGGTATCTGGCCTGTATGCGCATGGTGTGCGACACGCCCTATATTCTCGACCGGGATTGCCGCATCTCACCCAAGCTGCAGGAACTCGACAACCTCCTCGATGAACTGATGTCGGATGGCGACCACAAGATCATCATCTTCTCCGAGTGGCAGCGTATGCTGGAACTGGTCCGGGAACTGGCCGAGCGAATGGGGCTGGATTATGCATGGCATACCGGGGAAGTCCCGCAGCCGCAACGCCGCGGAGAAATTCGGCGTTTCAAGGAAGAGCCCGAATGCCGGCTGTTTCTCTCCACCGACTCGGGCGCCACGGGGCTCAACCTGCAGGTGGCCGACGTGGTGATCAACCTGGACATGCCCTGGAACCCGGCGAGGCTGGAACAACGTATCGCGCGCGCCTGGCGCAAACACCAGAAGCGTTCGGTGCAAGTGATCAATCTGGTGGCTGAACACACCATCGAACATCGCATGCTCGCCCTGCTGGATCAAAAGCGCTCCCTGGCCGAAGGTGTGGTCGACGGCAAGGGCGGGCGTGAGATGGCCCTCCCCTCGGGCCGCGCGGCCTTCCTGGAGCGCATCGAAAGTCTGATGGCGGCCGGGGAAAGACCGGCGCAGCCGGCACCCGTTGCCAATCCGCTCGAACGATTGTGTGATCAGGTTCTGGGTGAATGGCGCAACCAACTCGACCTCATGGAGCTGCACGGCCAGGGAGAGCAACAAACCCTGCTGGTCGTGGCGGACCGGCCGGATGACGCTCTGCGGAGTGCCCTTACCCGCCAACTGCAGGAACAGTTTCCCGGCCGGACACCGCAGTTGCAGTTACTGGACCGGGATGCCTACGCGGCTGTCCGGCAACTGATCGATGCCGGCGTGCTGCGTACCGTTCCGGATACCGCCAGAACGCTGTACCAGGCTCCGGTCACGGACACACCAGAGAAAAACGCGGCATCGAGACAACTGACCGAAGCCCGTGACCGCCTGGCCCGGGGTGAGCATAAACGGCGGATGGCGAAAGTCCTCACCGAAGGCGGCTTTGCAATCGAAGCGCTCGCCCCGATGCGCGAGGCCGTGGAGTCAGCCATGCAGGCACTTGCCTTGTGGCAGGGTCATGATGCCGATACATCGCCCACCCTGGATCGCATCGACTCGAAGCTGGTGCAAACGCAACTGTTGCCGGCCGCAACACTGACCCTGATCGCCCGCCTGCGGGAGGATCAACCCGCCGCGGATGAAGCTCAGGCGGGCAACCTGCTCACTCAAGGCGAGCACCTCCTGTCGCAGGCCGCCGCGCTCCTGGAATTCGCACCGGGAGTCTGAGAGTCCGTATACCTGGAGCAGAGCTGTGTCCGGATCCAAACAGCCGGATTCAACAAGGATCGGCAATGGGCCGAGGCCAGACTGCGCTGCCGCCTCAGCCGGGAGGATATCCGCATGGCCAGGGAACCGGGACTCAACCCCAGCTCCCTGATCAAGAACATCCCATTTCCGAATCAACAGTGGAAAGTACCGGTCAAACAGTGGCTGCACGAGCTGTATGAGGCAAAGACTGCACGAGCGCCGTTAACGCAACCGCGCAAACACGGTGACCCTCTGAGCCCCACGGCACTGGCACCGGACAGGTGCATCCGCCTTTCTGAAGATGGGTCGAAGATAGAATCGGTGCATGCAAAGGAAGGATTTGATGCGTACCCTCCGCCCCCTTGCCAATTCTGGAATCCTGGCACTCCACCGGGTACGGTCAGGAGTCTTTCCGGTTCCCGCTGAGAATCCCGGGATGGTATCGCGACCCGCCTTCGTGCAACGCGGGAAATCATTCCGTGACAGTCCACATGCACTGACACCAACCTGATTTTGAGCTAGATTTACCGCATTCTCCCCTTGCCCGACCCTGATGCTATGCAAGAACTGACTACGCGGCTCATCGCTAAAGTAAAAGGTGATCCCGACCGGCAAACGAAACCGAGAGAAACCTATTGGCTCACGCGATTCGTCCTCTTACGACTCCTCGGCTTCGTCTACCTGTTCGCCTACCTCTCCCTTGCCCTTCAGGTGCGCGCTCTCATAGGCCATCACGGCATTCTCCCCGCGGATCTTTTTCTGCAAAAAGTACAAGCGTATGGCGCCGGGTTCTGGCAACTTCCATCGCTATTCTGGCTCGGCATCAACGATACGGTTCTGGTCGTCGGCGCATGGACCGGAGTCGCCATTTCGATCGCCGTCCTCTTCGGTTACGCAAATGCGATCCTGTTGATCGTCCTCTGGATCCTCTACACGTCGTATGTTCATATCGGCCAGCTTTTTTACGGCTACGGTTGGGAAATGCAAATGATCGAAACGGGACTCCTTGCGGTGTTCCTCGTTCCCCTCTTCGACGGGAGACCTTTCCCGAAGCGACCGACACCGATACCGGTCATCTGGCTGTTTCGCTGGCTCCTGTTTCGTGTAGAACTGGGCACGGTGCTCATCAAGTTACGGGCTGACGAGTGCTGGAAAACCCTTACGTGCCTCTACTATCACTTCGAAACCAATCCGATCCCCAACCCCCTCTCCCCCTGGTTTCACTATCTGCCGAAGCCCGTTCTGCAGTTCGGCGGCCTGTACACCTTGTTCGCGCAGTTCATTCCCCCGTGGTTCTTTTTCGGGCCGCGCACACTGCGTATCCTCGCCGGACTCCTCACGCTCCTGATGCAGGCCCTTATCACCGCAAGCGGAAATTATTCGTTCTTCAACTGGCTGACCATCCTACCGATCTTTTCCCTGTTCGATGACTCTTTTCTCGCGCATTTTCTTCCGAAACGACTGGCCGAGAGGGCAAAACGTGCTGAAACGCAGGGCGAGCGGCATCAGTGGCACGAGCGTCTCGCATGGCTGTTCTTCGGCGTTACCCTGTTGTTGAGCGTCCCGGTTGTGCGCAACCTCGCATCGGAACATCAGGCAATGAATGCTGCCTTCAACAGCTGGGACATCGTGAACACCTATGGGGCATTCGGAGGTGTCACCAAGGAGCGCTACGAACTCATCATCGAGGGCTTCGACGGGCATGAGTGGAAAGAGTACAACTTCATCGGGAAACCGGGCTCCGTGAACAGGCCTCTCCGGCAGATCGCCCCGTACCAGCCTCGCATCGACTGGCAGATCTGGTTCGCCGCCATGTCAGATCCGGCAGACCAGCCATGGCTGCTTCATTTTGTGTGGATGCTCTTGAAGAATGATCCTCTCGCCACCGGCTTGCTCGCGGAGAATCCATTCCCCGGCGCGCCGCCGCAAGAAATCCGGATCGAGTACTACCGCTACAAGTTCAACAAGCCGTGGTCGGGAAAGCCGGTGTGGAGCCGGGTACTCGTCGGAACCTGGCTCCCACCGGTGTCACTGAAGGATAAGGCACTCGCCGCTTTCATCCATGGGAATGGCTGGGAGTAGCCGGTCCGGGGTTTGGCCTGGCAACGCCATACGCATCAGCCACGTATAATTGATCCTCTTCACTGCGGATTACCACGGAGTTGCAGGGGTTCCTGTGGAATCCTGCAGCCGGGATGCGTCAAACGGGAACCACGCGGCAGCGAGATTATCTGTTTCCAGAAATGGCCGATCCTGAACGTTCCAAGTAGAATGGATTGCAGAACTGGAATGGCAAAGATGGCGGTGATTCGGAAATTGACTGGCATCGGAATCCCAACTTGTCGCTCTATTGGCGTGTACATCGATCCCCATATTGTTATACATCACGCAGTGGCTTATTGTCCGTTAAACAGCCAGGATTTAATGACAGGATTCCAGCCGATCATTAAAATGAATTTACGGAGAAAGCGCCATGAATAAACGAATACTCGCATGTTGTGCGACTGCCCTTTACGGGGCAGTGACTTTCAACGCTGAGGCAGCCTCAATCTGGCTAGAGCCTACGACTCAGACTATCAATGCGGGGGAAGTAGCGACCCTTGAAATATGGGCAGATGCCTCTGATGTGGGTGGTTTTCTGGCTGGCGGCCTGGATTTATTTTATGACAGCACACTGCTGACCTATAACGGTGATTTTGCGTTTGATCCCGCATTTCCAATCGATCCTTTTTTCAGCAGAACCGGCGACAATTGTTTCGTCAGTCCATCTACAGATGGGTGTACAGTTAGGGGTGAAATCAACGACATCGCCTTCGGAAACTTCAACGGTTTAGCCGCAGAAGGTCCAATCCTGGTAGGTACACTGAGTTTTATCGGGCAGGGTGGTGGGTTAAGTAACTTGACCATGTCTGACAATGACTCCCCTGACGGTAATTGGTTCGCGAATGACGGGGCCGATCTAGCGGGTTTGGTCGTCTACGGTGAGGCAACAATCGAAACTGTGCCCCTTTCCACGCAGCCAATCAGCACAATTGTGCCAACAATCATACAGCTACTGTTACTTGATAAATGACACTTCAATGCGTTGTATTAACTGTGCATTACTAGCAAATCAATGACTGCGTTGCAGCTGTTATACGGCATAGAGAGTTCGTCATCCTCGATGGAGTACAGAGTATGAGCAGTCATCGGTTGGGGCTTTTCGCAGCAGCGAGCCTTGTTGCGGGTGGTGTATTGGGCATGGCGGGTTCTTTTTCACCATCTGCCGTGCGTGGCGTTGCCTGGGGCCTGGATGGCACCGCGCTTGTCCTGGGGGCGGCGCTTCTGGCGGTGCACCATATCAAGCTTGGCCACGAACAGCTGGCGGCCGGGTTTCTCATATTTGTCGCAGGTCAAACGCTGGTGGTTTCTGGCTCGGCCATGGAACTGTCAGCGAGTCCCCCTTCCTTTGCAGCCGGTGCGGGGCTTTGGGCTGCGGGCCTGGCATTGGTAAGTGCCTCGTCAGCAATGCCGGTCTTTGTGAGGGCTACGGGTACCATCGCATCGTTTATGTTTGCAGCGACTGCACTTCAAATTTATAGTGGTACGGCACTCACCCCACTGTCGAAACCGTTGCCGTTCAATGCGTACCCGTTCCTGGTGCTCACACTATTTGGTTGGGCGTGGGTTCATTTCCGCTCCGCTTCGAGGAGTTCCGAATAACAGATTGTAGCCAACGGCCCTACCACCGCTGCTTCTCCGCCCCGGCAGGACCACTGTTGAACCTGAGCGTTATACGTCTCAACGAATCGACACCAACTTAGGGGAATTTTTGCAATCATGGCCATTCTGTCACAATCCAGTGTGTCCGGGAAAACTCCCGAACAGCAATTTTGGACATGGTTTCAGAAGAACGAGGATTTGCTTTTCAATTACGACAAAGACAGAGAAAAAATATTCAGCAAGCTCTCTCGCGAAATACACAAAGTCAGCCCCGAGCTGACCTTTGAATTCGGGCCGATCGACAATGGGAAGAGGGAGTTTGTAATCACAGCAGGAGGCGCAATTAAAGCGTTTCCCGTCGTCGAGTCTCTATTTCAATCCGCACCGGGCCTGAAGCGATGGATATGGGTCAAGTTTCGACCAAGACGTAGCTCATTGCACGACCTTGAATACGACGGTAAGGCGGTTGCCGTAAAGGACGTGTATTACAAAATGTTCAAGGACGGCGAAAAAATCGGGCTCATGTTGTTCTTGGATGGCTACAACGAAATAGAGGAGACGACCTACGGACAAATGGGCTACTTGTTCCTGGACGAAGCGTTAGGCGAGTACGACATGGAGACCAAGGTTGGATTCGTCGAATTTCACGACCCGGATTCAAAATACTTTGCGGGTGCGCGACCGCTTTCTGAACTAGCGGAGCACTTTGATGAATACTTTCGGGACAGGAAGGAATGAACGTATAGATCCGGGAATTATTCACAACGGTCATCAGAAGCGCGTTTACAACGGTAGCCACGGCATAAATCCTGTCCTGATAGAATACGCAGTCGAGGCCGATGCGTCCCGGCGGACACGTATCGGTCGCCACCTCGGGGGGCTGTTCGACTGCGCTGGATTTCCCGATGATCACTGCCCGAAGCAGGAATAGACGGGCGCTGTGGCATCGGTGTCGACTGGCCAGAGGACGTGCGCTGCGAGGAAAAGTGTGCGAGCAGACCCGTGTTCTGATGGATTCGGCACCGCGATTTCAGCAGATCGACCCGGTTCGATGGCGCTCACGAGCACGGGGAGCGGGTGCTGCCGGTCGTAGACAGGGATGATATTGACTATACGACCGTATGATGTAACCTCACGCCTGCCCACTAAGCAGTATCCTGACGTGAACTCAGACACTACCACTGGTCATGAAAATCATCCACCACGCACTTGTACTCAACCTGCACCAGCCGGCCGGCAATCTCCAGGAACTGCTGGAGTACGATCCATGGGAGACCTACGAGATCCTGTACGCACTGGATCGTATCCCGCGCATGCTGTGGGGCTACGAGGACGTCGCCCGCGTGCATCTGTCGCTGTCCGGGATCCTCCTGGAAACCCTTGCGGACCCCGAGTTCCAGTCGCGTGTCTACGGCGTGGTGGACTGCGGCTCACTCTTGTGGCACTACCAGAACCTGGCCCTGTTCCGGATCCTGGGTACCGGCTATTACCATCCGGTGCTGCCCCTGATTGCGGAACCGGATCGGGAGGAGCACCTGCGGCGTTGGCAGGGTATCGCCAGCCACCTGTTCGGGCGCTCCAACTTCCAGGGGTTCTGGCCACCCGAGATGGGATTCAGCATGGAGCTTATTCCATTGCTCAAACGCCTCGGCTACCGGTATGTTGTCGTGGACAGCGACCATGTGGAAGCGGTGACGCCCATGCCCTGGCATGAACTGCGCTACCGTCCACATATCGCCCGTCACGGCGGCGAGGAGATCATCGTGATCGTGCGCGATCGGGATCTGTCCGATGCGCAGGAATCCGGCACAGAACTTAGTTGGTTTGAACAGGAGATCCGGCAACGCACCCGGCACTGCGACTTCGTTCCACTTGTCACCACTGCGACGGACGGTGACAACGGTGGCTGGTTTCGTAACCCCGAATTGCAGGCCAATTTCTGGGGCATGTATCGCGAACTGCTGGCGCACTTACACGCGGGAACCGGCGCCATTTTTCCGGTCTTTATAGAAGATTTCCTGGACCGTTACGGCACGGCGGGCGAGGTCCACGTCAACACCGGCGCCTGGAACACAGGCTGGCACCACGGTCACGGCTTCGTGCAATGGACAGGCTCGCAGGCACAGCGGGATGGGTTGGCGCGCGCCGCGGAAACCAGCCGCGCGGTGCACGATGCACGCTGGAAGGCCGGGGAGCGGCATCCGGAGGATCAAGGACTCCATAACCAGCTGGAAGAGGCCATGTGGCACCTGCTGCGAGCCGAGACCAGTTGCAACTTTTATTGGGGCGAGGCCTGGGTGGAGCGGGCGCATCGCGACCTGGACGAATGCTGGTCCCACCTCAACCAGGCGATCACGCGAATAAGTGAGTAACTCTCACTGCGAGTATGGTTAGGATGTCCTGTCCCTGTAGTGATAAGCCAGTCCAGTCTTGACCTGCTCGATGTGCATATTCTTTTAACAGCACCCAGCCTTAAATCCACATTCCTGATCCTGATAAACAAAAAGGCCCGGGTGGGGCCTTGTTAATTTGGCGGTGGATGCTCTGCAGCTTAGCCCAGTAGTCTCGACCAGGCGTGGGAATCCCCTTCCGATCACAGAGCTTGGCCAGACCACGATCCGACAGGCCGTATTGGCGAGCCAGCGTGGTCATGGGCTCTGCCCAGACCAGAGTATAGAGTTCGTCTCGCGTTAGTTCAGTACGATGGTCTCTGGGTGTCATAATTACCTCCCGACATATAGTTATGGAGGAAATTTCAGCTGCTTAATACTTATTGTTTCTGTTTATTCAACGCCTCTCATCTGTCCCCCTGGAGCGCCCTATGGTAGGGTCTCGCCAGCAGTTTCCAGAGAAGGCCAATGATGCAGAACACGCTGTACTGGCACGATTACGAGACCTTCGGGTTGGATCCGGCACGCGACCGGCCGGTGCAATTCGCCGGCATCCGTACCGATGAGGACCTCAACATCGCCGGCGAGCCGCTGAATATCATGGCGCGGCCGGCACCGGATACCCTGCCGCATCCCATATCGTCGCTGCTTACCGGCATTACCCCGCAGCAGGCTCTGGCGCAAGGTCTGCCTGAGGCCGAGTTTATCGCCCGTATCCTGGCAGAGTTATCGCAGCCCGGCACCTGCGGGGTCGGTTACAACTCGCTGCGCTTCGACGATGAGGTGACGCGCAATACCCTCTATCGCAACCTTTACGATCCCTACGCTCGGGAGTGGCAAAATGGCAATTCGCGCTGGGATATCATCGACATGGTACGCGCCTGCCATGATCTGCGCCCGGAGGGCATTGTCTGGCCCCGCCGCATGGATGCAAAACGGCCCAGCTTCAGACTGGAAGAACTCACCGTTGCTAATGGTATTGCCCATGAACAGGCACACGATGCCCTGTCCGATGTCTACGCTACCATTGCGATCGCGAAGCTGGTCAAGGCAAAGCAGCCGAAGCTCTATGATTTCCTCTACCGGTTACGTCGCAAACAGGAAGCCTCCAAGTTCCTCGACCTGAAGGATATGACCCCTATACTGCATACGTCGGGGATGTACGGTAGCGATCACGGCAGCACCCGCCTGGTGGTACCGATTTTCGCCCACCCGACCAACAAGAACAGCATCATTGTCTTCGACCTCGCGCAGGATCCGGCTTTGCTGCTTGATCTCGGGGCGAAAACGCTAGAGGAACGACTATACACCGCAAACGAGGATCTCCCTGAAGGAGTCGAGCGCCCGGCGCTCAAGCAGGTTCTGATCAACAAGTGCCCGGTTATCGCACCAACTTCCACCCTCACCGGCGATGCCGCGAAACGGCTCCGAATCGATCTCATTACCGGCAGGCGCAACCGCCAGACACTGCTCCATGAACGCAAGGCAATCGAGCAGAAGATCGCCAAAATATTCGAGCCGCGCGATTTCGAGCCGGCTACCGATTCAGACTTGATGATCTATTCCGGCGGATTCTTCAATGACAGAGACAAGGCACTGATGAACGAGATTCACGATTGCGACCCACAGGAACTGGGTAAAAAAAGCTGGGGCTTTGCGGACAAGCGTCTACCGGAGCTGCTGTTTCGTTACCGGGCACGCAATCACCCTGAAACGCTCAGCGCAGACGAGCAAGCGCAGTGGCTGGAACATTGCCGCACCCGCCTGGTCGACGGGAAATCAGGGCACTTCAGTTTCACGGATTTTCACGCCGAGATCGCGCAATTACGCGCAGAGACGCCGGTGGACGATCAGAAAACCAGGCTGCTGGATGACGTAGCGGCGTTCGGCGCCGAGCTAGAGTCCTTTGTCCAGACCATGGCTGAATAATCGAACGCGAATGTCAAAATAGTGTGAATTTTAACGCCTACCTGCTTACGGTAGTGTCTATTGAGTCATACGCATGCTGATCCTCGTGCTTGCTATGTCCCACACAACTCAGGCAATAATATTCACAAATATATCAATATGTTGCAGTATTAGAGGCGCCATTACATACTTTAGATCCAATGCGTTATAATCTTTGTTATAATGCCGATATATAATCAAAGGACTATTTGAGAATATCATTATGGCGACTTTAAAGTTACGCAAAGTGGGCAGTTCTGTGGGTGTTATCATCCCCAAGGATATGTTGGATTCATTGCATCTAGCCGAGGGAGATCCAATCTATGCCAGCGTCAATGGTGACGGCGTACATTTGACACCTTATGACCCCGACTTTGAAGCAGCAATGGAAGCCTTCGGTCGCACTCGTCGGAAATACCGCAATGCCCTGCGTAAGCTCGCTAAGTAATGCCGTGCTGGATTCCGGAACCAGCCATTCGATCGATTCATGCTGAACTCCTGGCTGAGCATGGCGGTTTAGATGGTCCTGTTGACGAGGACAAGCCAGGGGCAACCCTGGCACGTCCTCAACAACTTGAAGCCTACAGTGATCCACCAGCCTCCCTCTTTCAATACGCTGCTGCTTACGGTTTTGGTTTTGCTAAAAACCACTGTTTCAAAGACGGAAACAAGCGAATCAGTCTGGCAGCAATTGATGTGTTCTTACAGCTAAACGGTTATGAACTGGTTGCCGAAGAAGCCGAAGCTGCGATCATTATCGAAGCCTTGGCTGCTGGAGAAATGACAGAAAATGATCTAGCCCAGTGGATTGAAACCAATTCTACCATCCTGAGGACGTAAAGGTTTTACCCCTACTCCACACGGCTGAGGTAAATCCATATTCCAATAAATTTCCGCTGACGGTCTACCGGAACATGCCGTGAACGTCCTTTGGCGGTTGATAATGAGAATTTCAGTAGCGAACTTGCCCATTTACTGGCTGCAAGTCGCCGAAAACTCGCGGGAAAAATCAGCGCAATAAATACAGAGACCGACAAGCGGGAATGGATTGATTGGAAAAGAAAAAAGTCCTCGGCATCAACCCACCAGATCCCCTGCACTGTCACATCGCCTGGCACTCACACCCACCTATAACGCATTGCGTTACATAACGCCGTACGTTATAGTCATTCCATGATCCGGAACTTCAAGGACAAGGAAGCCAGGAAGATCTGGGAAGGAACGGTTTCCCGAAAGTTGCCCAAGGATATCCAGGCCGTTGCACGCAGGAAACTCCGGATGCTGAACAATGCACGACTGCTGAAGGATCTCCGTGTCCCACCGGCCAATCGACTCGAGGCTCTCAAGGGTGCCAGGAAGGGGCAGCACAGTATCCGGATCAATGACCAGTGGCGCATCTGCTTTGTCTGGAAAGATGGCGATGCCGATGAAGTCGAGATCGTGGATAATCACTAGGAGTATTTGCTATGAAGACACTGCCTAATGTTCACCCGGGAGAGATCCTCCTCGAGGAATTTCTCAAGCCGATGGATATCAGCCAGAACCGCCTCGCTCGTGCCATGGGTGTTCCGCCACGGCGCATCAACGAGATCGTCCATGGCAAGCGTGCCGTCACGGCAGATACCGCACTCCGGCTTTCCCGTGCGCTGGGTACTACGGAACAGTTCTGGATGGGTCTGCAGGCTGATTACGACCTGGAAGAGGCCAGGAAGTCATCCGCCAATGAACTCGGGAATATCGAAAACGTAGCAGCCTGACGTGCTGGAACCGGCCAGCAACGTTCCCGTTTCCAGCAAGAGCCCCATCAATCCTCATCTGCAAAGGCTGTAAGTTATTCACAGAGTGGCTTGTTGGTCACAAGCGCGTTTCGTGGTTGTGAATAACCTGTTAGCCAGGTGAACACATAATTGGAAACAGCAGATTTTGGGACGAACTGAAAAATAAATAGCGAAGGCCCATCGGACAAGCAGCCAGTCATCAATCATTTATTGAATTGCGGACATTTTTGTCCGATACTTATTCCATGAATGGAAACGAACTCCTCAAGCGAGTCAGGAAAATCGCCAGGGAACGTCGTCTCCAGTTGCAGTTGGTCCGGGAACGGGGCAAAGGCAGTCACGGCACCCTCTATCTTGGTGATCGTTTCACGATCAAAAAGGACCGCAAGAAAGAGATTGGGCCGGGACTACTGAAGAAAATGCTCACTCACCTGGGACTGGATAAATCCGATATCGAGCAATGACGGCCTGCCGCCAATCGAGAGTATAGACACCATGAACGAGTATTATGCCTACCCCGCCTACGTGGTCCGAGACGATGCCGGTTTTTACCTTGTCACCTTCCCTGATTTTCCCGAGGCGGCCACAGATGCTGATTCCCGTGAAGAGGCGCTTGAGGAGGCCACGGATGCACTGGAAGAAGCCATCGCAGGTCGTATGAATCGGGGTGATGCCATTCCCCATCCCAGTGCACGCAAGGCCCGCCAGGCACTGGTACCGGTGCCAGCACAGATGGCCGTAAAAGCAGCGCTCTACATCGCGGTCAAAGAATCCGGTATTCGCAACACCGAGCTGGCAAAGCGCCTGGGTGCCGATGAAAAGGAAATCCGCCGACTACTGGATCCGCATCACCGGTCAAAGCTGCCGCGACTAGAAGCCGCCCTGGAGGCCATGGGCAAAAAGCTGGTGATTGGCATAGCGGCACATGCCTGAAATATTCGTCCAGACGTTGATATAAAAACCGGCCATGGAAAAGTTGCATACCCGGCTCACTGATAGTGAACTCGACACACTCGACGGTTTCCTCGCCGCCCCCGTCCGCGAAAACACAACGATGGATGTCGCCACGCTGGAGGGTTTTCTGGCAGCCTTGGCCATCGGCCCGGAAACTCTGCTGCCGTCACAATGGCTGCCGTGGGTGTGGGACCTGTACGATGGCGAAGCCGAAGCACATTTCGAGGACCTGGACGAAGCCAACTGGATCATGCAACTGGTGATGCGCTTCTACAACCAGGTGGTGCAGCAGTTTGCGGACGACCCACAGGGATTCGAACCCATCTATTGGCGCTCGGCGGAATGGGGTGCAGCAGAATGGTGCGAAGGCTTCCTGCTCGGCACCCGCCTGACCCAGGAGGCATGGACAACGGTGATGATTGGCCACCCGGATTGGTTCACACCTTTCATGCGCCTTGGCACGGACGAGGGCCTTGCGATCACCGACAAGCAAGGTGATGCCGAACACTGGATGAACGAGGTGGCACCTGCCTTGGTGCGACTGCACAATTTCTGGCGTGCACAACGAATGCGGTCACCAGCCACACATACTCCCAACGAACCCGCCGTCCGCACTATCCCCAAGATTGGCCGTAACGCACCCTGCCCGTGCGGCAGTGGCCGGAAGTACAAAAAGTGCTGCGGATCCGGCAGCTCGACACTGCATTGAACTTCCCCGAGGTTACGCCGCACCACGTCGACATCGGTGTCACACGTGCATGTTTCTGGAGCGTGCTCATGAATCGTCCAGACGGTACTGCAACAACATCTGAATTCCGGAAGGAAAAGGCCAGAGCCAGAGTACCAGATCGACGTAAGCACCTGCGACTGCAGTGTTAACACGGTACCCGTACTTCAAGTTCGCAGCTGTCTGAATGCCTGTTCCAAATCGTCTCTTTTCGGCTATTACGATTTGGTTAGAACTCCACTATCCAACGCGTTAATTGCCCAGAAAAAACATGACACCGAACCAGCAAAATTGGCACTTGAGATAAACCGGAATTTTGGGGAGATTTCTTGAAAAGCAGTTCGGTTAGAGGGGTCAAATGCATCCCCTTACAACGTGTAACTTGCTGAATTCTTATGTGATTATCTCTGCCCCGCAGAAACGCGGAACAGAGACCAGACTGTATGGCGGAGAGGAAGGGATTCGAACCCTTGATACGTTGCCGTATACACACTTTCCAGGCGTGCTCCTTCAACCACTCGGACACCTCTCCCGGGAAATCAGGCGCGCAAGCGTAAACCAGAATCCCTGCATGTTCAAATCCAAGGACCGGGCAAATCACGTCGTTGCAACCGGCCAAAGCCGCAGGCCATGACCTTCGTCTGTCGGCCGGTGTACGCCTGGCGGATAGGCCAGGACATCAGAGATCCTTGCTCACGATCATGATGGAGGCATCGTCGGGATGGCTGGAGGCATGGAAATCCAGTGACTTCAGCAGTCCGAGCATCTTGGTATTACTGCTCAACACCTCCCCTTCCATGGTCTCCAGGCCGCGATCCCGTGCGATCTTGATCAACTGGTTCATCAGGCGGTGCCCGATTCCCAGGCGTTGCCACTTGTCGGAGACCACCAGGGCGAATTCACAGCTTACCCCGTCGGCATTGGTGACATAGCGCCCCACGGCCAGTTCCTCTTCCTGCCCGCCCTTCCCGGTGACCGCAATCAGCGCCATCTCCTGGTCGTAGTCGATCTGGGTGAAGCGGGTCAGCATCTGCGGCGTCAATTCGTGGATGTTCTGCATGAAGCGGAAATAGCGCGACTGTTCGGAAAGATTACGGATGAAGTCCTGTTCGATCTCCGCATCCTCGGGGCGGATGGGCCGCACGGTGATGTCGGTCCCGTTCGGCAACTGGTAGCGGGTCACCAGGTGGGCCGGATAGGGGTGGATGGCCATGTGGTGGTAGGGGTCCGTGGAGGCCCGCGGAAAGTCCACCCGTATGCGGGCATCCACCGCAACGATCCCGTGCTCGTCGACGATCAGCGGATTGATGTCCATCTCCTTCAGCCAGGGTAATTCGCAGGCCATGGTCGAGACCCGCAGCAGGACATCCACCAGGGCATCCACTCTGGCGGGAGGCATGTGGCGGAACTCGCCCAGCATCCTGGCCGCCTTGGTCCGGTCGATCAGGTCATGGGCCAGGCGCATGTTGAGCGGCGGCAGCGAGACGGCGCTGTCCTGCATAATCTCCACTGCCGTGCCGCCGCTGCCGAAGCTGATGACCGGACCGAACACTGGATCGCTGATGACGCCGACCATCAGCTCCCTGCCGTTGCGGCTGCGGTACATCTTTTCCACGGTCACCCCTTCGATGCGCGCCTCGGGACGGTTGCGCTGCACCTGTTCCAGGAGGTCCCGGTAGGCGCCGCGCACCGCCTGCGCCGTGGTGATGTTGAGCAGCACACCCCCGGCATCTGACTTGTGGGAGATGTCCTGGGAATAGATCTTCATCGCCACCGGAAAGCCGATGGAGGTGGCCAGCACCAGGGCCTCCTCGGGTGTGCGGGCGATGCCGTTGCGCACCGCCGGGATCATGAAGGCATCCAGCAGGGCGATGGACTCGGGCTCACTCAGGACCTTGCGCTGCTCGGCCAGGGCACCCTCGATGATCAGCCGGGCGGCATCGATGTCCGGTTCCCCCTGACGGTCGAGCGACTTGGGTGGAACCTGCAGCAGGAGTTTCTGGTTGGCCTGATAGGCGGCCAGGTAATGCACCGCATCCACTGCCGCCTCGGGCGTGGTGAAGGTCGGTATGCGCGCCTCGCGGAAGGCATCTCGTGCCGACTCCACCTGGTCGCCACCCATCCACACGGTGAACAGCGGTTTGTCGTGCCGGTCCGCCAGGGTGATCAGGGCCTCGGCCACGGCCTGCGGCCGGGTCATGGCCTGGGGGGTGAGGATCACCACCACGCCATCCACATTAGGGTCGGTGAGGCACAGTTCAACGGCACCGGCGTAACGCTCCGGGGTGGCATCGCCGATCACGTCCACGGGATTGCCATGGGACCAGGTAGCCGGCAGGAGCGTGTTCAGACCCTGCAGCGTGTCCTCGCCCAGCACGGCCATCTGCAGGCCGAGATCGGCCACGTGGTCCGCCGCGAACACCCCGGGACCGCCGCCGTTTGTCACGATGGCCAGGCGGTTGCCGCAGCCGCGGTAGCGCGAAGACAGGGTGTTGGCGGCGGCAAACAGCTGGCTGATGGTCTGCACCCGGACCACACCGGAACGCGCCATCGCCGCGGAGAATGCATCGTCGCCGCCCACCAAAGCGCCGGTGTGCGACATCGATGCCCTGGCCCCCTCACCGTGGCGCCCCACCTTGATGGTGATGACGGGTTTCACCCGTGCCGCGGCGCGCAGGCCGGTCATGAAGCGTCTGGCATCCTGCAGACCCTCGATATAGAGCAGAATGCTGTCGGTCCGGGTGTCCGTGACCAGGTAATCCAGGATGTCGCCGAAATCCAGGTCCGCGGCGATGCCGGTGGAGATGACCGCGGAGAAACCGATGCGGCGCTGATCCGCCCAATCCAGGATGGCCGTGCACAGGGCCCCGGACTGGGAGACCAGCGCCAGGTTGCCCGGCCGGGCATTGTTGTTGCCGAAGGTGGCGTTGAGTCCCCAGTCGGGCCGGATCAGGCCGAGGCAGTTGGGACCGAGGATGCGGATGCCGTAGTTGCGCGCGGCTTCCATCACCCGGTCCTCCAGCTGGCGACCGGTCGTGCCGACTTCACGAAACCCGGCCGAGAGGATGATCATCGCCTTCACGCCGTACTCTCCACAGGCATCCACGATCGCCGGCACCGTTCGCGCCGGCGTGGCGACCACCGCCAGGTACACCGGCCGGCCGATGCTCGCGAGATCGTGGTGGCATGGCTGCCCCTGCACTTTCGAATGCCTGGGGTTCACGGCGTGCAGCTCGCCTTTGAAACCCGCCTGCAGCAGGTTCCTGAAAACCACCTGGCCGACCGAATCGGCCCGTTCGCTGGCCCCGAACATGGCGATGGACCTGGGTGCGAACAAGGGATTCAGGTAATGTGGGCGCATGCTGGTCGACTCCGGATTTACGAACGTGCCAGTATAGACTTTTCAATTGGAAATAACCGTTAGGTCTCGATGAATCCAGGCTTGTCCGCGACCGTTTTCGTGGCGCACAATCCCGCGGACAGGGGTGGTCGCACAACCATTGCCCCATGCCATGCGTCGGATGCCTGGCTCGCACCCACCCGGCCATACCGCGACACCCAGGACCCATCCGCGAGGAAATGCAGGTGCTGACCGCCTTTATCAGCCATCCCCAGTGTTTCATGCATGAAACCGGCGAAGGACATCCCGAATCCCCAAACAGGCTGCATGCCATCGAGGATCGTCTGATCGAGGCGCAGCTCTACTACCTGCTGCGCCACATCGAAGCGTGCGAGGTCACACGCGAGCAGCTGCTGCGCGTGCACGATGCCGCTTACCTGGACGCACTCGAAGCCGATCCCGTGCACACCGGTCTACGCCACCTGGACCCGGAAACGGTCATCGGGTCACACAGCCTGCAGGCTGCGAGGCGTGCCGCGGGCGCGCCGATCGTGGCGGTGGACCGTATCATGCAAGGTGAGCTGGACAACGCCTTCTGCGCGGTGCGGCCGCCGGGACACCATGCGCTGCGCGGGCAGGCCATGGGCTTCTGCATCTACAACAATATCGCCGTCGGCGTGGCGCATGCACTGCACGCCCACGGACTGGAGCGTGTCGCGATCCTGGACTTCGATGTCCACCAGGGCAACGGCACCGAGGAAATCTTCTCCGCCGATCCCCGGGTCATGGTCTGCTCGACCTTCCAGTATCCCTTCTATCCGGAAGCCCCGTTCGAGGAGAACGGCAGCCGCATCATCTGTGCGCCTCTGCCGGCCTTCGCCGGCAGCACGGAGTTCCGCATTGCGGTGGAAACGCGCTTCCTGCCGGCGCTGGAGCGGTTCCGTCCACAGATGCTGTTCGTTTCCGCGGGATTCGACGCCCATCGTGACGATGCCATGTCCGCCATCAACCTGACCGACGCCGACTATGCCTGGATCACCCGACAGATCGTGGCACTGGCACGCAGGCATGCCGGCAACCGCGTCGTCTCCATCCTCGAGGGGGGTTATGAACTGCACTCCCTGGCACGCTGCGTGGAGGCCCACCTGCGTGCCTTGATGGAACTGAGTTAGGGAGCCACTGATCAATTCGCCATTGTTATAACACGCCCCTCCGAGCGCAGATTGTCCGGCAGTACGTATTGCGCCCGCCAGCATTCCGCAGCGCATTAAATAGCTCCCAGCCTGTCACATCCTTGTCATATTACATATGTATTTTCCGCGTCGCACAGTAGTAGGTCGGGTGCACCGCACGTGGTGTCCGGCGAGAAAACCTGTGCCCTGTTCTGCATAGCCAGCACCTGTGCCGGGTTGGAATCAGCCTGGACCAGACTGGGTTTATTCGCAAATCGAGACGAGGAAACTGCACATGCATATCACCACCCCCGGCGCCGCACTCGCGGCCAGTCTGGCCCTGCTCAGTTCGAACGCCATGGCGGATGCCAAGGCCATGGATGACTTCCTTTCCAGCACCACCCTGAGCGGCAAGTCGTATCTCGACTTCACCCATAACCAGTATAAAAGCGATGGCACCAAGGTACCCCCCACCGGCAATGGTGTGGACGTCAAACGCTTCTATGTGACCATCGACCACGTTTTTAACGACGTATGGTCCGCCGATCTGACCACAGACTTCAACTACGTAAGCAATGACAGTGAGACCCAGTTCTACGTAAAGAAGGCTTATCTGCAGGCTAAGGTCTCGGATGCCGCGGTGATTCGTGGTGGTTCCTCCGATCTGCCCTGGGTGCCCTACGTGGAACATTTGTACGGCTACCGATACGTTGAGAACACCCTGATCGATCGCCTGAAGTTCGGCACCTCGGCCGACTGGGGTGTACATGTCGGCGGCAAACTGTTCGACAAAAAGATCAACTACGCCGTGTCTGCGATCAATGGCAACGGCTACAAGAATCCATCACGCTCGAATGCCATGGACTTCACCGGCCGCATCGGATTCGAGCCCATCAAGGGGCTGAATATTGCCGGCGACTATTACAACGGTAAACTCGGCCAGGATGAGCAGGGTGGGCCAGCCACCCGCAGCGCGAGCCGTTGGGACGCGGTTCTCGCCTACGTGAATCCGAAATTCCGGGTGGGTGGCGAATATTTCGAGGCAGACAGCTGGAAGACGAGCAACAATAATGCCGTGCTGAGCTCAAACCTCGATGACAAGGCAGAAGGCTATTCCGTGTGGGCCTCCGTGGTTCCGATGGATAAAATCTCTCTGTTCGCCCGTTATGATCACGCCAAGCCCAACAAGGATACCCTTCCGGACCTCAAGGACAGTTACTACAACGTGGGTGTTTCCTACGAGGCGTACAAGAACGTAGACCTCTCGCTGGTCTACAAGCATGAAAATGTCGATAACGGTGTTATCAGCACCAGCAACGGCACGATTGGCGGAGCGAATGACGGCACCTATAGCGAATTCGGTGTCTGGGCGCAGGTAAAATTCTAGGCCCGGTTGCGGGATCAGGGACGATATATCTATGTGCCACGGATGGCGCACACCGACTGGGCGCACACATGAATCGAATGTCACTTACTTAACGTGCGTTATCGCTTCAGATATTTCGAGATCCTGTGCCGGCTGGATGGTACGCGCAGGACCGGCGCCACGCCGGGAACGAGCCGGGTTTCCGTTCCCCACGGGGACGCGGGTCCTACAGGACGAATCATCTGATAATGAATGTGAGACAGGTTCTAGCCGATAGCCGCACGCGATGACAAATTAATCAGAGGTTTCCCAAAAAGTTTCTGTGGATGTCCTGGCTATTTACCGATTCGGGCTAAAGCAAGCGGTACTCCGCCCGTCCCCTTCGTTATCGGACCAGGCCCGCCTTCCGGTAACGCAGGAAGGTCAACGGTCCGTATATGGCAACTACGAGCGCATAACCCGCGATCCCCAGGCCCACATGATAGCCGGGGTCGGAGGTTTCACTCGGATAGAGAAACATGACGGCACCGCCCAGGATGCCCATGAACAGGGCCGGCATCAGACTGTAGAGAACGCTGTGGATCGGTCTGGCACGGGCCGCCATGCGCACCAGCAGCGCGCGGTATTCCGATTCACCCATGGCACGGATAAGCCAGAGCTTGCTGCTGTTGGAAGCAGCCACCAGCAACGAGGCGACCATGATCACGATGCCCGATCCGATATCCCACCACGGAATGATGAAGACCAGTGTCGTCAGTACCGCGAACGGCCAGCGCAGATGGCGGATCACGGTATTGGATTCCAGTTCCAGGTTGGGCGAGGCCAGCCAGGTCGACCCGAGATCGGCAAGGCGGGAAACCAGGATCAGAATGGCCAATGTGATCTTAACGCTTTCCTGTACATCCACGGTGCGTATTCCTCGAAGGCTGGGTAATCTCGGGCCCGGGCGCACGGGCAACACCGGACTGTTCGAATCAATGGGGCCAGACTCGAATGGCACATTAAGCAACCAAGGAAACTCTGGTTTATTGTCATTTCGACCGTAGGGAGAAATCTACTACCACATAACACTTTGAAAATACAGTTGGTGAGGTTCTCACCTGCGTTCGAAATGGCAGAATACGAGTTAATCAGAGGTCCCTTTGGTCAATCATTGTATAAATCCTCATGCAGGAGCGGCCACCTGGCCGCGGACGCGCCGGAGGACGGCGCTCCTGCCCGATGGTGCCAGGATCCCACTTCTGGTGAACATACTGGTTCCCACGCTCTGCGTGGGAACCGATGAGTCTGCGCCCGAGGACAAGCGACATGCGTTCCCACGCGGAGCGTGGGAACGAGAAACAAACAGGGTGTCCGCCGTTGGCGGGCAGGATCACACTGATTTATTGTCATTTCGACCAAAGGGAGAAATCGACTACAACGTAAAACTTTGAAAATTCAGTTGGTGAAGATTTCTCACATGCGTTCGAAATGACAGGAAAGTAATTGTTCAGAGGTTCCTTAAGTGCCATTCGAGCCCGGCCCCGTTGGTTACATGTCAGCTTCCTGCATCGCGCCGTTTTTCAGCAGCCTCCCGCCGCCGGAATCCGTCGGCCAGCGCATGATACAAAGGCCTCGGGCAGAGGTGGCGCGAAATCCACTGGGCCACCAGTGCGGTGGCCATGAGCGGCAGCAGCAGGCTCTGATCGTCCGTCATCTCCATGACGATGACTACGGCGGTGATGGGAGACTGCACCACCCCGGCGAAATACCCTCCCATCCCCAGCAGGGCCAGCGCGGTGGCCGGGGCCGAGGGTAGCAGTGGAGCCAGTTCCCCCCCCAGGTTGGCACCGATGGACAGCGAGGGAGCGAAGATGCCGCCGGGTATGCCGCTCAGATAACTCACCACGGTGGCGGCCAGTTTGAGCAAGGGGTAAAACAGGCCGCCACTGTCTCCTTCGGCCAGGGCGCGGGCCGCCTGCTCGTAACCCGTGCCATAGGTTGCAGCGCCGGATGCCAACCCGATAAGCGCCAGCAGCAGGCCACAGGCGATGGCGAATGTGAAGGGATGCGTACGGCGCAGGCCTCGCAGGTGAGTGCTGCCATGGATCAGCAGGCTGCTGAAGCCCCCACCCAACCCACCGCCCACCAGGCCGCACAATAACACGGCGCCGACGCTGTCCAGTGCATCCAGGTGCGTACTCACGGTACCGAAATAGGTGTAATTGCCCTGCAGTGCCAAGGCGGTCATACCGGCAACTACGACCCCGAGAAAGATCACGCTGGTCGTGCGCGCCTCGAAGCTGCGGCTCATTTCCTCGATAGCGAACACGATGCCGGCCAGCGGGGTATTGAAGGCCGCCGAGAGGCCGGCGGCGGCGCCCACCAGGATCATTCCACGGCTACGTATATGATAGGGGAAGGACCCGAACCGGGTGAGGGAGTAACTGATGGCCGCGGCGATGTGCACCGTTGGACCCTCGCGTCCGATGGAAGCCCCGCAGGCCAGGCCCAGCACGATCATCAGCCCTTTGAACAGGCCGGTACCCGGACCCAGCACTTCCCGTTGTTTGTCTTCGTCCGCCCCATCCAGCATGGCGATGACCTGAGGAATGCCACTGCCTTCGGAGGAGGGAAAGTAACGCCGGGTCAGCCAGGTGATCACGAGCAGGCCCAGAGGCGTCACCAGGAAAGGCAGCCAGGGGCGATCCAGCACGGCCCGGGTAAACAGATAACCGGCCTGATCGCTGGCCAGGGCCAGGGCGGTGGCGCTCACACCCACCAGCAGGGTACCGGCCCAGAACAACAGGCGCACCCGCCAAGCCTGGCGAGAACGTAACTGCCGGCGGGTGCGTCGCCATTGCTTGCGGGGCATGGAAACTTGCCTTTAGGTGAACCGGGAGATTGACCATTCCCGGATCGATTTCAAATCAAGCATGATAACACAGTGGTTAACTGGACCGCAGGGCGCAGGGTCCATGGAAATGAACACCACCTCAAACAGCCGGCCCCCGGGCAACGCCATGATCCCATGGTGTGGATCGGTGCAACAGGTCCGCAGGTACCTCAATCCGGATACCGGCAGACATCCTCTGCCGCCTGCCAGGGACAGCTATGGAAACTATCTCAATATTCATTATCCGCTGGCTTGTCCTGTGCATGCAGGACCCGCGCCACCGCGGGGAACGGATCGGGACCGGTATACCGGTTTTTCTCGTTCCCACGCTACGCGTTGGAACGCATCAGCTTTCGCGCCTGGACGCATACTTGTGGGTGATTATGGTTCCCATGCAGAGCAAGGTAACCAGTAAGCGCCAGGGCGGTGGCGGTCACACCCACCAGCAGGGTACCGCCCCAGAACAAAACCTGCGCCTGAACCCGAATCCTCGAAATTCATTATCCGATGGTCCATTGCAGGACCCGCGCCCTCGCGGGGAACGGGTCGGGGACGAACTACTGTTTGCACGTTTATGAGAACCACAGTATATATCCCCGAACCGGTGCAATTAGTCGGCGACTCGAGTGCCGGGCGGCGGCCGGCACCGCATTGTGGTTGAGGATGAGAATTTGGTGAAACAGTACTACCCTCAGGCCCCGGAACTGGAACTCGTGGACGAGGCAAAGGTCCGCACACTGTTGGGAAGGCCCGTGGAGAAACGCTTCGAGGCCAGCGGGGTGTGCGTGAAGGATGATGCCTGCTATGTCATCTTCGACAACACCCCCTCACTGGCCCGCTTCGAGCTGACCTCATCCGGACTGTCCATCCGCAGCGAACTACACCACCTGCACAGCCACTTTTCCGGTTACGAGGATATCGCCTACGATCCGCGGGCAGAGAGATTCTTCATGTTGATCGAGGCGCAAAAATCCGGCCCGGGAAGATACCGGGCGAGGATCGAGGAATACGACAAGGAGTTGAACTTCCTGGCCGCACAGTGGGCCGACTTCCCGTTCAAGCACAGGAACAAGGGCCTCGAGGGCCTGGCCTGCGTGTACCTGGATAAGCAACTCTATCTGCTGGGTCTGTGCGAAGGCAACAAGTGCAAGGGCGGCGCCAGCGGACGCAGGCCCGGGCAGGGCCGGATTCAGGTATTCGAGCGCGGCCGGGACGCCTGGATGCATGTCAAGACCCTCAAACTGCCCGAGACCCTGGAATTCGAAGACTATGCCAGCCTGGATATCACCGACAGGGGCATTGCCGTGGTCTCTCAGGCCTCCTCCCTATTGTGGTTGGGGACCTTCAAGGATCGCCACGGCAACTTCGTGGACCAGGGCCGGGTCTACCGTTTTCCGCGGAATCACCGGCACAGGCCCGTCTACTGCAACATCGAGGGGATCGCCTGGCTGGCCCGCGATCTGTTCCTGGTGGTGTCGGACAAGTGCAAACGGGGGAAACAACCCAAGCGCTGCAAACGCAAGGATCAATCCATCCACATCTTCCGCGTCCCCGCGGACTGACGCGCCCACGTCACTGCGCAACGAGTCGAGACGGTTTCAGACGCTCTTCGGCGGCATCTCCATCAGCGCTGAGAACGTCTCGCCGCTGCCTCCGCTCGGGTAGTGCTGGCGCAGCGTCTGCAGCTGCTGGCGGGCGCTGTCATAGCGCATCCGCACATAGTGGATAATGCCCTCCACCTTGTAGTTCCAGCTGTTGATCTCGTACTGCTTAAGGGCGTTGAGATAGACCTGATGATTGCTGAACTGGCGCCCGGTAAAAGGCTGGCCATGAGGGCTGTCCGACTCCAGATAGGCGGCCTGGCGCACCCGGTCCCATAAGCCCCCATCGCCCTCCCCTCCCATCAGGTGGTCGAACGTCTCGGGGTTGAACAGGCTGTCCAGCATGTGTTCCAGGTGATCCAGGTAGTACTGAACGAACTCATCGTGTTTCAACAGATTCTGTACCAGGGGGATGTTCGCGGTCCCATTCCCATTGTAATAGTTGCGGGTGTTCGCCGCCCAGTCGAGAAGATCGGTATACTGCCACTGGGTGTGGAAGTAATCGATGCCGAAGCTGTTGTCGTAATCCCAGGGTATCCAGTAGAAATAGGGACTCTCCATGAAGTCCTTGGCTGCCCCTAGCCTGCCCGAATTGTAGAGATAGTAGTTGGCCGGCGTGGCATAGTAGTTGTCCCAACTGCCCATCAGCAGGTTGGCGCCCGCCCAGCGCAGAAACGCCTTGACGTTCATGATGTCTTCCATCGCATCATGGTAGGCGTCCTTGGCGAACTTCTCGTCCCCGCCAGCGATATCGATGCCGTTGAGGGTGCGGATGAAGAGTGCCAGATCGGCGTAGTCGTTCGCCTGCGGTTCGTCCTCGTTGGTCTTCAGACGGTAGGTCAGATCGGGGTCATCGTGTTGCAGGTAGTACTGCAGCCCACTGTCATCAGCGGCGGCCGACGGCTTGTATTCCAGGGTGGCGCAGCCCACGTTTCCGCAGTAGGCCTTGTACATGTTGCCGTCGTCATTCTTGCCGAAATGGTCCCGGAGAAAAGCCTTATCCACTTGCTCGATGAGGGAGAAAAGACCCAGGTAACGGCCGTTGATGGCCAGCTTGGCATAGGTGTGGCGGGATGCTGGGATGCCGATCCGATCGAATAGATGCCAAGCCAGGGCCTCACGCATCTGCGATGGGTCGTTGTACATGGCCTTGAGGTTGAAACGCCACATTCCCAGCACCTTGCCCTCGCCGCCCTTGACCTTGAAATTGACCTTCCAGGAACGTTTGGGTGCGCGCAGGGTGCGGTTGCCACTGTTTTTCAGGGAGAATTCGTCGGTCTGCAGCAGCACCCCCTCAGCCCCAACCTGCGGCAGATGGATGGGCAGGCCGGGATCCGTTGCCCAGGCGGAGAGCGAAGAAGTGCCATCCGCGTAGACCGGATCCTCCGGCGTCATGTGTTCCTCCGGCCAGCCCTCTATCACCACCATGTACATGGCGCGGTTGAAAAAATCCTCCTTGCTCTTTGCCACCTGCAGATAGGTTGCGACCAGCTTGCCCGTGGCGGTCTGTTTGCCCGCCCCGTCCTTCAGGGTCAAGGCCCCGTCCACCGCCTGGTTGTCGACTTCGTCGTACAGCAACTCGAACAGAGCCTGAAACTCCGCCTTGCTGTGCAGGGTGGCATCGCCATGCCCCGTATTCAGATTGACCCGTTCAGCAAGCTTGCGGGCCTTGCCCGCCGGCAGTTCCGCCAACACGATGGCCTGGTTTTTGAAAAGATCCCAGAAATCACCTTTGTTCAGCGTCTTCTTCATGCACTTATCTCCTTTTCGTACCGCTTGAACATCCTTACCGGGCAAACCATCCCCTTCCCCGCCCGCGGGCGGCTGGGCAGCATCCAACGGCAGTCACCTCCCTGCACATGACATTACGCGCCACCTGCGGGCGAGCGGCCCGGTTCGGGGTGACGAGAATGTGGTGCGAAACAGGCTGTCTCCACTTTCTGCTTCGATGATAGACCGGCCCCACTCGTTCACTACGTCCTGGATCATACGGATCGGCCAAACTTAGCAGCTAATCCTGTCCCTTGCCATTCCTGAACAAATAGGGGACACCACAATGGCATGCTGGTTCCCGCGCTCTGCGTGGGAACCGATGAGTCTGCGCCCAAGGACAAGCGAACTGCGTTCCCACGCGGAGCGTGGGAACGAGAAACATCCTTGCCGTGTTATGTGAATTCGCAGAATCCCGCACACCACGTCAATCCCACCCGTTGGGAGGTGCCAGCTGTCCATGAAGTCGCAACCCCTTACTGCCCGTGTCCCGCCTAACTCCGATGCACCGGCATCATCCCGATCACCAGCGGGTCTTCGATGCTGGTGAGAGCCCACCCCGCGAGCAACGCGAGTGTTTTGGATGCCAGCGCCGCCAGCTGTATCTTTATCGATTGACCTTGATGATCGACAATAACAACAACCGATGCCCATTAAGGGTTCAGGTTGTGATCAGCCTTTTGATCAACCGATAACCTGGTACTGGCTGACCAGCGCAGTATAGTTTCCCTTGATTCTCTGCTTCACCTCATCGCTTGTACCGGCAAGGTGGTGGTGCTCGGCCCAGCGTTCCGGGTGCCTGATCAGACTCCACAGGCGGTCGTAAAACAATGACGCCTCCGCTTCGTCGGACATGTCGACACGCGGCCCTCGGGTTTTATAGCTGCCATAGCAAAGCGTACCTAGACCGGTAAAGCCTTTGCTGGCTGATGTGTTTAGTACCAGGTCCAGCAGCTTTACGGATTTTTGTTTATCGAGGAACGGCAGCAGTTTCAGGCCTTTCACGATTTTCTGGATTTCCTTGCCGATCAACTTGGGCGGCAGGTGCGGAACGATGTCGTCACCGAATTCGATGCGATGAACCGGTAACGTCGCCGGAACGGATTGAGTGAATTCCGCGTTGCCGGGGCGTGGTGCGGCGAAGGTATACGTAGCCACCACCGGGAAGCCGCCCGCGAGCAATGCGCGCGTCGCGAGCACAGCCTCGGCGCCACCCTGGCTGTGGCCGGTAACATAGACCGGCCGGCTCCTACCGCCGCGTTTGGGTTTCAACAGCTCCGCGACAACCCGATCCTGCACCGCGCCGAGTTCTTCCAGGAAACCTTCGTGGACCATTCCACCCAGGTCGTCCATTTTCACATCCGGTGAATGGCCTATACCTAACCCGGCATAGCCGGAACCAAAATTTCTTGTATAGCCTCTTCTTATCCTCAGTAACAACCAGGGCAAGAGGGGCAGACCATGAATTCGTTCGTCGAGCGCCACCGGGATAAGATCGCTGGCGTGCTTTCCTGTTTTGACCGGGTTGTTATTACCGGAACCCTTCCTGATATCGGTTATGCCGGCGCCATGGCGGGCTACCTCAGTTACCACAAAATCCGGCTGTTCGACTATCCCCTGTGGGCAGAACCCCTGCGGGATGAGTTGCGCAACCATGCCGAGCAACTTGCCCTTGAGGCCGGTATTGAGATCGAGTTTATCCGGTGCCACAAGGCCTTTCGCAAAGAAGACCGGATCAAGGCGATCATTGCCGAACGAGGCAATCATCCCGGGCTCGTTCACATCTTCTCTGCCATGGAATCCTGCACCGCTTATCGACCCTGGTATAACAAGAACAAAGGCCATACCCTGCTCAAACCCACGCCAGGCAAATGCCTCCATTACTACTTCTACTTCATCGATGAGTCCTTTGGACTCTGTTACGTGCGGGTGCCCACTTGGGCACCGTTCCGCCTGCAAGTCTACTTCAACGGCCATCACTGGCTGGCCCAGCGACTCGTTAAAGCCAACATTCCCTTCGCGATGGTGGACAATGCCTTTCTATCCATTGCCGATCCCGAGCAGGCTCAGATAGTTGCTAACCGCTTGGATGCCAAACAGCTTCACCAACGGCTGAATCGATGGGCCAAACAGTTTTGCCCAGTACACCAGCGCTTTTGCTCCGGTTACCATTGGAGCTTCATGCAGGTGGAATTCGCCACCGATGTCGTCTTCCGCCAGCAGGGCGAATTCCAGCCTCTCTACCAGTCCATCATCCGCACCGCGGTACAGGCCGTTAAAGCCGACAATGTGGCCACCTTCCTCGGCCGTAAACTAACCACCACCTATCTAGGTGAGGTCGGTAATGATTTCAGCACCCGCATCCAGGGTACACGCATCCGGCACCAGATGGGGCCGGCCAGCATCAAACTCTACGACAAAGCCGGCATCATGGCTCGTGTGGAATGCACAACCAATGATGTCTCTTTCTTCAAGATCCACCGGTGGGTGGAACAGCGTGACGGCTGGCAACAGTGGAAACTGGCTCCGCTACGCAAAAACATCTACAGCCTGCGGGATCTGCGCAAACTGATGAACGCCGCCAATGAACGCTATCTCGCCTATATGGCGGCAATCGACAATCCTGACGCCGGACTCAAGGACATCGATAAAATGTCCAGCCCCGCCAAGGATCAGGGCCGTTCATTCCGCGGCTTCAACCTGTTCCAGAAAAAGGACTATCGCCTCTTCCTCACCATCGGGCGGGGCGAATGGTCAATCAGCGGCTTCCGTGCCGCCGACCTGCGAGCCTATATGCCTGAGCTATCACCCAGTCAATCATCCTAACTGCTCAAAAGGTTACGAACCCTCGGACTGATCAAGAAAGTGGGGCGTCGCTACAAGTATTACCTGACAAATTTTGGTCGTCGTGTCCTGGCTGCATCACTTAAGATGCGCGAATATTTCGTTCTGCCGGCACTCTGTGCTGACACGGCATGAGAATTTCTTTGTATTCTTGTCCAAGACTTCAGTGGTAAGGTACTAATTGTTCGCTGGCAAGCTTGAAGCGCACCGGCCTGGCCTCGAAATTCTGGGTCCAGTCCTTGCTTGAAGCGATTGCGTTATCAATCGTATTGAACTGGGTTTTTGTGCCCATGTACGAAACGATGTTCCGATCCGGATATGAAACGATACAGGCCACGGATGTCTTGCTCCCGTTCAGTATCGTAGGTTTGCTCGGTACAGGCCCGCCGGCTTTATTAATCCATTTCAGGGCATCCTTCTTGTCGGATGCATTTTCCTTGTCATGAAAACCTGCTGCATAGGTATAGCGGCATATCTCCAGCAGGAGCCGTGCAAACGTACTATCAAACACCATCATTGTGTGAACCTCTTGTTTGCGATTGGGGTAGGAAGCTTAACCCGCGTATTTCGAAAGAATCCACAAGAAGCAGGGCACCACACCGGTAGCGAATCAGATTCACCCGTGGCCGCGCCGGTGTCCAAAACGGCTTCCTGCCGTATTGTCGAACAAGGGTCCAAAGCCGCATCTCTCATCCTGATAAACGAAAAACCAGGAGATCCTGGCCCCCAGTTACGGTTTCGTCACGTCTTATCTGAAACCAGGATCATAATCCGGCTTGCCCTCTCGATTCGCCCTGCGCGGCTCAGGGCACGCATTGGCTGATGGCGGTATCATACCATCCAGATGCGCAGCTTGTGCTGGATATCGTCATGTGCGGCTGGCCATCGCCGGTGTCTGTAATCACAGCGATGTCCGATCCATTTGCGGATGTTATATCCGGCGGCGTTGCACCTTCTTGCCAGAGGTACGGCGCCATGATGTTGCCGCCGTTGTTGCTCACCCGTGTGGCGGTACCGCCGGGAGTTTCCATCACGTAAGCGGATTCGTTTGCATGGATCATCCCGCCCGTGGTTGCGCTCAGGGCGACAATATCCTTATTGTCGTTCACGATCAGGTCGATGCCGGTGCCGTGGATATGGATCTGGCTGCCGGAATTGGCGGTTGCCGCGACCAGCGTACCGGTACCGCTGGCACCTCCGTGTTCCGACAGGGCACGGATGTTAGAACCATAGACATGGATCTCCGTGCCATTGTTAGCGATTAGTGTCCGATAGGTTGTGCCGGGAACTCCCCCATCGCCTCCAAATGAACCCGGCTTGTCCGTGTTGAAGACCAGTTCGGAACCAAAGAACCAGCTGTTGTCACAGGAGGCCTCATAGGTCTTACCGATATTGGATACCGGGCGGCTGATGATCCTGCTACTGAACCAGTAATGCGATCCAGGTGTCTCGGCACAATCGAACTCCTGCCACCCGCGCGCCGTGACTTCGGCAACCACATTGTTCCAGTGCGATGTACCGCCACCGTACCACTCGATATATCCGTACGCAAACCCGACCGGTGTCGCTTCTATCTTGAGATTCGAAAATGCCATGTTGGTGCAGTTTCTGACCTCTACGATGCCAAACGGTGGGGCTCCTCCAGCAGCAAATGAAAATACCGAATGCCTCGGGCCGGATCCATTGAAGGAGATATATCCCGTGTAGCCATTAGCCGGGTCACAGATAACCGGAAGACGGCCGAACGTACCCGGGCCCATGTCGACATCCAGCGGGGTCGAAGCATTGGGCTTACGGGTGACTGACATCCAGGATGTCAAAGCGGAGACGGTTTCAAAACAATTATCAAGAGTTGTGCCGTTCTCGGTACAACTGGTGCGGAGCGCTATCCGCGCGGCATTGTCGTCGATGTCAGCTAGTGTTATCTGCGAAATGGAGATAAGTGATGCTGCAAGCAGCAGCTTGCCGATGAGGTATCGCATGTCATTCTCCTATTTGTTGACTTCACATCCGTGCGATGACCTGCAACATTCCTCGTATCTCGCACGAACTGCGAACTTGGATTGATGGGTCTTACCTTTTACGACCCACCAATCTTAGTTCGGTGGAACCAGGTGGTCAAACCGAGAGGAGTGCTGTTCCGGAAAAAATCGCGGACGGTGCTAGCTTGTATGAGTCTTGATCAAAGGTTCAGCCTAGATATCGACGGTTATATGACGCTCCTGGTGTCTGGGTATATTTTTGTTCATCTAAGCGACGAACATACCCCGACACCAGTTATTTTTTTCAGCTGATCCCAGTCGCCGCTGCTTTCGATCTTGATGAGATCGAACCGGTGAACCATTTCCCACGAATAATGGAGTCGGATACTCTGATGCACTTTGAGGACAGGAAGCATAACCCACGCATTTCGGAAGAATTCACCCGGGCACCGGCCGTGAGCCGTGACACCGGACGCCCTGCCGCCGGAATCCCAGCGAACCGGGTACGACAGGCCGCTCTCGACTTCCGCTTCCGTCTTTCGCCAGCAATTTGCCCTTCACAACGCCGGTGGTTCGGCCAACCGCCCGCGGGTCACCTCGACCTCGGCTGACATCCCTATCTCTTTGTGGATTTCCATTGTTTCGCCATCAGCCCTGCCCGTCTGGCGGCGCACACAGCCCCTACTGCCGCTACCATGTCCGTCTCCTCATTAAACAAAGTTGGAGTGAGTGAGTTTGGCACTGCCAAGATGCTACAGACGATGCGCCTGTGCGGAGATATTCTTGACAATATTACGCAAACTGCCTCGACCTGATAGTTGTGCCATGGCCATGTTCACGAATTGCGACATGGGGATGCAGTGCGGATAGATCGACCGCTATGGTGCTTGTTTGCGAGCGTCTCAAATACATGTCTCGGGAGAAGAACTGGTGATAAAACAGAGAACTGATCCTGGATTTCTATAGATTAATTCTACTTTGTCAGATTCCCTCAACCGCTAACCAACTGTTCCCGTGCCTGTTTTCGATATTGAGCGTCGATCGCCGCTTGCCGTTTACGGTGTCGTTTTTCCATTTGCCACAGGACTTCATCCTGTTTTACATCCCGGCGCGGCAAGAAGCTGCGCAGCAATGATTCAATGTCAGAGCAACTGAGCAGTGGGAGATTGTCTTTTTGCT
>Ga0210124_1000070_pt1 | contig 58970 bp, 55 predicted proteins | sample Muzzi_PWC_D2_FD_185554 | JGI IMG/M metagenome (GOLD analysis project Ga0210124, IMG submission 185554) | Wetland microbial communities from San Francisco Bay, California, USA, that impact long-term carbon sequestration - Muzzi_PWC_D2 (SPAdes) | ecosystem: Environmental > Aquatic > Marine >...
CCCCAAAACGGGTCAGTCTGCGTTGCTCGTCGTTCATTTAGCACAACTAAACCTCACTCCTCGCGCCTTGTCTGGCCCGTTTTGGCGGCAGCAACGCGGCGATCTGTGTAGTGTGAACAGGCCCTAGTGAGCTCACGGGACAATTCCTCACTGATTTCTGGTTCGGACAGTTCGACATTTAACGGAAGCTGGTCCCGTTCCGCCTCCATTTTCCGGTCGAGTTCGATATGATCCAGTGCCCGCTGACGCCAGTCTCCGGCCGCTTTTTCGTCGCCTTTCTTTAACAGGTGATTGTAGGCAAGCTCGCAGGCGTGCACTGTCAATCCCGCGGAGCCACACCCCGTCGAACCGGGCGTTCACGTACGGGCGTATGACATCATGGATCTCCCCTGCTGCTGATAGCAGCTTGAATCCGCGCGGGCACACGACGCCGCACGCAGCGGATCATCCGCTGCTGCTGGGCGCGACGCCGGCGTCCGGCGTGGTCAGCTGCACGGCCCCGGCACTCCGGTACGCCCGGTCAGTCGATGATGTGATGTACCGGCAGCTTGCTCAAGCCCGTCATCCGGACGGGTACGAAAGCATTCGCGGTAATGATCGCAGCGGTAATCGGCCGTTGGCCTGTGAGCCGGAGACTGGTGATGCGGTCTGCACAGACTGTGCGACTGACGTAACCGGATACCCGCGGTAACCCGCTTCGGCAGGGCGGCAAGCGGAACGATCGTCACCACGCGCGTTAATGTACCGGGGATTCCCCGGCACGACCAGGTGCATCTATCGCAGCGGGACGGATCTCCCCGTTCCGGAAACCGGCTGAGCAGGTCGGGTTCAGCCTATGGGTCGTACGCGGGAAGGTCCGTCAGAAACGGCAGGGGTATCGATCAGGAAAGAGAGTCGGCTGCTCTCACCGTATATCAGGGTCAGGTTCCACACTGCAGGGCACCGGCCTCGAAGAAATCCTCCGGCAGCACCATCGCTCGTGTCACGATGCCGTTACGGCTCTCATCGTAGATATTGTTGTATTCCCAGACGAGTTCACCGTTTCTGTCAACTTCGAATACGTGTCCCTGCTCGGATTCCGTTATCAGCAGATTGCCGTTTTCCAGCTGTTCCTGCTGCCCACGACGCCAGGAATAGAACGGCAGTGACGCGCTGCCCTCGAACAGGGTCTTTTGTTCACCGGTTTGCGGATTGACCGCCAGGATGCGGGAGGTCCCGAAACTCATGTTATTGTCAAATACCGAGATGGTACCGTCCGGCAGAAAATCCGGATCGTGCTGCCGGTACCAGGGCCCTGTACTCCACCATTTCAGATCATGATCCGCGGCACTGACGACGGCCACCAGATCGACCTCCCGAACACTGATCAGCAGATCTCCCGCCTCAAAGGCCGGGAAGGCGGATGCAAGCTCCGGTGGCAGGACTTCGACGTCATTCGTATGGAAGGGATCGACAGGCGTGACGAGTCCGTCCTCGTTTTCCGGGAACTTGATCAGGAACAGGCCTTGTCGCCGATGCGGCAGGATCACATCCTTCATCAGCGAGATACGCTGGATCAGTTTGCCCGTGCCGGCATCGACCTGGTCCAGCGTGTCGGAGTCGGAGATCCATCTCAGCGCCCATACAGTGCCGTCATAGGATTTGCTCACGGCGTGGTGATACCAGCCCCGGTTTTTCCAGATGACGTTCCCGCAGGCATCGATTTTTGCGAGTGCCCGGCCCTCGTCAAAGCTGACGATAATGGTACCGTCCCGGAACACGGCGATACCGTGCAGCATGACGTTCTCAGGGTCGGGGCCGTCCGGGTCCAGGCTATCGTAGTCGACCGGCCAGTAGTGCAGTTCTTTCCCGTCCGGCGTGTACAACAGTGCGCCGTTCAGCGCCTTGTGTCCGGCCGTCAGGCCTGATATCAGGCGATTTCCCGTCTCCAGGCGGTCAGGAAGGTAGGTAGCGAACGCCGGCCTGCCGGGCTTGCGCTCGACCAGATGCCGGGTCGGCTCGATAGCGAGATCGTTTTTCCAGTACTTCGCGAGATCCACCACCGTGTCATAGGCAGTACTGATCAAGCCGTGCGGCGGAAGCTTCTTGACGGCGGCCAGGTAACCGTAGAAAAACGCCGCAAAGCTCACTGCGAAGATGAACATCAGCAGCGGCAAGGCCTGCCTGATACCGGATCCCGTTGTGCTGCGATTCTGTCCCGGCCTGCTCATGGAGATCCTGACATGGTCTGTTCGGCGATGGTGTTCTTGGCGAACTGGTGATTTTCACCTTAATTCGATTGCATGTACAGACTTGGCTCCGAGGGCCGTATTCCCTCCCGCCCTGCCAGGAAGGATCGGCGGATACTGCCTCGACCCGAGGCGTACCGAAACAGCCCGCTTCCGGCAATGACCCTTTGGTTCGGGGTTACCGCTGCCACGTGAATCCATCCTTACCGGAGCTTCAGGAGACCGGATCACTGCCCGCGTACGTCCATCACATCACTTTGTCGAACGACCGGATGCTACCTGTCGTCACGTCTTCATTGACCAGCCGTTATCCTGGCATGTCCATGATCCTGCGCGGAAGCCGGAGGACTACCGGCATCAGTAAATCGCACACCGCGTACCAGCTGGGCCCGACGGCGATATACCGCCCCAAAACCCCGATGAAACGACCACCACCTTGCTGATCAAAGCTCCGCGGCTCGCTCGTAAGAAATGTATGGCGTGATAACCTCGCCCACGCCCCGGCGCGGGTCGATCCGCGCCGGGTAGCGGTGATGGTTGGCGTGAAAATAGATCCCCCAAAGCAAGGCATTCATCAGGCGATAGTACAGTCCGGCGCTGCGATTGAAAATTCCGTAACGTCCCTCTCCCAGCGGCCGGTGCGTTGCCCAGTTGAAGTGGGCATAAAAAGCGATTTGGACGACGAACGACGGCAGGAAAAACAGCGCGAATGCCGCCGGTCCCAGCAGCACCAGCCAGAACAGCGCGCGCAAGGCGCGATTGAGCACCAGCAACAGCTTGGTGAGCCGCCAGATCAGGATCGTGCGCGGCGAGCTGCCGAACTGCGCATAGAAGTTCTGGTCCAGACAGGCGACGATGGAGTACTTCATACCGTCGGCGTAAGACCAGAACGGCAAATCGGCCGGCGGATGCGGGTCCCCGTACGGATCGTCAGGGTGCTTGTGATGCAGAAGGTGGGAGATCCCCCACCCGGGATAGCCTAGCATCTGCTGCAAGGCACAGAGCTCGCCCAATATGGTGTTGATCCAGCGCGGGGAAAGCACCCGATGCACGCACATGTGCATCGTTGCGGCTGAGTACAGTCCGGTCAGCACCCCGAGCGGCAGCAACACGCCGATCTGCCAGCCCGCAACATCGATGCGAAGACAGGTCAGGAGCGCGTAACCCGCCGCCGTGGCCAGAATCGTACGCAGCCCTCCAAAGGTGAGCGGCACCAGCAACAGGACCCACAGCCAGTCCCAGAACAAGGTCGGCCATGGCCGCAAGCCGGCATCGAGGATCATCACGATCACAATACTCAGGATCAACGTCCAGACGCCGTAGTAGGACAGGAGGAAAAGCGGCTTTGTGCGAAACCGGGTAAGCATTGGCAGCAGGACTTATCAGGGTTGCCGGTGACGGGCGAATGCGGGAAACATAAATACCCTTGCTTAAAGAGTCAACGGTTAATGGCCGGTGATGGGCAACCGTTCATTCCGCTCTCGCCACGCGTTCTCGTCGATCTCCGCCTGGCGCCCGAATTCCAGCTGCACCGGCCATTCCCGCAACACGGAGACACATCGTTGCCATTTGCAGTACTCCACCTGCTCAAGAAATGGTTTATCCGATAAAGCCGGGGCAGTACAACCGCCCGGTCGAAGGCGGTCTGTCTAGAACCTATTCCATGATTCCGCGCGATCCCCAAGGGGTTGTGTCCGAAATGCACGCTTGCTGTGTTGCGCTGCTTGCCCGTAGGTCAAGTGCTATGCTGCGCAGTGCGCCTTGCAAGCGCGCCTTTCGGGCAGCTTTGCTGCCCGCGAGGTATCATGAGATAGGTTCTAGTGTTGTGTAACAAGGTACTTAAATGCGCCCAGCGCGGCATTGGCACCTGCCCCGGCGGCGATAACGATCTGCTTGTCGTGCGAATCCGTCACATGACCGGCGGCAAGCACACCGCCGACCCCCGTCTGTCCGCGGACAATCACCTTTATCTCCCCCCGCTCGTTGGTATGCAGCAGATCAAGAATAAAGTCTGTATTCGGATAAAGCCCGATTTCAATGAACACGCCCTGTACATCAAGCCTTCTGAAACACCCTGTCTGCAGGTCGTTCACTGAATGCCCTTCCACCTGATCCGCCGTGAATTTCGAGCGGGTCGAGCAACACCAGAGGTTCGACCCGCTCGGCGCTGCGCACCTTGTCCTGCAGAATCGGATCACCATTCCATTCCCCTCTCGAAATCAAGTAGACCTTTCGTTCCAGTCCATTCATTTCAATGGCGGCCTCGAGACCTGAATTTCCACCACCGATGATTGCGATATCCATGCCCTTGAACAATGGACCGTCACAGGTGGAGCAGTACACGACCCCCTTGCCCGACAGCTCATTTTCACCGGGTATGTTGAGCTTGCGTTTGAAGGCACCCGTTGCAATGATAACCGAGCGGGCACGAACCTCCTTCCCGGCTGTGGTTTCCAGAACCTTACAGCGCTCCTCGAAACGCAGGCCGGTCACTTTGTCGCCTACCAGCTTGTCAATGCCGTACTGGTCCATGTGCTCTTCAAAATCGACTGACCAGATCCGGCCCTGTGATCAGCTTGATTCCGGGATAGTTACCAACCTCATAAGTAGTGCCAAGCTGTCCGCCGATATCTGAAGCGATAATCAGGGTCGAGAGATTTTTACGCACGGCATGGATTGCGGCTGATATACCGGCAGGCCCTGCACCTATGATGGCCACATCGTAAACTTTGCCAAGATTAATTTGTGATTCGACGTTGAGTAGCCGGTCCAGTTCGCCGGTTGCATTCAACTTTGCCAGATCATCATAACCACCTACCGGATGACCATCGATAAATATTTGCGGCACGGTCCGGTGGCGGGATCGCGTGGTCATTTCCTGCTCACCCGCGGCATCCGGTGTCACATCGAGCTCCCTTTATTCGAGCTTCTTGTTGCGCAACAAGGCCTTGGCCTTGGTACAGTAGGGACACCATTCCTTTGAATACACTTCAATGATCGCCATGGTTACTATCTCCCGGTAAATAAAATGCAGCGGACAACGAATAATGCGCTCTACCCGACACCGGCCAGTTATGTCTACGGCGGAACGGCTATTACGCCGGAACTGAGCAGCCTGTTACTGAAGCAGAAGCCACTATTTTGACCGCATCCACCGGCAGTGGCCGGATCTCTCTGTTCAGGACCGTTTCCTTTCCGGTCTTTAGTCACCGTTTCCCAGCCCAGACCATTTACAGCGGGCTGCGGTGATTATTCGGCCATCGACAGCTCCGGAATATACCGCCTGTCCAGGCTGTGAAATTACCAAATGCTGTATGCAGTAATACGCGATAAACAGGTGATCACAGCATCGAACTACAGTCAACGCCGGGTCGGCGAGCGCGAATGCACGACCTCGAACAGTCGTGCAAACGGTTCCGTCACGCCGTCATGGGCTGCCTGGACCTCGCCGAGAAACTTCAGTGCCGGTGGGTACGGATCCCTGGATTCCAGCAGTTCGTGCCGCAACCCCCGGTTCGCCGGACAGGATGGAAAGCACTTCTCGATGCCGATCCGATCGGCCCGGGACACCAGGATATACCGGACGTAGGGTGCATCGCGAAGCACATCCGCGACGGATGATTCGAACAGTTTTACCGATAATCGCAGTTTTTCCTCGTGCTGACGCGTCAGAACAAAGTTGTCGGCGATGACTGGGCAGTCCGTATGGTAGGTGATGTAGTGTCCGAAGTTGTGATCCGCCAGCACTACGCCAGGTGCTTTGCCACAGATGTCATGCATGGACAGGAGCATGCCGCGCAGCATCGTGTAAACCGGAGCACCGCCGGGAGCTACCGGTGTACGCAGTCTCGCAAGGCCGGGCACGGTAGCGCCAAGCATCACCACAGCACAGGCAATCATCATGTTTCTTCTGAACACTGGACTCCTGCCGTATATGAGATCCTGCACAAGCAGACATGGCAACACCCACAAGGCGAATGCCCCGAAGTACTCGAGTCGGAACTGGGTCAGCAACAGCACTGCACCAAACAGGGAGTATATGGCGAGAAAGTAATTTGCAGGTGTGGAGTACTTCCGGAGCCGCCACCAGCTCCAGAACACGCCCACCGGAAGTATCCAGATCATGCAGGAGTAAAGCCATACCATGAAGTCAAGCTGGCCTCGGAGCAGGTAGTCGAAAACGCTACTGACTTCCGCCATTCGATCCAGTTCGACAAGTTCGCCAGACAGAAATTCGTATCCCGATTCGATCTGCTTGACAAGAGGCAATAACCCGAGAAATGCGCCCGCAAGCAAGACGGCAATCGTCCGTGGACGTCGACTCGTTGCAGCGACAAAAAGTATGGCGGCCGCCGAACAGAATGCCACATAGAAGTGGAACCATGAGTGCAGCGTGTAGGAAAACATGCCCAGGCGAAAGGGCTCCGAAGGCAGCAGCGCCAATGTGGTCGTCCCGACAAGGGAACCTGCCAGCACAACGCTTCCTTTAAGCTCAATCGGCTTACCCAGCCACCAGAGAAAAATCAGTGCCCCGATTACCGGCAGCTGCAGGATGAAATCGCCGTTGTGGAACGCCGGAGCCAGGCCGAGCACCACTCCCAGCCACGCGGCGCGCGCGAGGTTACCGGGACTCTCGAACCAACGCAGCCCGCAATAGAGAGTCGCGAGCACGAACGTGTGTTCGACGTAGTGATGATCCACCATCCCTACACGGTGCAGGTCCCGGGTGAGCGTCGACAGGGCGAAGCTGAGCATCACCACCGTCTGCAGCATGAAGGAAAGCCTCAACTGCCGCGTGATTGCAAGTACCAATGCCGCGTTCACGAATATCCACGCCGGCGCAATGAATGCAATAACAGCCATCGGCTCACGCATGCCGGTAACTGCCATCACGGACTTTGCTATCAATGCCAGGGAAAAATCGTAAGCCCACGGCCAGGTCACCCAGCTTCCTTCCGGCGCATGGATGCGCGGGTCGAATTGGTAGAAGGCTGACAAGTGGGGGATCGTGTCGATGATCCGGCGGGCGTGATAAAACGAATCATGATCGGCCGGGATGAACTGGCCGTTCACCAATGCCCCGGCCATATCATACATGCACAGGATGAACGCGAGGCTTGCGGTGAAGAACCACAGACCGACTATGTATCTGTAGGGCGTGTATCCTGACATTCTATCCCCGGCGCGTTGCCATACAGCCATCGCGCCCCCTGCGCACACCAGGCCACCGGGGACGATGGATTTCGATATCCGGGCGCCGGCAATTCATGGGCAGGTTGCAGGTGAATTCAGCACGTTCCGGCATATTCCATTGCTCCGCGACAACCTCCCTGAAATCCGTAACCGTCCGCCAGCGTGGAAAGGAAGCATAATCCACGTATCTCGGGAAAACCATCCGGGAATGAGCCGTCAAACTGGGAACCCTGCATCTGAATTCCCCCGACCCGGCCGCCGTCAGACTTCCTGTCACCGGCCTTCACCTGCTTTCAGCTTCCGTGCGGGCCGGCATCCTTGCGTGATCGAGCGAATTCCCGTTTACCTCCGCATGCCGTCAACCGTCCGCGTCTGGCGGCACCTGTAGTTGCGGTTGCCGCGAGCGCGCACTGTGCAACTCCTGCGCCGGACATGCGCAGGAAGATTATCGGTCACCTCCGGCTTTTCGATACCGGCGATCAGCCGCACCGTCCCGCCGCGGCCTGGCAGGCCGCGATATCGATCCGGAACACGCACCTGAGACTGTGTACTTTTCTGCCCCCTGGGTTCCGTGCATCACCCCGGCACCCGGGACAGCTTCCGGTTCGCCGTGCGATGGCATACCAACACCCCATCCTGCCCGCCCGGCGCGATCTCCTCGCGTAGGATGCCGTTCGGCTGAATATCCCATGTTGGCAACTCCGATTGGAAATGGGGTTTACCGTTCAGGGGAATGGCCAACGATCACTCCCAGATTCATGGAATGTATAATTATCAGGCTGGAAGCAGTCGTCTGGACAAAACGACACCGATATCCGGCAGTGACCGTACCCCAGAACCCGAAAAGACGTCCGAAAGGAGCAACAGGCACCTTGCCCGCTTCGAACAATTCCAGCGGCAATTACATTGCCATGGGCCAAAAAACTTCCCGGAACCGCCTGAACAGCATTCGGCATACACTCGCGTCCGTGGGTCGGTCTTGGCTCCAGAAGTAAGTGCGTGCGGCACTACATCTGCGCTAGGCAAGTATTTCTGAAAGACTGGAATGATCTGACCAATGATTCAAAGGTGGCTACGAGCGGACCTGAACCACCGGGCCAGGCCGTATGAAATCCCCGCGATGACCAGTATCTCAATGTTTTTTAAAATAGCCGGAGCGTTTATCGCCTCGACTGCAAAACGGTGCCTAACCGTGCAGGACCGGGTCCCAAAAACGATCCCGCAGCGATTTCCTCCGGATTACCAAACGTAACGCCCTGTAATAGCAGCGTCTTTACAATTCTGGCTTCGTCAACCCTGCTCCAGCCAGGCACAGCATCAAGATCAGCCCGAAGATCGATGCGGCAACCCGGAACGAGCGCAGGGCGCTCGCCGCCGAGACGCACCAGTACGTGTCCGGCCTGCTCACGGAAGCGATCCGCGTGTTTGACGCACGCAAGCGCGTGCGGCCGGCGGTCCTGAATCATCTGGAGAAATCAATCGCCGAAAACGAAGCGCTGGGAAAGCTGGCTGCCGAATAACAGCGTTGTCTTCTTGAGTCGTGACGAGGTGCTGGCCATCCACGGCACCTTGCTGGCGCGATTGGGCGGCCCCGCGGGTGTGCGTGACTACGGACTGCTTGAAAGTGCGTTATCGTGGCGCGTGCGGGATTATGAGATAGGGTCTAATCAGGCATACCGGTTCCTGATCGGGCAAATGGAAACGAACGCATTCTTCCGATCAGTTACTGCCGTTGATACGCACGGCGTGGTCAACCCACAGGTTTACGATCGCGCCCTGCATCGAGACCTACCGGTGGTCTTTTGATAGGGTACCTATCGATTATGCGAGTGACCCTCACTGAGGAGCTTGAATATACGACGCGTATTCCTGACAGGCTGCAACGCGGCAGTCAGGTCGGACAGCGCATCCCTTGGCCGCAGCACCACCACTGGCGTACGATGCAGCAGACGGGAAGCCGCTACCCAATCACGACCATAGCATCGGTATATTTAAATACACCAACATGATGATGATCGAATCCATACTGCTCACCGCGGCACGCATCACCACCTTCGAACAGCAACGGATCCTGACCAGCGCGAGTGGATTTTTCTTCGAGCGTGGTGAACGCCTGTTCCTGGTGACGAGCCGGCATGTAATGATCGACGAGCCGAGCAAGCACTTTCCGGACCGTATCGAGATCGAGTTGCACATCGACCCTGACAATATGGCCGGGTCCACCGGGTTCTCGATTCCGTTGTATCGCAAGGGCAAGGGGATCTGGCGCCAGGGCACGGACACGGCAGGGGAGATCGACGTGGCGGTAATCGAGATAGAGCGCAGCGCCCTTCCCGCGACTACGGTCTACACCGCGTTCTCACCCGCGCACCTGCACGCCCCGCTGGAGCAGGTCGAAATCGGCACGTCATTGCTGGTAGTTGGCTTTCCGCTTGGTTTTCACGATGCTCTGCATCACACGCCTGTGGTGCGCCACGCGGTGGTCGCTTCCTCGTTCGGGTTGCGTTTCCAGGGTGAAGGATACTTCCTCACCGATGCGCGCACGCACCGAGGCACCAGCGGTGCACCGGTGGTGATGCGCGCTCCCGGCCAGGATCCGGCACTTGGTGACTTACCCTGGATATTGCTAGGAGTCCACTCTGCACGACTAGACGTCGGCACGCGTGACCTTGAACTGGACGAAGCACTGGGACTGAACTGCGCCTGGTACGCCGACATCTTGCTGACGCTCACTGAGCGCTGACTCCAGATCACACTGGAAATTCCACCCTTCCCCGGTATTGAGCGCTCCGGTCATTTTCGAGGTAAGACTTGCTGCCGCGTCCTGATAGCGGATGATTGCGTGGTTAATCCAGTTGGATGCTGCATGCCCTCTCCTGTCCGGAGCACGCCTCCAGAATACCCTCGGTAACAAATGCATGGCCTGACGTATCCATACTCTGACCGGATCAGTTATCGAGACTTACAGAAATGAGTGACAGACCACTGCTGCCCCACACACGCCCTTACCCTCCGAGAGAGGGTTGAGGAGCGAGGATCAAATCAAGCCAACTACCTGATGTCCTATCCCCTCATCCTGCCCTTCTCCCGAAGGGAGAAGGAACCCTTCGGTATATCGCTGGCCCATAGCCTGCAGAACGGCATTTGCCTTCAGTTCGAGCCGCCGCCTGAAGGCGGGGGGTTACCGAACCCCTATCGGAAACTGTGATTACTCCACCGGCTGAAGCCGGTGGCTTCGGGTTACGGCTGCAAGCCGGATCGATCGGCCATCCGGCCGATCATCCCCCTCCCCCTCAGGGGGAGGGTTGGGGAGAGGGGAATAAAACAGAAAAACACGGTTATCTATCCCCTCATCCTGCCCTTCTCCCGAAGGGAGAAGGAACCCTTCGGTATAGCGCTGGCCCATAGCCTGCTGAACGGCATTTTCCTGCAGGGTGATCCCCCGCCTGCAGGCGGGGGGTTAGAGATCCCCTATCGGTGGCTCTAAAACGCAACGTTGTGCAGATGTTCATCTGTGCTTTGCTGTGCGGAACAGTCGTGTGCTTCGGGACCAGGCTGGACACGCACTGGCATCAATCCGCAGGTAACTCATCAATTAATATGATGAGCTATTTCTACGGAAAGGCCTATAGTGATAATAAGAATCATTGCCACATCCTGTGATATCAAGCGGCACATTTACGGTGGATGGCGTTTCCGCAGGGAGCGGCGCATAGCGCGCAGCCCTACAAGCGGCAGGCGATGAGTTACAGGAGTCTCACATGTTCACAGCATCATTCCCCCGGAAAACACCCTTCATCAAGTTCGAATACCTGAACTGGATCGCTTCCGATCCACTGCAGCGCGATCAGACCCAGAGCCACCGGTTACACGAACCTGAGCATCGTATCAACACGATCGATCCCATGTCAGGTAACGATATCGAGAACGCCACGAGCCACCCATCCCTGGAGGATGGTAACTTGACCATGTATTTCGAAACCGATGATACCCGCAAGGCGTATATCGAAATGCCGCTCGATCACCCCAACCTGCATTTGCCTCACCCGGCCACCGTTGACGATGATCGTGGCGGTTGAAAAACACGGGACACAACGCTTCGCAAGAGTAACCACCGAATTACCTTTCCCGGAAACAGCCAGCCGCTCCCGGCTGACACACGAACTTGATCCCTGACGAATCTCTGGATCCAACGTGGCAGGACAGCATTTTCCGTCAGCGTGAAGAACTGGCGAGGATGTTGCGGGAGCCGCTTGCCCTGCTGGCAAAAAAATGCGTTCCGGTGTGGAGTGACCGGGACCAGCTCAATGCCGCGCTGCTGCAGGGTTTCTCGAGCATACCGTATTGTTGCTACCTCTATGTCATCGACAACGGTGCTGTACAGCTCAGCGATAACGTCATCGATACCGGGATCATGCCCGGTTACTTTCAACGCAATCGCGCCGAACGCCCCTATATGAAGGAAGCAATGCCGGCATGGGGGTTCCTGTTATCGGATGCGTACATCAGCCAGGCCGCGCATCGGCCATCACTGACCGCACTGCAAGTCGTTGCATCGGATGCCGGTACCCAGCTGGGATATCTGGCTGCGGATTTCGACCTGCGCGGACTGCCGGTGACCTCGACGCTGTACCGGGAACCGGGCAGATGGCGGCAGGTGAAGGGCGATCCGGCTATCCGCGGCGCCCTGTTTCAGCAGACCCGCGTCGAGAGTCCGATGGATCGGGATTTAGAGAATGCACTGTCCATCCTGGAGGAACTGCTCACGGAGCGCGGCATCTTCCAGTGTCAGATTCACTTCTCGAGCAGCCAGGTCACGATCTGGACTACCGATGATCCGCTGCGTTATCGCATCCTCGACCAGGAAGTGCTCAGGGATCCCGACATCTGTCTGGTGTACCCGTCACGGTCCTATCCCGTCGACGCCACGATACCACGCGGCGAGATCACCCGGATTCTGGACGGGATGCATGTGCTGCGCATGATCGACGCTAACATCTACCTGCGCACGTGCTCCATCAACATTTACAACGGAATGGTAAGCCTGACCTTTTCCTGCGACGGATCGCATTACATGCGCTACGACGAATTTCTTGCCAAGGGCACTGCTTTCTGGTCCGGTATTGCGGCTTGAGTTGGCTGTCGTCCGTTTGCCTGGTCCCGGCACCGTAATCGCCTGCATGCCGCGCTTGATGAAACTCGCACGCCTGACACCAGAACGGCTTTGCTACCTGGCCTGACTCCTCTCATCAGCCTGACCAGGTCGCTGGCAGAGGGAAAGTCTTCCGTCTGGGTTGACTCGCAGGCCGCATGATCCGTGTGACTGCATGGAATGCCAGTATATCAGGCGCCCGGCTGGCCCCCGCCCGCGCTGCAGACGCGTTAAATCCTCAAAAATCCCTGGTTGACAGGATGTATGCACAGGTTCCCTTACTGCCGCGCGTATAGACCTTGTCTGCAACCTCATGGATCTTGTTCCGCACGGCATCGAATGCCTGCAGAAACCCCGATTCGACGCCACTCATCCCCGGACAGAGCTGTTTGAGGGCGTCCGCCTCAATGAAAAATGTAATTTCGATCGTGCTGTCATATCCCCAGAAGCAGACGCGGCTCTTGCCGGCGTCGAAGCTGCGGCACGGGTTGGGAAAACTCAACCTCATCGCCGGACACCGGATACTCGGGCTGGATCGACGGCGCCATCCGGCGTCATCCCCTTCAGGAATTTGAACAGGTCGCTGTCCGTGGACAGCACCAGGGTCGTATTTTTGGCGATGATGGACTTGTACGACTGCATGGTGCGCGTGAATTCATAGAACGCCACCGCTTCGGGGCTCTGATTATAGGCCCGCGCATAGATTTCGGTCGCCTTCGCGTCCGCCACGCCGCGGATCTCCTCGACCTGCCGGTAGGCCTCGGACTGTATCTTGTTCAGGTCACGCACCCGGTTGCCGCGGATCCTGGCGGCTTCGCCCTTGCCTTCCGACAGGAAGCGTTCCGCGATCTGCCGGCGTTCGCTGATCATGCGGTCATAGATCTTCGGGCGCACGCTTTCGTTGTAGTTGATGCGTTTGAAACGGATATCGAGCAACTCGATACCGAACACCCGCACCTTCTCGGCCGCCGCGGTGAAGATCTCCTGCTCGACCAGCTTGCGTCCCTTCTTGATCGGCACCAGCGCCCCCATGTCCCGCTCCGCCTCCGTCAACAGCGCATCGCGCAGCGGTACGCGATCCTTCGTGGTGCGGATAATCTCGATCAGCTCGTGCTTGGCGACCGCGTTGCGGGTCTCGCTGCCCAGGATGTCGTCGAGGCGGGACTGGGCGCTGCGTTCGTCGCGCAGGCGTAGGAAATACTGCAGCGGATCGGTAATCCGCCAGCGGGCGAACAGATCAACCGAGATGTAGAGCTTGTCCTTGGTCGGCATATCCGACGGATTACCGTCCCACTCGAGCACCCGCTTGTCGATCGGATTGACCACCTGGATAAACGGTACCTTGACCTTGAGACCGGCAGACGTCACAGGTTCTCCGACCGGTTTACCGAACTGGGTAATGATCATCTGCTCGACTTCGCTCACCGTATAGATCGAGCTCATCAGGACGTATGTCACGATGCCCAGCACCACCAGCAGGATAATTTGTCTGTTCATGGCTGGTCCGCCGTCCGGGCGTCGAGATTGAGCAGTGGCAGAATGCTGCGGGTCTGTTCATCGATAATGATCTTCGAGCGTATGCCCGGCAGGACGTCCTGCAGGGTCTCGATATAGATCCGGCGCCGCGTGACCTCCGGGGCCTTGTGGTATTCCGCCAGCAGGGCGCTAAACCTTGCGGCGTCGCCTTCCGCTTCGTTGACGCGTTTGAGCCGGTAGCCGTCGGCCTCGCGGATGCGCTGGTCCTTTTCGCCCTCGGCCAGCGGGATCACCTTGTTGTAATCACGCCGCGCCTCGTTGATCAGCTTCTCTTTCTCCTGCTGGGCCTGGTTGACCTCGTTGAACGACTCCTGCACAGGCTGGGGTGGATTGATATTTTTCAACTGCACCTGGTCGATGCTGATACCCATGGCGTATTTTGTGGACAACGCCTGCATTTTTGTCAGCGCCTCCGTTTCGATTTCCTGGCGGCCGATGGTAATCACCTCGTCGACGGTGCGATCGCCGACAACCTCCCGCATGACGGATTCGGACACGTAGCGCAGGGTTTCACTCGGCTCACGCACCTCGAACAGGAACTTGACGGGGTCCGAGATGCGGTATTGCACCACCCATTCAACCAGTGCGGCATTCAGGTCACCGGTCACCATCTCAGTTTCCTTCCGGCCGTCGCGTGGACTCTGGTAGGGGTCGGTGGCACCCGGGGTGCTGAAGCCGAATTCCTGCTTCAGTTGCCGCTTGACGGGAACAATGGTCGCTATATCGATGCCCAGTGGCAGCTTGAAATGCAGCCCCGGTTGCACGTCCTTGATATACTTGCCGAACCGCTGCACCACAGCGACCGAATCGCTCGGCACGGTGTAATAAGCCGTCCATGCTCCAAGCCCGGCCAGTGTGAGCAGGGCGAGGGCGATGATGCCGCGTGAACCTCCACCCGGCAGCAGCTGCCCGAGCCGGTCCCGCCCCTGCCGAACCAGCAACTCGAGATCGGGGGGCGAGCCCCCGCTGCCCCAGGGACCGCCGCTACCGTGTTGTGATGGCATGGAGGAGCTCCTTGCTGTTTTGTACGTTTGATGTCACGCCCTGATGAACGATCATTCCATCGTCTTCGCCCCGCTCGATCGCCAGACGGTCGGCTGCTTCCCGGGACCTGTCACCGCTGGCAGCTTTGTCCTGTGCCCGTTGCGTCACGGGACGGTTCAATAGCTGGTACCAAAGGAAACGTCTGTTGCATTCGCGGGTCTGCGCAGGCTGGCAAAGCGGCAGCCCTGCGTAACCGGGCCGCCGGCAAACAGGCTGTAGAGATACTTGCTCCCACCCTGGGCGGCGAATTGCCTGTTCAGAGCCCGGGCCGTGGTCCTGGCAGATCTTGGCAGGCCGTGTTTGAGATACTGCTGTCGCAGGTAGACAATGACGTCCCAATGCTGATCGGTCAGGCTGATGTCCTCATGCAATGTCAGTTGCGCGGATTTTTCCCTGCTCCAGTCCTGATCGATCAGTTCTGCCAGGCGAATGCCGGCATACTGACTGGATGTTTCGGAGTCCTGGGCGTTTTGTGTGAATCGAGTCATGGGGGTTTCACTGGATGAATAGGGCAAACGGTACGTTGTGCTTATTCCTGCCTGCAGCAAGTTGTGCATAACGGTGGCGGCAGATTGGAGTCCATGAGAAGCGGGCATAACGGGCAGCAATAACCGTTCAGTTGTTGTTGCGCGTCAGAAAGGCTTGCATACTGACAGACAAGGTGCTTGACATAGTCTCCTCGCATTGCACCCGGAAAGCAAATCAATCAGGCTGATGAGGCAGTTTATCCGCGGTACTGGAGCGCCGAATGCCGGCCGATGGGCAATGCCAAGCCAATCACTGTTTCAACGGGTGCGTATCCAGGGGTCCTGAACACCAGGAATTGCGAATAGCAACTTTTATGATGGGTATCAATGGCGCAGCAATGCTATAGGTTCTGATCCCGCGCTGGAGAAGCCTGGGGATGTGCTCCGGACGACCCGCAAGCTCGCCGCACGGGGAAAGGGAAACATCCGGCACGTCATCGTGAGTCAATTGCAACAACCTGAATATCACATCCGATGCATCCCCGTAATAGCGTTCCACCGCTGCATCCTTTCGATCCGCCGCAAACACAAACTGGGTGAGATCGTTTGTGTCGAAGCTCGGAAAATCTGCGTACCTGACTATCCCTTGCGCCGCAAGCGCCGCGGCCGGAGTCTCAATCATGGCTCCCAATCCCGGTGGAGAAGCTATCCGCAGCCGGGTGCAGCGTTGCATAAGCTGTTCTCTCGCTAATGCATTATCATCTGGCAAGGTAACCATGGGCACCAGGACCCGCACATCGAATTCCCCGGCTATTTCAGCACGGCCCGCAGCTGTGTCTGCAAAAGACCGGGGTACTCGCACAGAAAACGGATGCCTCGACGGCCCAGGGCGGGGTTCATATCCGCCGGGAATCCGGTGATGGGTGATGGCTTGTCGGAGCCGATATCCAGAATTCGTACATAGACAGGCCAACCTCTGGCCGCTGCCAGCGTCCGGCGCATCCCGGCAACGAGTTCACGGCATCGGGCGGCACTACACGGTCCAGGGAAGCCTGTTCCATGCGGTGCAAACCAACACCCTCTGCCCTGTTCAACATCGCCTTTTCCGTATCATCGCTGTAACCCACATTGGCGTGCACCGAAACTGTTACAGATGGCTGGTCACTGCAGGACTCAGGGCGTGCGCGCACGCCAGCTGATAGCTGCGCCCCTTGTCATCGACCTTTTTCCGGAACATCGCTTTCTGTTGCTCTCGGGTACGGAGCGTAACAATGCCTGTATCAGCGGCAACCCGGGCCAGTGCTCCATGGGCTATGGTACTCAGGAGACGTGGAATCCGCGAGATGCATGGCGGGCCCATCTCACGCGTGAACAGCGCCGCATGAGGGCCACCACTTCCGTACTCCAGAAGTACGGCCGCAGTGGACCGGCCGGTAAGAAAAACAGTGTCGGATGGAAGTAAAGTATAGTTGCGAGTACACAGCCGACCGGAATATCCTCCAGCGGGTTGACCGTAATACCTGCAAGGGCATTACGCAGGCGAATCGAGATATCCCGCATGTCATCGCCCTTGTCACTTGCTGTCTGCGACCCCATCAACAGGAAGCGTCGTTCCCAACGCAGAAATACTGTCTTCACGGCGGTACTCGCGATAGCCGTGTTTTCCACGAATGCCTACCTCAATTCCTCTCTCAGGGAGGAATCGTTCAGCATCAGTTGATGGGGCGCGAAAACTTCAGCCAGTCTGAAACGATTTCCTTTTCCACCCGCGCAGCCAGGGCAAAGCGGCCATCCGGGATTCTCGTAGTAGCGACATCAAGACGCGAAGATTCCTCAGTAATACTGTTTTGTTCTCTACCCACCGGGCATCTATCGAACCAGGCAGGCTGTGGTGCACATCTACAAGGCCTTGCGCCAGACCCGGTGAAACAGGTATTCCCCCAAGGGTAACCGTTTTCGGACATAAAGCACCCTGCGTAGTGGTGGCTTCCTGATATATTGGAGATTGCTTCGTCAGTTTGCTCCTCGCAATGACAAGTTAACCCCATCGTTGCATGAAGCCCCTCTCCCACCGGGAGAGGGTTGGGGTGAGGGGGTAAAAATACGAGCATTTTTCGCTTTATATTCCCTAACTCATATCCACTTCGACATAGTGCTCCCGACGGTCGTCCCTGAGCGGAATCATGCCTTGCGGCCGCCCCGCCTCATCCACACCTGCAGCAGTGACCACGGCGCCGTCCAGCATTACGCGGATCCGGTGATCCGGCATTTCGGCGCCGCATTTGACCGTGATGTGATAGACCGTTTCGCGATAGCGGTAGTGGACCTTGTATCCCCTCCACCGGGCCGGGATACGGGGCGTGATGCGCAGACGGTCCACTTCAAGCTGCAGACCCAGCAGGGTTTCCACGCTCAGCTGGTACATCCACCCCGCCGCCCCGGTGTACCAGGTCCAGCCGCCCCGGCCTGTGTGTGGCGATGCGGCGTATATATCCGCGCACATCACATAGGGCTCTACCTTGTAGCGTTCGATCGCATCCGGCTGACTGCCGTGATTGATGGGGTTTAGCATGCTGAACAATTCCCACGCGCGCTCACTGTCGCCCAGTATCGCAAACGCCTTCGTGGCCCAGATCGCGGCATGGGTGTATTGACCGCCGTTCTCACGCACGCCGGGCACATAGCCCTTGATGTAACCGGGTTCAAGAGCGGATTTATCGAACGGCGGATCGAGCAACCGGATCAACTGCGCATCGCGGTGCACCAGGCGCTTGTCCACCATCGCCATCGCCTGGCGGGCGCGTACGGGATCGCCACCACCGGAGATGACCGCCCAGCTCTGGCTGATTGAATCGATCTGGCATTCGTCATTACCGGCCGATCCCAGTGGCTCGCCATCATCGAAATATGCCCGCCGATACCAGGCGCCGTCCCAGGCATTGGCCTCGATGTTGTTGCGCAGCAGCGCAGCCTGCCCGGTGCAGAGATCGGCGAAGGTTGCGTCACCCCGGCCACGCGCCAGGCCTGCAAACAGCTGCAGGTTCTCGTACAGGAACCACGCCAGCCAGACGCTTTCACCCCTGCCATCACGACCGACGAGATTCATGCCATCATTCCAGTCACCGCAACCCATCAGCGGCAGTTGATGGTGGCCAAAACGCAACCCGTGCCTGATTGCACGCACGCAATGTTCATACAGGCTCGCCGCTTCAACCGAACGTAGCGGCTGGTCGTAGTAAGCCTCCTCTTCCGGATTCAGCTCACGACCCTCCAGAAAGGGGACCGTCTCGTCGAGTACGCCCGTGTCGCCGGTCGCAAGCACATAACGACAGGCTGCATAGGGTAGCCACAGATAGTCATCGGAGAAATGGGTACGCACGCCCTGGCCGCCGGGCGGATGCCACCAGTGCTGCACGTCACCCTGGAGAAACTGGCGCCCGGCGCAACGGACCAGCTGTTCGCGCGCAAGCCACGGCGTCGCATGGATCAGCGCCATGCTGTCCTGTAATTGATCACGGAAACCGTAGGCGCCACCGGACTGATAATAGCCACTGCGGCCCCAAAGCCTGCACGACAGTGTCTGGTACAGCAGCCAGCCGTTGGCCAGCACGTCCAGCGCGTGATCAGGCGTTTCCACCTGCACCGCGCCCAGCGTGTGGTTCCAGTACTCCCACACGCCTTCCAGTACCTGCCGCGCACCAGTCGTGCCACCGTATTGCCGGATGAAATGCCGCGCTTCGTCGGTGTTGCGGGCTGCGCCGAATACGAACACGATTTCGCGTTCCTGTCCGGCGTCCAGTTCGACCCGGGCCTGGATCGCGGCGCACGGATCGAGACCCGCACCTAATCTGCCCGACAACCGCTCGCGGCGCATCGCCGCCGGGCTGACCAGCGAGCCATTACGGCCAATGAACTCGGTACGGTTGCCGGTCATCGTCTGCCCGGTTTCGCCGAGGCCTTCATTGCCAGCATGGGCAAAGAAGACACGATTGGCGCATTCGCGGCCGTAGGCATTGCGGGCGAACAGTGCTCCGCTGTGCGGGTCCGCCTCGCTGACAATGTGCATCAGATTGGTATGCCGCCATTCACCCAGTACCAGTTCCCAGTACCCTGTCAATGACAACAGGCGCGGGCGGCCAGAATGGTTGCGCAGCTTGACCACCGCGAACTTCACCGGCGCGTCCATGGCGACGTAGGTAATCAGCTCCGAGGAGATACCGGCTTCGTAATGCTCGAACACGCTGTACCCGAACCCGTGCCGGCACACATAGCCGGACTCACCACGTGCCGGTAATGGCGTCGGCGACCAGAACGCCCCCGTTTCCTCGTCGCGGATATACAGCGCCTCGCCGCTGCTGTCGCAAAGCGGGTCGTTGTGCCAGGTGGTCAGCCGGAACTCGTGGGCATTTTCCACCCAGGTATAGGCGCTGCCGCTCTCGCTGACGACCGTGCCAACGTGCGGACTGGCAATGACATTGACCCATGGCGCCGGCGTGCTCTGACCCGGCTCGAGGGTGACGACATACTCGCGTCCATCGGGTGTAAAGCCGCCCGGGCCATTGCAGAAGATGCGCTCCCGCACCGCCAGCGGCTGGTCTGGTTCAGCCGCCCGTAGTAACACTGGCTGCAGACGCGCCGGTACACGCTCTACCGGTACGCGGCGCTCCACCTGCTCGAGCAGCGTCTCTGCGCTGTCGGTGAGCACGACACGTGCGACAGACTGGAACAAAACTCGGTCTTCCTCGGAAAGTTCTTCGGCACGCCGCACGAAGACCCCACCCGGCTTGTCAAGAACCTGTGCTTCGGGACCCACGTTGATCAGCCCCATGATCAGGTCTTGCAGCACCGCACGGTAGCCCGAGAAATCCTCGTTCACGATCAACAGGTCTGCCACCAGACCCTTCTTGCGCCAGTAGGCATGGGCTTGCAGAACCTGTTTTACCAGGTCGATGCGTTGCAGGTTGCCGATGCGCATCAGCACGATCGGCAGGTCGCCCGAGACAGCAAAGCGCCAAAGCCCGGACTGACCAAGCCGGTTGCGGTTTATGACGCTTGGTGCGACGCGACGCAAGGCATTGGCGTAAATCACGGAACTGGCCAGGCGACCATAGACCAGTGCATCGGCTTCGGTTGCATTGAGGTGGTGCAGCACCTCCTGACTCTGGAACCATGCCATTTCAAAGGCACGATCGACGAAGTGCCGGTCACCATATTTCTCAAGTAAAGCCAATGCCGCCGCGCGCGTGTCCGCGACTCCGGAAATAATCTGCACCGTTGCCGATTCGTCGGCCGGCAATCTGATGGTGCTGCGTATCGCCACAACGGGATCGAGCACCGCACCCTGCGTGTTGGACAAGGTTGCTACGCCGTCATCCAGCACCAGCGGGTTGGTTGCCGTTCGGCCCCGGCCGATAAATCTGGTGCGGTCGGTCTCGTAAGACGTTTCGGTAACAACCGCACCGGGAGCGGCCAGCAGATGAAACATCCATGGCGCCTGCTCTCCCGGCGTGCGGGGGCGCCGCGTGCACAGGATCGCCTGCCGGTCTGACAGAATTTCGGTTTGCACGAACAGGTTGCTGAAACAGCGGTGAGCCAGGTCTGCATTCTGCGGTGCCAGTACAACTTCCGCATAACTCGTCACCTCGATACGATGATTGCGCGACGACAGGTTGGTGAGGGTGACCCGGCGGATTTCAACGTCGTCTTCGGGTGAAACACTGATCTCGGTGTGCGCCTCGATCGCCTGATCGCGCCGCCGGTATTCAGCGCGTGCCTGCACGAAGATCGCCTCGTAGTGGTCGGCCTTGCGCAGCGTCGGTTGATATGCACCTGACCAGTAACGTCCCGTGTCGCGGTCGCGCAGATAAATGAAGGTACCCCAGCAATCGGCAGTGGCATCCTCGCGCCAGCGGGTGACGGCCAGCTTGCGCCAGCTGCTGTAACCGCCGCCGGCATGGGTCGCCATGACGTGATACCTGCCATTGGACAGCAGGTGAACCTCGGGCATCGGCGTGTTCGGATCGGTCAATACACGCATGATCGCGTCTGCTTCCACTGAGGGGTGAGCGGCGGCGCTCACCTCGGCCGCGTGCGGATGCAAGGTGGAGCCCTGCTTCGGCAAGCGCTCCTGCAACAACAGTTCCGTCGCCCGCACCAGGGGATCTGACATGAAGCGGCGCTGCATCGGCTGGTTCAGCAATACATGGGCAAAGGCCAGCAGACTCATACCCTGATGATGCGCCATGAAGGTACGCACGATGGCGTGACTCTTTCCCCGCGGCACACGTGAAGGCGTGTAGTCGACCGCCTCGTAAAAGCCGTAGTCGCCGAGTAAACCCTCGACGGCGAGCCGCTGCAGATTGCGACATGCCGGCAGGGGCATCACCGTCAGCGCCAGCGCACTGGCGTACGGCGCGATGACCAGGTCGTCTCCCAGCCCGCGCTTGAGGCCCAGACCGGGCACACCGAACGCACGGTATTGATAGACCTGGTGCATATCAGTGGCGTTATAACAGGATTCGGAAATACCCCAGGGCACATTGCGCTGGCGTCCGTATTCGATCTGGCGCGACACCGCGGCCTTGCAGGCCTGTCCCAGCAAGGTGTTCTCGTAACCCGGCATGATCAGCTGCGGCATCAGGTATTCGAACATCGAGCCGCTCCACGATATCAGGCTCACGTCGCCGCCATAGCTTGTCAGCAGGCGGCCAAGCGCGAACCAGTGCTTCTGTGGCACCTGCCCCTGCGTGATGAGCAGGAAACTGGCCAGGCGCGCTTCGGACGCGAGCAGGTCATAGCATGACGGATCGCGGCGCCGTTCGCCCACGTCGTAACCGATGCTCAGCAGGCCGCTCGTCGTATCGTAGAGAAATTCAAAATCCATCAACGCCAGTTCGCGGCAACGGTCAACCAGATCATCGATGACCCTGAGCCGCTCCAGCGCCCCCTTGCAGCCCGGCACTAGCATCCCGGCCGCATGCGCGCCGGCCAGTTCCGCCACTGTCAAAACGTTGCTGAAGTGCCCCGGATCGGGCAGCAGAAATGCCAGATCATCACGAATTGCGCCAGCTTGCCGGTCGAATTCCTGCGCCCAGTAATACAGTTCACCATCGATATCGATGTCCGCTGGAAGGTACGCAACCAGCACACCGTCCGTGCGATGGACCTCGTCCAGCAGACTTTCCGCGGCAGCCAGCGTCTGGGGTTGACCGTTCCGGGTGAACGAGTGGAGTGCGTCCTGCAGAAACCCGACCTGCTTCGCAAGCTCCGGTGATGGAGAGGCAGGCAGGTGTTCGACAAGCACCTGCAAGGTATCCTGCAAGCCCTGAAACGCGTTTACCGCCAGCACCGGCTGAATTTTCAGCTCAGCCAGTCCCGCTTGCAGGGTCAGCAGGCAGCCGGCCAGGTTGCCGCTGTCCACCGAGGAGACGTATTGCGGGCGCAGCGGTTGCAGCGTGCGGGTGTCGTACCAGTTATAGAAATGGCCGCGATAGCGTTCCAGTTTTTCCATCGTAGCCAGCGTGTTACTGGTAAGGCGCAGGAATTCGCCAGCGCAGATGTAACCGAAATCGTAAGCCGCCAGGTATGCCAGCAATGCCATGCCGATATTCGTTGGCGATGTCCGCGAAGCGATGATCGTAACCGGATATTCCTGAAAGTTATCGGGCGGCAACCAGTTGTCCTGCGGACTCACAAACTGCGCGAAGTAGCGCCATGTTCGACGTGCCGAGACCCGCAGGAATGCCCGTTGATCCTGACTCAGGTACGGCACGCGGGACAGCAGCGGCCTGCTGATCCACCAGCCGACGCAAGGCGCCACCAACCAGAGCAGCAGGAAGCTCCCCCAAATAAGCCATTCCGCCGGGCGGATCTGCCACAGTGCAGCGGTCAGTACCAGCGCCGCCACAGGCGCTATCCACATTTCGCGGAAGTAATCGATCAGCGTACGGCGCGCGTTGCGAGTGGCATAGGATCGCAGTTTCCAGAGCAGTAACCCGTGCCGCGTAAACAGCATGCGCACGCCCGAATGCAGGATCGCATCCAGGCAATTCAGGGTGTCGTAGGGCAACAGCACCAGCGTCAGCAAGGCGTGCACGAACGGGCGGCCTGCGGATTTGGCAGTCAGGACGAGGTGTAGCAGCCAGTCGCGCTCTGCAGGCTTGCGGACAATCTCGATCATCGTGGAAAATAGCGTGGGCAGGAACACCACGCTTGCTACCAGCAGGGACCAGAACCACGCCGGTCCGGGACCAGACAGCCAGCCACCTGCCAGCAATGCAAGCAGCGTCGGCGATACGAGGCTGCGCCGCAGGTTGTCGAAAATCTTCCACTTCGACAGGGTGCTGAGCGGATTCGGTTGCCGCTGCGCCGGTAAACCGCCTGGGTCAGGCGGCCCCGGTACATGCGGCAATAACCAGCCGAAAAGCTGCCAGTCGCCGCGTATCCAGCGGTGTCGCCGGCTGGCCTCCATGGTGTAGCTGGACGGGTGCTCTTCAATGAGATCGACATCGGTCACCAGCGCCGAACGCGCATAGCCGCTTTCCAGCAAGTCGTGACTGAGAATGAGATTCTCCGGAAAGCGGCCATCGACGGCCTGGCGAAATGCGTCCACATCGTAGATGCCCTTGCCGATGAATGAGCCCTCGCCGAAAACATCCTGGTAGACATCCGATACCTCGCGCGTGTAGGGATCGATGCCTGGCTCACCCGCGAACAGTTTCGTAAAGCGTGACTGACCGGCGCTGGTCATGCTGATTGAGACGCGCGGCTGCAGGATCGCATAGCCCTCGACGACGCGTTGTTTTCCGGCGTCGTACACCGGTCGATTGAGGGGATGCGCGATATTGGCAATCAGTGTACGCGCGGCGTCGCGGGGCAGTTGCGTGTCGGTATCCAGGGTAATGACATACCTGATCGAAGCGAGGATGGAGGTTTCGCCGACGATCTCCGTGAATGCATACTGCCCTTCCCCTCGCAGCAAGGCGTTGAAGTGCTCCAGTTTGCCGCGCTTGCGCTCATATCCCATCCACACCCGTTCAACCGGGTTCCACACCCGCGGGCGGTGAAACAGATAGAATATGCACTGGCGGTCCTCGCGATAGGTCTCGTTGAGAGCCTCGACTGCTGCGCGCACATAGACGAGTATTGCAGCATCGCCCGGCAGCGTGCATTCAGACGCGTCAGGGAAATCCGTCAGCAGGGCAAAGAACAGATTCGCATCGCGGTTACCGAGATAGCGAATCTCCAGGGCTTCGAGAAGATCATCGATATCCTGCGGCCGGCCCAGCAAGGTGGGGACTACCACCATGGTGCGGTGCGCCACTGGAATGCCATTCGAGAAATCCAGGCGTGGCAGCACGCGCGGCGGCAGGACGAGCGTGACCAGCAGGTTCACGAGCGGGACGGCAAGCGCCGAGGCACCAACGATACCGGTGATCGCAAAAAACCAGTAACGCCAGTCACCCGGGGCGAACCAGCCGAGAGGGGACAGCACAACCCCTGTCACCAGCGCGGTGAGCAACAGGATTGGGCCGAGGTAGAGAAACAGGCGGTATTTCCGGCTTGCCCGGCTGGCGCGTCTGCTCCACGGCACACGGCAGCCAACGACACGCTCCAGACTCTGGCGGCCGCGACCGACCAGGTAAAACCCGACATGCGCGCTGCGGTCGTCTGCGCCCAGGCGCTCCGCGGCAGCCTGTGCGAGCACGATGGCTGCGCGCGTAACCGCCAGTTCACTGCACGAACTGCTCATACAACTCCGGGCCACGTCTTCGATGGCATGCCGGTAGTGGTCGCGGGTGGTGAAATCCTGGCTGGCATAAATCCCCATCGGGTCCTCGTGCAGCGTCTGTTCGACGACGCTGAGCGACTCGACGTAATCTCTCCAGTTCATTGCCCCGATGAAGCGCAGACTGCCGATACTGTTTGCTATGGATATCTGGTTGGTAGCGGCTGTACGGGCGGCCGCCGCCGATAACTGCGTTGCTGTCACTCCCTGTTCGAACAGTTTATGTTCGACCCAGGTTTGAACGAATGCCATTGCGGGTCCCTGGGCCTGGAGCCTTGCATAGAACTCCTCTACAAACGGCGCGGTCAGCGGCACGTCTGCACTGGCAAACTCGGCCAGCAACTGGATAAGCTGCTTCGGTTCACTTTCGGCCGTCACGAGCATGCGGTCTGCCCAGCTGATGGCCGCGTCGCGCTCCTCACGCCGGCGGGCGATACGCACCCCGACGCGGCGCAGGTTTTCCAGCAGCGCCAGCTGCAGCATGATCGGGAATGCCCACAATTCGCCGAGTTTCAAGGGTTGAACGGTCTGATAGGCGGCAACGATCTGGGTGACGTTGTCGCTGTCGACGCGACCGTCCATGTGGGAGATCAACTCCAGCGCCAGGTCATAGATGCGGGGGAAGCCGGCTGACGAGCCATCAGCCAGTCGCGGAAGTTGCCGGCTGTAACCGCGTGGAAGATGCCGGCGCGCCAGTCCGATCTGCTGCTCGATGAGATAAAAATTGTCGAGCAACCAGGCCTCTGCAGGCACGATCCGCTGCCCGGGCGTGGCTGCGGCTGTTACCACGTCATAAGCCGCGCTCAGAACGCGTTCATTGTCTGCCAGGCGGGGCAGCAATCTGTCCGGCCCCGGGTACGGATCGATATTGTGCTGGCCAGCCAGCGTTACGGCGTGACGCTTCAGTTGCTCGATACTGAACAGCTCCGAACGCAGCAACTCGCTGTCACGGTCGTTACGCAGCGCATTGCGTGTGCGTGACGAAACACCGAACCCTTTGATGACTATATCACCCTCCTCGCCTGAACCCGGGGTGACCAGTGTGACACCGGGCTTATGAACTGTGCTTTCCTGCAACTCACGCCCCGCGTCATTGGCGAGCCATGTGAGAAGGTTTTCCATAGCCGGACAACCCGTTCAACAGCGCGATACCTGCCACTGCGGAAACGACCGATGCCAGGAAGATATTCAGTTTAGCACTGTCGGTCAGACTCCGGCCTGAAGCCAGCTTCGCGATCAACAGCGCCATTGTGAATCCAGTCCCGGCGAACAGGCCGCCGTCTGCCAGCAGCCTTCAGTCAAGATCCTGCAGCACACCTCTCTGCTGAAGGTGCAGCATGATATTTTCAGGGAACCTGTCGGACCCGGGTGATCGATGCGCGCAGAATACGCCTGTTCGGCACTGTTGTATGCAACTACAGGAGATCAGTGCGACAGCGCGCGACCCACCGGATTAATGAACGTTGATCTCCGGGAGCAGGCGATCGAACTCCTTCTTGACCACCTGGTAGCATTCGCAGACGCGTGCCTCCACGCCGGGCCGATCGATCACGGTGATCCTGCCGCGGCTGTAGTGAATCAACCCGGCGCGCTGCAATTTCCCGGCCGCCTCGGTGACGCCCTCGCGGCGCACCCCGAGCATATTGGCGATCAGCTCCTGCGTCATGGTCAGCTCGTTCGAGGGCAGGCGGTCCAGGCTCAGCAGCAGCCAGCGGCACAGTTGCTGGTCCACCGAATGATGCCGGTTGCACACCGCCGTCTGCGACATCTGGGTCAACAGCGCCTGGGTGTAGCGCAGCAACAGTCGCTGCACCGGGCCGGCGAGAAAGAACGCGTCCTTCAGGAGTTGCCCGGTCAGCCGGTAGGCGTGACCGGCGCTTTGCACCACGGCCCGGCTGGTGGTGGTTTCGCCGCCCATGAAGAGGGAGACACCGACGATTCCCTCGTTGCCGACCACGGCGATTTCGGCCGATGCGCCATCCTCCATGACGTAGAGCAGGGACACGATGGAGGTGGTGGGGAAATAGACGTGGCGCATCGGCATGCCGGGCTCGCACACCGCATTGCCGAGCGGCATCGGGACCAGTTCCAGATGGGGAAAGAGGCGCACGCATTCCTCCGCCGGCAGGGCGGCGAGCAGGTGGTTCTGGCGAGGGTCATGAGTGCCGGACATGCATTACCTCCCAAGTCACTGTCACAATTGAAATAATTACCTATGTGGCTGTATCCACGCTGGATACGCCAATATTATCTCCCCCCCCCCGCCAATGTACAACAGCGTACATACGCAGCGGGGAGTGCGGCAAAATTTGCAGTGATTCTACCGGCGGGGCGGCACACTCCTGATCTGTGTAGCGGAACAACGGGGCCCGCCTACCGTTCATTGCCGGCTATGTACGTCAACAGACAGACGGCGCAGGAGGTTCTCCCTAAGCTCGAACCATCGGAGCCAACACAAAAACCTGCAAGGTCTGCAGCGCAATCCTGGCGAAGAGCGGTGTGTGTCCGGCATGACTTGCCGATGTACCACTCCCAATACCATCACAGTTGAGGAACGATAATGGACAGGTTCAATACTATTAATACCATGCAGAAATACGCACTCATTTCCGTTGCCGCAGCCACGCTGCTCGACCTGGGCGGTTGTGCCGGAATGTCGAGGCAGGATAAGAACACCGCCATCGGCGCTGGGGTCGGTGCCGTCGGCGGCGCCGTTCTTACCGGCGGCAGCACGGTCGGAACCGTCGGTGGTGCAGCCGTTGGCGGCATCATCGGCCACGAAGTCAGCCCGGACGAATGATGATCGATCCGCGACGTGCCTGATCTGCACGGCGGGTGCGTCGCTGTCGCTCATAACCCCGGATCCCGGCAACGGGTGTGACCCACACGATGACTCCCGCTTCCAGATACGATATCACCAGGAGATCTACATCATGAAACCAGTCAGGACCCTGAGCACAGCCCTGGTTATGAGTGTATTACTTGTCGCACTGTCTGGCTGCCAGAAGCAGGAAGGCCCAATGGAGAAAGTCGGCAAAAGCATCGACAACACGGCAGAATCGGTTGGAGAACATGTCGAAAATGCCGGTGAAGCCATCCAGGACGCGGCAACGGGCGACAGGGAATAGAGAGCGTCTTTGGGCAACGACCGGAGTTGAATATGAGCCGCTCGGCGCCACTCAGGTACCTGACGACCGGTTGTGAGGCGGGCAGACCGGCGCGTGTCCCTCACGTAAATGCGTTCTACCAATGGCCGCTGCTCGGGAGATAGTTCACCCTGTGGTAAAGCGATTCACTACGGATCAGGTGTCTCCCGCGGCAGGTCATGACAGATAAGGAGAACTTCCATGTTAGTAACTATTGCGATTATCTTGCTTGTCCTCTGGGCGCTTGGCCTGGTCTCCTCGTATACCCTGGGCGGATTTATCCACCTGCTGCTGGTCCTCGCGATCGTGGTGATCGCGATAAATGTCATCCAGGGCCGACGCGTGTAATGGCCAGGGAAGTGCTCTCTGCCGCAGGGCGGTGAGGTAAAGCAATCCGGTGATTCACGATTTCCGGTTTACCGGGAGATCTCGTCGTCAATGACCCGAATATTCGTTTGTATCAACCGGAGAAAATGAGATGAATGCAGTCAAGTTATTGGCAATCGTGCTGATCGTGGCCGGCACCCTGGGGTTGGTGTACGGCGGTTTCACGTACACCAGGGACACGCAGCAGGCGAAAATCGGACCCCTTGAGTTGACAGTGCAGGACAAGGAAACGGTCAACGTCCCGGTTTGGGCGGGTGTAGCCGCGATCGTTTTAGGCGGTGGATTGCTGGTTTTTCCGGCTCGGAACAGATAACGCCTGCCGGGATCAGAGCGCGCCATATTACCGGAGCCGCAGGTGATGAGAATCCTCAGTTGAATTTACAGTCTAGAATATGGACACCAGAGAGGATTCCTTGAATACGGTTACTGTCACAGACGCGGTTCCAGGAATGCCTGAAGAGCAGGATGGTACGGAGCCGGCGAACGCAAAGTCGTCAGCTGCCCGAGTCGCGACCAGGGAGAACACCAGGACCGCCACTCTCAGCCCACCTGTTGATGCTACAGTCATCCGCCTGCCGGTGGATGCGCACGGTCTGTCGCTGGGTATTGTGGCGACGATTGCCGTGTTGTTCACGTTGAATTGGGCGCAGGATTTTGTCGCATCGCTAATGCTGGGAATCCTCTTTGCATACACCCTGAATCCTCTGGTGGTATGGCTCGAGTATTTCAAGATCCCCCGTGTCCTGAGTGCCGGCATCGTGATGATCGCTGTTCTCAGTGCGCTGTTGCTCGGCGCCTATGCCCTGCATGGTCAGGTGCAGTCAATACTGACCCAGTTGCCGGAAACCACGAGCAAGTTTTCTGCGAGTCTTGCCAGCATGAGCGCCGGTCAGCGGGATAACATGAAGAATATGCAGGCCGCAGCAACCGAAGTAGAAAAGGCGACCAGCGAAGTGGCCGGGGTTGCACCCAGGCAGCGCACCACGCACGTTGTCATCGATCCACCTTCGTTCAAAATCGGCAACGTTATATGGGCTGGCTCCAAAGGTGTGGCGAAATTCTCCGGTCAGGCGATCGTGGTGGTTTTCCTGGTGTTTTTCCTGTTGTTGTCTGCTGGTACGTTCAAACGAAAACTGGTGCGACTCACCGGCCCGTCTTTTTCTCGAAAGAAGATCACTGTACATATACTCGACGACATCAATAACTCCATCCAGCGCTATATGTTCATGCTGTTACTGACCAATGTGCTGGTCGGACTACTGACCTGGATCGCATTCCGTTGGGTTGGCCTCGAAAACGCCGGTGCCTGGGCCGTCGCGGCGGGCCTGCTGCATGTCGTCCCTTATCTTGGCCCGGCCGTCACCGCTTTCGTCACCGGCATGGTGGCATTATTGCAGTTTGGCGAGATATCAAGGGTCGTGCTGGTCGCGGGAGTGTCACTGACCATTGCCACCTTCGTCGGGACCTTCGTCACTACCTGGATGACCGGAAGAATCGCCAAAATGAATACCGCGGCGGTATTCATTTCGCTGTTGTTCTGGGGTTGGTTGTGGGGAATCCTGGGCATGCTGCTGAGTATTCCGATCATTGTCATCATGAAAGTAGTGTCCCAACATGTCGAGCAACTGCGGCCGGTAGCTGAACTGCTGGGAGAATAATGGGTGTCTGCGCAAACAAATTTACGGCTAGGACGGAAACAGATCGGATTGATCGACGTCGATTATTCCGGACGATTCGACTTACCTGTTAACACATAGGAGTATGGCATGACTACGAATACACAAACAGCAAGGGATCAACTGGTCGATGATTTCAAGAATGTCATAAACGACGCGGAAGAGTTGCTCAAGATTACCGCGAACGAGACCGGCGGAAAAATCGGTGCGGTGCGCGAGCGGGCCGAAGCAAATCTGCGCGAGGCGCGTCGCAAGCTGAATGAGCTGGAAGCCGATCTGGTAATCCAGACCAGGGCTGCAGCCAGGGCGACGAATGAGCTCGTACATGAAAATCCCTGGCAGTCGATAGCAATTGCAGGTGGCATTGGGTTACTAATCGGCATGGTCAGCAGTCGGCGCTAGGATCATGGCACGCGACGACACGGTGGTGCGATCGACGTCCACCCGGACGTCCGGTCTGCTGGCCTCGCTGCGGCAACTGCTGGCGACGTCTGCCGAGGTCCTGCGCACCCGGGTAGCGATCCTTTCCACGGAACTGGAGGAAGAAGGGATCAGGGTCCGGGAAATGATCCTCTTCGAACAGATGTCGTTGTTCTTTCTCGGGCTTGGCCTGCTGCTGACGACCCTATGCGTCGTACTGGCATTCTGGGAAACTCACCGGCTGTCGGTGCTGGCTGCATTCGCGGTTTTCTACCTGACTATCGGAACCGGCATTGCCCTGGTGATTCGACACAAGCACAAAACCCGTCCACGAATGTTTTCCACTACCTTGTCGGAACTGGGCAAAGACCGTGAACGTCTGGTCTCCCGGTCATGAGTACGCGTAAGGGATATTTACTGCGACGCCGCGAGTGGCTGGTGTCGCAGGCTGCGGTCCAGCGCAGCGAAATAACCTCCGTTGCGTCGGAACTGCAAAGAGGTTTTCGGTGGGTGGATGTGGGGTTTGCGCTTGGACAAACGTTGCGCACGCATCCGCTACTGGCCATTGCGGGGGGCTCGCTGCTCTTGCGTGTGTCAAACTCCAAACGCTTGCTCTGGGCCGGCCAGCTGCTCACCGCCTGGCAATTATTCAATGTGGTGCACACGCAGTGGCGTCAGCGCCAGATGTAACTGAAGTTTCAATAATCACCGGCTCCGTCAAGCTGGACGGGAACTGTTACGTAAACAACAAATCAGGATAACCAATAATAAACGGAAATAGTGCTAATAAAGGATTGCCTTCTATCTTATTGCGCAGGAACCTGCAGAAGAGTAGTGCTATCAGATAAGCGGGTGATAAAGAACTTGGAACCGGTCAGTCAAGAAACCCATTTTCAATGGCCTACCGCTTGTGTGACGTGGTCGGATTACCTGGTACTGATAGGCTGAATAATAACGGTTGTCTCACTACCTGTGCCGGTGTCGAGAGCACATCTGTTGCTGAGATTTATCCCGTCGATCCGAACCTCACCGCTATCGGGAATCAGCCAGCCGCTCAACAGTTTTTACAGGGTCGGCTTCCCGGCGCCGTTGCGTCCCACCACCGCAATCAATTCCCACTCCTCGACGTTAAAGCCGGTGGCAAGGAGGCCTCTGTTTTCTTTATAGGTGATTAACCTCAAGATGCATGGAAGATTCCACCTTGCGAGGCGGCGTGCCGCGCCCCCTGCCGGTCCCGTCACCCGATGACTCAGGGACGGGACACAGAGCCCCTTACATGCGATTTACCATAAACACGTCCAGAAGGACTAAAACAACTACCACTAATACACCAGCCATAACGTTCTCCATTTAATATGGATTTCACTGTTCGTCTGCTGCCATCGATGCCGGCTCGGAAGGATGGAGTCTGAATCAATTTGATTATTTTCATAAATCAGTATCTGTCCAGATCATCTATTGCGTCCAGTACCATCCCGGTACCTACTGCAATCAACAGGATGTCGGACGCCACGCGAACGTACCGGTGCCGCGGAGGCGGTGGGTCCAGATATGCCAGGACCTGAGGCTGAAGATCATAGAAGATTACGTCACGCGGTAGTCTTTGACCGATCTGCCACCTTCTCGCCTGCCCGGGTGGAAGACAGCCATTGTGTTTCTTGCGAAGACCTGGAGGGCAGTGTCCGGAATGAATCTGCTGTGAATAATATTCATGAATCCTGTTTCGATGATAATCGTCAAAATACCCCGACCTGTTGCGGTCGTTATGATCCATGGTGTCGTTGTGGTTCCGGCCTGAATGATTTCCATCGTTACGGTCATGACCCCTGTCTTCGTGATTTGTATTGTCGTGACCGCCATTGTTATTACTGCCACTACCCGACCTCATGTCATCGTTCCCGGATTTGTGCTCGTAGCCACCGCCAGACCAGAGTGATTTTTCAGCAAGTGTCGAACCACAGGCTAATATCCCTATACATAGAAGCGTGAGCGCCTGGCGCTTGTGCGATTTGATTCGTTTCATCATAGTTCTCCAAATAGTTGCGCTGGCGCACATGTTCGCGCGCCCGTACTTCGCCGGTCGGTTTTCCTGAACATTGGTCAAATCTACGCCTTCCGCAGACGAATTCTGTGCGTTGACGAACATACGGTTCCAACCGACAATCTTCCAGTGACAGACTTACGCTGTTATCACATGAAATAAAATTATCAAGCTGACCCTGACGGGATGAGAGGAACTCATAATCGATGGATCGACGATCAGCTATTCCTGCCATCGATTCTTCCTGGTGCCGACCTGATCTGCGGCTTCCTGTCTCGTGTAAAAGGTGCCGTCTTTCAGAAAGCCGGAAATCAAGGTATTTTTAGCATACGCGACTTTCCCGTTGGTGTGTCGTGCAAGGATCACTTCCTCTGGCAGACCCTCCAGTGTATGGAAGGCTGCCACCTGGCCATTCGGATGGCGTGACAAGTAGATCATTCCCGTCTCCTGATCCCGAAAAGCAGGTCTGAAACATGTTTCGCGACACCCTGCACTCACGCCGGTGCTGCCGCGATAAGCGCGGTTTTCCCGTTTGAGCGCTGCAACGTCAAGGAATGCATTGAGTTCCGGCATACTTCGAATCCCCTCTACCATCACCGAGGCGGCAATAGAGGCCGATCAGCATCAGAATGGTCGGCATAATTGTTACTGAATGTCATTACATGTCTCCAGAAGGCGAACCGTAGCACCGCAGCGGCCGGGGCAACTTACGCAGGCCATACTGCTTTCCGCGGCGCACCGACATCCATCTTTCACCTGTTTCACCCGTTGAACCTTCAAATCCCTTGCAAGACTGCGCGGGCTGCATCGCTGGTGCTCTACTACAGTCATAGCTTTTCCGTATACAAATGCTACTCCAAGGACAGTCACCGTCTGTACGCAATCGCACACTGTGGCCGGATTATTTCCGCTGTAAACAAGGTTGCGCTCACGCCTCAGGAACGGCAGCGGTGCTTCAAAGTTCCCGAGAACCATATCTGGGTCATATTGACATCAGCTGCCACGGACGCGTGCTGCCCTATGTGTGATACCCAACAGACTGCGCCTGATCATGTGACTAATCTCCTTATCCGCAGCTGGAGTTTCGATGAGATTCCTTCCGCCTGAAGCCCAACTCCGGAGTGTCAACAAAAATGAGGCGGGTGGTTGGATCAGCACAGGAGATACAGCATGAATCGCTTACTTTTCGCGGCAGCCCTGGCCGCCGTCACCGGCGCGGCGCTGGCGGGTGATAACCATGGTCACGCCAGTATTGGCCAACCCGACTACTATGGTCGCCTCGACTTCGGTGACTATCCGCAGCCAGAAGTCATTAATCGTCATCCGATAGCGATCGAGCGGGTACCGACGAATCACCTGCCGGTCTATCTGCGTGTACCTGCGGGTCAGACCAAAAACTGGCGCAAGCACTGCCGCGAGTACAACGCCTGCGGCGAGCGAGTCTACTTTGTGCAGGACAACTGGTACAACCGCGATTACGTTCCGCGTTACCAGGAATATCATCGTGATTGCCAAAATGACCGGCGTGACCTGCACAATGGTAATCATCATGGAAACCAGAACGATTACCGCGGCTACGATCACAACGATGGCCGTGATCACTAGGGCATTGGCGTGACCTTTGTCCCGGCTAATACCTTTCCAGTGTAGCAAGTACTTGTCGCCATCACCCGGCAAGAGGGGTGATGGTTCTCGCATGCCCGCAACGCACACTCATGCCGTGAACGACTTCCGGATCACCGTTCTCCCTTTGCTGGCGTACCGGTCAATGTGACCTTGCTGTTCTCCCGCGGGCATTACGTTGCGGCGGCCGAAGCGTATTTGCGTGGCATCGGGCGGCGCCTCGCCGCCGGCCTTGATCCGGCAGTCGGTTCCGTAGCCTCGATTTTGTAAACCGCCGGGGCGTCGCCATCAAGGACAGGGTTCCACAGGACCTTCGCAACTACCCCGGGATCGCCATGGCCAGGCGTATCTACAAGGCCTATTGTGAACTGCTGGCTTCAAAGCGTTGGAAAGAGCCGGCCGGTGCCGGCGCCGCGCCGATGGCCTATGTGCTGTGGACGAACTGGTTGAAACACAAACCGCACAACCCTCGCTGGCCCGATCATGACCGTTTCGTGCTCTCGGCCGGACACCGGTCGGCGCTGCTCTACAGCCTGCTCCACCTGAGTGGCTACGAGCTCTCGCTGATCGACATCCAGCTGTTCCGCCAATGGGGCCGCAACGCTGACACCGCGATGTTCTACGCCAAGGCAAGGGGCCGCGGCAATTACCCGTTCTTCAGGGCCGACATGAACAGACGCGCGGTCTGCCCTCTGTCGGTCGATGGCTAACAGATGACTTCGGACTGCTGGAGACCGGGAAAAGCCGATGCGGAGGAAATGGAGTGCCGAGATGGTCGATACCCGAAACCGCATGACCCCGGCTGATGCGCCGGTAATCTTTGGCGTGACCGGTGACCTCGCCCACAAGATGATATTTCCGGCGCGCTATGCAATGGCCAGGCGCGGCGTACTCAACGTGCCGGTAGTGGGTGTCGCGGCTCCATTTTGTGGGCGGTGATTACAACGACCAGGGTACATTCACGGCATTCAAGCAGGCGCTGGTCGATGCCCGGTGCCCGGCGCATTACCTTGCCATTCCGCTCGCACTGTTCGCCACGGTGATCAAACGGCTCGGTGCGCTGGGCCTGGCCGGTCTGGCGCGCGTCATCGTCGAAAAACCGCCCGGACACGACCTGGCGTCGGCGCGGTCGAGGTCCTGGTGGAGTCGAAGCCGCCTGGACGGTGGTCGATCCGGTCCTTGATACCCACTTTCGCGCTCTTCGCTGCAAACCAGGCAGCTGCGGACCGAAACCGGCCGACGCGCGCATTGCGGCAGACGGGAGTGGCATAATCCGACACCTGGAAAGGTGACAAAATGACAACGGTACAGGAGGTAGCATGAAATCCACACGGCAACTGCACGATCTCGGTCAAAGTCTCTGGCTCGACAACATCACACGCGAGCTGCTGACCAGCGGCATCTTGGGCCGCTATATCAGCGAGTTAGCGGTGACGGGGCTGACCTCCAATCCCACCATCTTCGATCAGGCCATCGGCAATGCCGACTTCTACGACGCGGCCATCCGCCAGAAAGCGCTGGCTGGCAAGTCGGGTGAGGCGTTGTTCTTCGAGCTGGCACTGGAGGACCTGACCCAGGCCGCTGACCTTTTTCGGCCGATCCACGATGCTACCGATGGTATGGACGGCTGGGTATCGCTGGAGGTATCGCCCCTGCTGGTGGACGACACGGCAGGCACCATCAAGGCGGCGGCACACCTGTATGCGCAGGCACAACGCCCGAATCTTTTCATCAAGATTCCCGGCACCCCTGCAGGCATTGCCGCGATCGAGGAGACGATCTTTGCTGGCGTACCGGTTAATGTGACCTTGCTGTTCTCCCGCGAGCATTACGTCGCGGCGGCCGAAGCGTATATGCGTGGCATCGAGCGGCGCCTCGCCGCCGGCCTTGATCCGGCAGTCGGTTCCGTAGCCTCGATTTTCGTCAGCCGCTGGGACGTCGCCATCAAGGACGAGGTTCCACAGGACCTTCGCAACCACCTCGGTATCGCCATGGCCAAGCGTATCTACAAGGCCTACCGTGAACTGCTGGCTTCAAAGCGTTGGATTGCGCTGGCTGGCGCCGGTGCCAGGCCGCAACGCCTGCTCTGGGCCAGCACCGGGACCAAGGATCCGGCTGCCGCGGACACCCTCTACATCGACGCACTCGCTGCACCGGATACCATCAACACCATGCCCGAGAAGACGCTGCTTGCCTTTGCCGCGCATGGTGATATGCAAAGCGCGTTACCGGCCGATGGCGGCGATGCCGAAACCGTGCTTGCCGAGTTCTCCCGGGCAGGCGTGGATATTGGACAGCTCGCATTCAGACTCCAGCACGAAGGTGCGCAATCTTTCGCCAGGTCCTGGAACGAGCTGCTGGACCGCATTGCATCGAAAAGCGTCGTTCTGACGCAGGGCGAGCCACGTGGCGGAGCCGCATCGTGACAGCCGCAATGTCGCTCGACCAGCAGTGCATCAACACCCTGCGCTTCCTGTCGGTGGACACGGTACAGAAGGCCAACAGCGAGCACCCGGGCCTACCCCTCGGCGCCGCGCCGATGGCCTATGTGCTGTGAAGCGCAACTCGTGCCCCGTTCTGGTTCACCCGTCCGGTGCGGATCCTGTGGATAGCCGTGCTCGGCACGCAAGTAATAGCGACGTTGATAGTGGTGTATGGCGTTCTCATGACACAACCCGGCTGGAGCTTGGCGGGGTTCGTCGGTGGCTATGCGCTGGTGTGGTTCCTGGTGAATCATCGTGTAAAATCGATTGCCTACCGGGTGTTCGATCCCACCGCCGCGTCCCTGTTGAGCAAGGCGCCTGCCGATGTGACGCCGCAGATCACCTGGTGCGCCTATGAACTCTATGAACAACGCGGTCCACGAAGGCCATGCGGATCAGGACCGGCCTGCCGCATCACTGCGTCGCGGTCGCTGTGGCGCTTGCGGGTCTTGACACCAGCTCCGACAGCAGCAGCCCGTCCTGGCGGCTGAGTTGGTGATCGCCGGCCACAACCCGGATGCTGGCCCGGCCTTTCAGCGCGGGCACCCGGCGGAGGTCCTGACTGGCTGCCGGCACTACCTGGTCACCCGGCATCCCGAACGCGGTGCCGCGGACCACTGCGACGTAAACGATGCCAGGGTGCTGACGATTGTTGAGCCAGTACAGCAGGTTGCCGGGCACCGGCGGGGCGAGGTCCGAGAGGGCCCGACGCGAAGACTGGATAGTGCGATACATGTCGTCACCCACCTTGCGTTCTACGAACCAGCGCTTGATCCCCCCGAACAGCCCGCGGTCGTCGGTCGCATCCAGCGCCTGCGTGGCGCGCTCGGTACCCAGATTTGGCGCGGCGATGGTAATCAGGCGGTTGACCGTGCCCGCGCCGTAGTTCACCAGCGCGAGCCGGGCTACCACGCCGCCGGCCGAATGCCCGACCAGGTCGACGGTGTCCGTCGGGTGCAGTTTCGCGATGGCACCCAGCATCCCGCCGAGAAAGCGCGCCTGCTCCATCAGCGGGGCGGTGGAGGGCAGATCGACCGTGTAAATTGCAAATTCCCCGGCGGGTTGCCCGGCCGGTTTCAGCCGTACCCCGGACTGGGTCGACTGCCAGTTGCCGGCGAATTTCCAGCCAGCCTGCTCCAACACGGGCAGGACTCCGCTCTGCTGCCAGGAAGCAGAGTCCCCGAGGAAGCCGTGCACCAGCACCAGGATCCGAGCGGCGCTGGCGGGGCCGGCAAACACCATCCCGAAGGCGCAGCACAGGACCAACCACCACCGACACCGCCCGCGCTTTATGCCGTTCCCACCGGGTTGGTCGGGCGGCCGACGCCTTCGATCTTGACTGGGCTGCATGTGAGTGATCGGTTTCTGAGGGCGCCAAGCGCCGGTCTGTTACCCATGAAGACTACTCCGGCGGTGTATGCTTGCCTAGAACCAATTTCATGATCCCGCGTGAGCGCGTGGGATCATGAAATTGGTTCGAGTAGCCACAGTGATTCTGAGGGACGGAAAAAGGGCGGATAATCCAAAGGATGCTGCCGGCAGGAATTGCTGTGGATCCGCGAGCAGTTGGTGAAACATGCCCCTGCTGACGACTGAGCCGGGTAATTCCGGCCCGCACTGACAGAAGGAGGGTCAACACGTGAGTCTGTTCCACGCCATGAGTCTTATCGTGACGCTGGTGGCGCTCTTCGGTTATTTCAATTGCCGGGTTACGCGGCTTCCCGACATCATCGGCATAACGGCCATCGGGTTGGTTGTCTCGATTATTGTGGCTATCATCGGAACCTATAACCCTGCCGTGGCCAGCTGGGCGCAACAAGCCGTCGCGGGGATCGATTTCTCGAAAGTGGTGTTCCAGGGCATGCTGGGCATGCTGTTGTTCGCCGGCAGCCTGCATGTCAATCTCGGCGACATCACCAGGGAAAAATGGGTCATCCTGGTCCTCGCCACCGTTGGGGTCGTGCTGTCCACGGCCATTGTCGGCACGGGATTTTATCTCGGCGCGAAGCTGCTTGGCCTCGAGCTGCCGCTGATCAATGGTCTGCTGTTCGGGGCATTGATTTCGCCGACCGATCCGATCGCGGTGCTGGGCATTCTGCGCAAGGTCGGTGTACCCAAGACACTGGAAACCAAGATCGCCGGCGAGAGCCTGTTCAATGACGGTACCGGCGTCGTGGTCTTTCTGACACTGTTGAGCGTGGCCACCAGCGGGCACGAGGTGTCGACGTCCGAAGTGCTGACGCTGCTCGCCGAGGAAGTCGTCGGCGGGGTGGCCGTGGGGTTGGTACTGGGTTACCTGGGTTATTACCTCCTGAAGGGCATCGACAGTTACGCCGAAGAGATCATGATTACGCTTTCATTGGCGACCGCGGGCTATGCCTTAGCGGAATCGCTGCACACGTCTGCGCCGATTGCCGTCGTGCTCATGGGGCTGATGGTGGGCAACCAGGGCAAGGAGAATGCCATGTCCGAACAGACGCGCCAGCATCTGTTCTCATTTTGGGAACTGACCGATGAACTGTTAAATCTCCTGCTCTTCGGTTTGATCGGACTGGAGGTGATCGCCCTGTCCTTGTCGGTCAACCAGATGCTGCCGGGGCTGATCGCCATCCCCATCGTGTTGTTGGCGCGCTGGGTGAGCGTGGGAGTACCGATCATGGCCATGAGCCGTTTCAGGGTATTCACGCCAAACACGATCAAGATCATGACCTGGGGCGGTTTGCGCGGCGGAATCTCAGTGGCGTTGGCGCTGTCCCTGCCGCAGATGGCCGGACGCGAAACCATTGTCGCGGCTACTTATGTGGTGGTGATTTTCAGCATTCTGGTGCAGGCGCTGACCATGGGGCGGTTGGTGCGTCGCTTGAACCGTGGTGCGACGCTCGAGCCGTCCGGTCAGAAGAGTTGACAATCCAAGGAAACCGGCGTCTGATGCGACCCCCTCGTTGCACGCGGATAGAATCCTGATCATCATGTTCAGAGGCACGAACGCACCACAGCAGCGGCGCGCGGGTATTGCAGATAGTCATTCACTTCGCGATGGGCTGGTTGATAGTACTGGCCATCAAGCACTGCTCGCGGTGCTGCCAACCGCAGGTTGCATCTGGCTGTTGACCGGCGGCCTATTCTATACATCGGGGATCGTGTTTTATGCCCTCGATCACCGTTACCCCTGGATGCACGGGGTATGGCATCTGTTCATGCTGGCCGACGCCATCAACCACCAGGTGGCGATTCTGATCCATGTCTGACCCGCCTGACGATTCCGGCTGCATGCCACGATGTCAAACAAGACAACGCGTGAGGTTCGCTGATATTAGGGCTATCCTGTGGCCCGTGCACCCTGAGCGAACGGGAATGTCGGCAGACGCGAGGCGCCTGCCGGTAACGCAAGCCTCAGAGAGGACGTGATCATGCTGGTGACCTTTTCCTGCCCGGCCTACGCGGACATAACGACGTTCGGTGACGCGGCAGTCCGGCTGCTCAAACTGATGGGGCATAGCGGCACGGTGCCCGGTGCTCTGCTTGCAGCAGACGTCCAGGCGGCGCTGGAGCGTCTGGAGGCTGCGATCGAGGCCGACGAGCAGTTGCCGGAGCCGGAACAGCCTGTTGAAGAAGAGGACGGTGAACCTGCCGTAAGTCTCCCGCACCGCGCCTTGCCGGTAATCGAATTGCTCAAGGCAGCGGCAAAGGCAAAATGTGACGTGATGTGGGAAGAGAACAACTAGCGTGCCGACCCGCAAAGATCTTTCGTATGTGGCGATGATCGTATGGGGTATTGTCCCGATGGAGAATACCTATGCGCAGCGGTCGACCCAAAACGTATCGCGTCATACTCACGGATGAACAGCGGGAACAGCTCGAGGCCTTCGGACGTTCCCGAAGTCTGCCCCATGGCCTGGCCCGCCGCGCACGCATCGTGCTTCTGGCGGCACAGGGTCTGCCCAGCAGCAGCATTGCGGCGCAACTGGGTGTCTCCGATCCCACGGTGGCCCAGTGGTGCAAACGGTTTATCGCCGATGGCATTGATGGCCTCTATGACTTGCCATCGGGAGGGCGGCCTCGCACCTATGACGATGACGAGGTGGCGGGCCTGATGCAATGCGCGCTGGACGAGCGGCCCGCGGATGGCACGCACTGGAGCGTGCGCAGCTTTGCCGAAGCCAGCGGCGTGTCGAAATCCACGGTGCATCGGTATTTCAACCTGTTCGGGGTCCAGCCGCACCGTACTCGCACCTTCAAGTTGTCCACCGATGCGTTTTTCGTGGAGAAGGTTCGTGACATCGTCGGGCTCTACCTGAATCAGCCGGACCATGCCCTGGTCTTGTGTGTGGATGAGAAAAGCCAGGTGGAGCGCTGGTTTGGCATCATTACCCAGCGGGCCATCAAGCGCAGCTCCTTCAAAAGTGTTAGCGAACTGACCGCCCGTATCAATCGCTTCGTTGAGCAATACAACGAAAACCCTGTCGCATTCATGTGGACCGCAACCGCCGATTCCATCTTTGAGAAACTCACACGACTTTCAAAACTTCTTTGCGGGACGGCACACTAGGACCTGCCTCATAATCCACCGCGGCCGCGTGTGACTGTCATTCCAATTACCAGACGCCGACTACTCTCGGGGAAGGGTTGTACCGGAATGTCGACGCAAGACAGAAACTTCACCATCGACGCTGGAGTCGGGACCGTAGACGGTACCGCCGGCGGCATCATCGATAGTCAATAAATCCGACGTCTATACCCACCGCACACCGAACCCGGTTTCTGCTCGCCGCAGGGCAGGTGCACTCCCCCGCCACGCATCTCCAGGCGCTGCAATGGCATTGCGAACTCCGTGATGGCCCCACTCGGGGACAAGGACACACATGATCGGCCAGGCAGGCAATTGTGTCCTTAGGTACGCCAGCGTACCGACTACGCCTGATCATGCGGGTAGCCTTGTATTTGCATCCGGAGTTTCCATGTAATTACTCCGGCTTCTTGCCACGCGAAGTTACCAAGTGACAAAAAGATGTCTACGACGAAGGATGCACGATGGGCAATACCGCCAGTCGGAACCCTGACAAATGGAGTTTTTTATGGACTGGAATATCGTTGAAGGCAACTGGAAGCAGTTCAAGGGCAAGGTGAAAAAACAGTGGGGCAAACTTACCGGCGATCACCTCGACGTGATTGGCGGAAACCGCGATCAGCTGGCGGGCAAGATCCAGATGACCTACGGCATCACGAAGGACGAAACCGAGCAGCAAATCAAACGTTTCGAAGACCTTAACAAGCACTAGCCGCCGGTGCATTCCTCCTGGTCTGAACCACACCATGCACGGCGCTGCACTGCGCGCAACCTCAGGGGCGCTGAGAACAGGCACATTACTCATGACGAGCTCTAGACATCTCACTCCGCCACGTGTTCCGACCGGAAGCGCTGTGGCCGCTTCAGTCTTCGCCGCGTATCCAGTTGAACGCCTTCGCAATATGGAGCAAGGGCGACGAAAGGCGACGTTCGTCGGCGGGGAGAATGAAAGTGGACGCGTGGCAGCAACTGACACTGCCGGGCAAGAACCGTTCACGAACGACATGCAGTCCGTAGTGTCGTGCAAGTCGATGCCACCCCGTCGTCATGAGACGGAAGAGGTCATGAACGCGTCCTTCGCAGCCGGCAGTGTTAACCCTGACGTCTCTGGTCATTACTCTCGCGGACGCGTATGCCCCCTATGCAACAGCCCCGTGGACCGTGTGCGGCGCCGTATTCTCGACCGACTGGTGAGCTGGATTTCGCCGGTGTACCGTTATCGCTGTCGTATGAAGGGTTGGGGTTGCGATTGGGAAGGGAATCTGCGCACGAAACGACAGACTCTGGCGATCCGAGGGCCGCGCTAAGCCATACGACGTAAAACACGGCATAAACGATCCGTCACGACATACCGCGCGCCATATCATCCTGGAACGCAGCCGATGAGCAGTCGAGCAATCAGAATCACACTATCGGTACAGTGACGATCCAACTGCCTGGATCAAGACTATGTACGATAGCGCACAGACATGATGATGCAGTTCACGTAGGGTGACTCCCAGCGGTGAGGCGTCGAAATTATGCCCCGTCGGAGAGGTGGTGCGTGCAAGATTTCCGCGGCGCAATGACGGGAAGCGTGGACACGAACGGGATCAGCCGGATGTCGCTTCCAAACTTGTCTGTCTTCGTACCGGACATCGCGCTTCTCACGGACAGTCACCGGGAGCAACGGGAATTTATTCAACCCATTAAGGAAGGATAACCATGAAAACTTCAACACTCGCTGTTGCGATCATTGCCGGCGCCTTGTGCGCGCCAATCGTATCAGCACAGAACACAACCGCGCCCGCCGGGCCGGTGAAGGGCGTGGACACAGCCATGCAACTGGCTCAGATGCAGAATAAAATGAAAGAAATGCAGCAGCAGATGGATAAACTCCGGCAACAGTCCCAACTGCAGGAAAACATGAACGAAATGCAGCAGCAGATGAAAAAACTCCAGGCGACGACCGACCCGAAGGAACGCCGGAAGCTGATGCAAGAGCACATGCAGACCATGCGGAAACACTTGCAGATGATGCATAGCATGAGCGCTCCCGAAGGCGGCCCGGGCGGCTACGCAGGTGGCCCCGGCGAAATGATGGGCGGCCCCGGTGGTCCGGGCGGCTACGCAGGTGGCCCCGGCGAAATGATGTACGGTCCCGGTGGCCCGGGCGGCAGGATGTACGGCCCCGGTGGCCCGGGAGGCAGGATGTATGGCCCCGGTGGCCCGGGCGGCTACGAAGGTGGTCCCGGCGAAATGATGTATGGCCCCGGTGGTCCGGGCGGCTACGAAGGTGGTCCCGGCGAAATGATGCGCGGTCCCGGTGGCCCGGGCGGCTACGAAGGTGGTCCCGGCGGCATGATGGGCGGTCCCGGCGGTCCGGGCGGCTACGAAGGTGGTCCCGGCGGCATGATGGGCGGTCCCGGCGGTCCGGGAATGATGGGCGGCCCCCAGGGCGGTCCGAGTGAACCGGTGGCTAAGTGATCTTCAAAAGAAAAGAAAGCCACCCATGCCGGGGAACTGTTTACCAGCGAGCAGCGTCAAGCGCGCTGTTTACCGGAGGCTTGCATGTCATGACGTCGGAACAGACACGGTTGGGAAGGTCTTGCCGGGAGATCAGGGGACGCGCCCTGTATCGCAGGACACGCCTGCCTCCTCTTCGGCCAGGGTCGCAGACTTGAACAACCCGTAACAGGGCTAACGGGTCATTTCACAGGGAAGTGCACAGGGATGTGACGGAGCCCCCCCCGCAAGCGGGTTTTTATGGACATGAAGAATGGGGTCGAACCACGATTATTTCTTGTCCTTTACCAACCGATCCGCCCGGCCAGGTGATACTCGACGTTGCAGCGCGGTTCCTATATCCCTGCGGGGTAGTGAATTACCGGTAGCATATTTATCATTCGGTACCTGTTGTCAATCGGCCCATCATCCAGATGAGCAGAGACAGTTCACGGCAGCGATTGCAGCGGATTCCGGATAATGATCCGGAACCCTATACTTTTGATACGGCATCAGTAAGCTGTCCTGCACGTCCTGCCCGTTGCAGTCATCACTGGACCATAAGCACTCCGCCGGATGTTCAACCAGGCGCGCATGTCATGTCATGACATTACAGACCGCCCTGTACTGTTACCCGACTCCCGGGCATACCCGCCGCAACAGGAAGATCAACCGGAATACGCCGGGTGAAGAGAGCAGAAATTGGGGTCTGTCCTCTGAAAGCGGGCTATGTACGTTTCCGTACAGACTGCGCCTGATCATAATACTAGTGTTCTATCTGCATCCGGCCTTACCCTGTAATTTGGCCAGGCTGTCACTGCTCAGGACACGCGAGTGACGAACGGCTGGCTGCGACAAAATGATGCTCGACTTACTCGCCGATTGTCGGGCTCCGCACCCCCCCCTACCAGGAAGGAGTATCAAAATGTACAACACCCGTAGCAATCTTCTCGCACTCATACTCGCGACGGTAGCCATCGTCTCGATGGGAGTGATGAATCAGGCAAGTGCCGCAACCGCCGAGGATCTGGACAAGGATTCCCGGCAGGCCTTGCAGACACTTTATGAAACCGAGCCTGTTGCAAAGACACTTTCGCACTCCGCCAAGGCGGTGCTCGTTTTCCCGAATATCGTCAAGGCCGGCCTCGTGTTCGGCGGCAGCTATGGCGAGGGCGAGTTGATCGAGGGCTCGAAAGTCGTCGATTATTACAATTCCGTTACCGGATCCTGGGGCCTTCAAATAGGGGCCCAGTCCTACGGATATGCTGTGTTTCTGATGACCGACAAGGCCATTCAGTATGTCAAGGACACGCAGGGTTGGGAAATCGGGGTCGGTCCGACCGTCGTCGTGGTTGACGAAGGGGTTGCCAAGAACCTGTCGACATCCGCGCTGAAGGATGATGCCTATGCCTTTATATTCAGCCAGCAGGGATTGATGGCCGGGGTCAGTATCGAAGGCACAAAAATATCCAAAATCAATCGGTAGACCAATGAGGGACGGTCGCGGTTTGCGTCCGTCCTGATTGTTCTGTCGCCCCCGGTAACAGAGGGCTTGAGTACGTCAGCACGCATGAAGCATCTAGCCGCACCGAAACCCATCCGTCGCTGACCTTTAATTTTACTGATTTGTATGGAGAATCCGCATGCCTCTGATTAACCTTGTCATCGTTTTGCTTGTGGTTGGCGTACTGCTTTGGGTCGTCAATACCTACATTCCCATGGACCGAAAGATCAAGAACATTCTGAATATCGTCGTCGTCATTGTTGTCGTGATATGGCTACTGCAGGTTTTCGGCGTAGTCGGGTCGATGAACAGCCTGCGTATCGGCCGCTGATGACCTGAAAGGACCAAGAGACACATAGATTCTCCAATAAAACGGGATCGATTTACCGTGGCCTGTCAGGCGTGTTATGTACGCTACCGTCCAGACAACAGCGGGGTATCACTGCATGCTTGACCAATCTATCCCCGGGTTGCCACTTACCCCTGGAATCGCATTCGACACTGGGATCGCACTGCCAGCTCTCAATGTGCCGCTTGCCGGGTTACCGACAAAAGGAGAGTTGATGTGCCGCTCACCAGTCTTGCACCGGCTGCCAATCGCCTGCTTGCAGCCTTGCCGCGCAAGGCCCGTCAACAATTTCTGGCAGACTGCGAACCGGCCGAACTGGCATATGCCGAGGTGCTGGCCGAACCCGGCGAGCGCATTCGCCACGTCTACTTTCCCACGGAAAGTTTCATTTCCCTGGTAAAACCGATTGATAAGCGCGCCAGCCTGGAAGTGGGCCTGGTCGGCAATGAAGGCATGCTCGGGATCTCCCTCATGCTCGGGGTGGATATATCCCCGCTGCACGCCGTGGTGCAGGGCGAAGGCCCGGCGCTGCGCATGAACGCCGCAACGTTTCGCCGCGAACTCGCACAGAGCCCCGCACTGCAACGGGGGCTTAAGCGTTATCTCTATGTGATAATGGGCCAGCTCGCGCAGACCGCCGCCTGCAACCGCTTTCATGTGGTGGAGGCGCGCCTCGCCCGCTGGCTCCTGATGACGCAGGACAGAGCGCACTCAAACGCGTTCCATGTCACGCATGAATTTATCGCTTACATGCTGGGCGTGCGTCGTGTTGGAATCACCAGGGCCGCCACTGCGCTGCAAGCCCGCCAGCTGATACGCTACAACCGCGGGGATATCAGAATTCTCGACCGCCGCGGCCTGAAGGCCGCTTCCTGCGGGTGTTACGCGGCCGATAAGGCATCCTACATCATGATAATGGGCTCAGGAGTCCTGTCAGAGTAATGCCGAAACTGCTGCGAACGCGCCAGGCAGTCATCGACGAACTCGCTTGGCAGCCGTGTGATTTCCGAACAGCCTGTTGATTTTCACTCATTCAGGCTTGTTGCAGAAAAAAGTTCGCTCATCTGATGACGCAGAGGCGTTGCACGTATACTGCAACCTGACAGCATGCGAATGTCGGAATCATACCGATGCCAATAAAGCGAATGCAGATTGTTAGTGAGACTTACAGCAATGAGTGATAGACCACTGCTGCCCCACACACGCCCGCTCCCTCCGGGAGCGGGTTGGGGAGCGGGGATCAATAAGGGCCCCAGCTACCTGATGTTCCATCCCCTCGCCCTGCCCTTCTCCCGGCGGGGGAAGGGATACACTGTTCGTACAGTGATGGATGGATTTCATGTCCTGTCGCGCTCAACCGCACAGTGCCATGTGTTCATTCATGGACTTGCTGTACTTCGATCATTGTCAGTGGAAAGCAGCGATGACAGACAATAGGTCCATTATCCTCATTCCTGCGCAAGCGGAAATCCGGATCCGCACGGAGCTCCCCGGAGTCCGGCGCGGCCCCCCCGGTTCGCATGGGGGGATGGAATGACGACAGGATAATGTCAACCAATTTTGTAACACTCAATAATTGACCTCATAACAACAAAGTCGCGCCGGCTTGCGGTCGGCTGCGGCCCTCCTCAGTTTCTGAAATTGCCCCACCACCGATCCGGTAACGACGCCTGCGCCAGGCAAGTACTCATTCTCATCACCTGCGTGTCCGCAACGACCATGCGGGTCTGATTATCTCGGCGTCCGTCGCAAGCAAGAGCGCAATGCTGAATCTTCTTGCACTTTCGCGCATTGTCTCGACATCATCTCGCGGATATATGTATACGCGTTCCGATGTAGCGCCGGGTGTAGAGTGACCCCCGGACCATCGAGCCCCGCCGTTACAGCGATCGATGAAAATATCCAGAAATTCTGCCTGTACCCGCCACCCTGCGTGGCGTCACCAATCAGGCTGAGTTACTGTCTGCCCAATCGAATTTATCGAACTCACCGATCGCCCAGCAAACCCCTGGATTCCTTCCTGGACTTCCTGGCGGCCTTCTTTTCTTTTGGCGTCATGACAGCTTTCTTTTTCTCTTCCCTGTTGCTTTTTCGTTCTTTCGACATGATATTTCTCCGAATAAATGATAGGTAATCTTCAGCCCGCATAGACAGGGTCAAGAGCTGCCTGATCCATTCATGGCAGATCACACTTACCGTTGCGCTTTTTGTATGGGCGGATACATTCCCAGTTGGTCCCGAAACTATTGAGGTATGCGTTCTCCGGCACCGCGACGGCAACGCATGCATCCTTGACCGCGCGAAACCCGCGGTCGCACTCCCAGCCGGAACCGTAGGATGAGTCCGTCAAGTATCCGTTTGGTGGCACCCTCACCGCGACGCACGAATTGTTGACCGCGCGGAATCCACGCTCGCACCCCCATCCAGACCCGGTGGTAGAGTCCACGTAATATCCGTTCTCCGGTATCTGGATGGCAACACAGGAATCGTCGACCTCCCGATAACCCCGCTCGCAATTCCAGCCGCGGCCGAAGGAGGAATTAGTCGGGTATGCATTTACGGGCACCTTCACGGCTGCGCAGGTATCGTTGATCTCCCGATAACCCCGTTTGCATCGCCAGCCATTCCCGTAGGGTGTGTTTGTGGAGTATGCATTGGCTGGCACCCTAACGGCTGCGCAGCCCCCGTTGATCTCTCGATACCCTCGCTCACATTTCCAATCACTCCCGTAGGAGGCATTTGTCAGATATGCGTTTGCAGGCAGTTTGACGGCTGTACAGGTCCCGTCGACCTCCCTATAACCCTGGTTACACTCCCAGCCATCGCCGTACGCCTTTGCGCGCGCATTCTCGGGCACCTCGATGGAACCGCTCTGGGCGAACACATGGCTGTGCACAATCGCCAGCAGCGCCAGAAGAATCGGCGCGCGCATGGAGATGACTGGTGTTTGTCTCATTCTACTCATGGGGAATTCCTTGTTATGTCGACACTTGAAGAAAGATTACCAACGCGACTGAAAGAACGGCCGACAGGAACATCAGCGACCACCAGGCAATCCGGAAAGTTCTTTGTGTCATGGCAATTGCGCCTCTATGGCGGGTTGATATGACTAGCCGGAGAGGAACAGCCAGGCAATACGGCAGTTATTCCTGATCGGTTAGTGGTGCTCAAAGGCACTCACCGGCCGGAATTTCCCTGGGAGAAATAGAGGGAGGTAAGAAACGGTATAGTACACCCGGAAGTATCCCGAAGGTATCTATTTGTCCAAACCATTAATCTGCACGGGTTCTATCAGGAAATCCTGATTAATTCGTTTTCCGTCATTCCGGCGCAGGCCGGAATCCAGTAACGACCTGAACCCTGACATCTGGATTCCGGTTCTACGCTGCGCTTCGCCCGGAATGACGATTAAATCAGTGTTTCCTTATCGATAATTAAAGTGCCCGATTATGACACGCTGATCAGGATGACCGGCGTCGCTGCCAGAACCATCAATCAAGGCAAGGATACCTGATTGTAAATGCGTCACTGTAGCGCGGTACCCGTTAACTGAATTGTGTGAATTATTGAAATTGTTTCAATTTTCTGAGTTCTGAATACGCCCTCTGCAGACCTTTCCAGGCGTTGTCCCGCTCGATGCGACAGCGCTTGTTGCCTTTATAGGCAAAGGCAAGCAGTTCCACCGAGGCCGCGAGCTGGCAGCGTGGCTGGGTCTCGTACCGCGGGAACACCCAACGGGCGGAAAGCAGAAGCTGCTCGGCATCAGCAAGCGAAGTAGCTTGTATCTGCGAGAACTCGTTATACATGCCAATACCTGGCGATCCACTACACCGAGCGTCTCGCGGAGGCCGGCATTCAGTGTCAGGTTGGCACCACGGGTGACTTGTATGACAACGCCCTGGTCAAGTCGGTCATCGGACTGTTCAAGACCGACGTCATCTATCCACGCGGCCCCTGGAAATCCATCGACCCGGTGGAATACGCGGCCCTGGAATGGGTGTACTGGTTCAATCAGCGCCGACTGTTGGGACCGATTGGACACTTACCGCCTGCAGAGGTTGAGCAGGCATACTATGACCAACTGGAAGCGTCTGCCATAGTCATGGCGGCCTGGCTCAGACAAACGGGGCTCCGGAGAACCCGGGGCGGTTCAGTATTTCGGCTACCGGAGTCACGTGCTCCACCCGGCGGGTGGTGTTGGCTGGGCGCGAGCCGGGATCAATGAATACACATCACCCGGCCATTATGCCGGCCCGAAAGAGAGACGGACAGGGGCTGCTGTGGCCGGTGGATCCGTCGTGTGGGGAAAGGTCAGCTTGCGGATGATCGCGAACGGCCTGTTGATGGCCGGATCGCGGGATTTCAGCGGCAAGGATGCCGGTGTGACGGCCGGTTCTCGGGTAGATTCTCACGAATTACGTGGGTTATGCTTCCTATACACCAACTCATTAAGGAAAAGTTAATAATTGAAGCCATGGGTATCAGTCAGAGAATAGTGCGTTCCAAGAAGCAGCATGCACAAGAGCTTTTACGAAGCAACCGGCTCGACGAAGCCTATGCAATCTATCAATACATCTGTGATCAAGACCAGAATGATCCGGATTGCTGGATTATGCTGGGTCTGATCAGCAGCCAGAAAGGGAAGTATGACGAGGCTGCAAGATTTTATACAAATGCCTGTAGGCTTGTACCAAATAATACACGGGCGAGGTATAACCTTGGCGCAGTGCTGTGTGCCCAGGGCAGGCTGGATGAGGCTGAGTCAGCATTGCGTACAACCATATCAACGGAGCCTGATCACCAGCCTGCATGGACTTTGCTCGGGCATGTTCTCTCAATGCAGAACAGGCCCGAGGAGGCAGAGCAGGTGTATTCCAGCGCAGTCGAGAGGTTCAGCGATAACACTCTACTACTTGCTAATTATGCCGCTACTCTGCTGAAGCGTGGTCGCCTGGTCGAGGCTGCTCGTCTTTGCCGGACGTCGATCAAATTGAGTCCAACCACTGCCTGGTACCATGATCTGTTGGGCAGCATACTTTCGCAACAGGGACTGCAGAAACAGGCAGAGCAACATCATGCCAAGGCTGTGAGTCTCGATCCGAATAAACGGAGGTACCACTCAAACTGGCTGTTGCAGCAGCACTATCTGGAATCCGGTAGTCGAGTGGACCTGGTTGCAGCCCACAGGGATTGGCCAGGCAACAGGGGGCAACAGAGACGAAACGACTATCCTAATGATCCTCGGCCCGACCGGAAACTGCGTGTCGGCTATTTATCACAGGATCTTCGCAAACATTCGGTTGCGTATTTTGCACAGAATCTGTTTGGTGCCAATATGCATGATGATATGGAGTTTTATTGTTATGCGGATGGACCTTCAGACGAGATGACGGATAAGCTGGCCACGCTTGCCGATCACTGGCGGTCGGTATCGACATTGAATGAGGAAGCAGTGGCAAATCTGATCAAGTCGGATTGTATCGATATACTCGTCGAGTTGAACGGTCATACTTCCGATCGCATCCTGTCGGTAGCAGCATTACAGCCCGCGCCTGTACAGGTGACGTACCTTGGCTACCCGGACACAACCGGCCTGGCGGCAATCGACTATCGGATCACGGATGACGTTGCTGATCCTGCCGGAACTGAAAACACATGCACCGAAAAACTGGCTCGCATCCCCGGTTGCTTTCTCTGCTACAAGGCACCTGATGACTCACCCGAAGTGGTGCCTGTGCCGTGCGTTAACAACGGATATTTCACGTTCGGGTCATTTAACAATGTCGCAAAGATTAATGACCGGGTCATTGAATTGTGGGCGCGTTTGTTGTTGTTCGTGCCTGGTTCTCGATTATGTCTGAAAAACAGATCGCTTGATGACGAAGATGTACGCGCGCGGATAACGAGCTGGTTTGCTGACCATGGCATCAATGACGATCGCCTGATACTGAGAGGAAGTGAGTCCAGCACGCGCGGGCATCTTTCCAGGTACGCAGACATTGATGTTGGTCTTGACACATTTCCCTATTGCGGGACGACTACAACCTGCGAGGCACTCTGGATGGGCGTGCCGGTTATTACATTGAGCGGATCCAGTCACGCGGGACGTGTTGGAACTAGTTTGATGAAGGCCGTCGGACATCCGGAATGGATAGCCGGTTCGCCGGATGAATATATCGATATCGCTGCCAGACTTGCAGAGGACATCCGCGGGCTGGAATGTTTGCGCGCCGGATTACGTGGCCAGATGGCCGGGTCAATCCTGTGTGATTCGAGCCGGTTTGCTGGAGTGGTTTCGCAGGCCTATCGTGAAATGTGGCATGTATGGATCAAAGGGCGAGACGGTTTATAACTGCTACGCTTCCTAAGCGTATCGGATTTAACCGGGGTCAGAGAACAATCTTGTCTTATATGGCTGATTATCCTACGGTAACCCGTGGCCTGCCTGCCTTGCCACGCCTTGAACGTCGCTGGCTCATCAGCTAGATTTTGTTCCTGAAACGTTCCGACCCGAACACCAGTTCTTCATGGACACTCGTCCGAATGACTTGTATCTCGTCTTCGCCGCCTCACAGTCGGGCCGGCATCCTTGCGGTCATGCGAATTCCCGCTGAAAGCACGTCTCGTGCCCGCCGGCATACACCCCGTCGAGCAGACGGCATATGAAAGTGGATATTCAGATTGAGCGCACCGCCAAAGCGCTGGTTGAGCTTCACCGCGCCGGTCCTGGCACCCCGGTGTGAGTACCCGGCCTTCCTGATCTGGTGGGTGGCCAGCGTCCGGTAGACGATGCCCAGGACCCGGCCCATCACCGCCGGGCGGGGCGCGGCAATAATCATCCCGGACGCTCTTCGACACAGTTATTGCCTGTTCTGCTCGATCTCATCCATGATGCTTCTGTCAATCCGTTGATGCGGCGGGCGCACTATCGGCATTCTCGATTTCGACTGATCCAGGTTGATACCCGCCGCCTCCAGCTTCTGCCTGATTACCTGATCCCTTTCGATCCGCTTTGTGTCCGGCAACGGCTTCAGGACTCCTCTCGCCGGCAACACGCGCGCACCGACCGGTTTATACGGGACAAGCGGTCGTGTCTGCTGCTTCTGCCTGGTTGCTTCCCCCTTCTCCACCTCGCGCATATTCCTCAAGAACACATCTCTCTGATTCGGAGGCAGCTTGTTTGCAACACCTTCGATAATTTTCTCTTCTTCGGAGTATGATTTACCAGAGGCCGCTCTCGCATTGTTGCGCGCACTGTTCAGATCCGGAGGCAACAGGATCTTCGGTGTCATCCCGCCGGGATACCGCCATTTAAACCGCAATTGACCGTTCACCCCCGGGTTGTTTCCGTATGCATTACCGCCCAATTGTCTCCCATCGAACGCCGGCATATAGAAAGAAACCTCCACGCCTTTACCCTTTTCCTCGGTAATGCTGTATGCGGTATCCTCGGTGCCCATGAAGTTCACACTGTCCCATGTCACCGATTCCGCACCTTGCTTCCATGGCAGTCTCACTCTATATACATCTCTGTCACCCTCCCTGGAAAGAGGTAGCTTGAATATATGGCTGCTACAGTAGCCTTCGTTGCCCCAGTTTCTCGCAAACAGCGCCCACTCCTCTTCATTGGGTGTTTCAATGAATCTCAGCGCTACTGCATATGCCGGATGCAGTTCACTGTCGCAGTCATGTGCACAATCGAGGCCGAACAGTCCAGTCACTATCGCATAGGTGTCGCCGCCGCCGAGGCTGCGCTTATTGACCATCGCACTGGCTTTGTCTTTAGATCCCGTAAAATTATCCATATAAACCGATTGCCTTAACTGCTTCCACCACGGTGTATCGTAATTGTCAATGGTGTGTTCCATACTGAATTCTACCTTTATCCCCCCTGCATTCTTCGTCGATATCGTAGAACCGCCTCCATCCGGTGGAAAGATATAGAAGTTTGCATCGGAATCATTTGAATCATAGCTATCCCACTTGATATAGCCATCCATCGTAACCTCCATGTAGTTTACGTGTGGACCGCAATCTACGATGCTCCCGTACTCTCTTCCCGATATTTGTCCAGCACTGAGGCCCGTCAGGTCAGGATCAAACCCGACGTCGTACGTCATGAAGTGTTTTCCATCTCCACCAGTCGCGAAGTACTTTGCATCAGGGTAGTACGCAGGCGACCCATAGGGAAATTCAAGCTGCCAACCCCATTTCGGGTTAAACGGAAGACCGTTAGCGTCTTGTTCGTTCGAGTACAGATTCAGTAGCTTTCTATTGGTACATTCGTTCTTGCCACTGCACGTCTTACTGCACACCTGGGGATGTTTTCGCATCACCGCACCCGTCGAATCCTTCGACCACTCCGGCGTCCATCGGTTCATTTCGTTATTCGCAGTGTTTGTATCTTCCGGGTGCCGGAAACCCCAACCGAATCGGTAATAACTTGTCGGAAAGAATGGTTCCGTCATTCCAGACCAATGGATAGTTTTCGTCTCTCCTTTGTTAACCCACCACTTCGGCGTCCCCGGTATCGTTTTGGGCTGTGTACTTCTCATACCAGCACCCGAACGGGAAATCATCATGCTGTAATCGATGTCATTCTTGCTATTCCAGTCACTACCTCCGACATTTCTTATTCTGGGGTAGAACGATATCGTTTGAGAGCTGGCGTTGTAATCGAAACACCAGTCCGCCGCCAGGTCACCCGATGTCGATATCTTTGTGGGAAGTCCATTCTCGATTCCGTGGCATTTCGACAGCTCATTATCGCGTGCATCGTTTTCCCCCCGCGTATACTGATTATTCGCACCGTGCATACACCAGTTGTAATGCGCCTGCCAGTCCGGGGTCCAACGGGCTCCGCCAAAACCACAGTGCATGGCGACGTTAAGGCGCTGCTGCTCGGTCGCGTTCCTGGCGTATTCGGCGCATTGTTGACCGCGCATGTTGGAGACGCCGCGGCACGCATCCAGCAGATCATCCCGCTGTTTTGTGCCGACCTTGGCGAGGTCGGCGGATACGCCCAGGCACCACTGCAGATGAGCCTTGTAGTCCGGGCTCCACACCGGCCCGGTCAGATCCGGGCAGTGAGCGGCTTTCGCCTCGTTGAGCTGTTCGATCGCACGCTTCGCATAACCGGCGCAGAAGATGTCGTCGCCGGCTATGGCCTGGCCGGTAGCCGCAAGGCATATAAAGGCCATCGTTCGAACCGCGCGGAACGCGAACGAGATGATACGGCATCGCTGTAAGCCGTGCCGAACAATCGCCGAATCATGTCGCGAGTCGCCGTGTTCGAGCCGGCTATGCAGCGGGGGGACCTTCGGGTTCTGCGGTCGTTGTCATGACTGTTCCACTCTGTGCGCCCGTACGGACTCCCTCACCTGATTCAGAACGCATACGCTCTGGACATCCGGTATATGTCAGGCTGGCTGCTGCTACTGGACACACTGTTACCAAGTCATTACTGATCGATCGGTGACCCGGGAGACGAATAGCTTGCGTACAGATCCTTGATCCGGTATTCGTCTGTACCTATAGTCGGGTATTTCAATACAATGTCACCGAGTATGGGCCACTTTGGTTGTTTCCCTCATTCAATTCCGTGATCACATTGTCCGGGTCGACCCGAAGAAAGATACCTCCTATCACAACCTGGCCGGGACCCGATGCACCGGACAGCAGCGGAACCCTTGCCACCTTTGTCTCGCCCGGCTGCAGACCCTGGACACCGCCCTGGGCGTTACCCGGTCCTTGCACGACGATGTATCTGGGATATGGTGCGCGTCCACGATTCGCAACGGTTACAATAAACTGTATCGCTGTCGTCTTGCTCTGCATTGCTCCGGGAGGTTGCTGTTGCACGTTCTCGATTACTAAGTCCGGAAGAAACGTCTGCGACTGGTGCGGCCCGGGATCAATCGGACCCGGGCCTGGGTCAGGAGCAGGGCCAAGCCTCGGGGCGTGCCCCTTACTGAATGGGCACTTGTATATGCCTGCAAAGCACAGCGCCACGGCGACAATAATGGCAACGATCCCAACTATCAGTGTGCCTCTCCAATGGCGCATAGCGAATCTCAATACAAACAGGCCGACAACAACTGCAACTATCAGAAGAATATATTCCATTTGTCCTTTCCTTCCCTACAATTTCTCGATGGACGTACTGACTGCTGGTCCAGTCTGTCATCCGGGTTTATCTGAAAGTTCCGCAAAGAGGATGGTGGCGTATTGGCACCATGGCCTGCTCCACCATTTTCACTACCAGACAGATCCTAGTTGCCTTGATTTCATAACAGTGCATAATCGCGCTTGACTGTGTTTCGTAACTTCCCGAAGTCAGTACCTGCGGACTTCCGATCTGATTGGCTTCCAGGTTGATTGATATCTCCGCTTTCGTAGGTCATGCCTTTTATATCCAACTCCAAGAATACTTCGGCGGTCGATAAGACCGTCTGAAACGCACTTAAAAGCGCTCGTTGCCGAGACAACCCAGACGATACAGACGATACAGTTACGTGTATAGGAAGCATAACCCACGTATTTCGCGAGAATCCACCCCGGTATCAGCCGTCACGCCGGCATCCCTGCCGCTGAATTACCGCGCTCCGGGCAACAACAGGCCGTTCGCGACCATCCGCCACCGGGGCAATTCCGGGACAATATACCGATTTATCTGACATCCACTTCCAGACACTACCAATGAACCGGTGCGCCATTGCTGAGAACATTCCTGTCGCCAGGATGAGCATCGATAGGAGTTGGCGCAGCGGCCAGGATGAAGCGGGTGGTAGTTCCGGGGTATCCTCATCACGTCACGCAACGCGGCAACAGAAGGCAAAAGACATTCTTTTGCATAGGTGATTACCAGTATTATCTTGAGCTAATGGCGGAAGCCACCCGTGCCTCGGGCACGGAAGTATGGGCGTATTGCCTGATGCCGAACCACATCCACATGGTCATGATGCCTGCTGCCGAGGATGGATTGCGCGCTTCGCTTGGCGAGGCGCATCGCCGCTATACCCGCTATATCAATTTCAGGGAAAGTTGGCGGGGACATCTGTGGCAGGAACGATTCCATAAGGTCGGACCGATGCTCGATCGGGTTGCTGACTGGTCCATGTATCTGGCGAGTGATGGTGATACCTGCGACGAGCTGCTGGATCGGTATTCCCGTACCGGGAGACCGCTGGGGGATGAACATTTTGTGAGCAAGCTGGAATCACTGACAGGGGCTGTTCTGGCCAGGAAACAGCCGGGAAGAAAGCCGAACGGATCGGGTAAATAGGTATACTGTCCCCAGAATTGCCGTCCCGGCGGGCTTATTCGTGTCCTTTCCCGACCCATACAACGATATCCGAATCGCTGTTTATCAGATTGGTATCATTCATCTCAGGCGCAACCCCGATTTCCGACATGATACGCTGAGACACTTCCCTTGCCTGCACCTCGGCATATTTCGAGTAGTAAATACTGACACCATCAACATCGCTTCTAAGACCGGTACTCCTGAGCACCCTGTATCCACCTTTTTTTATAACCGCCGCTATCTTTGCAACCGTATCCGATTCCTGTTTTGTCGTTATATATACAGTATATGGCCGCTGACCACCTACATTATAGTGAACCGCCCCGGATGTACCGACCGTGAGGATATCCAGATCCTGGACATCATTCTGGAGATAAAACGCCACAGTGAAAATCACCTTGCCCGTGCCAACATTGATCCAGCCACTTCTGGCCGCCAGGCAATCGGATTCCTCACCGACCTGAGACGTTTGCGCCGTACAGATTCTCACGGCACTGGAACGCCTCTCTTCCTTGTTGCTGTCAACATATCGCAACACGAAATCATCCAGAAAGAGCTTTCCATCATTTGCTGCGACATCGGCAGAGACCTTGAAAACAACGATACGTGCTTTCTCCGGAGTATTGGTAAAAAACACCTTCTCATCGGACGCCACCCTCGTTGTAAAGTGATAGCCCAGAATCCTGAAGTCCTGAAGATCGGCGGCCGGCATTGCTCCGCCCAGCACAGGCATGAGGACGAAGACCATGATCATGATCAGCCTTACGGGTCGCTGCGTGTTATTTTTCATTGCCTTGCCCCTGATATATGGTTGACGGATTATCCGTCAGCTTATAGCCGGCATTGTTATCTCGCCATTCGTGAGAGCAGATATTTCATACTACGTTTTACTGCGCTACATGCCGGCGCTGTCATTTGCCCTTGTTTTCATTCTTGCTCTCGAAAAAGGGATCAATAACGGGCGACCAGCTCTGGTCAACAAGTTCGTAGACCTTATCGGACATCTCTATTCTAGAACCGTTATACAGCAAAACCCTCGCCTGTCCGCCTTCTTTGACCACGCCATGATAGGACAGATTTGTCTTACCGGAGGACATGAAGCCTACGACGGTCATAGACCCACTCCCGATCCGGCCTCCCTGACTCATCGAATTCTTGACGCGATCCCATACCTCGTCCCATATCTTCTTTTGCATTGCCTCGTCCAAGCCTTCCGCTTCGTGCAGAATTCCCTTGCCGCGCGAGGCGAATCGGCCCCTGGAGTGGATATCCATGTAGTTACGCACACCCTTGATCCCGTGCTGCTCGGCAACTGACCAGTCGACGCTATCCCGTGCCTGAACATTGCGTGGGCCATCCGGGAACCGCTGTATGTACTCGAGATATAGATCAACATCCGTGGCCTGATCTTCCGCTTCGGCCCAGAGCTTGTTCTCGAGCGATCTTCCTACAGCCGACACATGGTTCCCCTTCGGGAACAAATCCATGTACTGCCTGAGATCATCCAGGTCGGCGGATGCCGACCTTTGCGACCACCACATCCGTTCCGCAATTTTTCGCACGTCCTCGGCATGCCTT